>ENA-OZLS01000088-OZLS01000088.1-human-gut-metagenome-genome-assembly--contig:-NODE-88-length-41307-cov-9.961384_pt1 | contig 41307 bp, 50 predicted proteins | sample MGYA00243864_ERZ653793 | MGnify/ENA primary metagenome ERZ653793 (study PRJEB26926, sample SAMN06164605) | human gut metagenome | biome: ENVO:00009003; feature: ENVO:2100002; material: ENVO:00002003...
GATCGGAATAGAAGCAGGGCCTCCGACTTCTGTCGGAGGCCCTGCTTTCAGCTTTCCATGTTCTTGCCCAGAAACGCGGCCACGGTCTGTGCCAGCTTGCACTCCGTGTCTCCGGCCAGACGGCCGCTGTCGGTGACGAACAGCACCGCACCCAGCACATCGCCCTCGCAGAGCACAGGGGCGGCCACGGCGGCGGTGAACGTCTCGTTGTCCCCACAGACCCGGGGCATGGCCCCCAGTCCGGTGAAGTGGTAAAGGCTGCGCTCGGCCATGATCTTCTCCAGCTGGTCGGACACGGATTTGCCCAGTAGCTCCCGCTTGCCGGGGCCTGCCACGGCGATGACGGCGTCCCGGTCGGTAACGGCGGCGGTGAAGTCGGTGCTGCGGCTCAGCGTGTCGCAGAACTGGGCGGCGAAGTCCTCCAGCCCTCCGATGAGGGAGTACTTCTTGAAGATGACCTCCCCCTCCCGGGTGGTGTAGATCTCCAACGGGTCGCCGTTACTGATAACATTGGCGCGGAAGACCTTGTCCGGGCGGTTGGCGGTCTGCTGAACGAGGGTGGCGGAGTCGGCTTCTGCCGGTTCAGAGAAGGCGATAATACCGCCCTCCACAGCAACAGGGACATTTTCAGCGGGCAGCGTACCGCAGTGCAGCAGCGTGTCGATGTCGGCCTTGAGCCAGACCTCCAGATGATCCTCGTAGACCTTGATCCTGTCGATGATGAGCTGCAGATCGTTGCGGTCGAGGTGCTCCTTGTGCAGCAGATCGTCAAAAACCTCCATGGCTGTTTTTGCGGCACGGTTGACCCGGATAATGGTGTTGCGCTTGTCGGCGGCCAGCTGTATCTGATTTTGCAGGTTGGCGATGCGTCTGACCAGCTCGTCCTCCAGCTCGTCATAGGTGCTGTCCAGAATGGATTCCCGCTCCGGATGCCTGGCGATGTCGCGGATCCGCTGACGCTTGGCGGCCCTCAGCTCCTCCTGCGCATCCAGCAGCAGCTGTTCCAGATTTTCAGCAGTACGCTCCGTCTCGGCCACGTCCTCCTGTTCCCGGGCGAGATCTGCATTGAGACGCTCCAGCATGGCGGCGGAGTTGTCCCGCACCTTGCGGATATAGCCCTTCAGCAGATTGTCCAACATATCCACCCGGATGTGGTGGCTGGTGCAGCCGGAGAGTCCACGGCGGTGGTAGGCGCCGCAGGTGTAGGCGGGGCGCAGCTCGCGGCGGCTCATGGCAAACATGGGGCTGCCGCAGTCACCGCACTCCAGAAAGCCGGAATAGACATTGTCATTGATCTTCACACCGCGGTAATGGCTGGTGGTGCGCTGCTGCCGCAGGGCACGGGTGGTGGCAAAGGTGCGGTAGTCGATGACAGCCTGATGATGATGCTCAAACACCAGATGGTCGCTCTTATCCCGTTTGAACTCGGATCCGTTGATCTTCCGGCGGGTGTATTTGCCCTGCCGCAGTGTGCCGATGTAGAAGTCGTTATCCAGAATGCCCTGCACCGTAACGATGGCCCACGCGGACTTGGCGGAGCGTTTGACGCTCTCGCCCTGCGCTTCTCGGCGATCGCACTCGGACATGCGCGGCGTGGGAACGCACTGGTCAGTCAGGTAGTTGGCAATCTTTTTGTAGCCCCAGCCGTCGTTGTAAAGGCGGAAAATTTGACGCACGATCTCCGCCTCGGTGGGGATGATCTCAAACTGCCTCTGCTTGTTGAGGATATAGCCGTATGGCGCGGCGCAAAGCCACGCGCCGTCCGCCTGCCGCCGCTTGATAACAGACTTGACCTTCTTGCTGGTGTCGGTGACAGGCATTTCGTTGATGAGGAACTGAAACTGGATCTTCAGCCAGTCATCATCGTTAGGAAAGTCGATGCCGTCGCCGATGGAGATGATGCGGACGCCTGCGTCGCGCAGATCCTCCAGCTCTACTAAACCACGGCTGTTGCGGCGAGAAAATCGGGAGAAGTCCTTGACGATGAGGACATCATACCCGTGCTCCATCAGTCCGCGCCGCATGGTCTGATAGCCCTCCCGCTGTTCAAATGTATAGCCGGAGCGATCGCGGTCTTCGAAATAGGTCAGCGTGCTGTCCGGAAAGCGATGCTTGACAAAGTCCGTGATGATGGATTTCTGGTTTTCGATGGAGGTGTTGTCCCGATCCAGCTCTTCGTCTACTGAAATGCGGCAGTAGCCCGCGATGGAATAGCGTTCGATCAATGCGATTCACCGCCCTTCAGCGTTTTTGTTGCCCACTGGCGAAAGCGCGCGGCCTTCGCAGAAAATTCGGAAATTCTCTGTTCCATATCACACCTCGATCTATCAATTTTATCGTTACAGAATAGTTATAGCACAGACTACATTGTAACATACACCGCGATGGTACGCAAGATTAAATATAGGGAGGCCGATAGGCCTCCCTATATTCTCAAAGCGAGGATTCCCGTTCTGCGCGCACCTCTTTTTCGGCCTGCCGCCGGCGGTTTTCGACCAGCAGATAGCGGGTGTTGGCGTAGAGATCCTCCTTGCCGGAATGCATGACTGCGGCCATAAGCCCCTGCGCGCGGCACTTCGCGTAAACAGGCTTCAGATGCTCACTGACAGCCGGATCGGCAGATTCCTCCTGCGTCAGCCAAATCAGGGCAATACCACAGTCTTTGTTGATGTCAAGTTCCATATCGTATCCTCCTTACCGGGCAGTATTGCCGTTTGTGGGAAAAATTACACAGCGTCGCGTTTCGACGATTTTGCGCGCTAAAGTGCATTTTGGCTGTACCGTTCCGGGACAAGATGACAGCGTATCTTGCCCCACCATGCGGCAAGCGCACGGATCATCCAGCGAGGTGATGATCCATAACCGGGCAACCAGTGAACGATCCGCCCGTGATCTCTTGCTCCATTCCGGGGCAGATATACCACATGTTGCCATCCCCGCTGCGGCAGGGATAGCAGATGTCAGGACGACGGGGAGAGCCCCTTCCATTTCAACGCAAAGCGATACTCGTTGGGCTTACGGAGGAGCTTCATACTGCGTACCTCGATCCAGCCGCCGGCCTCCAGCTCGTGAATATACCGGCAGAGTGATGAGTGAGGGATGCCGTACTTCTCCACCGCGCTCCTAGGCAGGCGGAATTCGCGCCGCGGCCCGGCCTCCATCGCCATACATAGATAGCAGTACCACGCACCGGCGGAAATCCGCCAAAACCGGTGGGACAGCAGAAGGGAGTTCCCCACCTGGATGAAGCGCTTTTCACGGCAGTCTGCCCGCGCCGTCAGCCACGGCTGAAGCGTTGCCCCAGCTTTCCTGCGAGAAGTGCTCATCACGTCACCTCCCGCGCGGCAGACACTGCGGCTTCTGTCACCGGCGTATAGGTATCGCAGATGTTGTAAGTGATGTGGGTGTTGGTCATGTGTGACCACCTCCAAAATGTTAGTCCGCTGCGCGCTGCGTCTAATGCCACGATAGCCGGTTTTTCGTGCTTTTTCAATATGACTGCCCGCATTCAACGCACGCAAATGCGATTATTCCTTTTTCTGCGGCTTCTGCCGCCGAGGAGCACAGCTCTACCTGTTCTTTTCTATTCGCCGGTGCCGCGCAGAATACCTGGAGAATAAACGATTCAAGACCGGACTATCATCCCGTATCTCAATCGCCTGAATGAGGCTGCTTCTTTGCACACAATGCTGATTACAAGTAGCGCCGTCAACTTCTTTGTTGCGCAGAGCGGTGAAATCGGGTATAATAGGGAAAAATCGTGGAAGGGCCGATAGCCGATGACACCATCTTCCACTATGTGCAGAGCTATACAGATGGCGAGATCAGCCGCGCCGCCTTCTGGGAGCTGGCGCGGCTCAAGCATCCCACCCATCAGATCAGCTTCCACACCGCCAGAGCGCTGGCGGCGCTGACCTTCGAGCGGAGTTACGAGGTATATGCGTGAACGAAACCACAGCAGACTGTTCTTCACCTGCGCTTTGGTGGAGCAACTGGGTCGTGACCTGAAACTGAAACGCTGCGACGTGGTGACGGTGCTGGATGTGTGGACGATGGGCAAGGTGTATGCCCGCCTGATTGAAGATGTGTCCGGACAGGATGACGTGGCAGAGACACTGGTGGCCGTATATACCTCGTGGATCGATGAAAAGCTCTGCGATTACAACTCCTCGTTCTACTATCAGCCCCGTGACTACATCGTGGAATGCTACCGCACCGGTCATGTGATCGACGCATAAGAATACCCCTTCCGACGTGTGTGGCAGGGGCTGTTAAGTGGAATTCGCAGCACCGCACTTTGTCTTTACGCAAAATGCGTCGTTGCTTTTGACTTAGTGCGCGCAAATCCACGCTGTACGCAGGCAGAGCAGGTATGCGTGGCTGCCTAGGAGAACGAAAGGGCGCAGCTGGAGAAGCTGTCGAGGTATCCGTCGCCGCATAAACCCCGTCCGCTGGAGTTCATCTCCATTCTCACATTGCCCTTCGAAGGCGGACGCGCGGCATAAAAGCCACCGTGGGCCGGTGTTCTTGGCGGAATAGTCAGTTTTACGGCGCCGAAATTGTAGGATCTCATGAATTTGCCAACAAAAACAAATTGACAGTTGCTTGCGTGAGGTTGATTTGATATTATATCAAATATAAAGAGCAGATAAAGGACGTCCAATGGCGTGAAGGAGATAGAATGGTTGGAAAAACAAAGGCGTTTTATACGAAGAACGACATGCTATATAGTCTGCTGAAGGACAATCTGCTTTCCGGTGCGTATCATCCAGGCGAACGCTTGGTGGTCGCCGATTTGGCCGCAGAGTTTCAGGTCAGCCCAATGCCGGTGCGAGAAGCTCTGCAGCGTTTGCAACAGGACGGCTGGGTGGAGATCACGCCTCATGTCGGTGCTCGCGTGGTGACCTTTGATCGGGAGAAGTACCTGGAAATTATTGCCATTCGGAAGGAGTTGGAGCCAATGGCCGCCAGCTTGGCTGCGAAGCGAATGGATGACGCCCATGTGCAGCAATTATTTGAAATCGTGGCCGAGATGGAGGCTTGCACAGCAGAAGATGATACCAGTAATTACAGCAAGCTCAACCGGCAGTTCCATAATACAATATACAGCTGCTGCGGCAACGGGACACTGCTGGGCATCATCAACGACTTGATTGCAAAATCCAGCCAGTCGCAGAGCATCTTTTACCGTTCTCCTAAGCGAATGCAGGTCTCCACGTTGCAACATCGCCAGATTGCGGAGGCCATCCGTTCCAAGGATTTTGAGCGGGCACAGCTTTTGATGCGCAAGCATAAAGAGGAAGGTTTTCAGCTGACAGTTGAATTGCTGGAGAACAGTAGGTGATGCTGTTTTGCTCTATATTTGATAAAATATCAAATCGAATATCAATTATGGCGCCGGCCACATAAGTAGAATACGGAGGTGAGATCATTGAGTAATAAATTGAATACCAAATTTTGCGGCGTATATTTCAAAAACCCCATCGTGGTGGCTTCCACGGACATCGGACGCACTGCAGAAGGCTTTGAACGTTTTGCCAAAACGGGAGTAGGTGGCATCATAACAAAGTCCGTCACGGATGCTGCCCCCCTGCAGAACAAAGGAATCACAATGTTCGACGTTCGCAACATGGATGAAACTCCAGTGGGCTCTGGCACAGGTGTACCGGACGACTACTATTTTTTCTCCCGCGGCGGTGCCATGATCTCCATGGATGCCTACGAAGCAACGGCACTGCAGATTCTGTCCATTGCCCGACAGTACGAGGTGATTCCCATCGCCAGCATCTGCGCCAGCAAGTTGGAAAACTGGGTAACGTATGCTAGGCGCTTTGAGGAAATGGGATACCCTATGCTGGAGCTGAACCTTGGCAACCCCCACGGTGAAGCAGCTAAGGATAAGCTGGGCTTTAAAATTAGCCAGGAAACACAGCTCTGCGTGGAGATTGCCTCCACCGTAACCCACGCCGTCAAGATTCCCGTGGTGGTGAAGCTGACACCGCAGGTAGCGGATCTATCTGCGCTGACACAGGCGCTGGAAGCCTCCGGCGTACAGGCGGTCACTATCATGCATCGCTACCAAGGACTGGTCATTGACCACAAAACGCTGGAGCCGGTAATCGGCGGCTACGCCGCCATCGGCGGCCCGTGGATGAAGCCACTGTCTTTGGCTAATGTAGCCAAGGTGCGCAGTGCCACTAACCTGTCCATCATGGGCGGCAACGGTGTCGATACAGCGCAGGACGTGCTGGACTTCCTGTTGGCCGGAGCCGATTTGGTGCAGGTAGGCTCGTCCATGATGTTGAAAGGCCCGTCCTATGCGGCCCGTTTGGTGCAGGCGCTGGAGACAGCGGTAGCCGCCACAGGCCGCAGCGTCGGAGATCTGACGGGTCTGGTAGCAGAAAAGATCATCCCCTACACGGCGCTGGCGAAGATTGCGGCCCGCCGGGCGGTGATCGACACAGCGGTGTGCCACTCCTGTCAGGAGAAGCCCTGTCTGGAACGCTGCTGCTATCAGGCACTGTCTCTGGCAGACGGCACGCTGACCCACAACAACGATTCTTGCAGCGGCTGCGGGATGTGCAAAACGGTATGTCCCAAAGGTGCTGTCAGAATAGAAAAAATTTAGTTAAGGAGAAAAGTCACATGAAAAAGTCCCTCAAAGCGGCACTTGCGCTGGTACTGGCGCTGGTCATGGTGCTCTGTACAGCCTGCGGGGATACCAAGGCCCCTGTCGGCGGCGACAGCGTTGGCACGCCTGATGTGCCCCAGACGGTAGATACCATCACCATCGCCTCCGCCAACTCCGGCGGCGCGTGGTACACTATCGCCGGCGCACTGGCCGATCTGTTCCAGAACAACATCGACGGCGTTACCTCCACCGCCACCAGCGGCGCCGGTATCTCCAACATTTTCAGCGTCTCCGCCAATGAGGCTCAGCTGGGCTTCGGCTTCCCCGACGACGTGCTGGATGCGAAGAACGGCGTGGGCGACTTCGCGGGCAACGCGCTGAACAACGTGGTGGGCGTGACCGCCCTGTATCCTGGTGTACTGCATATCGCAGTGGCCGCCAACTCTGGCATCACCACCATCGAGGATCTGGTGGGCAAGACCATCTGCACGCAGACCAAGGGCAACGCCGCCTACAAGATGACGTGGAAGGTGCTGGATGCCTACGGCATCACCGAGTCCGACGTAACCATGAACTATGTGGGCTTCTCTGATGCCGCCGACCTCATCAAGGACGGCCACGCCGACGCTCTGTGCTATATGTCCACCTATCCCTATTCTGCCCTGCAGGATCTGGCGGAGTCCAGAGGAGTCCGCCTGCTGGAGGTGGACACGGAGCGTATGTCCGCAATCCTTGCCGCCTCCCCGGCCTACACCACCGTGACCATCCCCGGCGGTACCTACACCGGCACAGATAATGATGTAAACTGCTTGGGCTGCACTACTATCCTGTTCACCAACAGCGAGATGCCCGAGGATGTGGTCTATCAGATGACCAAGGCGATGTTCGAGCACTATGACGATCTCTGCATCGTCAACAAGTCTCTGGCCAATATGACCCCCGAGTTCGTGGTTAACAACATCGGCATCACCCTGCATCCCGGTGCTGAGAAATACTTTAAGGAGATTGGTGCTCTCCAGTAAGCATTGGTAAGACATCGTGCGCCGGGGTTTCGACCCCGGCGTCCACCCCTTACATGAAGGAGCGACTATGGAAAAGAGTAAATTCAACTGTGCCTTGATCTTCCGGTGGGTGGCCATTTTCATGTCCCTTTACCATTTGGGCACGTGCATTTTCGGCATTCCCGCCTCCCAGCTGCACCGGGCGCTTCATCTGATGCTGGCCTGTGTGCTAACCTTCGGCGGCTTCAACTTCAAAGGCAAAAAAAGCGACGGAAGATGCCGCCTGACAGACTGGATACTGATCGCAGCCACAGTGTTTTCTATGGGCTATATCGTGGTAGAAAACAAGGTGCTGGAGAACAGACTTGCGTTCGTTACGCCTTTTACCACCGTTCAGCTGGTGGCTGTCATCATGCTGGTGGTGTTGGTGCTGGAGGCCACCCGCCGTCTGACGGGTCTGACCCTGCCCATCGCCTGCCTGATCTTTTTGGCGTATGCGTTCTGGGGAGACCGCTTTACTGGCGTTCTGGGCCATGCACCCCTGTCGGCCAAACGTATTTTGGAGCAGATCTCTATAACCAGTGAGGGAATTTTCGGCTCGTCACTGGGCATCAGTGCCACTTACGTGGTCATCTTCATCATTTTGGCCGGTTTTCTCGAAACTACCGGCGCGGGACAGTTCTTTATAGACATTGCCTCCAGTGCCACCGGCACCAAGCGCGGTGGGCCTGCCAAGATCGCGGTAGTGGGCAGTTGTCTATTTGGTTCTATCTCCGGCAGCTCCGTGGCGAACGTAGTTTCCACGGGCACGTTTACCATTCCTCTGTCCAAGAGCGTGGGCTATCCCAGTTACTTTGCCGGCGCGGTGGAAGCCGTGGCCTCCACCGGCGGACAGCTGATGCCTCCGGTCATGGCCGCCGTAGCGTTTATCATGGCGGACAACCTGAGTGTTCCCTACATTAGCATCTGCGGTGCGGCATTGATCCCTGCGGTACTGTATTACTGGAGTCTTTTCAGCATGGTAGATGCCAAGGCGGTGAAACTGGGTATCGCCGGCCTGAAAAAGGAGCAATTGCCCCAGGGTCGCGAGGTCCTAAAAAACGGTTGGTTTCTGGCGCTCCCCTTTCTGGTCCTCATCGCATTGATGATGATGAATTACACGCCTATGAAAGCCGGCTTCTATGCCATTGTCTCTCTGCTGGTGATTCTGCTGATTTTTGATCGGAAGAAACTGAACTGGGCCAACATCACCAATGCGCTGGAAAACGGCGCCAAGGGCGTCATCAGCGTGTCCGTGACCTCTGCCTGTGCCGGTATCATTGTAGGCGTCATCATGATCACCGGCCTTGGCCTAAAGTTTACGTCCATTATCACCACTGTGTCCAACGGCAATCTGCTGATCGCACTAATCCTGTCTGCGGTGGTGGCCATCATTCTGGGCATGGGCCTGCCCACCGTGCCAGCCTACATCGTCATGTCCTCTCTGGTGGCGCCTGCGCTGATCAAGATGGGCGTCGCCCCCATGGCCGCCCATATGTTCGTGCTGTACTTCGCGGTGCTGTCCTGCATCACGCCGCCGGTGGCCATCGCCTCCTATGCGGCGGCCGCCATTGCCGACGCCAACGCCATAAAGGTGGGCTTTGAGTCTGTCCGGTTGGCCGTGGTCGCCTACATCATCCCCTTTGTATTCGTCTACAACCCGGTGCTGCTGTTTGACGGCAAACCCATTGACATCTTCCTCTCCTTTGCCACGGCGGTGCTGGGCTGTATGGCACTGACATGGGCCATAGAGGGCGTTGTAGAAGGGAAGATACCGTGGTGGGCGCGTATCGTCTCCCTGTTGGCGGCGGCATTCCTCGTCTGGCCAGAGCACCTGTCGGATGTCTTTGGCGTTGTGATCTTTGCTGTTCTCTACTATTTCTATCGCTATAAAGTCAAAAAGCAGCAGAAAGTGCTGCCGATCACAGAGAATAAGGAGGAGTAAATCGTGGGACTGATCGACCTGCACGTACACGCCGGGCCCTCCGTCATGCCCAGAGAGCTGGATGGCGTGGATATGTACAAAGAAGCCGTGGCGGCCGGCTATTCCGCCTATGTCATCAAGGATCACTATTTCCCTACCATGATGAGCGCCGAGAACATCTCCCGCCACATGGACGATGGGAAATGTAAGGTCTACGGCGGCCTGGCACTGAACAACTCCGTGGGTGGCCTGAACCTAAAGGCGGTGGACGCCGCCTGCGCGCTGGGTGCCAAGATCATCTGGATGCCCACTGTGTCCGCCCTGCGCCACAAGATTATGCACAGCGGCCACGGCCTGGCCTTCCCCGGAAGCAAGGGTATGAGCATCGAGGAAAAGACGATCATGTATCTGGACGACAACGGCGAGCTGCAGCAGGAGGTCAAGGACATTTTGGCCTACCTGTCCAACAAGCCCGATGTGATCCTAGCCACCGGCCACGGCAGCCGCGACGAAATCGACAAGCTTATCCACGAGGCGGTAAACACCTATGGCCTCCGCCGCATCCTTGTGAACCACCCGCACTACATGATCGGCGCCAGCATAGACGACATTGAGGCATGGGCCGGGCTGGGCTGCTATATCGAGCTGAACGCCGTGGCCTTCGTGGAGGCTTCCCGCTTCAAGTCCAACGACATTTCCGAGGCGAAGGCGATGATCCGCCGCTGCGGTCTGCAGCAGATCGTCATTGACTCCGACTACGGTCAGAAGAACAACGGCAGTCCCGTGGCCGGTGTGGCGCGCCTCATCGAGATGCTCAAAAGCGCGTGCGGCCTGACAGACGACGACATCAAGCGTATTGGAGAAACGAATCCCGCCCGTCTTCTGGGTCTGGAGATCTGATGCGCAAAAGAAAGCAGAGGTATGAAAATGCTGTATAATCACGCAAATTGGGATACGCTCCCTTGGACCGAGGTGCGCCCCGGTGTGCGCCGCAAGGCGTTCACCGGCGAAGGCGCCACTATTGCACTGAATGAACTGCTGCCGCACCATGAGCCGCGGCCACATAAGCACCCCCATGAGCAGATTGCCTACATCACGGAGGGCCAGTGCGATTACCACATTGAGGATCAGGTGTTCCGTCTGGTGCCCGGCAGCATGCTGGTCATCCCCCCCAACGCCATGCATTACGCCGAGGTGGTGGGCGATGAGGTTCTCATCAACATCGACATCTTTACGCCCAAGCGCGAGGAGTATGTAAAATGATCTCGGCGGATTTCAAGCAGAAAATCCACGGAAAAAAGCCCCTGAAGGGCACCTTCGTAAAGATGAACTGCCCCACCGCCGTGGAGGCATTGGGTCTGGCCGGCCTCGACTTCATCATCATCGATGGAGAGCACGCCCCGCTGGATGAGATGCATCTGGAGGCTATGCTGCGGGCGGCGGACTGTGTGGGCTTACCCGTGGTGGTGCGTGTTCCCGTGGCGGATGAATTCCACATCCTCAAGGTGCTGGACATGGGCGCCGCCGGCGTGCAGATCCCCGGCCTTACCTCCACAGAGGAGGTACGAGCCTGTCTGGATGCCGCTCTGTATGCCCCCGAGGGCCATCGCGGCCTGTCCTTTGCGCAGCGCTCCGCCCGCTACGGCACCATGGATAAGTTCGAGTATATGCGCCATTCCAATGAAAATTTGGTCAAAGTTTTTCACATTGAGAACCGCGAGATGGCAGCGCGTGTGGAGGAACTGTGCCAGGTCAGAGATATCGACGTCCTGTTTGTCGGGCCAATGGATCTGAGCCAGTCCTTTGGACATCCCGGCAACCCTGCTAACCCCGAGGAGCAGGACGCCATCCGCCGCATCATTGAAGTAGCGGCGCGGTATGACGTTCCCGTAGGCATCTTTGTTGGCACTGCGGAAGCGGCGGCCAAATACGAGGCGATGGGCGTGCGCTATATCGCCATCGGTTCTGACATCAGCTTCCTGATGAATGGGGCTAAAAGTGTAATGAAATAGGATACAAGGAATTTTTCTTTTATCTCCCTCAAATATCAAAGCGGACGCTGTGCGTCCGCTTTGATATTTTCTGCGATTTCGCTCGGTATACCGGGTTTTAGGCAGCAGAGCACAGCCATGTAATCGCCTGCATGATCATTCTCCCAACGCAATCGTAACTTGTGAAGCCGTTTTTTCCGCGTCATATCACACCGTTATATAACCACTCGAAAATTTCAGCAGGAAAGTGTCCGTATTTCCGATAATCGTAACTTGGGTAGAGTTATGTGTTCTATTTGTAATTCCACTTTGTATGCGCTAAACTGTTTGTGTCATTCATCCCTGAGTGACCCCCCTTTGTTTTGTAGTTTGCAGTTCTCAGTCCGCATCTCTACTATAGCAGAGGGAGTTTTATTATTCCTCATCGGCTGTAGACTCTTTTGAACTGCTCACCCAGCTAGTGGTTTTCAGAATACAATAAACCGCGTTAAGATTTTGTGCTTTCTCTACCTACCGACCACCGCAGAAAATAGAAAGATCTCATTTGCGTGCGTTCGATACGCCGTGACCGCGTGACTTCTCGCAAAATGCACCTATAATGAAGTCAGACGCAGTGCACAGCGGACTAACATTTTGGAGGTGGTCAAAATGGCCAAAAACAACCGTACATCTCACCTGACGGTGGACGAGAATACCCTGCTGGCAGAGTATCGCAGGAGTGGCTTGACACCCGAAGATATTAAAACCCTGAAGCGCCAGACGGACGAGAAATATATCCATGTGCTGGCCTATCGCTACCGGATAGCCTGTGCGAAACTCCACAATGCCAACGAGCTGCTGCACGGCAACTGCCGCTGCTGTATTCATTGGAACGCGCTGGAGCAGGAAAAAATGCCCTGCCTCTCCTGCTACTACCTGGTCGGTGCAGATGCGCAGATCGATGGCTGGGAATGTGTGCGGGACATTTCAGAGGAGGCAAACGGATTGTTGGAAAAGTACGATGTGTATCGGCGGCGTGCCGTGGAACAGCAGTAGTACGTACAACGGGGGACAAGTTCCCTATCATGGTACCCTTTTGGGTACCATGATAGCCGAACAAGCGCTGGGGAGAACCCCAGACCCCAAGGAGGGATACCATGCATGATAACGAACATCACAAGCCAAATCTGGACGCGCTGGTATCCAACGCTGCCCAGCGGAGGCTACAGCCGTCTCTGACGTTGGAAGAAATTGTGTCTGCGCCGCTCACAATCGCGGAACATATCACTTCACCTGCGAAACCTCCGCAGAGCTCCCGCGCCCGGAAAAATTTGATCAAGACCCGTTTATCCGATAGTGAATACCGTGCCTTCGCGGCGCGTGTAAAACGGAGCAAGCTGTCCGCCAGCGAATTTTTACGCCGCGCCGCGTTGACCGGACGAATCGTGATCCCGCTGCACACGGAGTTGGATGTGGCTCTGCTGGACGAGCTGGCGCTGCTCAAGGCCGACGTGGGGCGTATCGGCGGTCTGTTGAAAATGACCATTCGACCCAACGAGGGGCAGCGGACACTGCACCCGGCAGAATGGGGAGAACTGCTGCACGCCGCACGGCAGGTGGAGCGTATGGCAAAGCGGTTGGCGGCGTTGGAGGTGAAGATTGCCGATGGCTATCGTCAAGCATAGCAGCTCCAAAAACGCCCGCTATGAGGATGTGTTGGAGTACTACACCTGCCGGCATCGGGAGGACAGCCGCACCGGATATTATGCGCCAATTCTGGATGAATACGGCCTGATGCAGCCCCGCAGCGACTGCGCCGCGATGTACTTGACTGCTGATGGAACAGCGGCAGCGCCGGAGCGGTGGGCGTCCGCCTGCCGCCGTACCAACCTGTGCTACAGCAAAAACAACAAGCCCAGCGACCGCAAGAGCCACGAGTATATACTCAGCCATCCGGCGGCGGATCGGGGTAAACTGTCCATGGACGACCTTATGGAGGAAGGGCGGGCTTTCTCCAAGGCGTTTTTGCAGGGCTACGACTGCCTGATCGCCGTCCATCGCGACACGGACAATGATCACATCCATATCTCCATCAATTCTGTCCGCGCGAAGGCACGGGCGGAACAGGCGTGGATGATGCGGGACAGTAGGGGAACGTCCTCCCCTGTGAGATCAAGGCAGGCGGCAAGCATCAGGACAGTGCGGAACTACGAAAGGCCATAAATGACTGGCTGCGAGACTATACGCACGCGCACGGCTGGGAGGTGAAGGACAACAACGCCCTTGCCTCCAGGCGAAAACAGGAGCGGTACGAAAAGCGGAACGAATATCTCCGCCATGTGTTGGTTTCTGTGGCGGCCCAATGCCGCAACACCAGAGAATTATCTCACCGTCTCCGCGCCTACGGCATCACCCGCAAGCGGCGGGGAAACACGGTAAGTGTCCTGCCGCCGGGAGGCCGCAAGGCGGTGCGGCTGCGGACATTGGGACTGGAATGGACGGACGTTGAACAGCTGATGGCACTGCGGCGGGAGCGCGAGCAGTTGGCGGAGCAGCAGTGGTGGGTGTATGTGCGCTATGTCCGCCGCCGGTGGTATGAGGCGGCGCGCAGGCAGCAACAAAAGCTGTATGGTGATCCGCGCAGCGTACTGGATAGCTTGTTGACCCTGCTACTATTTTTGCTGATAGGAAGCAACGAATTACCGAAAGCACAGTCGGTATATGGCGAGTTGGAGCCTCTCGCTTTATTCGGAGCACCAAGCAAAGAGGAAACGGAAGCCTTGCAGGGCCTGGCATATGCCCGTGAGCAGAATCTGCAAACGCCGCAGGAGGTCGAGTGGAAGGCGGCCGAGCTCCGTGCCGCCATCCGCCGCGCCAGGATGGATTGCGATCAATCTGCGCTGGAAGCCGCGCTGGGCGAGTGGCGCAAGCTGCAAATGCTGCAAACGAGCATCCGTGCCATACAATATGCGTCCGAGTGGGGACAGTCTCGGGAAGCAAAACATGAACGACGTTAAACAGCGTATCTCTGAACATAACGCATGGGGCAAGGCTAAACTTGACAATTTCACGGAAACAAGTATAATTTGTGACAAACGCAGACGGAGGTATGGACGATGCACGAGCAGCTGTATGCGTGTGAGCGGGATATTCTTTCATTTATGTATGCCAAGCCGCACGATGAGGTATTTACCGTAGAGGATTTCGATGCGTTAGGTAGCTATGATGCGGTTCGCAAGGCGCTGTCACGCCTTGCACAAAGTGAGAACATAGAGCGCATTAGCATGGGACTTTATCGGCTGAACCCAAAATGGTGTGACGATGTCCCTGTGCTGCCATCCCATGAAGCTGTGGCGCAGGCTCTCGCCCGGAGAAGCCATTGGAGGATACTTCCGGCCACGGAGCTTGCACGGCGCAGGATCGGCCTGTCCGATGAAGACCCGAAGCTGCCGAAGTACTTGAGCACAGGCCCTAAGACTCGTGTTGAATACGCCCCGGGTCATGAGGTGCTGCTGGTTCATTCCGCGGCAAAGCTGTTTGATGGTCTCACAAATGAGGCGGCAATCGTCATCAGTGCACTCTCAGATTTGGATAAGCACAGGATAACCATTGACGAGATCGCGCACCTGTCCAGAGAGCTTGCTCCCGATGTCAAAAAGAACCTGATAGAGAACTTATCTCTTGTACCTCCTCGACTACGTCCCATTATTGAGTTGATATGTGACTGCTATGGCAGGTCAAGGCGATAGTCCGCGTACGAATCGGAAAGAAACTAAAAATTGACACCGCACAGCAGGCGGCTCTCCGTTGTAAACGAGAGCCGTCTGCGTTTTTGCTTTATACCTCACACCTTAAAATGTGCAATTTGTATCAATCGCTTATCTGAACGTGTCAAAATATGTGCAATAAGCACAAATTTTAAAGGCATGAAGAAATGTTGCAAATTCGGTATTTACAAATTCACAAATTATGATAATATTTGTGACGTAAATATTTCAGGACAGTTATTCCTCTCCATAGCGATCATGGAAGAAATCGCTGTGAGTGTGAAAGGGTATCGTTTGACTCGGAGATTCAACCATGAAAACAAAGAAAGCTGCGTTTTATATCCACCCTCGATCATTCTGAAGTGGAGTAAGGAGTGATCACATGAGTAAAAAGAAACAATCCCCGCCTGTTCCCCGCTGCGCCCTGTGCAAGGGCTTCATCAACATCCTTGACAATGATTACGTGGTGGGCTCTACCGGCAGGATGGCCTGCCGGGGCTGTCTCGAAATGTCCTTCCATATTCTGGAGGCTTCCAAAGAACCAGAAAAGGAAAATGTATCTGCACCCTCCATCACGCCGCAGTACATCGTTCAGGAAGTGGACAAAGCCATTATCGGGCAGGAACAGGCAAAATCCGCTGTGGCATTGGCTGTCTGGAAGCAGATGCTCCGCGCCAACGGAGACAACTTTGTTCCCCGTACCAATCTGCTGCTGTATGGCCCCAGTGGGTGCGGCAAGACTGCCATCATCCGTGAGGCCGCCAGGATCGCAGGGCTGCCGTTTCTCGCTGTGGACGCCACCGGCATCACCGAGACCGGTTATCACGGAAAAAATGCGGCGGACATTGTGACTGACCTGCTGACAGGCTTCAAAGGCCATCCCCACGTCCGGCATGCCATCATCTTCATTGACGAGGTGGACAAGCTGTCCGCCCATGGTGCTGACTGGCGTCAAGCCTACTGTCAGGGAACGCAGCACGCGCTTTTGAAGCTGGTGGAGGGGATGGAGGTTACTGTCGATGGCATGACCATCAACTCCACCGATCTGCTGTTTTTGTTCGGCGGTGCATTTGGTCGGATGCAGGAGGAGCGGAAGTGCGCCGCCCCCATCGGTTTCGTACGAAGCGAGCCGTCCTGTCCCTCGGTTACCCAGCACACCGCCGAGGATTTTTGCGCCTATGGTATGGAGCGAGAGCTGATGGGACGCATCGGGCGGTTCGTGCCGGTGGAGCAGTTGACCACGGAACAGATGAAGCGCATCCTGACTGAATCCAGTCTTTCGGCGTTTGTGAAGTACAAAAAGTTTTTCCGCGCCCACAAAGTCCGTCTCAAACTGCCGGACGAGCTGGTAGAGCAGCTTGCCTGCGAGTCTGTGGCGCAGGGCACAGGCGCACGTGGATTGGACGGCGCGGTGGAAGCGCTGGTACAGCCGCTGCTGTACGCGCTGGCGGAGGGAAAGCTCTCCGGTTCTGTGACGCTGGGAGGTGGCATCTATGGCCGTGTCTCTTAACCGCGTGCAGGCGGAGGACTATATTCGGAGGGTGGATGAGGAGCTCCGTCAGCAGCGTCGCAGACTATTAGCGCTGGACACGCCGCTGGCGATCCTATTTCCGCAGCATTTGCGGGGACTGTCCATTCCCCTTATGGCTAACTACATCGCCGAGCGGCTGCTGTTTACGTTGGCTGCCTGCACCGGCAGAACTGCCGCGTTGCGGCGGGCGAAGCTATGGCTGGAGAGCTGCGTGAGCTATCTGCTCCACTACTGCCCGCCAAAGGAACGCACGTTTTTCTACCTCATCAAGTTAACGGAGCTGCCGCAGGACCTGCGGTTCGAATTATTTGAAAGCCATCGTTCTGCCAACCATCCCATCCGCAGTGATGGGGATATGCCGCAAATATTGAAAGGGCTGGAAGTAGTCTGCGTGATGGCGATCAGTGATGTAAGGAAGATGCCTGTTTAAAAACGGAAGATGGAGGTTCACGCCTCCTGTCCCTGTCGTGCATGTTTTTTAGTGCAAAAGTAAAAAACGGATATTGACATATACGTATATATGATAATATCAAATAAACATTTCAAGAGCGGGGAGGCTTTAAGTCCATGGCTCGAGGGCGGAAATTGATGGATGACCAGAAAGCGGCGATCGAAGCGGCTCATGACACAGGAGTACCGTACACGGCGTTGGCAGTTCAGTATGGAGTTTCTGTTGCTACGATCCTGCGGGTGTGCCGACAAGATACGTACGAAAGGCAGAAGGCGGCCAATAGGCGGTATCAGGCGGCTAATATTAAGAAAATCACTGAGACCCGGAAGGTAACACACCAGAATTACCGGCTGTCGTTCCACGCGAACAGTGATTCGGAAGTCATTGAACGCTTGAACAGTCAAGAGAATGTGACGGACTACATCCGTCAACTGGTGCTACGCGATATCAAGACCGATGATGTGAAGATCTAGGTATCGACAATACCTGACACAAACATACTTTGCTGGAGGTGTAATCATGCTGGAGCTGAAGATCAACGAAAAGGACATTTCCCGCGATCCGTTCGAAATTGTGGTGTGGGAGGATCAAGAGCTTGCTTTGGCACTGTTTGCCACAAAGCCTATTGGGAAAGAGGAGGATCGGGTTAACAGCCGCCTGCGTATTCTCATCGGCGAGGAGAAAACGGTGCTGGCGCGTATCCGCGGTGAGAAAGCCGCCCTGCAAAAAGCCCGTGCCAAGATGTATACCCTGAGCGGCCTGTCGAAGGAGTTCTGCCGCCAATTTGTGCTGGCGGGCAGACGCGTTTTTCACGTGGGAAGCAGGGCTTACAGTGAGCTGGCAGAGGACATTCGGCAGAGGCAGGGCTATGAGGTGGGCGTGATCTACGACGAGACGTTCGAGGAACATCATTTTCTTGATTACTTCACCTCGGGATATTCCGACTATCGGCGTGCACTGCAGCTGTTCAAGGCAGCGATCCGTGGCCGGGACGCCATTCCTACCAGCCTGAGCGGCGAAGAACCGCTGAGAGAATACTTGAGGGAGATGTACAACACCGCATCGCCCCTGAATAAGTACATGAGCCTGCTGATATGGATGCAGTATTGCCGCTGCGCCGCAGAATTCGATCGCCAGACGCGGGACAGACTGACGGACGAGGCGATCGAAAAGGTTACGCGACTGGCAGGCGGCTTTTGGGATAGTGACCAGCCACAGTCGCAGGGAGATAAGCTGTCGCCGGACGACCTTGTTCTCGGCGGTACGCTGCCGGAGGATCGCCGTGACTGGCGGTTGCGAACGGAAAACGGTGATGGCATTGAGGGCGACTGGATGCTGCTGAATGGGTCTTTCCAGTGTCTGAAGCACCAATATGTGACAAACGTTGCCGAATGCAGCGTCTACTTTCGGAAATGCATCTGCTGCGGAAAATGGTTCGTTGCTTACCACTCCAAGATGACTACCTGCAGTGACACCTGCGCGGCACGGCGCAAGAAGCAAACGGATGTGGAAAACAGAAAGCGCAAGCAGGGCATCCCGGGATACGAAGAGAAGCGAAAAAGGATCACGCAGCTCAACAAGTGGAAGGACTGGGCGAAAGCGCACTCCACGGGCGATGTTTGGGCGGAAATGAGTAGCTATTCGGACGAACTCTCCGCATTATGGGACGGATACCACAAAAGCTACGAGGCGGAGGTCGATCCGGATGCTCAGGAACAGTTGAGCCGGAAATTCAGGCAAAAAATGCGTAATATCGCTCGCAAGGCAGAGGATAAGTATAACGAATACAAACGACTGGCCGCTCTCCAGGAGTGAAAATGGGTGTATTCCGTTTCTCATATCGTACATACAAAACACAAACTGAGCCGCGGCCATTTTGGCTGCGGCTCAGTTTGTCGATTGCGGCAGAGACTCTTTGTGTGCTGCCGCACATGGATATCTCACCGCACGCATCCAATGGATAGATGTATGCGAAAAGAAGGCCGGCATCTAAAGAGCGCATTACACATCTCTTGTCTCCAACCCCACGAAGAATTCATCGTATGCGCAGCCATAGATGTTCCGCAGCTCAATAAGCACGCTGACGCGGATGTTCAGCTCGCCGGATTCATACTTGGCGTAGGTCGTGCGCCCGATATCGCAGCCGCGTCGCTGCAATTCAGCGCAGACTGTATCCCAAAAACCAACGGTATGCTATATTTACTTGAATTTCACGGTGAGTCTGACGCAGAGACGGAATCCCACACAGATGCTGAAGCAACACCATTTTTATTAACACGATCGGATTTGCTCCGGGACGGCCGTTATCTGCGCAATAATAGGGACTTAGCCGTGCATACAGCCATTCATAATCCATGACATCTTCTATCTTGCGCAATAAATGATCCTTGGGTACTAAAGCATCCACATCCACCATCACTACATCTTTTCGAAAATTCTTTCTCCAGTCTTCCATCCTTACCCCCACCTTTTTTTCTATTATAGCAGAAGAACCTCGCCGGTGTCGAGGTTCTTTGACAAGCCGGGGCAGGACGGCATAGCCCGCGCTATGCCGTCCTGCCTTGGAGAATTATCGCCAGTGGAAAAAGGAAGAAGTGAAATGTTTAATTACTTAATGTCGCCGATTTTTGCTTTTCCGGCATAGTAGTCATCGCGCCATCTCAGAGCAACTTTGTTCCCCTTTTCAGCAGAAAGGCGGCTAAATTCTTCAATCTCAGGCGTCGCCATGTAGCGATAGAACATAGAGTAATCCACCCAGGTCTGCATACCGGCTCGCATACCCATGATCTCAAACTGGCGGTTGATACCCCACTTGGTCACGGCAACGATGTCGGTAGGCATTTTGATGAGCTTGTCGGCCAGCGCTTCTACATAGCTTTCCAGTTCTTCCAGTGGAACAGATTTGGTAGCAATACCGCACTCCTCGGCCTGTTTGCCACTAATCTTCTCTCCAGTCAACATCAATTCCTTGCTCTTGCGAATGCCACTCAGCCAGGGCATCATCATATAGACGGAAGCCGCCCCGAACTGGATCTGGGGCTCGCCAATCTGGCAATCGTCGGATACGATGACATAGTCAGCCGGAACCATAAGCTCGAAGGAGCCACCCAGTGCATATCCATGAACCTGGCAGATCACGGGCTTCCCCATGTCCCACATGGTCCAACGGCAGGCGTTGCTCGCATTCTCGAAGCCGCGGCGTTCCTGAATGGGCGTGGTGGTAACATTGGTCTCGGCAGTAAGATCGAATCCTGCGGAGAAGCAGCGACCGGCGCCCTTCATGATTACCACACGAACCTCATCATCGAACTCAGCCTGCTTCAGGCACGCCAAGATGTCGCTATACATCTTGTTTTCCAGTGCATTCAGCTTTGCAGGTTTGTTCAGAGTGATGTATGCCTTGTAACCTTTCTTCTCATAAAGAACATGCTCGTACATAATAACGTTTCTCCTTTGCTTTTTTCATTATAGATAAATATATGTCTTGGAAGCAAGTGTTGGAATTCACATGCTCCGGAAACACTTACCGCGTGTTGTTCGTTCCAACACCGAGATCAGGAGAGCTATAGCATCTTCAATTGGTATGGCATCCATCAGGCGGTTGCCGCTCTTTTCTTCTTTCGCCGCAGCTGGATTACAAGGATAGTAACAATCAGAGCCACCCCAACAATATCGGTGAGAGAACCGGGATCTACCATCATGACGCCGGCTGCGATTACGAGGATACGCTCTACTATGTTGGCCTTATCTACGACATATCCGAAGAGGCCGCAGGAGATGGCAATAATGCCGATAATGGCGAAAACCGAGGCCTGCACCGTGGTGATGGAGAATGGCAGCTGACCAAGCAACAGCACCGGGTTATACACGAAGAAAAACGGTATGATATACGCCGCCACGCCAATCATTGTGGCGTTAAATGCTGTAGGCCAGAATCTGGCCTTGGCGATTCCAGCGCCGCACAAAGCAGCCAGAGCCACAGGCGGCGTCAGGTCGGAGACAATGCCGAAGTAGAAGCAGAAGAGGTGGGCTGCCATGGGATGCACGCCCATCAAGGTAACGGCGGGCACGGTTATCATGGACATCATGATGTAGTTGGCGGTAGTGGGAACGCCCATGCCAAGAATAATGGAAGCCATAGCAGACAACAGCAAGGTCGGGAACAGATGTCCACCAGCCGCAGTGGTGACCAGCGAGGCCATCTTCACGCCCAAACCGGACAGGGTGAAGGAGCCAACGATAAAGCCCACGACGGCGCAGGCAATCATCACGTCCACCGCGCCCTTGGCACCTTCAGCGAAGGCCAGGAACAGTTTCTTGGGGGTGAAACGGGTATCCTTCTTTACATAACTGATGAGGATGGTGAGGATAACGCCGACGAAGGCGGACATCTGGGGAGACATACCGCAGACAAGGACGATGATGATGGCCACCAAAGGAATCAGCGAATACCCCTTCTCCTTGAGAACTTTCTTGGCGCTGGGGAGCTGATCAGCAGGGACGCCCTTCAGCCCCTGTCTACAAGCAGTGACGTGAACAGCGGCGAAAATTCCGGTAAAGTAGAGAACTGCGGGCAGGGCCGCTGCCAGGCAGACCTCCAGATAACTCTTGCCCAAAAACTCAGCAATAATGAATGCTGCAGCGCCCATAACAGGCGGCATGATCTGTCCACCGCATGAGGCGGTAGCTTCCACTGCACCGGCGAACTCAGGTTTATAACCAACGCCCTTCATCAGAGGGATGGTAAAGGTGCCTGTGGTGGTAACGTTAGCCAGAGAAGAACCGGAAATAGTGCCAAACAAAGCAGAAGAGATAACTGCGGCCTTAGCGGGGCCACCGCGCTGCTTGCCGAACACTGCAACAGCGAGGTCGATCATTACTTTATCGGACCCTATTGCGCTCATTAAGGCTCCAAGCAGGCAGAAGAGGAAAATAAAGCTGGCGGAGGCACCCAGTGCCACTCCGAACACGCCTTCCGTGGTGAAGACCATGTGGCGGACAAGACCTCCGAGGCTGGCGCCGCGATGTGCCAGTGCGCCAGGGAAATACGCGCCGAAGAGTGTATATAGCAGGAAAAAACCGGCAATACAGCTAAGCAGCAGTCCAACCACGCGGCGAGCACCTTCCAGAATCATGATGATCATGATGATACCCATAATGAGGTCTACCGTGTTGACAGTACCTGCACGTTGAGCCAGTTGCTTGAAGCAGATGGCGATGTACAGATTGGGAACCGTGGCCAAAGTTGCGAAGACCCAGTCATACCAGGGGATTTTTGTACGAGAGGACTTTTTGGTCATGGGGTAGATGAGAAACAGGATGCACATGCCGAAGGCCATGTGAAGAGCACGAAACTGCATCACGTCGATGGTTTTGAAGCCAGCGCAGTACATTTGGAACAGAGTCATCGTAAAAGCGATGATGTTCAAAATCAGCAGGGGAATACCGACAGGTGATCGGCGCTTTTCTACCAGTTCGTTGACGTCGATATCCACCACGCCATCTGTGATTTTCTTGTTTTTCTTAAACAAACTCATACGGAAGTCCTTTCTCTCTATTTCACTCCGTTCCGGCAGTTCGTTTGCTCTGCCGGAACGGGGCAAATAGATGCTACTGCGTTGCTAAGGTTTTCGTGAAGTTTTGTTTTTACAGAACACCCTTGTCTTGATAGAACTTCACCGCACCGGGATGCAGAGGAACGGCGAAGTCACCGGAACAAGCACTCTCCAAGGTCAGGTCAGCGACAGAGGGGTGAGCGGCCTGAACTGCCGCCAGATTTTCAAACATATTCTCCAGGATGGCATAGACCTGCTCGTCGCTCAGAGCCGTGCTTCCCAGGAGGATGGTGTTAAGCCCAAGCGTCTCAACGTCTTCGTTCATAAAGGAATAGGTACTTGCAGGGACGGTGATGGGATAGAAGAAGGGCAGCTCTGCGACAACAGCCTCAGCCTCTGCACCAGCGATGGGTACCCAACTGCAGGTGAGCGCGGAAGCGGCATCCAGAATGCCGGAGGTGGGGGCGGAAGCCGTGATGTACATACAGTCTAACCGACGATCCTTGAAGGAAGTAGCCTGCTCACCAACGGAAACCAAGGACTCCTGCACATCGTCATAGCTTAGCCCCATAATGTCGAGCAGGTTACGGATGGCCAACTCATCACCAGACCCCACGGCACCGCAGCCCAAAGCCTTGCCCTTCAGATCTGCGATACAGTTGATGCCGGCATCAGCACGGGCAATCAGCTGTGCCTGCATGGGAGCGAAAGCCATCAGCGAACGCAGGGAGGACCCGTCTTGCCCTTCGAAATCATACATGCTGGAGTAGCCATAGTAAGCAACGTCGGCACCGGCCAGACCCAAATCACGTTCACCGGAGAGAATGGTGCGGACGTTCTCAACACCACCACCGGAGGACTGCACGGTTACATTCAGCCTCCCTTTGGTCATGGCGCCGCACATCACGCCACCCAGGGGATACCAGGTTCCAGACACCCCGCCGGTTCCCATAACAAGGTTGCCGGTCACGGCAGGGGTGCCATCGTCTCCCATTTTGTCATCGTTTCCAGGCGTGTTGCCGCAGGCAACCAGGGACATGGCCATCATCATGGCCAGAAGCAGTGAGATTAGCCTTTTCATTTCTTTCGCTTCCTTTCATTTTATATTTTTTCTCCCCCCACTGTTGGGGAGTGGGTCACATACGTAATGTGGTGTTTTAAATATCTTTATCAGCTTTCAGCTGCTTCAACTCCTCTGCGCTCACTCCGAGGAGTCCCCCATAGATTTCTTCATTGTGCTGCCCCAGCTCAGGCGCCGGGTCAAATCCCAACTCCTCATCTGAGAAGTGTAGCGGCGTGCCGGGGAAAGTCACAGGGCCGAGACCGGGAACTTCCAACTTGACAGTTGTATTTCGTACATAGGTGGCCGGGGAACGCATCACATCTCCCAAATCCTTGACCTTCCCGCCCGGAACACCGATCTTGTCGAAGATCTCGTCCCATTCGTCGCCTGTCTTCTTGGAAATTTCACGCTCCACTGCCGCGTTGATGATGTCGTAGTGTTCGTCCATCAAGCGTGTAGCGTGGTCGCGGTACTCAGGCTTATGGAGGACGGGGTCATCCATAACTGTCAGCAGCCGTTCAAATAGGCTGTCTTGGCCGGCCAGGCAGATAACGAGTCCGTCCTTGCTTTTAAAGAGACCTGCAGGGCAGTCGTAAGCGTTTTTAGTGGAGTTGCGGGTGATAATGCCGGACTGGTCGAAGAAGGGAATGAACGTGTTGAGGGCGAAAAGGCAACTGTCATACATTGCCGAGTCAATAAATTGGCCGACGCCAGTCTGCTCACGTCTTCGCAGAGCTGCCAAGATGGCGATGGTCGCCCACATACCGGCCATAATATCGATAAACCAAATGCCTCCCGTGATACGAGGACCGGTTTCACTGCGGTTAATGTCCATGATACCGGTGGATGCCGCCATGATGGAGTCAAAGCCGGGGCGCAAATAATAGGGACTTCCCTCACCGTAGCCGTTGATGGAGGCCATGATGATCTTTGGATTGATCTTGTGGATATCTTCCCACCCTAGACCCATTTTTTTCATGGTGCCGGGTCGGAAGTTCTCTATGATAACATCGGATTTCTCAATGAGTTGATGCAGCAGCGACTTACCCTTTTCGCTTCGGAAGTTGATGGTCACGCTCTTCTTATTGCGGTTTTCGGTGGGGTAGTACAGGTTGACACCATTGTATGTTTCCCCGCTATGCCGGGTATCATCGCCCCAGCCGCACTTCTCAACTTTGATGACCTCCGCCCCCAAGTCGCCCAGCGTCATACCGCAGGTGGGACATGAGATGTGCCGCCCTAAATCGAGGACTCGAATGCCTGCCAAAGGCCCCTTGTTTGCACTCATTGTTTCATATTCCTCCTAACATTCATTCTCACGTTGCTGTTCAGTGGGGCTTGACAACCAGCACGCAGGTACCATCGGCCACCAGCTTAGGTTCATCGAGGACCTTTGCGGTATAGCTGCCGTCGTTAGCGTATTCGATGGTCTTGGTGATGGTGAAGGCATAGACGCGGGAGGTGTTGCCCTGACGTTCCAGCTTCAATTCCACAATCAGCTCATCCATGGCATGTACTTCCTCGCGGAAGTTGCCGTTGATATTGGCAACGAGGCCGCCTGTACCTTCACGAATACTGCTGAGGCAGGCAACGCAATCTGTGACGTACTGCAGCAGGCGTGCTCCAGAAACCAGATAACCGCGATAGTGGCAGTCATCAGCACCTGGACGTACAATGTGTTTCCACGCGGTAATGTCTCTGTTCGGCATAGTATTTTCCTCCCATGATATTGTACCGTGTCTTCAAGCAATCCATTTGCTTGTTGAAAGTATACAAGGTTTTGCGCGAATAGTACATTTCAATTTATCTATTGTTTCTATTAAACTTTTCTATTGATCCTTGCCTTTTACATATTATTCCTGTATAATAAATCAGCACGGGTTGTCCTTTGGCATGAATGCGCGAATTGTGAGCCACTGCAAAACAGGAGACTTCTATGAATTACGACCAGCTCAAAACCTTTCTGTCTATTGTTGAAACGAAAAACTTTAATCGCTCATCTGAACTGCTATTCGTTTCCCAGCCTACTGTTACAGCGCGCATAAAGGCTCTTGAAGAAGAGGTAGGACAGAGCCTGTTTATACGCACCAATAAATTTGTGGAATTGACGCCAGCAGGGAGAACGTTCCTGCCGTATGCGATGGGCATATATCAGGACATGACTGAATGCCGCTCAACGATGAAAAACTATGACCATAATGACGAGATCATCACGCTTTCCGCACCGGCCACCTGCTGGGATTACGGCCCCTTGCGGCCAAGCATCGTAAGCTATGGAGCAAAGCATCCGAACAACGCAATGAACTTATTGCGAAACGTAAGCATTGAAACATTATCCCTTTTGCAATCAGATGAAGTCGATATTGGTATTGTCTATGTTTTGCCTAACAATCCCGACTACACGATCATTCCTTACGTTTCCGAAGAACTGCTGCTCCTGGCCTCTCCAGAATTAAAACTCCCTCCTATGGGAGACTTCCTCAACATATGCAGTGAACAGCTGCCTTATCTTGTCCGTCCCCGCTATGCCGCGCTTGTCTCTCAACTTGTGGAAGATTCCCTATATATGCTTCCGAGTCGAATCACTTCTGACCACCCAGCTTTGTATTTTGAATTTGTAAAGCAGGGCTTCGGCATCGGCCTGTTACAAACCTCTGTTGCTGGTGATAGCGTTGCAAACGGATACCTTGAGATTGTTGATTGCGACTACAACAAACACCCTCTGCTTCATAAGAACTATATTGTCCTTCACCGCTCTAAGGAACAGCACTTTCAAAGTCTTATCGACGAAATTTTGAGTGGTTTGTAATTGTTTTCGCCCGCCCTTCTTTATGGCGGCTATTGACAAAGATTTGGAAATTATATTAAATCAACGGAAAATAATTGCCCTTACGGCGAAAGCGGGAGGCTGCTTGTTATGGAATTATATGAATGCATTAACTTTGTTTTGGAAAGCACGAGAAATTCGGTTTATTCCTATTTTAAGGGAAAACTTGCTACATTTAATGTGACTCCTATTCAGTATGCCCTTTTAAAGTGCCTATGGGAGGCAGATATCCAGACACCCTCCCAGCTGGCACAGACGCTGAAGCTCGATGCATCCACGACCTCCGGCGTTGTGGAGCGTCTGGAACGTAAGAATCTGGTGGAGCGCATCTTCAGCAAGACCGACCGCCGTTCCGTCTATATATGTCTGACGCCCGGTGGCGCAGCGCTGCGCAGCGGCGTGGAGGCCGCCATTCTGGAGGCGAACAAGGACGTGCTGGCCGCTTTTTCTGAGGAAGAGTCTGCGCTGTTCAAGCAGATGTGCCGGCAGGTTCGTGATACCGCGGCCAAGATACGCGAGAATAACTGAAAAATCGACTCCACAGCTATTTTCTTACAAGAGGCCCAAAAGGGTCTCTTGTTTTTCGTCAAAATAACTAAAAGCGTACAAACAATTTTGGTTGCAATGAAGAATTTCTATTGAAGAGGGAATATCCTGTTGACAATTAGTTTGCATGCAAATATTATGAATGCAACACAAGTGCCACGCTTTTGTTTTATGGGAGGTAATTATGGATTTTAAGTTGGACAAAAGCCATCTGCTCCAGCAGGAGCTGTTTCGCCGTTTTGCCGAAAATGAGATTCGGCCTCTGGCGAAAGAGATGGACGAAAAAGAGGCCTACGATCTCGACCTGCTGTCCAAGCTACACAGGTATGGTCTGATGGGCATTCCGTATTCTAAGGAATACGGCGGCTGTGGCTCTGACACCCTCGCCTACGCCCTGTGCATGGAGGAAATCTCAAAAGTGGACGCAAGCACTGGCATCACCATCTCTGTGCATACGTCTTTGTGCTGCTCCTGCATCAACAATTTCGGCACCGAAGCGCAAAAGCAGACCTTCCTGCGTCCTCTGGTGGATGGCAGTAAGACCGGCTGCTTTGGTCTGACCGAGACCAACGCTGGTTCTGACGTGGCAGGTGCGCAGACGGTGGCTGTCAAAGACGGCAATGACTGGATCATCAATGGTTCGAAGATTTTTACCACCAATTCCGGCTTTGCCGATACGTGTATCGTTTTTGCCTTGACCGACCGCACCGTACCCCCTGCCAAGGGCATGACCGCTTTCATCGTTGACCTGAAGATTACTCCCGGCATTACCGTCAGTGAGAACATTCAACGCATGGGAATCCGCGCCGCCTCCAATTGTATCGTCTCCTATGACAATGTCCGCGTTTCCTCTGACCGCGTACTGGGCTCCGAGGGAAAGGGCTTCAAGATTGCCATGAGCGCTCTCGACTGTGGTCGTATCGGCATTGCCGCGCAGGCCGTAGGCATTGCTCAGGGCGCACTGAATGAGGCCATTAAGTATGGCAAGGAGCGCAAGCAGTTCGGCAAGTCCATCAATTCCTTTCAAAACACTCAGTTCAAGATGGCTGAGCTGCAGACCAAGATCAACGCCGCCCGCCTGTTGACGTGGGAGGCCGCTGCTGCCGAGGATAACCACGAGGTCTTTGGCCCCAAGGCAGCAATGGCTAAGCTCTTTGCCTCTGATGTGGCCGTTGAGGTAACACGCTTCGCTGTGCAGGCTATGGGCGGCTACGGCTACTGCCGCGAGTACGCCGCCGAGCGTATGTATCGTGATGCCAAGATCACTGAAATCTATGAAGGTACCTCCGAGGTCATGAAGATGGTCATTTCAGGTTCCATGAAGTTGAAGTAAGAGGGGAGTGTAAAAAGTTATGAGGATTGTTGTATGTATTAAGCAGGTTCCTGATACCGCAGAGGTAAAGTTGGACCCGAAAACCGGGACTCTCATTCGAGATGGCGTACCCAGTATTATCAACCACGATGACAAAGCAGGTTTGGAGACGGCATTGCAGTTGCGTGAAAAACTGGGCGGCACTGTGACGGTAGTCTGCATGGGCCCTCCACAGGCAGATGTAGCATTGCGTGAGGCTTTGGCTATGGGTGCAGACGAAGCCTATCTACTCTCTTCGCGTGAGTTTGGAGGTTCTGATACTTATGCCACTGCTACCATCATCGCCACGGCGCTGAAGAAGATCGGCTTTGATTTGGTTATCACCGGGCGTCAGGCTATCGACGGTGATACGGCACAGGTTGGGCCCCAGATTGCTGAGCAACTGCACCTCCCGCAGATTAGCTATGCCGAGGCTCTGGAGGCCGAAGGCGGGAGCGTGGTGGCCAAGCGCCAGTTCGAGGACCAGTCTCATATGCTGAGGGTAAAGCTTCCCTGTCTCGTCACGGCTCTTTCCGAATTGTCTGAACCCCGCTACATGCATGTGGGTGGCATTGTGGATGCCTACAACAAGAAGGTTATTGTTTGGGGCTTTGAGGATCTAAAGAATGACCTCAATCTCGAGTGGATCGGACTAAAGGGCTCTCCCACCAATGTGTTCATGTCCTTTGGCAAGCAGCCCAAGGCTGCCGGTCATCTGCTGACCGGCCTGTCCGCTGACGAAGCCGTTGCCGCTATTATGGAGACACTGATTGCACGGCACATCATTTAAGTGGAGGAACAGAACATGAGTAAGGATATTTTTGTTGTGATCGAACAGCGCAACGGTGTCGTCCAGAAGGTCAGCTATGAACTGATCGGCGAGGCCAGCAAACTGGCAGCCGATATGGGCGAACAAGTCGTTGCCGTCCTCATGGGCTATCAGATTGCCGACAAGGCCGAGATGCTGCTCCAGTATGGCGCTTCCAAGGTGTTGGTGTTAGATGACCCCGTTTTGGAACACTATACTACTGAACCCTACGTCAAGGGCCTCGCGCATGTTATTAAGACCTATGACCCTAATGTGGTGCTCTTCGGTGCCAGCAGTATCGGTCGCGATATGGCTCCGCGTGTTGCCGGTCGTATTCACACTGGACTGACGGCTGATTGTACCCGTTTGGATATTGATGTACCCAAGTATCAGGAGTACCTGCGCTCCGCCACCAACGTACCTGCCGATAAGATCGAGGAACTGGATACAACCAATCGCAACTTGAAAATGACCCGTCCCGCTTTCGGAGGAAACGTGATGGCCACCATCATCTGCCCTAATTATCGTCCTCAGATGGCTACTGTCCGTCCCGGAGTCATGGCAATGCCCGAGAAGGACGTTGCTCGTACCGGCGAGGTCGTAATGGTGGATGCCAAGCTGTGTCCATCGGATCAGAACGTAGAGATTTTGGATGTGGTGAAGAGCAGCAAAAAGCCGGTGGATATCACGGATGCTAAGATTTTGGTTTCCGGTGGCCGCGGTGTCGGCGGCCCCGATGGCTATGAACCCCTGCGTGCGCTGGCTGCCGAGCTGGGCGGAGAGGTTGCCTCGTCCCGTATCGGCGTTGACAGCGGATGGATTGAGAAGGATCGTCAGGTAGGGCAGACCGGTAAGACGGTACGTCCAGACCTATATATTGCCTGCGGTATTTCTGGCGCCATTCAGCATCTTGCAGGTATGGAGGCTTCCAATTTTATCATTGCCATCAACAAAGATGAGAACTGCCCCATGATGAAGCTTGCGGATCTGGGCATTCAGGGTGATTTAAATGTGATCGTTCCAAAACTGACGGAGGCCATCAAGACATATCGCGCCAAACAGAGCGTGTGACTTCTTTTCGCTCTCAGGTTAATTGATGCCTCTCTTTTTCTTCTTTCCTCCATTGCAGAGAAACAATCGCGGTTCAAATGTGCCGCGATTGTTTCTTGTCTATCAAAACTACGCGTTAGACGCGTAGTTCGGTAACAAATCTCGGATAGAACTGATTTGAGAGATGTTGCCAGCGGAGTAGGCGTTGAAGTTACTTCTGCTATTCCACAGGGAGAACAAGCGGCACTTGCTATTGCCTGTACGATTCCGTATCTCGGCAAAGAGGAGCGAGAAAGGAAAATCACCCATCTGAAGGCAAAGGGCTACGACTACGGTAAGTATGTACTTTCTCATCCGCCAAGGGGATATGCGTGGACCGGTTCAGATTACCCGGATATAGAAATAACTTTTTGCAAGGACTTCCTTTCTGCGGTAAAAGCAAAGATAAAAAAGCTCAATAGCGGCAAGTATGCGCCGTTGTCGCGGTACGATTTGCTTGTATTATCCGAGATAGATATAGAGGATTGGATGCCGGAAAAATTGCTGGAAAAGCTCATTCCGTATAAGATGGAAGCACTGAACTACTCATATATTTATCTGTTGGCATTAAATGGGTTATTTCGCTTCGATAGATCACGAGAAAGGCTGAAAATTAAGGCTTTCGGAAAATTTTTTTGTTTTGGCTCCAAATGGAGCCATTTTTTCGTCTATGGCATCAAAAGTGATGCCATTCCGGAGTTCATCGGTGTGGCAGCAAAATTGATGCCATAAAAATAAGCGCCTGCCTCTTTTTAGAAGCAGCCGCTCATTTCTCGTATTCTTTTTTACCGCAGCAGCCGGATCAGCAGCTCATTGATATCCTCGGTGGGCTTGCCGCTTGCTACCAGCTTGTTCCGAAAGGACAACAGGGCCTTTGTCAGCAGCCGTCGCTCGCCGGCGCAGAGTGCTATCAACATCAACATAATAGCGCAGCCAGGAGGAAAAGCCCAATGTGCGAAAAACAGATTTACAGATTTGACCATTTTACGATCCGGTTTGCAAGCCAAATTCGCTCCATTCACTCTAAGTGGGTGAATGGAGCGAATTTTCAGCGAATACTTCCCCCATCTGATAAGGCCCTGTGATAAAAAAGCAAGAAGTTCATTCTTGAAAGCATGGGATTATCCTCTGCTTTCCTCGTAAATCCGCAATAATCCTTGATAAATCCGACTTGCTGTGATATACTTAAATTGTATAATTATAGCTATTGAATCCCGCCCGAAAGTGAGGATGTTTTAATGGAACCGACCATCGAACGCTGGTACTCAATGAAAGAGATTTGCGAATACCTCGGCGTCAGCCGTGATACGGTACTCGTCTGGATAGAGAAAAGAAATATGCCCGCTGCGAAAATAGGCCGTCTTTGGAAATTCAAGGTCAGCGAAGTAGACGCCTGGATGAAGTCCGGCGTGGCGGCGGATAAGTAATCTGGATTGGGTGATAAGCTATGGGCTTTATAGATTCGTATAAGCATCTTGAAAAGCTGTGTGGCGATATGCTGCAAACTCAGCACGGTGTCTCCGCTTATATAGCTGAGATGGAAAGTACCCCAAATGGTTCATATTGTGTTCAAGGCTGGGTCGAAGATCTCAAGTGCCTTAAGCATTACCGCTGGGTCAGAAACCAAATTGTACACGACCCGGATAGCAGCGAAGAAAATATGTGCGACCCCAGCGACGCACAATGGATTGACAATTTTTATGATAGGATTATGAAGCAAGGTGATCCTCTTGCTATGTATCAAAAGGCGACAAAACCTCGGCCTGTCGCAAAGCCAAAACCGCTCCGCCAATCGCCACAGGCACAATATACATATTCCGTACAGCCGGTTTACTCAAAAAAGAAAGCGGAGAAAGCCACTGGATGGGTTGTGTTATTGATTATTACAGTGCTTGTCGGACTGTGTTTTGTGCTTAAATACCTTGTAAATTAATCAGGAGGTGCATTATGGCACTGGAAAATAAATTGGGACTGACAAGCTCCGCCGACCTTGCCCGTGAAGAAGAACGCCTCAGCAAGAAAAAGGCATTAGAACTGTTTGAAAACGGCGTACTTGACACCCTACCGGCGGGTAAATTCTCGACCTTGCAGTCAATTCACAAATATCTGTTTGAAGATATTTACGACTTTGCCGGCAAACTGCGCACGGTGAATCTGGCAAAGGGTAATTTCCGCTTTGCGCCGCTGATGTATCTGGAGGCGGCACTGGCCAACATCGACAAGATGCCACAGTCCACCTTTGACGAGATCATCGAAAAATATGTGGAAATGAATATTGCCCACCCCTTTCGGGAGGGCAATGGGCGCAGCACCCGCATTTGGCTTGACCATATCCTGAAAACCGAAATTGGTAAGGTCGTGGACTGGAGCAAGGTGGATAAAGAGGATTATCTCCTTGCAATGGAGCGCAGCCCCATCAAGGATGTGGAGATCAAGGTGCTTCTGAAAGCGGCGCTGACCGACGAGGTGGGCAGCCGTGAGGTTTATATGAAGGGCATTGACCACAGCTACTATTATGAGGGTTATACGACCTTTAAGACGGAAGAATTGTAATCAATAGCGAAATACACCACAATTATCAAGCGATAAAAGGAGTGTTTGAACAATGAAAGAAGATAATATCGAACAGCAACACACGGAAGAAACTCCCGAAAAGAATAGAGTTATTGCTTGGGTAAAAGAACACAAATCACAGTTACTTCTTGCCGGAGTTAGCATCACTACCGTATTCTTAACCGTTATGGGAATAAAAAATAAAGATGCTCTCACAGATTTATGGAAGTCATTGAAAATACAAATTGAAAAAGGGGCTTTATATAGTTCTAAATGGTTTGAAAAAGCAAGTCTTGAGGAACTTGAAAAAGCAAGAGAAATAGTTCAAAAAGACTTCAATAATCCAAAACTTGATTTAGATTATAGAAATGAATGTTGGAATCTTTTGAACCGTTTTGATAATGCCATAGGAAAAATCAAATGGAATGGGAAAGAATACGGATATCCTGTTCACAGTAGTAACGGTTGGCATTTGCTGAGTGATGACTAAAACATTAATTTTCAAACAAGAAGCGAGGTGCAAATATGCCCGACAAGAATTGGCAATTTGAACTGGAAGAATATATTAAGCAAGGCGAACCGGACCGGGCAGAAAAAAGTGAAGCGTGGCAGACCGCCATCGGCTTGCAGGCGGTGGATGGGCTGAACACCTCTGCCTATCTGCTGGATACGGCTAAGGACCATATCGAAGGGAAAATCACCATTGATGAAGCCCAGCAGCACATTCATAGCTATTATGAGCAGCGCACCACCCGCACCGAAATAGAGAACGAAACCAAAGAAGCGGACATCGTTTCTGTCAGAATCGCAAAGCTGTTGGGGGAAAAAGCATTCCAATTCTCGCCTGCCGAGTGGCTCTCCATCCATCGTAGGCTGTTTGAGGGCGTGTTCAATCACGCCGGACAGATTCGGCAGTACAACATCACCAAGAAAGAGTGGGTGCTGAACGGCGACACCGTGATCTATGCGGACTGGAACAGTATCAAGGATACTCTGGATTACGATTTTACCACTGAAAAACAGTTCTCCTATGAGGGTTTGTCCGTAGATGCAGCGGTGAAACATTTGGCAAAATTCGCTTCGGACATTTGGCAAATCCATCCCTTCGGCGAGGGAAATACCCGTGCCACCGCCGTCTTTATGATCAAATATATGAAAACCTTCGGCTTCCGTGTGAACAACGACGCCTTTGAAAAGAATTCGTGGTACTTCCGCAACGCCCTAGTTCGAGCGAACTATACGAATCTGCAAAAGGGCGTTCACGCCACCACAAAATTCTTGGAAATGTTTTTCAGCAATCTTCTTTTGGGCACGGATTACGAGCTGAAAAACCGCTATATGCACATTGATTATGTGGAGGAAAGCCATCCCCAAAGTATCAATTCCAAAGTTCCAAAGTATCAATTTGATACTTTGGGCTGCTCACTGGAAGAACTGGCGGTTTTGGAACTGGTCGCACAAAACCCGGCCATCAAGCAGCAAGAGCTTGTGACCGCAACGGGTAAGTCCATCGCAACCGTGAAGCGTATCATGAAGTCGCTGCAAGATAAAAACTATATCCGCCGAGAAAGCGGTAAGAGATACGGGAGATGGGAAGCGTTGGTTTGATATGAGCCATCGCTTGCGGCAGCTTGATATCCTATCTACGCCTTGCGGTAACCGGCAAGTCTCCCCGCGCATATATGTTACGGCAGAGCCCCATTTGTAGGACTCTGCCGTTCATTCATTTCTGTGTATGTTCCCGATGCCGGACTGCCAGACATCAGGGCATCAGTTTCTCCAGTTCCCCATGGGCTGAGGATTTGCCCAGGTAGAGCGCATAAGCCAACAGGGAAGCTTGCCTAGGAACAGTGCCAGCGCCAGCAGGTCGGCACTGCCGCTGGGACTGAGCCACCGGTCGATGAGCGCCTCGTCCAGCGCCTGTGTCAGTGCGATACGCCGCTCCATTGGCGCGGCCAGAATAGCGGCGGTCTGGACTTTTACAAAGGCTGCCCCCTCCGCACCGCCCCGGTGGTAAAGATTGGTGTCCTCCGTGTGGGCCATCAGCCAAAGGAGTGCGGTCAGGGGATCGTGGGCTTGCAGCAGTGCGGCGGCTTTTTGGGCGGTGGGGAAACCTAACAGCGCTTCCGTGCGTGCTCCGCCCACCTGATGGCGCTGCGCCACCGCCGCACCGTGGGTGTCCCGGGGTGGCGTCAGCTCCGCAGCCAACGCGGCGGCGTGGGCGAACACATCGCCGCCCTCCGTTAGATACCGGCCCAGCGCCGCCAGCAGCACTGAAAAGGAGAACAGCGCCCCCTTGTGGGTATTCACACCGCCGGTGGCCTGGAACATGGCAGTCTCGGCCTCCAGCCCTGCCGCCTGTAAGGCGGCGGCATCCGCACCAGACAGGCTCAGCGCCGTGATCCGGCGCAACCAGGGCGTCAATGCGCCGATGCTGCGCAGGAACAGGGGAAGATCCATGTCGCTGTGTGCACCGTTATTGCGTTCGTCTATCAGTCCCGGCTTCGGGGTCAGTCGCACCTCCTCCGTCAGTGCCTTTGCCGCCAGGCCGGCCAGATATCTGGCGGCGAAGTCCATCAGAATTTCGCGGGTGCGGTTCACAATGGCGTCCAGCCCATGGGCGCGGCTACGGGAACAGACCGTCACCGGCCCGCCGCAGATGAGGCAGGTGCGCTGCTCGAGGCGAGACAGCTTGTTGCCATCTGTGTCCAGCACATCCAGATCATACAGCCGCCCAACAGGTGTGGCGGTCTCCAACGTCAGACAGGCCGCTTTCAGCGCCGCCGCCGGGCGGTCATAGACAAGCAGGGCTTCGCAGCAAGTGGCAGGCCGGATGATCTCCGCCGCCACCGGCTGGCCCAGCGTGGTGCGCAAGGCTTCCAGTCCCGCGTCGAAAGCCAACTCGATCAGCGGCGAGAACTTCACCGGCCCGGCGATATTCATAGTGAAGGATACCAGCGGCAGGCGATAGGTCCGCAAAAGCCGACGCTGAGCATCCGCCCGTGTGTCATGGGCGCGGAGGATGTCCTCCAAAGTGATGTTGACAATAGGCATAGGTGGTCTCCAGTACAAGTGGTTGGATGTCGGCAAGCCGTCCCTCCGCCAGAAGGCGGCGGACAGCGGTGGCGGAGATGTTCTCCAGACGGGGGATCTCCGTGACGGAAACACCGTAAGTGGGGAGTATTTCCTTCATGCGATGGTTATAGGCAGCAGTGGTGGGAGAGAAGGGCTCCTCGCCGACGAAACGGCGGGCGATGTGGAGGGCCGGGGCAATGTGCTGGGCAAACAGCGTCAGATCCAGGTCACACCGGGCACCCTCCGACTGCTCGTCCCGCAGAAAGTAGGCGGGGAAAGTAGAGCGGCTCACTATAAAGTCGCCGCCGGAGCATATGGTCACATTAGGAAGATGTGCCGTACCCTCCCGTACCAGCGACAGCCGATCAGCGGCAGGAAAGGGGCCACCTTCCTCCGCTACCACGAACACCAGCATATGGTCACACTGCGCCGATGCCGTGGTGATGAGGTGCAAATGCCCTCTGGTGAATGGGTTCGCATGGCACACCACACAGCCGATAACGCCCTCCTGCCAACGGGGCAGGGACACCAGAAACCGCACCAGCGCATCACGCTGGCGGCACAGCATCACCATGTCCGCCGTCTCCGCCACCAGATAGAACCCAAGTGAGCGGAACAGCCGTGCGTTTTGGGGCTTGGTGAACAGAAACGGGTAGAGAACGCCCCGCTTTACCGACTCCTGCACCAGCGCGGAGACGATGCGGGCGCATATGTCCTGTCCCTCGGCATTGGGAGAGACGGCGACCTGACGGATAACCTTGCCGCCCAGTGAGCCGCAGCCCAGCAGGATACCGCCCTCCGTCAGCAAGGCGGTAATATCGGCGTGGCCCTCGTCACGCAGACCACCTTCTGCCAGCAGAGTGGCATAGGCCGTCCCCCACCGGGGAGGGACGGCCTTGCAAAGCAGTAGTTCACGCATCCTCGTCAATCTCGTGCACTACATCGATGATAGTGTTGTCGCGGTACATGACCACGCCCACGATGCGATCCTTGTAGCGGATGGGATCGGGTACACCCACCAGCATCTCGGCCCGCTGCTGCAGCTGTTCGATGGTAAACACATGCAATCCAGCGGCCTCGATCTTCTCCTTCAGATCGGGGCGGTGGGGGTTTACGGCTATACCCTGCTCCGTCACCACCACATCCACCACCTCACCGGGGGTGACCACGGTGTTGACATGTTTGACAATGGTGGGAATACGGCCACGGGTCAGCGGCGCCACCACCACCGACAGGCTGGCGCCCTCGGCGGTGTCGGGATGGCCGCCGATAGCGCCGCGGATCACGCCATCAGAGCCAGTCAGCACGTTGACATTGAAATCTGTGTCGATCTCCAGTGCGGAGAGGATCACGAAGTCCAGCCAAACATATCGTGCAGGCGGGTCGCGATCGTGCGGGCGGTCAGGTCGTGCTCACCGCCCGCAGAAAAGGGGACGATGACGGTAATGGGCTTTTTCGGATAGTTGTCAGTCTCTGCGCCATCGGACGTACTGTCCTTGGCGTTGCCACAGGCTACCAATGACAAACTCATGAGCAGCGTGAGGACAAGTGCAAGAATTCGTTTCATTTCATTTTCCGTCCTTTTATATTTATATTTTGGAGGTCTGCATCCACGGACAGGGAATACTTTTTTTGCGCGTTACTTAAAGATACCCGCCGGCAAGCGAACGCCCAGAGCTATAGAAAACAGGCAGTACACGACAGCGACCGTAATAACGGTAATCAGCAGACATATCAGCGCCTGTTTCAGCAATTCCTTTCCCCGCTGCTTTCCCTTGGCCTCAAGGGTGAAGAACAGCAGCAGGCTAAGAAGCATCAGCACAGAAGAAACGATAAAGCCCAGCGTTTCCAGCAGTGCAATATACAGCGCGATGATCACCACAGTCACCAGCACTCGCTTTGTCACAATCTGCGGCGCCGGCTCAGAGGGTCTTTGCCGCAGGCTGCGTACGATCAAGGCTACTGACAGAATGCCTAAAATGCCTGTCCACAGCAAAATATATGTATCTGCGCGAGCCGAGAAGTATTTTGCGGATGCGTTCTGCATGATGTACGCGTACACAAAGCTGACCACGCTGAACACCAACAGCACAATACCCAAGACAAGATCCTGTATCCACTTTTTCATAGCGCACCTCTCATGTGTTATTCTCTATGATATATCGGGCGATTTCCTGCCCTGTCGCTATCCAGATGTTTTTTCTGGAAAGCTTTTCCAAAACCGTGCGCAGCATGAACATCCGCCCGGGAGAACCAATCGTCTGCGGCGTGACGGACAGTACATAGCAGTATCCGCCGTCGTAGGAAGCCTCCAGCTCCCGAAGCCAGTTGTCCAAAACCTCGTCATAGATCGCCACACGGTCATTGCCGGCGGGATAGCTGTTGCCCCACGCCAGATAGGGGAAATCAAGAAGTTCCCATCGTGTGGGAATCTCCACCATATCCGTTTTCTTCCCATCCAGCTCGACACGGTAGGGGATATCGTGGTCGAAGAAGGAGTTATCCAGAGTAGAACTATCCATGCTGGAGGATCATCATGCCTTATTCAAAATATCAGTATGTTGCAAAGGTCGCAGAGCTACAAAGCATATCGAAGGCAGCTGCTAAATTGTTTATCTCTCAGCCAGCGCTTACCCGGATTATCCTGAACATCGAAACGGAGTTAGGAACCACACTTTTCAATCGTTCTGTCCTTCCCATTCAATTGACCTGCGCTGGAAAGCGATATCGTGTCCTGCTGTCGCTTAGCTGCTGCCGGGATGGGCATCACTTTTGCAACGCCATATGCCACGCACTATACACTGCCGGGTGCTGTGCCGGTCATTGTCGGCGTGTCGACCAGTGTTGCCTATGAGCACAACGCCATCGCCTTTTCAAAGAAAAAAGAGTTGAGTACGATCGAGAAGCGTTTTATCTCTCTTGCACGGGTAAAGATCTCGGATTCTCCGAGCTTGCAGCCGCTGACGGAAGCACAGTAGCAGCAGCTTCGAGACGAGAAACACGAGATGAACGGAGGCTGGATCTGACCCTTCTGTCAAGTGGTCTTGAGATATTTTTTGAAAAATCACCAAAGCACATAGTTGCGAGTAAAGTCAATCAGGCAATATCCGCTTTCTGCAAAGCCATTGCTTCTTCTGCAATCAGAGCCTTTACAATCTCCTCCTGCGTGTGCCTTGCGCTCTCTTATGGGCGTCCGTTTCCAAACGCCCATTCTCTCTTGAGATAGCTCGGCATACGGGGCATAGTTGGCACCTCCTTTTTGCTGCCTAATTGCCGATTTGCTTCCGAAACGCAGAAACGCCCAAAACCTGACCCCACTGTATGGGTTCAGGGCGATTTTGGGCGTTTTCCTTCGATATGAACGACTTTGTTTTGACGGCGGTTCCTTTACCGTCCGCCATTTAAAAGCCGCCGTTTGTCGCTTTCGGATAACAATAAATATTTCACCCCTCGCGAATCCCCACGGTCGCGCCCTCATCCTCCGTTACTATGTACAATCCAGCCCCCATCTTCTTGACAGATCCAGCATGGCAAAGCAGAATCTTTCCCACCATGCCAATGTCATCTGTGACGGGTCGCCCTCGCGGATGCGCATGGTGCGGCGGATTTCCTTGGGGATGACAACGCGGCCCAGATCGTCGATCCGGCGCACGATCCCTGTTGCTTTCATATATGAAATTCCTCCAGTCAAAGCAAATTTTACAAGGATAGTATCCGCGCCGGGAGAAACGAATATGCACGAAGCGCTATTGACCATTTTTTGCCGCAGCAACGGCGCCGGATTCCGTCACGGCGGAGGTCGATCCAGAGCTTGATGAATCCCCCGCGTACTACGAGGTGGAGTTCAAGTCCGGCGGCATGACGTACAGCTACGAGATCAACGCCGCCACCGGCGCGATCCTCAAGCACGAGGCGGAGATAGACGACTGAGAGAAAAGGCTGTGCGATAAATGAAGCCTGCGGCGCGGCTCCGCAACAGCGCGTTGCTTGCCCCGTCGACCGAGCCTGCGTTATAATGGGTTCGAGGTGATGATCGTATGGATACCCAAAATGTGATTTTAGAACTCAGGACAAAGATGGGACTGTCACAGGACGAGCTTGCGGAAAAGGTATTTGTGACCCGTCAGGCGGTCTCCCGTTGGGAAAACGGCGAGACGACACCGAATACGGAAACGCTGAAGCTGCTTTCAAAGCTCTTTGATGTCTCCATCAATACGCTGCTTGGCTCACCGAGACAGCTTATCTGCCAATGCTGCGGGATGCCCCTTGCGGACGGCGACATCAGCAGGGAGACGGATGGCTTTTTCAATGAGGAATACTGTAAGTGGTGCTATGCCGACGGCGAATATATGTACCACGATTTAGACGACCTGATCGAGGTCTGCGTGCGGAACATGGCCAGCGAGGAGTTTTCCGCCGAGCAGGCGCGGGCCTATTTGCAGGACACGCTGCCCAAACTCAATTATTGGAAACGATATGAAAACCTCGGCGGCGCGGAGGCGTTTGAGAAATACAAGCAAGCGCTGATGGACGAATTCAACGATCTGCACATTGACGGGATGCCCAAGGTGGAAAAGCTCAACGCGCTTGTAGGCAAGTACATCAACCTTGCATACCGCCTTCCCAACGGGGAAACCGTCAAATTCCTTGACGACCGGGCAACCTATCTTGGCAACCAGCTGGAATGTGAATTTGGCGGAGATCGATGCTTCGGCATTGCCGCAAATATGGATTTTCTGCTGGTCTGCACCTATGAGGAAAACGGCAAAAACCCGGAGCTGGTCGTTTACAAGAAGAGATAAGGCGCTCACAAGCAAACCAAAGTCCTCGGATCGCTGCACCGCAGCGGTCTGAGGACTTTTGCTGTCTGCACAGCCATGTGTGCAGGATCGGAAAGCGCTTAAGGCGACACATTGAAAATGATCAAAAACCTGTTTTCTCTCTTGTGATTTTGGGCACACTCTGCTATACTGATACTTGTTGATACTAATTGCAATCAGCGACGGAGGTGCTTTCATGGATGCTGCGCTGTTTACCAAGATGCTGTCCGATAAAAATGTTCTGGATTTGAGAAAGCTCGGCTATCAATTCCCGCAGGCCGACATCAGAGAGTTCACAGAGCTGCT
>ENA-OZLS01000091-OZLS01000091.1-human-gut-metagenome-genome-assembly--contig:-NODE-91-length-40623-cov-16.077105_pt1 | contig 40623 bp, 31 predicted proteins | sample MGYA00243864_ERZ653793 | MGnify/ENA primary metagenome ERZ653793 (study PRJEB26926, sample SAMN06164605) | human gut metagenome | biome: ENVO:00009003; feature: ENVO:2100002; material: ENVO:00002003...
ACGTGGTATCACTGAACCGACTCCGACATTCTCTGCTTGCTTCGGTGCTGCTTTCCTGAGCCTGCATCCTACTAAATATGCAGAAGAATTGGTTAAGAAGATGAACAAGGTTGGTGCTAAGGCATACTTGGTTAACACTGGTTGGAACGGTAGCGGCAAACGTATCTCTATCAAAGATACTCGTGGTATCATCGACGCTATCCTCGACGGTTCTATCGACAAGGCTCCGACGAAGGTTATTCCTTTCTTCGACTTCGTAGTTCCTACTGAATTGCCTAATGTAGATCCGAAGATTCTTGATCCTCGCGATACTTACGAATGCGCTTGCCAATGGGAAGAAAAAGCAAAAGACCTGGCTGGTCGCTTCATCAAGAACTTCGCTAAGTTCACTGGCAACGAAGCAGGTAAGGCTCTGGTTGCTGCTGGTCCGAAGCTCTAATCTGACAATAAAGTTAGAAACATATGGAAAAGGTATCTCCTCCGGGAGATGCCTTTTTTCTTTTTTAATATCTCTATCTCATTGATAATCCGAAAGTTTTAGTAGTTTTGCAGAAACCATTATTCAAATAAAGCAATATGAAAAGTATCAAATTGATGTTGGCAGGCGCAAGTTTGTTGCTGCTCTGCAGTTGCAGCGCCCAAACCCAGAAAGAGACCCAAGCTGCCAATGCAAATGAAAGTAAAGAGAATGCGGTGATTGAAACCATCATGTCACGCCGCAGCATCCGCCAGTACAAACCGCAAGCCGTGAATCGCGACACCATGCAGATTATCCTGGATTGCGGTATCAATGCACCCAACGGCCAGAACAAGCAATCGTGGGAAGTGCGTGTAGTGGATAACCCGGATTTCATCAACGGCATTACGGAAATCTACAAGAAGGAAAATCCCAAAGCCGCCGAAGACCCGAAATTCAAGAACATGTTTCGCAACGCTTCTACAGTAGTATTTATTGCCAATGACCCGTCTTATGACCTTTCGCAGATTGACTGCGGACTGCTGGGTGAGAATATGATTCTATCAGCCTGGTCCATGGGAATCGGTTCTTGCTGCTTGGGCGGTCCCACGCGCTTCATGACCTCTACTCCGGCTGCTGCCGAATACCTGAAGAAACTGGATATTCCGGAAGGCTATCAGCTACTTTACTGTATCGCTTTCGGCTATCCGGACGAAACGCCCGCTGCCAAACCCCGTAATGCGGCAAAGGTAAAATTCATCGATTGACTTTCGTTTGAATGACGACAATAAAAAGGAGTGCCTCACCTTTCGGCGGGGCACTCCTTTCATATATAACAACTAAAACTCTTCTGTTTATCAGTTCTTGTTTGCGCGTTTACGCTCAAGCTCATCGAGGATAACCTTACGCATACGCATTGATTTAGGAGTAACTTCCACGTATTCGTCTTCCTTGATGTACTCCAGTGCCTCCTCAAGAGAGAACTGTACGGGAGGAATCAGACGTGCCTTATCATCCGAACCACTGGCACGCATATTGGTAAGCTTCTTGGACTTCGTTACATTAATCACCAAGTCGTTGTCATGGGAATGCTCGCCCACTACCTGGCCTGCATAAACCTCTTCCTGCGGGAAAATGAAGAATTTGCCGCGGTCCTGCAACTTGTCAATGGCATAGGCAAAAGCCGTACCGGACTCCATGGCAATCATAGAACCGTTGGTACGCCGTTCAATCTCACCCTTATACGGTTGATATTCCTTAAAACGGTGTGCCATGATAGCCTCGCCGGCAGAAGCGGTCAACACATTGGTACGCAGACCGATGATACCGCGCGACGGCATGTCGAACTCAAGATTTACACGTTCGCCGGCACTTTCCATCTTCACCATTTCACCTTTACGACGGGTCACCATATCAATCATCTTGCTGGCATATTCTTCGGGAACATTGATGGTAAGCTCTTCAATAGGTTCGCATTTCACGCCGTCAATCTCCTTGAAGATTACCTGCGGTTGCCCTACCTGCAACTCATACCCTTCACGACGCATGGTCTCAATCAGTACGGAAAGATGAAGCACGCCACGGCCGGAAACAATCCACTTGCCGTCTTCCTCGCTCTTGCGCACGCGAAGTGCAAGATTCTTATCCAACTCCTTCATCAAACGGTCGTGGATGTGGCGGGAAGTAACAAACTTACCTTCCTTACCGAAGAACGGAGAGTCATTAATGGTGAAGAGCATACTCATCGTAGGTTCATCAATGGCAATAGGCGGCAACGCTTCCGGATTTTCGTAATCGCAGACCGTATCTCCGATTTCGAATCCTTCGATACCTACCAACGCACAGATGTCACCGGAAGACACTTCCTGCACCTTTACACGGCCCATACCTTCGAATGTATGCAATTCCTTGATTTTTGATTTCACGATACTCCCGTCACGCTTTGCCAAAGACACATTCATGCCTTCTTTCAATATGCCACGGTGTACGCGGCCCACAGCAATACGCCCGGTATACGAAGAATAATCCAGCGAAGTAACCAGCATTTGCGGTGTACCCTCCAACTGTTCGGGGGCAGGAATATTCTCCAAGATACAGTCCAGAAGCGGATAAATGTTATCAGTCGGCTGCTGCCAGTCGGTACTCATCCAATTATTCTTGGCAGAACCGTAGATAACGGGGAAATCCAGCTGGTCCTCGGTTGCATTCAGGCTGAACATCAAGTCGAACACCATCTCGTACACTTCTTCGGGACGGCAATTTGGCTTATCCACCTTATTCACAACAACGATAGGTTTCAGACCAATCTGCAGAGCTTTCTGCAATACAAACCGTGTCTGCGGCATAGGACCTTCGAAAGCATCCACAAGCAGAATGCATCCATCCGCCATATTCAATACACGTTCCACTTCACCTCCGAAGTCACTGTGTCCCGGAGTATCAATAATGTTAATCTTGGTGTCTTTGTAGTTGATAGAAACGTTCTTTGAGAGAATCGTTATACCTCGTTCACGCTCCAGGTCATTGTTATCCAACATTAATTCACCTGTGCTCTGGTTGCTGCGGAAAAGGTTTCCGGCCAAAAGCATCTTGTCAACGAGCGTCGTTTTCCCATGGTCCACATGGGCAATAATTGCAATGTTTCTAATCTTTTGCATATAATACCTATTATTTTCAGGCGACAAAGTTAGTGATTTTGGATTAGATATGCAGTATAGATATGATTTTTTTGCTGAATATCATTGTGATATAAAAGTTTATCCCTATCTTTGCAGCCCCGAAAGGGAATATTTATAATAACTTTTAATTAAACATTATGTATTTAGACGCTGCTAAAAAGCAAGAAATCTTCGGCAAATACGGAAAGTCTAACACTGATACTGGCTCAGCTGAGGCTCAGATAGCTTTGTTTTCCTACCGTATTGCTCATCTGACTGAGCACCTTAAGCTCAACAGAAAGGATTATAGTACAGAAAGAGCTTTGACTATGTTGGTAGGTAAACGCCGTGCATTGCTGACTTACCTGAAGGATCGCGACATCACCAGATATCGTGCTATTGTCAAAGAACTCGGCTTGCGTAAGTAATCTACTTGCGGCAAAACCATTAAAAAAGGAAGTTTTCCAAAAGGAAACTTCCTTTTTTGTTTATAATCCGATTTATACGTAATTTTGTATCCATGAAAAGGAAAGTATCAGCAGCAAATCTTTCGATAGCAATCACTTTTCTATTGGTACTGCTATCATTCGGCTTCGGTTATCGCAGCTATTCGCAGGCAGAACAACGTGTGGTCTCTGACCTGAATCAAGCGCTGCAACGCACAGTATTGCAGCACAAGGGATTATGGTTGAATGCAGATACCATCCAAACCTATGCCAAGTTGCAAGAAGTGATGGGCACTCCCGTTTCCGTAAGCGGTTTCCACAGAGCCTTTACCGAAGCATTGTCCATCACCGGATTGAAAGATGTTTCTACCCTTTCGCTACATATACTGAAAAAGAATGCTCCCGCCACCGTATTCAATGAGATTCCTGCCGGATGTCTTGCCAGCGACACATTAGTATGGCTCTCCACCACAGCCGATGCATCTGGGCTGACACTTTCTTTCCGGGGATATGCCCGCTGCTCAGCTGCCATGCTGTTCAGCTTATCCAAGCAGACAATTCCGGCAACATTGCTATTGGCCGCCCTGCTCTGGGGAGGATTCACTTTCTTCTATTTCCACCGGCACACAAAGACTAATGCCAGTAACGGGCAGCAACAAGAAAACTTCATTACCTTCGGCAACCTTTCGCTTTCCCTCCAGGAAGCCTGCTTCTATAACGAACAGCAGGAAAAGCTAAAACTCACCCCCATGCAGTACACACTGATGGAGATGTTCTACCTTTCTTCCTCACACCTACTTTTCAAATCCGACATCTGCCAATCGCTATGGCCGGGAAAAGACAATGCAGACGAAACGCTTTACACATTGATACGGCGTCTGAAGCCCATTGTCGAGGACAACAGCAACCTCAGAATAACAACAGATCGTGGCCGCGCCTACGGACTGGAAATAAAAACCTAAACATTATAGAATCATGAAGACTAACAAACTTATCCTATTAGGGCTAATCTGCCTAACTGTCGCAATGCCGACAACCGCCCAAAACCGTAACGAAAAGAAAGCGCGCACTGAACGTGCTGTAAAAGAAGCTATTGCTGCTAAACAATACAAAATCAACGTAGATCGGATGCAACCGATGAGAGGCGGTAGCCGTAACCTGACCACCAACTATACACTGGAAATTAGAAACGACTCCGTTTTCTCTTACCTGCCTTACTTTGGAGTGGCCTACAATGCTCCGTATGGAGGAGGCAAGAGCCTGAATTTCAATGCATCCATCACCGGATACACAACCAGAGCACTCAAAAAAGGCAAAATCCAAATAGACTTCAAGACCCGTAGTGATGAAGACAATTATGAGTATCGCCTCACCATCTTTCCCGATGGTTCTACCAGTATCCATGTGCAACCCATGAACAAACAGTCCATCTCGTTCACCGGAGAGATGGATACAGAAAAGTAATCATCTTCCCCCTTTAAAAGGACAAAAGAAAGTATTGTCAGTCTATTGTCAGGCAAATGTCAGACAACTATCCGCTTTTTATTTCTTCCATCCCGGCAGAAAGCGGATACCTTCGTGTCCCGAAATCAAACAACAACCGGAACATGAAACAGATAATATGTATTCTTGCCCTGCTCCTAATGAGCGTCACGACAACAAAAGCACAAACCAGCCCGGCAACACCCTCCATCCGAGGTAAAATTCTCACAGAGGAAAAGCAACCGATAGAGTTTGCCAACATCGCCCTCCTTTCCGAAGATTCCACCTTCATACAAGGAACGTGTAGCCGAAGCGACGGTAGTTTTGAACTTCTCCCTCCCGCTCCCGGAAACTATCTACTACAAGTTTCTTCCATCGGTTACAAACCCCTTTGCCAGCCTTGCCCCACCGGGAGTACCCACAACTGGATATTGCAAACCGATGCCGTGCTACTTGCGGAAACCGTCATCACCGCCGCCCGCCCCGTTTTCCGACTAAAGGGCGGAAAGTTGGAGACAAGCGTACGGCAAACCCTGCTCGCATCCTTGAATGATGCCAACGACGTATTGAAACATATCCCCGGACTACGCTCCTCTGATGAGGGGTATACCGTTTTTGGCAAAGGGACACCGGTCATCTATATAGACAACCGCCTTCTGCAAGACAACTCCGAGCTGCAACGCCTCTCTGCCGCCGATATTGAAAAAGTGGAGCTCATCACCAACCCGGGTGCAGAGTACGATGCTACCGTTAAAGCCGTTGTACGCATACGCACCGTACGTAACAAAAGAGACAGTTTTGGCGGTAATTTCCGTGCAGGAATCACCCAACGGAGACGCAGCAGCCATTACGGACAAGTCAATCTGAATTATCAGAAGAAAGGACTGTCCCTGCTGGGCATGCTGTACACCAATTATGAAAACAGAAAACGCCACCAGGAGGTTCGCTACCAGATACCGTCCGAAATACAATGGGATGTAAATAACCGGGTTCACTTATATAATAAGGGATTACTTGCCGGAGGAAAAGCAAGCGCCAGTTACGACTTCACCCCCCAACACAGCCTCGGTGCCTCCTATGAGTTTCATCGTACCCCCGATTATCACAGCAGTGACCATTCGGCATATACCGTCCGGGCAAATGAAGAATTGGCCGATCACACCATACATTCCTCCCAAAACTTGCAGCAAACCAACCGGCACCAGCTGAATGCCTACTATCAGGGCAGCATAAAGCAACTCCACATAAACTTCAACACCGACCTGGTATACGGAAAAAGTTATAATCACCAGGAGGCTAAAGAAGAAAGCCAGACCGAAGGCAATCGCGACATCAGCTCTTTCAACCACGCCGACAACCGCCTTTATGCCGCCAAGTTGATTCTGACCCATCCCCTTTGGAAAGGTGAACTGAAGACCGGTGCCGATTACACCTTCATCCGGCGAAATGACAATTTCCTGAACCGGCAGCACATACTTCCCGATACAGACAGTCGAATCGACGAAAGCAAGTCCGCCGTCTTTGCCGAATACTCACTGACATTAGGAAAAATCAGCCTTCTTGCAGGACTGCGCTTCGAGCATGCCGTCTCCGACTATTGGGAGCAGGAAAAGTACGTGTCCGGTCAAAGTCGTACTTACAATGACTGGTGCCCCAACCTATCGGTAGACTTTCCTCTCGGCAAAGCCCAAGCCAATCTCAGCTATACAGCCAAAAGCAACCGCCCCAGCTTCTTCCAGCTACGTAGCACACTGAGTTATAACAACCGTTTCATCTACGAAGGCGGAAACCCACTGCTCACCCCCGAAACCAACCACGACCTGCAGTTCACGGCCCTTTACAAGTGGGTACAATTCGGACTTAACTACCAATACCGCCGCAATGCCATTGCCTTCATGACCAAAGAATACGAGGACAATCCGGATGTTGTCATCTTCACTACCGGAAATTTCAAACGGATGCAGTATCTCACCGCCTCTGCCCATCTGTCACCCACCGTCGGCATCTGGAAACCGGAGCTCGGCATCTACTTCGCCCAACCGTTCTTCAAAGTCACCAATCAAGGCAGTAGCAAGAATATGAACCGCAGCAGCATTTACCTCTTTCTGCAAAACAGTCTCCAGCTTCCGGACGAGTGGATTCTCTCCCTTGATGCCGACTACCAGAGCGAAGGCAACTTCGGCGCCATGCTGCAACGTTCCTATTGGGGCATAAACGCCGGCATCCGCAAAACATTCTTCAACAAAAGGCTGACGCTCGGACTGCAAGCCAATGACCTGTGGAATTCTCGGTATGGCTCCTTCATGCTGTTCGGTCCCCGGCTGACCTATACGAAAAAGGCAAACCCGGACTCGCGCAGCTTCTCCCTGAACCTAAGCTATCGTTTCAATGCAGCAGGCAAAGCGTACAAAGGAAAGCACGTATCGGAACAAGACTTGAAGCGGCTATAAACAGAACTTTGGGGAAGAAAGAGAAACAGAACAGAAGAATATTATACAAATAAGCCGACCACCGGAGATATTTCAGCAATATTTTCCCTCAGAATGTTGCATCAAGTAAAAGTTTCTCTTATTTTTGCGGTTTAACAGCTATAAATTATAACCTTTAGACAGAAAATACTATCATTATGGATACCAGCAAAATCGTAGGAGAAAAAATAAAATCACTCCGTGAAAGCCAATCCATCAGTATGGAAGAACTGGCACAGCGTTCGGGACTTGCTATCGAACAGATTGAACGTATAGAAAACAACATCGACCTCCCGTCACTGGCTCCCCTCATCAAGATAGCGCGTGTACTGGGTGTACGTTTGGGAACTTTTCTTGACGACCAGGATGAGAACGGTCCCGTAGTCTGCCGTAAGGACGAGTCGCAGAACAGTATCAGTTTCTCCAACAATGCCATCCACAGCCGCAAGCATATGGAGTATCATTCACTCTCCAAATCCAAAGCCGACCGCCATATGGAGCCGTTTATCATTGATGTGGCCGCTACGGACGACAGTGACTTTGTACTCTCCTCACACGAAGGCGAAGAATTCATCATGGTGATGGAAGGGACCATGGAAATCAGTTACGGCAAAAATACCTACCTGCTCGAAGAAGGTGACAGCATCTATTACGATTCCATCGTTCCGCACCACGTACACGCCTATGAAGGGCAGGCAGCCAAGATACTTGCAGTAGTTTATACACCAATTTAAATTAATGGAAAATGGAAAGGTGAAAATGGAAAATGATAAATACTTTCTATTTTCACCTTTCAACTTTCCACTTTCAACTTCCACATCATGTTATACGAACGTACCCTCGGCCAATGGTTGGAACATTGGGCCGAAACAACACCAGACAAAGAATATATCGTTTACTCTGACCGCAACCTGCGCTTCACCTGGAGCCAGTTCAACCGCCGGGTGGACGACATGGCCAAAGGACTTATCGCCATCGGCGTGGAACGGGGAACACACGTAGGTATCTGGGCAGCTAACGTACCCGACTGGCTGACTCTATTATACGCTTGCGCCAAGATAGGTGCCGTCTACGTAACGGTAAACACCAACTACAAACAGTCCGAGCTGGAATATCTCTGCCAGAACTCCGACATGCATACCCTCTGCATCGTCAATGGCGAAAAGGACAGTGACTTTGTGCAGATGACCTATACCATGCTTCCGGAACTGAAGACTTGCCAACGCGGACACTTGAAAAGCGAACGTTTCCCTTATATGAAAAACGTCATCTACGTGGGGCAGGAGAAGCACCGGGGCATGTACAACACGGCCGAAATACTTCTCTTGGGCGACAATATAGAAGACAGTCGCCTGAATGAGCTCAAAAGTCAGGTCACTTGCCACGATGTAGTGAACATGCAATACACCTCCGGCACTACGGGATTCCCGAAAGGCGTCATGCTTACCCACTACAACATTGCCAACAACGGTTTCCTTACCGGTGAGCACATGAAGTTTACCGCCGATGACAAGCTCTGCGTCTGCGTACCATTGTTCCACTGCTTTGGCGTGGTACTTGCCACCATGAACTGCCTGACACACGGCTGTACGGAAGTAATGGTGGAACGCTTCAACCCACTGGTAGTGCTCGCCTCTATCCACAAGGAGCGCTGCACGGCACTTTACGGCGTACCCACCATGTTCATTGCCGAACTGAACCATCCGATGTTCGACATGTTCGACATGTCCAGCCTCCGTACGGGTATCATGGCAGGTTCCCTCTGCCCGGTAGAGCTGATGAAGCAGGTGGAAGAGAAAATGTACATGAAGGTAACCAGCGTTTACGGGCTGACCGAAGCTGCTCCCGGAATGACCGCCACCCGGATAGACGACCCGTTCGACGTACGTTGCAATACCGTAGGACACGACTTTGAACATACGGAAGTAAAGGTTATCGACCCCGAAACCGGAGAAGAGTGTCCCGTAGGCGTACAAGGTGAAATGTGCAACCGCGGATACAACACCATGAAGGGTTACTACAAAAACCCGGAAGCCACGGCCGAAGTCATTGACGAGAACGGTTTCCTGCACTCGGGAGACCTTGGAGTGAAGGACGAGGACGGCAATTACCGCATCACAGGACGCATCAAGGACATGATTATCCGCGGTGGTGAGAATATCTATCCCCGCGAGATAGAAGAGTTCCTCTATCAACTGGAAGGCGTAAAAGACGTGCAGGTAGCCGGTATTCCCTCTAAGAAGTACGGTGAAGCCGTAGGCGCTTTCATCATCCTGCACGAAGGAGTGGATATGCACGAATCGGATGTACGAGACTTCTGCATCGGCAAAATATCCCGCTACAAGATACCCAAGTATATCTTCTTCATCAAAGAATTCCCCATGACGGGAAGTGGCAAGATACAGAAATTCAAGCTGAAAGATCTGGGATTGCAACTTTGCAAGGAGCAGGGGATTGAGATTGTGTAATAATAAAGGATAAGGGATTAAGGGTTAGGGATTATTGGGGTCGCATAGACTTTAATATAGGCATAAACCCATCCCTAATCCTTAATCCCTAACCCCTTATTTTTCTTCTTTTTCCGGATATTTCATATTCTCCTCTTTCATCTGTTCCAATACCTCATGCAGGTATTTGGCAGACTCCCATTTAGCCATCGGAAGGTCGTGGAGCAGGTAGTTGCCGCAATCTTGCGGAGCGGCACCGGGAACTTCACCTTCATACTCGGCAACAAAACGGAAGGTATCCTGCATCAGTGCCAGTATGTCCTGCGGCTTCAAGTCACCTTTCATCAGCAGATAATTGCCGGTGAGGCAGCCCATGGGCCCCCAATAGATAATCTTGTCCTGCCACTGCGGGTCATTGCGCAAGTAGGTGGCGGCAAGATGTTCGATAGTATGCAGAGCACCTTGTCCCAAGGCAGGCTCGCGATTGGGCTCTTTCATACGGATGTCGAAAGTAGTGACTGTTTCTCCGTTCACTTCATCCTGGCGGGATATGTAAATGCCGCGCAACAAGCGGATGTGGTCGATTGTAAAACTAGGAATCTTCTTCATGAGTTATGAGTTATAAGTTATGAGTTATAAATTGCTGGGAAGGGTGGAGAGGAAGGTCCATATCGTGAGGAACGAACGCTCTGCCATGGTTCCCCAGAAATCGGCATACTGCGAAGCATGGTCCTCTACTCCGGGTGTGTCGCTGATGATGCGGAAGCTGAGAAAAGGAACATTGTACAGATAGCAAGTCTGCGCAATGGCGGCAGACTCCATATCAACGGCAAGACCGTCGGGGAAACGTTGCTTGATGGTATCCAGCTCCGTACGGTTGGTGATGAACTGGTCGCCGGTACAGACAAGTCCGCTGTGGATGCGGCTTTCCATTCCGGCTTCGTTCAGCGACAAGGCATGTTTCAACAGAGAGGAACATCCCTCGTAAGAGGCGGGAAAACCTTGCACTTGTCCGTACTCGTTACCGTCGCCGCACCAGACGTCGTGATACACCAGACGTTGGCTTGCCACTACATCCGTCACCTTCAGGCAAGCATCAATGCCGCCCGCCACACCGGTGCTGACGATGCAGTCCGGAGAAAAGCGCCGTATCAGTTCCGAAGCTCCTACCGCTGCACTCACCTTACCGATGCCACATTGCGTCAAGATTACATGGTTACCGCCCAATGTACCTTCCACATAGCGGAAACTACCATCGCCCGACGTATTCTTATCCTGCAAGCGCTCCACCAACCGGCGGTGTTCGCTGTCCATTGCACTGATTATCCCTATTGTCATATCTATAATAATTTAAGCTTGCATATTACCATTAAAGCACTTTAATCTTTTTTTGGAAAGGCAAAGGTACAACATTCTGCCGATAACGTGACAATAACAATCTGCATTTATGTATCTTTGCCACAAAAGCGAAGATAGGCTGCACCTCAACAAAACTTTTTCATGCAAGCATGAAAGTTCTGTATTCGGTTTGCACTATCTTTGCCCCACAATTGATTAATTGATAACTCATAACTTATAACTCATGAAGAAGCTTCTTCCCGACCTTATTGCCATCTTGGCATTCGTCCTCCTTTCCTTCGCCTACTTCTTCCCGGCGGATATAGAAAACCGTATTCTCTTTCAGCACGACACGGCTGCAGGAGCAGGGGCAGGACAAGAAGTCAAGGAGTATTACGAACAGACGGGCGAACGCAGCCGTTGGACAAACTCGCTGTTCGGCGGTATGCCCATGTATCAGATAGCCCCTTCGTATGACTCCACCAAGTCACTGCAGTGGGTACAGAAAGCCTACCAACTCTTCCTGCCCGACTATGTGTGCCTCACATTCATGCTGATGCTCGGCTTCTACATCCTGCTGCGCGTCTTCGGCATACCGGTCTGGCTGGCCGGACTGGGCGGTATCATGTGGGCATTCTCGTCCTATTTCTTCATCCTGATATCTGCCGGACACATCTGGAAGTTCATCACCCTTGCCTACGTGCCGCCCACCATAGCGGGCATCGTGCTCGCCTATCGCGGGAAACTGCTGTGGGGAGGTATCCTCACCGCCTTATTCGTGGCCCTGCAAATCACCTCGAACCACGTGCAGATGTCCTATTACTTCTTCTTCGTCATCCTTTTCTTTGTGGGAGCCTACTTCGAGAAAGCATGGCGTACCAAGACATTGCCCCAGTTCTTCAAGGCAAGTGCCGTACTGATTGTGGCAGCCCTCGTCGGCATAGCCGCCAACGTATCCAACCTCTATCACACCTATGCCTACAGCAAAGAAACCATGCGCGGCAAAAGCGAACTGGTGCAGACCGGCGACGCTGCCAAGCAGACCAGTAGCGGGCTGGACCGCGACTACATCACCCAGTGGAGCTACGGCATCGACGAAACACTGACTCTGCTGGTGCCCAACTTCAAAGGCGGAGCATCCGCCGCCCTCAGCCAGAGTGAAACCGCCATGAGCAAGGCAAACCCGATGTACAGCAGTCTGTACGGCTCACTGACACAATATTTCGGTACCCAGCCCATGACGTCGGGTCCCGTCTACGTCGGAGCATTCGTCTTGTTTCTGTTCGTACTGGGATGCTTCATCGTGAAAGGACCGTTGAAGTGGGCATTGATAGGAGCCACCTTCTTCTCCATCGTCTTGTCCTGGGGCAAGAACTTCATGCCGCTGACGGATTTCTTCATCGATTACGTCCCGTTGTACAACAAGTTCCGCGCCGTGTCCTCCATCCTTGTCATAGCAGAGTTCACGATACCTTTGCTGGCTATCTTTGCCCTGAAACGCCTGCTCGAAGAGCCGGAAATCTTAAAACAAGAAAAGAAGCCCCTCGGCATCAGCCTGCTGCTCACTGCAGGCATCGCCCTGCTGCTTGCCGTTGCCCCGGGCAGCATCGGCTCCGGCTACGTGCCCGCCCAAGAGGCACAGATGCTGCAGAATGCCGTCAACCAGCAGATGATACCCGCCAACGAGCTCTCCGGCATCCTTGCCAACTTGGGAGAGATGCGTGCCGAACTCGTCAGCAGCGACGCCCTGCGTAGCTTCATCATCATAGGCATCGGCTGCAGCCTGCTCTGGCTCTATGCAAGCGGCAAGCTGCGCAGCTCGCTGACCATTGCAGGTATCACCATACTCTGCCTGGCAGATATGTGGGGGGTCAACAAGCGCTATCTGAATGATGCCCAGTTCGTGCCCCACTCCATCCGTACGGAAACCTTCACCAAGACGAATACAGACGAGCTGATACTGCAAGATACCAGCTTGGACTATCGTGTATTGAACTTTGCCACCAGCACCTTCGATGACAACAACACCTCCTACTGGCACAAAAGCGTCGGCGGTTATCACCCGGCCAAGCTGCGCCGCTACCAGGAAATGATAGAGCATCACATCTCTCCCGAAATGCAGGCGGCCTACAAGGCCATTGCCACCGCCGGAGGTGAGATGGACAGCGTGGATGCCAATAAGTTCCGCGTACTGAACATGCTGAACACCAAATACTTCATCTTCCCTGCAGGACAGCAAAGACAAACCGTTCCCATCCTCAACCCGCACGCCTACGGCAATGCATGGTTTGTAAACAAGGTGCAGTATGTGAACAACGCCAACGAAGAGATTGACGCCCTGGACAGCATCATACCCACAGAGACAGCCGTAGTGGATGCCCGCTTCAAGGATGTACTGAAAGGTACCACGGAAAGTTATAAAGACAGCCTCTCCAGCATCCGCCTGACAAGTTACGCACCTAACCGCCTGACGTACGAAACGAACAATGCCCAAGACGGTATTGCCGTATTCTCCGAAATCTATTATCCGGACGGCTGGCACATAACCATCGACGGACAGCCTGCCGAACTGGCACGCGCCGACTATATCCTGCGCACAATGTATGTTCCTGCCGGACAGCACACCATCGAAATGCGCTTTGACCCCACCAGCCTGCACGTGACGGAAGGCATCGCCTACGGAGCATTGGCGTTGCTGGTGATAGGTATCATCGTGGCAGTGCTGATAGCTAAAAGGAAGTATGTAAAGGCATAAAAAAATATCATATCATTCCCCCATAAGCACTCGACGCATTCCGCTATTCATACCCTGATACGGAATGCGTCGAGTGCTTATGTCCGTTCCGTTATCCCCTCATGTTTGTTCTGTCATTCCCTTATGTCTGTTCTGTCAACCCCTATATATTGATGAAAAACCACGGCTGTGAAGCATATTCTTCACAGCTGTGGCACGTCTTCTTCACCGCTGTGGAAAAGGCGTATCACAGCCGTGCGCACATGATAAACCCAAAGGCTTCTCAAGACAAACCACCGTGCAAAACACAACAGAAGCCTATGTAACACACAACGGAAGCCTATGCAAGAGACAAGAAAGCCCGGTCAGATGCGCAAAAAAACCGTTTCTACCCTCCCGGGTAAAAACGGCTCAAGTCAATAATACATGAAAAAACGCTATTTAGAGAGAGTCTCTTCTATAACGGAATGGTTCTCTTCCTTCTTCACTCATCATCAGCAGTTCTCCGAACTGACATCAAAGTTAGGGAAGCATAACAAGAACAACAAATAGAATCTACGAAAAGGCATATCTCATCGACAGAACGGAAAAGAATGAACCCTACAATAGGGAAAAGAATGAAAAAAAAGCTATAAACAGTCGGCAGAACGATATATTTCAGTAACTTTGCTAACGTGAAAACAGGCTGCACCCCAGCATAAAAAAATGAACAGTATGGAAACTACCAGACAAAATAAAATAGCCCGTCTCCTGCAGAAGGAACTGAGTGATATCTTCTTGTTGCAAACCAAGTCCATGCCCGGCATACTGATTTCCGTCAGTGCCGTACGCATCAGCCCCGACATGAGCGTGGCACGCGCTTATCTCAGTATATTCCCCTCGGAGAAAAGCGAAGAAATAGTCAAGAACATCAACGGAAACATGAAATCCATACGCTTTGAACTGGGTACCCGCGTACGCCACCAACTACGCATTATCCCCGAACTGAAGTTCTTCGTAGACGACTCACTGGACTATCTGGAACGAATTGATGAACTGCTGAAATAATGTCCCTTCCCTTCTTTATAGCCCGCCGCTACCTCTTCTCCAAGAAGAAACACAATGCCATTAATATCATCTCCGGTATTTCGGTGTGTGGAGTGGCATTGGCTACGTTGGCGTTGGTATGCACCTTGTCCGTGTTCAACGGTTTTCAGGACATGGTGGCAGGCTTTTTCACAGCCTTCGACCCGGAACTGAAAATCACCGTCCGCGAAGGTAAGGTTTTCGACCCGCACGAAGCGTGCATCCGGCAAGTACACGCCCTGTCCGAGATTGACGTGTGGACGGAAACACTGGAAGAGAATGCCATGGTGCAGTACAAGGACCGCCAGGCAATGGCCGTCATCAAGGGAGTGGAGGACAATTTCGAACAGCTTACATCCATCGACAGCTTGCTCTATGGGACGGGAAAGTTCCTACTGAGCGACTCGGTGGTGGACTATGGTTTTCTGGGTGTGGAACTTATATCCGAGTTGGGCACCGGCATTCAGTTCGTGGACCCGTTGCAGGTCTATGCCCCCAAACGGAACGTACGGGTAAACATAGCCAACCCCACTGCGGCTTTCAACCGGGAGTATCTCTTCTCGCCCGGCGCCATCTTTGCCGTCAACCAGCAAAAATACGATTCACGCTACATACTGACGTCACTCGACTTTGCCCGCCGTCTGTTCAATTATGACACGGAAGTCTCTGCCATCGAGATGAAACTGAAACCCGGTTCCAACATCGGCTCCGTACAAAAGAAAATAGCAGGCATTCTCGGCGACCGGTTCATTGTACAGAACCGCTACGAGCAGCAGGCCGATGTTTTCCGCATCATGGAAATAGAGAAACTCATCTCTTATCTCTTCCTCACCTTCATTCTGGGTATCGCATGCTTCAATGTCATCGGTTCGCTGTCCATGCTGATACTGGACAAACGGGAGGACGTGGAGACACTGCGCAACCTGGGTGCCGATGACCGGCTCATAGCGCGCATCTTCTTGTTCGAAGGCAGGATGATTTCTGTATTCGGCGCCCTCTCCGGCATCGTTTTAGGATTGTTGCTGTGCTTTCTGCAGCAACGTTTCGGGTTGATTTCATTGGGGGGAGGCAATGGAAGTTTTGTAGTGGACGCTTATCCGGTAAGTGTACATGCCACGGATATTATTCTGGTATTCTTAACGGTCATCACTGTAGGCTTCTTGTCCGTATGGTATCCGGTGAGATACCTCAGCAAGCGGCTGCTGAGAAAAAGATAGAAAAACAGTTACTTCTTACGGATAATCGTCAATCCGTCACGCAGGGGAAGAATGACTTTCTCCACACGCGCATCCCGCGCCACCAAATCATTGAAGGCTTTGATACTGATTGTTTGCAGGTCTGTGCGATGGGGTTGTTCTTCCAGCACATGGCCATCCCACAAGGTATTGTCGGCAATGATATATCCACCGCCGGAAAGGCGGGCGAGCACCATTTCATAATACTCTATGTATTTACGCTTATCTCCGTCAATAAAGGCAAGGTCGAAAGTGAGGTCCAGTTGCGGTACCAGCTCCAAGGCATCGCCAATGTAGAACCTGATTTTATCCGCGTAATCGGAATTCTCCAGCCACGGACGGGTGAAGTCCTCCTGCTCGTCGTTGATTTCAAACGTATGCAGCATCCCGCCCTCCGGCAGTCCTTCTGCTATGCAAAGTGCGGAATATCCGCTATAAGTCCCTATCTCCAGCACCTGCCGGGGACGAATCATCCGTACAAACATCTTGAGCATACGCCCCTGCAAATGTCCGGAAGCCATGCGGGGATATAGCAACTTGACATGCGTGTCGCGATAGAGCGCTTTCAGATAATCGCCCTCATCATCAATGTGCTGCAAAATGTATTCGTCAATCGTCACTTTGTTAATGGATTATAGGTTAGGGATAAGGGATTAGGGGTTAGGGGTTAGTTCTGCGCACAATTATTAATTAATCATTAACCGCTAATCCCTAACCCCTTATCCTTAATCCCTTATCCTACAAATATCTGTTACTGTTGGGCAACACACTATCTTCAGCATGTTTCAGGGCATCTTCCACCACGTTGATTTCGAGGAAAGAAGTGCGCGTACCGGCTTTACCGCTACTCAGGTAGCCCACCATGTCCGTAGGACATAAACGGCCTTCCTTCAACAAGCGACGCAAGGCTGCAAAGTAATATTCCTGCCCGTTGGCAAGTTCGGGCATATAGATAGCTTCCACACCGTAGGAAAGGGCAAGGTGCCGCATGGTCTTTTCCTTGTAGCAGATGGCCAATACCGGATATTTGCCACGGAAAGCGGCAAGGTTACGGGCAGTACGGCCGCTGTAACTGTCGGTGATGATTGCACGGATTTTCAGTTTGGTGGTAGCCTTTACCGCTTGTTTGGCCAGGAACGCAGTCACGTCGTTGCTGTTCTCGTCCAACGGAATACGGATATCGTTGTCAGACAGCTTGTCTTTCTCCGCTTGGGCGGCAATCTTGGTCATCGTCTTCACCGCTTCTACCGGATACTTTCCATAGGCGGTTTCACCGCTCAACATCAAGGCATCCGTACGATAATAGATGGCATTGGCAATGTCCGTTACCTCCGCACGGGTGGGACGCGGATTGGAAATCATGGTATGAAGCATCTGTGTGGCAACAATCACCGGCTTCTTGGCAAGAATACACTTGCGGATGAGCACACGCTGGATGCCCGGAATACGTTCCTGCGGAACTTCAATACCGAGGTCACCGCGAGCTATCATCACACCGTCGGCTACTTCCAGGATTTCATCGATATTATCAACGCCTTCCTGGTTCTCAATCTTAGCAACAATACGGATATCGCTGTTATGAGCGTCAAGAATCGCCTTGATGTCGAGTATATCCTGCTTATTGCGCACAAAGGAGTGGGCAATGAAGTCTATGTTCTTCTCAATAGCATAAAGGATATTGGTGCGGTCCTTCTCAGTCAGAGAAGGCAGATTGATGCGGACGCCGGGAACGTTGACGCTCTTGCGGCTGCCCAGAGTAGCCTCATTCTGTACTTCGCAGAGCAGGTAGTCGGGGGTCTTCTCTACAACAACCAACTCCAAGTCACCGTCATCAATAAGGATATGGCCGTCCACATTCAAGTCTTTGACGAAATGGGGATAGGATACCGAGATACATTCACGGGTAGTCTCCTGCTCCGGGTTGCCTACCACCTTCACGCGGTCGCCCGCCTTGAAAGGAATGGGCTCAGCCAGAACCGTCGTGCGGACCTCCGGTCCTTTCGTATCCATCAGGATAGCGATGCGGTTGGAAACCGAACGCACATTGTTAATCAACTTCTCGGCACCTTCACGGCCAAGATGTGCAGTATTCATACGTACAACATTCATACCTGCATCGAACAACTGCTTTATAAAATCAACATCACAGCGCTGGTCAGAAATCGTTGCGACAATCTTCGTTTGCTTCAATAACATAATCTATATACCTATTTTATTTAATAATCTTTTAATGCCTCCATGGCCAGACGGTAGGAGTTCAGCCCGAAACCGAGAATGACACCCTTGCAAGCGCAGGAAATCATGGACACATGACGAAAAGCCTCGCGGGCATGTACATTAGAGATATGCACCTCAATCACCGGAGAAGTGACCGAACGGATAGCATCTTGCAGAGCGATGGACGTATGGGTGTAAGCACCCGCATTCAAAATGATGCCGTCCACATCAAAACCTACCTGCTGAATCTTGTCTATCAGCTCTCCCTCAATGTTGGACTGGAAATAGTCAATCTGTACATCCGCATATTTCTTGCGGAGTTCGGCAAGGTAGTCTTCAAAAGTAACGCTACCGTAAATGGAAGGTTCACGTTTGCCCAAGAGATTTATATTGGGGCCGTTAATAATCTGTATCCTCATAACACAATTTTTTATACCTTTGCGGTGCAAAGATAGTGCAAACCGAAAGCAGATGCAAATTTATTTGCAATTTGCTGAAATGCAGCCTATTTTCGCGAAGCAAAGGTAGAAAAAAGAAATGAAATCAGAAGAAAAATCCACGAATAAGGAGAAACAAACGCTGATAATCAGAAAGTACCACCAGTATCTGAAACTGGAAAAAGCACTCTCACCCAATACAGTGGATGCTTACCAAACAGACTTACAGAAGCTGCTGCACTTTCTGGAAGGAGAGGGTATCGCTATCCTTGACACGACCCTGGATGACTTGCAGCATTTTGCCTCCGGACTGCACGACATCGGCATCCATCCCCGCTCGCAGGCACGCATCTTGTCGGGCATCAAGTCATTCTTCCATTTCCTCGTCATGGCCGACTACCTGGAGGGAGACCCCAGCGAACTGTTGGAAGGACCCAAAATCGGATTTAAGCTTCCAGAAGTACTGACAGTGGAAGAGATAGACCGCATCATCTCCGCCATTGACCTGGGCACAAACGAGGGGCAACGCAACCGGGCCATCCTCGAGACTCTATACAGTTGCGGCCTACGGGTATCGGAACTGTGCAACCTGAAAATCTCCGACTTGTATTTCGACGAAGGCTTCATCAAGGTAGAAGGTAAGGGCAGCAAACAGCGCCTTGTACCCATATCGTCCCGTGCCATCAAGGAGATAAGGAACTGGTTCGTGGACCGCAATGGAGGCTGGAAAATCAAGAAGGACTTCGAGGACTATGTATTCCTGGCACGCTGGGGCAAAAATATCTCGCGCATCATGGTATTCCATCTCATCAAGGAACTGGCGGAGAAGGCCGGCATCACCAAAAACATCAGTCCGCACACCTTCCGCCATTCCTTTGCCACCCACCTGCTTGAAGGAGGCGCCAACCTGCGCGCCATACAAAGTATGCTGGGTCACGAATCTATCGCTACAACAGAAATTTACACACATATTGACCGGCACAGATTGCGCAGTGAAATCATAGAACATCATCCCCGCAATATAAAGTACCGCAAAGAGCGGGAAATTCATTAAATTATGATAAAATTGCTGCGCGAGTTAACAAACTGTAATAGGATTTAATATCTTTGCGTTGTTGTGTCCATGCCCAAACAGCACACTAAAATGGAATAGACAAATTTCAATTACAAACAATTAATTTATACCTAAAATGACTAAGAAATTGTATCTGCCGTTTTTAATGGCAATGGTTGTTGCATTAATGACATCGTGCAGCAAAAAGATGGGTGAATTGTCATCAGATTATTTCACCGTAACTCCTCAAGTTCTGGAAGCTGTGGGTGGTAAAGTTCCCGCTACAATCAACGGAAAATTCCCCGAAAAGTACTTCAACAAGAAGGCTGTGGTAGAAGTGACCCCTGTGCTGAAATGGAATGGCGGCGAAGCTAAAGGCCAGTCGGCTGTGTTCCAGGGCGAAAAAGTAGAAGGTAACGACCAGACTATCTCTTACAAGATGGGCGGCAGCTACACTATGAAGACATCTTTCGACTATGTACCGGAAATGGCCAAATCCGAACTGTATCTGGAATTCAAGGCTACAGTAGGCAAAAAGACTGTCACTATCCCTGCTGTAAAAGTAGCTGATGGTGTAATCTCCACTTCTGAGATGCTGGAACAAACATTGGGCAGCGCTAACCCCGCCAATGGTGACGACGCTTTCCAACGTATCATCAAAGAAAAGCATGACGCCAACATCATGTTCTTGATTCAACAAGCCAACGTACGCGCCAGCGAATTGAAGACTGCCAAAGAATTCGGCAAAGAAGTGAAAAACATAGACGAAGCTGAAAACAAGAAAATCAGCAACATCGAAATCTCCGCATACGCTTCTCCCGATGGTGGTGTAGGCTTGAATACTACACTGGCTGAGAACCGCCAGGACAACACGGCTAAAATCATCAACAGAGATTTGAAGAAAGCAAAAATCGATGCAGCAGTAGACACCAAGTATACGGCTCAGGACTGGGAAGGCTTCCAGGAACTGGTATCCAAATCAAACATCCAAGATAAAGAATTGATTCTTCGCGTTCTTTCCATGTATCAGGATCCTGAACAAAGAGAACAAGAAATCAAGAACATCTCTTCTGTTTATAAGACTTTGGCTGACGAAATCCTGCCGCAACTGCGTCGTTCACGCCTGACTTTGAACTACGAAATCATCGGTAAGTCTGACGAAGAAATCGCAAACCTCGCCGACAGCGATGCCAAGCAGCTGAACATCGAAGAATTACTGTATGCCACCACCTTGACTAAAGATGCTGCCAAGCAAGAAGCCATCTTCACAAAAGCTACTCAAATCTACCCGAACGATTTCCGTGCTTACAACAACTTAGGTAAACTGGCTTATCAGGCTGGTAATCTTGACAAGGCTGAAAGCTACTTCAAGAAAGCTCTCTCCATCAAGGATGCTCCTGAAGCAAACATGAATCTCGGTCTGATTGCCTTGACCAAGGGCGACAGAACAGCAGCAGAAAGCTATCTGAGCAAGGCTTCCGGTTCTAAGGAACTGAACGAGGCATTGGGTAATCTGTATGTTGCTCAAGGACAGTACGACAAGGCTGTCAGCTCATTTGGCGACACTAAGACTAACAGCGCTGCTTTGGCACAAATCCTGGCTAAGGACTACAACAAGGCTAAGAACACACTGGCTGCTATCGAAAGACCAGACGCTTATACTGACTACCTAATGGCTGTACTTGGCGCAAGAACCAACAATACATCTATGGTAACCAGCAGTCTGAAGAATGCCATTGCAAAAGAACCGGCTTTGGCAAAGAAGGCTGCTTCTGACCTGGAATTCGCCAAATACTTCACTAACACTGACTTTATGAATATCATCAAATAATAAAGGTTAGATTGAAAAGAACGTGCCCGGCATAGAAATATGTCGGGCATTTCTTTTTATTCACACCAAAAAGAAGTATTTTCGCGACGAAGTATCAGAAAAAGAACCGGAATGAAGAAAATCTATCTTGCATACCTTCTGCTTATTATATTGTCTGCCTGCGGCAGCAAAAATACAAATTCAGTCTACCTAAATGGTGAAATCAAAGGGCTGGGGAATGATACCCTTTATATATATGGTACGGACAAGTTCTATAACCGTATGGACACTCTGCTTGTCAAGGATGACAAGTTCTCTGCAACCCTCACCACCGACACACTTGCCTCTACATGGTTGCAATTCAGTGACGGTACAGAATATCCGCTTTACCTGGACAAAGGAGACAACATAAAGATAAAAGGCTCTGCCGCCGAACTTACTTCACTGGAAATCACGGGGAATGCCCCCAATGAAGAACTGACCGCCTTTCAGAAAGAGTTGAAAGGTTTGAGTACTCCCTCGGAGAAAGCATTGGAAGAAAAAGCAGAAGCCTTCATCAACAGCCATCCTTCTTCACTGGTAAGTATCTATCTGCTGGAGAAATATTTCGTGCAAAAACCGCAACCGGACTTCTCCTTAATCAAAGAAATGACAGAACACATGACCGGAGGCCTGAAAGACCGCCCATATGTGGACGAACTGCTTGACCTTATCCAAGAAGAAGAGAAGGTATCCGTCGGGAAAACCATCCCTTACGTCAACCTGCCCAATGCCAAAGGCACACAAATCAGCCGTACTAGCTTTAAGGACAAATATCTGTTGATACATTTTTGGGCATCTTGGGACCCGCAAAGCATGGAAGCCAACGCTGCCCTGCGCCGGATTTACAAGAAAGAAGAAAAGAACAAGCTATTCGCACTCTGGGGCATTTCCTTGGATATCGACAGAAAGGAATGGGAAGAAGCAATCAAAAGAGATACCCTGAAGTGGGAACAGAGTTGTGATTTCTCCGGATGGAACACAGCGCCCGTCAAACAGCTCGCCATACAAGCATTGCCTGCCAATCTGTTCCTTAGCCCTTCCGGAAAAATTGAAGGGAAGAATATGAGTGAGGAAGACATCAAAAAGAAACTGGAGGAGATAGAGCAAAAGGAAAAAGAGAAGAAAGAGAGTGAAAAGAAACTCAAAAAACAAAACCGATGGTAGCCTATCCTGCCATCACTAACCCCTAATCACTAAAAACGTGCTCATAAAAGTTTTTGGAGCGGCTGTTCAAGGTATTGACGCAACCCTCATCACCATTGAAGTCAACAGTTCCAGAGGCTGTATGTTCTATTTAGTCGGCTTGCCGGACTCTGCGGTCAAAGAAAGCCATCAACGTATCATATCTGCTTTGCAGGTCAACGGTTACCGGATGCCTACCAGCAATATTGTCATCAACATGGCTCCGGCTGACATCCGCAAGGAAGGTGCAGCTTACGATTTACCTTTAGCCATCGGTATACTTGCCGCCAGCGAAGTCATCCAGTCCGATAAGCTGGAACGCTATCTGCTGATGGGTGAACTAAGCCTTGATGGTAGCCTGCAACCTATCAAAGGAGCACTCCCCATTGCCATCAAGGCCAGAGAGCTGGGGTTTGAGGGTATGATTGTACCGCAACAGAATGCCCGCGAAGCGGCAGTAGTGAACAATCTGAAAGTGTACGGAGTGGGAAACATCAAGGAGGTTATAGAATTCTTCAATGGCACGCAGGAATTAACCCCTACATTAGTCAACACCCGCGAGGAATTCTATTCCCAGCAGAGCAACTTCGATTTCGACTTTGCAGAAGTAAAAGGGCAGGAAAATGTAAAACGAGCCTTGGAGGTAGCTGCTTCGGGCAGCCACAACATACTTCTCATCGGTTCGCCGGGCAGCGGTAAGTCCATGCTTGCCAAGCGTATGCCGTCCATACTTCCTCCCCTCTCTTTGGGAGAGAGTCTGGAAACGACCAAAATTCATTCTGTTGCCGGAAAGTTGGGCAAAGACGGTGGGCTCATCTCGAAACGCCCGTTCCGTGACCCTCACCACACCATCTCTACGGTAGCGATGACCGGTGGAGGAAGTTTCCCCCAACCCGGTGAAATCAGTCTGGCACATAACGGAATTTTATATCTTGATGAACTGCCAGAGTACAGCCGCAACGTATTGGAGGTTCTTCGCCAACCGCTGGAAGATAGGAAGATTACCGTGTCACGCATCCGATGCAATGTAGAGTACCCGGCAAGTTTTATGCTGGTAGCCTCTATGAATCCGTGCCCATGCGGGTATTACACGCATCCCACCAAGGCTTGTGTGTGCAGTCCCGGACAAGTACAAAAGTACCTGAACCGCATATCCGGCCCCTTGCTCGACCGTATCGACCTGCAAATTGAAGTCACCCCACTCCCCTTTGAAGAGATGGCAGATTCCCGCCCCGGCGAATCGAGCGCCACCATACGCGAGCGTGTGATACGTGCCCGACAAATTCAAGAAGCAAGGTATGCAGACATTCCCGGCATATATTGTAATGCCCAGATGAACAGTAAACTGCTTGCCCGCCACGCCCGTCCGGATGACAAAGGACTTACCTTGCTCAAAACTGCCATAAACCGGCTGAACCTTTCGGCCCGCGCCTACGACCGTATATTGAAAGTATCACGCACCATCGCCGACCTGGAAGGCTGCGAATTGATACAGCCGGCACACTTGGCGGAAGCTATCGGATATAGAAATCTGGATAGGGAGGACTGGGCAGGATGAAAAAGGGATTAGCGGTGAGCGATTAACAGCCAGCCCCTTTAATCCCTAATCCCTAATCCCTAATCTCTAACCCTTATTTTTCTATCCGAATGCGCGCATCCACCGCTATCACCTGCTTTTCAGTCGCCAACAATGGATTGATATCCATCTCCTTGATTTCCGTTGCAAAGCGCAGCAAGGTGGAAAGCCGTACAATAATTTCGGCAAATTTATCTTCATTCACTCCCTTCTGCCCACGCGTACCTTTGATAATCTTATAGGCACGCAACGAGTGAATCATGGAGTAAGCCTCCTCGTAGGACAACGGTGCAAGACCGGAAGATATATCCTTCAGCACCTCCACAAAAATACCGCCCAGGCCGCAGAGTACCACATGTCCGAACTTCTCTTCATATTTGGCACCGATAAACAATTCCGTCCCTTTCAGCATCGGCTGCACCATGATAGCACTAGCTTCGGGAATCTGCATCATACGGTCGAATTCCAATGCCAAATGCTGCTCACTCTTGATATTGAGCACAACACCGCCTACATCCGACTTATGCACCGGCCCCACCACCTTTGCCACCACCGGGAACCCCGTGCGACGCGCAAAGGCAAGCACTTCTTCCTTGTTGTCCGAAACAAACTCCTCCACAATAGGAATACCTGCAGAGCGGAGCAATGCCTGCACATAGTGCGGTGCGATATAACCGTCCGCAGGAATGGAATCTATAATCCGGCGGATACGGGGAACATCCACTCCAAAGAGCTCGATTTCATTATTGGCAGGCCGCGGGGCATTCATTATCCGCGAAAGTGCCGTGCCGAGAGTCACCTCATCGGCAAAGTTCACATGGCCCTTTGCCAGGAAAGCGGCAACCTCGGCTCCCGCCGTATTGATGGAAGGAAGAATCGGAAAAATCGGCTTCTTGCAATGCAGCATCTTCTCGTGCAGCACATCATACATTTCAAACATGGTCACCAGCCCCGGAGTGCCGAAAATAGCCATTACAGCATCAATATTGTCAAACTTCTCCTCACAATACTCCAGACAGAGGCGCAGATGTTCCGGCGTACCCGTAGCCAGAATATCAATGGGATTCCCCACAGCCGCACCGGGGAAAAGCTTACCCTTAAGTTCCTCCGCCACCGGTCCTTCCAGTTTCGGAACATTCAGTCCACCCTTACTCAATGCATCGGTTAGCATCACTCCCGGACCGCCGGCATGGGTAATGATGGCGAAGTTTTTCCCTTTCAGTTCCGGCAGTGTGAAGATACAACCTACGGTCGTCAGCTCCTCGCGCGAATAGCAACGCACAATACCCGCCTTACGGAACAAAGCCTCTACCGCCGAATCGCTACTGGCAATGGCCCCCGTATGCGAACTCGCCGCCCGGCTGCCGCTTTCGCTACTGCCCGCCTTGATGGCCGCAATCTTGCAGCCCTTCTTGATGAGCGAGGATGCATGAAACAGCAGACGGTCGGGGTCACCGATACTCTCTATATAAAGAAGTTTTATTCTGGAATCCGCTTCCGGATTGAAGTGTTCGTCCATGTATTGCAACACATCCTCCACGCCGATTTGCTTGGCATTGCCCACAGACCATACAGAGTTGAACTGCAATCCCTTGGTCACGGCGCTCTCCAATATGAACACCGCTGTGGCACCGGAGCTGGAAATCAGGTCCACCCCTTGCGGATGCAGTTGCGGGATGGGCTGGCTGAATACACTGTGATGCCACGAGTTCATAAAACCGATACAGTTGGGGCCTATCAGAGAGGCTCCATACCGGTTCACCGTTTCCAGTATGCGATCTTCCAGCACAGCACCCTCATGGGTCTCCTCACCAAAACCGGCAGAAAGGATAATGAACGCCTTCACCTGCTTCTCCGCAGCAAGCATCTCCACCGCATCGGGACAAAGCGCGGCAGGTATGGCAAGGATGGCAAGGTCCGTATCGGGAATGTCCTTCACATCCGCAAAGGCAGCAACACCCTGCACTTCAGTCTCTTTCGGATTCACGGCACGAAGCTCACCGGTATATCCGCCGCTAAGCAGATTTTTCAAGATAGCCCCTCCGGGTTTGTGTACATTGTTGGATGCCCCCACTACCACAATACTGGCCGGGTGAAGTAATTGGCTTGTTATCATAGTCCGTTTTACATTAAGTTAATGATTCATGCACAAATATACATTTTCCATACATAAAAGCAATCGGTAAAAGAGAAAATAAGCTTAATCCCTTTGCAAAATATAAATAAGTTTACGGAAGTATATATATTTGTGCCATCAATAACAATACGCAGAAAACTACCCTATATGGAAAGCCGTGTCAAAGAGATAGATTATCTGAAATGCATCTTCATCACCCTGATGATTATCTTCCACCTTGTATATATAGGCGACAAGTATCCGTATGCGAAACAAATCGTCTATACGTTCCACATGTCCGCTTTCCTGATTATTTCGGGCTATCTGGCCAATAACCGGAAGGATGCCCGAAGCTTTCTCCGCAAGTTTCTATGGATTTTCATTCCGTATGCCTGCATGGAGGCGGCCTATACGGTGATGTCGCATTTCCTGCCCGTACGCGAAAGTGTAGATGCCATTACTCCTGCTATATTGCTCGACAAGATATTCCTCCATCCGATGGGGCCTTACTGGTATCTGCATACACTGATTCTGTGCAGCCTCATCTATTATATCACATTCCGCTATGTACGGCTGTCGGTTGTCTCCCGGCTGGTTGTGGCCGGTGTCTGCCTGTTTGCCCTTTCCTATTGGGGAGGATTGATGAACTTCTCCAATGCCCTCTATTTCCTTATCGGCATGATAGTGAGCCAAAGCGGGCTTCGTTTTACACAAGTCTTTCGCGCCACCACCTTCGCCATTGTTCCATTCGTAATACTATGCTGTTTTCCCGCCAATCTGGATAGGGGTACTCTGGCAGGAGTCGCCATCACCTGGCTTTCCATCAGCCTGCTGTTGGCAGCCTACGGCTATCTGCCGGTACAAGCCAAACGGCTTTCCTTCTTTATAGGGCGCAATACGCTGGTCATACTCCTTTTCTCACCCATTTTCACCATTCTGTCCAAGGCGTTCCTACCCATATTCGCCTTCGACCCTACGGGGATGCTGTTCCTTGTTACTGCCACCGCCTTCACTCTTAGCGGCTGCATGGGTATGGCGTGGGCTATGGACAAGATGCACGTTTCCAGATTCTTCTTCGGGAAGAGGACTATATTGTGCTGAACGGATTTCCTATTTTACGTAACACATTTTACGTAACGTAAAATATGCAATTTTCTCGAGATAAAACAAATATCAGGTGAAGCTTTTTTTTCAAAGGCTGTTTTGTCCCATATTTCTTTTTCTCTCTACCTTCGCCTTGTTTTCTCCGTGTCTATAGAGAGGGAACATACAAGGAGAAGGTAGGGAGAAGGTAAGGAGCAGGTAGGGGGAAGGTAGGGAACGAATGGGATTGTTCTTTTTGTCGGATATTGAAAACATTATCGAGATGCATGGCTATCAGTATTTATACTGCAAAAACTGTTCTAATTCTTCATATATCCAAACTATCCTCATCGAGCAGGAAATCAAATAGTCCAATAGTGAGTATTCCTTTCTCATTTCAGTGAGGCATAATATGGTCTTTGACAACAATAATTTTCTTCATTGCTGTCCGGGGAAATAATTTGTTTTACAAATGGGTTATTCTCTTTGTAAGAGAAAGATTATAATGCGCAAAGGTATAGATTTTATTCGAAAAAATGGCGATAATCCGTCATTTTTATTCGAAAATAGCCGAATGTTTCTGTTTCTCATTGATGAAAGAAAGCCTTTGTATAACAAATGTTTGACAAATATTTGGTTTTTAATTCGATAACAACTTCTTGGTCAGTTATTTACCAATCAATAAAGCTCTCAGTCTTTCTCTTACAAAGAGAAGTACATAAAGGGGGAGAAATTTCCTCAGATATTACCTCTGCAAGAAGTGAAATGAATAAAACGGATGAATATGAATCAGATTCGGGCAAAAGCTCGAACTTTTATGGAATGCAATCGTAACTGCATAATAATCAATAAGTATAGAGATTATGCAGGACTAGAAAATATGCTATGAACCGAAAAATGCCTACGACAGAAGCTGAAAAACAGACACAATGGTTTGTCATGAGGGATTTGAAACGTTCCAACGCCAAACTGCCGGCTTACAAATTATTGCAGGGAAAAAATTTTGAAGTGTTTGTACCCTTGAAATGGCAATTGACAAATAGAAACGGGATAAAAAAGAGAGTGGAAGTTCCTGTAATATCAGATCTATTGTTCGTACATAGTTCAAAAGAAAAGCTTGATCCTATTGTGGCAAGAACAGAAACCTTACAATATCGTTTCTTACGCAATTGCAACTGCTCTCCGATGACTGTCCCAGATGCCGATATGGAGCGTTTCATTGCAACTGTCAATGCAGCCGATTCTCCCAAATATTATCTGCCAGGAGAAATCACGTCCAACATGTATGGCCGAAAAATCTGTATTGTGGGTGGTCCGCTTGACGGATATGAGGGCTATCTAATTACCACAAGAGGGTCAAAAGTAAAACGACTTTTAATAGAACTGCAAGACCTTTTCGCTGTCGGTGTAGAAGTTAATCTTGAATACATAAAACTTATTGAATGATACAGATGGAACTTATTTCCGGTTTTTCAGAGACTGATTTTTTTTGGATTATCAATTCAGTTGCCGTATTTCTGGTATGCGTGTTTTGTGCAGGTCTGCTTATTCCGCAGATATTGCTCATTTCCTATCGCAAACAACTGTTCGACCAGCCTGATGAACGAAAAACACATAAAGGGATTGTGCCGAGATTAGGCGGTATAGCCTTTAAGCCGGTTATATTTTTTGCCATAGCATTGATGTTTGGTCTGAGCCGGCTTTGTGGTTATAGCCATATGCTAGAAGGAATCGCTTCCGAAAGCCGCTCCATCGCATTTGGCTTTTGCTGTATCATGTTATTATATTTGGTGGGAATAGCCGATGACCTGATAGGTATCCATTATAGGGTCAAATTCGTGATTCAAATCATGTGCGGTGTAATGATAATAGCTGGTGGAATGTGGATAGACAATCTGTATGGGCTTTTCGGAATCCATGAACTGCCGGTATGGGCCGGTTATCCGCTTACGGTGCTTGTCGTCGTATTCATTATCAACGCTATTAACTTAATAGACGGTATCGACGGGCTTGCCTCTGGACTTAGTGGAGTGGCGACACTTTTCTATGGTGTCGTATTCTTCCAGCTTGGCGAATACATCTATGCCGTATTTTCTTTCGCCACACTTGGGGTACTTGTACCGTTTTTCTACTATAATGTATTCGGAGATGCGGAGAAACAAAAGAAAATATTCATGGGAGATACCGGCAGTCTGACAATAGGCATGATGTTGTGTATCCTGAGCTTGAAACTTCTTCAATGTCAAGTGGAAGGAGGTAATCCTGACAGTTTAACCAATCTCTTAGTCTTTGCCTATTCACCCTTGCTTATCCCCAGCCTTGATGTTGTCAGGGTCTATCTACATAGGATGCGTAACGGGAAGAATCCGTTTTTGCCGGACAAAAACCATATACACCACAAACTGCTTGCCTTGGGAATGCACCAACGTGCGGCAATGGTGACCATTATCACGGCATCCGTACTGTTCTCTCTTTGTAACATTCTATTATCCGAATATATCGAAGTAACGATACTATTGCTTGCCGACTTATTGGCATGGACATTACTGAATATGCGGCTCACAAATAGAGCCAATAAAATCAAAAAGTAAAATATTAAAACTCAGATATGAATTTCAAAAATTTATTTGTCGCACTCACACTGATTTCCTTGTTAGGGTCATGCGCTGCACCGAAGAATATCAGCTATTTTCAGGATTTGCAACCAGGTGAAAGCGAGCTGCTTATTACGGAGCTTGTAGAAATAAAAATCAAGCCTAAAGACAAACTCTCTATTCTTGTCAATAGTCAAGACCCACGCTTAACGAATTTGTTCAATCTACCGATTCTGTCCCAACAGATAGGGGTGGATAACAATTATGCCCAAAGCCGTGGACTTTCGGGCTACACGGTTGATAAAAACGGTTGTATTGATTTCCCTGTTTTGGGAGAAATAAAAGTACAGGACATGACCCGTGAGGATGTAGGGGCGTATATCAAGAAGGAACTGGTGACCCGTGACTTGATAAAAGAACCGGTGGTAACGGTGGAATTCATGAATTTGTCCATATCCGTCATGGGTGAGGTGAACAAGCCCGGACGTTACAATATTGACAGGGATCACTTGACAGTACTTGATGCGATAAGCATGGCCGGAGATTTGACGATTTTCGGTAAAAGGGAGAAGGTTCTTGTTCTTCGCCAAGAACAGGGCAAACAACGCGTGTACGGGGTGGACCTCAACTCAGGTGAACACATTTACACATCTCCCGTGTATTACCTGCAACAGGGGGATGTGGTTTATGTGGAACCCAACGACACCCGCAAACAGCAATCTACCGTCAACGGCAATAATGTACGTTCCACTTCATTTTGGATTTCCATTGCGTCATTGTTGACTTCTATCGCTATCTTACTCGTTAAATAATCGGTCATGACAACTGTACAAAAGAATAATATCCCAAACACGCAGGATTTCATCACCCTGCAAGACCTGTTCTATATGTGCCTTGCCAAATGGCATTGGTTCGTTTTATCTTTAGTTATATGTATTGGACTGGCTGCCTGCTATTTGCTTGTGACAGAACCTACCTATACGCGCACGGCTTCCATCCTTATCAAAGAAGACAGTAAAGGCAAGTCCACGTCCGGGAATATGGATACCTTTGCCGATTTGGGGCTATTCTCCACAAATAGCAATGTGAATGACGAAATGGGAACATTGAAATCTCCTGATCTGATGCGAGAGGTAATCTCCCGTTTACATTTAGAAACGAACTACCGGATACCCGGCAGATTTCATAAGCGAACCGTATATGGGAAGACATTGCCTGTGAACGTGATATTTACGGAACTGTCAGACAATGAATCTGCCGTATGTGATTTAGAATTGAAGGATGGCAGTATTGTTTTTTTATCCGGTTTTAAAAAGAACGGAGAATATATTGATGGTACTGTCGATGGAAAATTAAACGACACTATTCAAAGTCCGGTAGGGAAGATTATTGTTGTTCCGACCGGGATTTCGAGTGATACCACCGGTATGTTGATTCAAGTGTCTCGTTCATCCATCCACAGTGCCATAGCGGCTTACACGAGCAACCTCTCTGTGGTGCGAACCGATGAAAAATCCAACATTATCACCTTGTCGTTCAAAGATGTTTCGACACAACGGGCTGAAGATATTCTCAACACGCATATTGCCGTCTATAACGAAAACTGGGTCAAAGACAAAAACCAGATAGCTATCGGTACCTCGATGTTCATCAACGACCGTTTGGGAGTTATCGAAAACGAATTAGGTAATGTGGACGAAAACATTTCCTCATATAAAAGCGAGCATCTGCTTCCTGATGTACAAGCGACTGCAAATATGTACATCACGCAAGCCAACCAGGCGGAAGCGTTGGTTCGGGAACTGAACAATCAAGTGTATATGGCTCGTTATATACGAAGTTATCTCACAGGAGAGGTCGACAAGTTCAGTATGCTTCCTGCCAACTCGGGTATTGAAAGCCCAGGTATCACCGAACAGATCAATAAATACAACCAACAATTGTTGGAACGCAACAGTCTCGTGGCCAATAGTAGTACCAAGAACCCGTTGGTCATCCAAATGGATGCTTCATTGGAATCCATGAGAAGTGCATTACTCACCTCCATTGACAATGAGTTGGTGGCATTGAACACGCGAATAAAAAGTCAAAAGAACTACGGAGAGCATGCGACTTCACAAATCGCATCCAATCCAAAACAGGCCAAGCATCTGTTGAGTGTCGAACGCCAGCAGAAAGTCAAGGAATCGCTCTATCTCTATCTGTTGCAGAAACGTGAGGAGAACGAATTGAACCAAGCATTTACCGCCTACAATACCCGGATTATCACTATGCCCAGTGGCAGCATGTTGCCAACTGCCCCATTGTCAAGAAACATCTTATTGATGGCGTTTGCTTTAGGACTGTTAATCCCTCTCGTAATTATATTCGTAAAGGAAAACATGAACACGTTCGTTCGCGGGCGTAAAGACCTGGAATATTTGACAATACCTTTCATCGGTGAAATCCCTCTTGCTTCAAGAAAAAAGAAAGGGATATTCCACCGTAAACAGCAGAAAGAAAGCCGTGCCGTGGTAGTCAAAGCTAGAAGCCGTAATGTCATTAACGAGGCGTTCCGAGTGTTGCGTACTAACATTGAGTTCATGCTGGACAGGGAGAACAAGTCCAATGTCATCATGTTGACTTCGGCAACTCAGGGAAGTGGCAAAACATTCATCACTTACAACCTTGCTGCCAGCTTGGCTATCAAATGTAAAAAAACAATTGTATTGGACTTGGATTTGCGAAAGGCATCTCTAAGTGGATACATAGGCAAACCGGACATAGGTGTTTCCGATTATCTGGCCGGGAAAGTGAAAGATATTGATGAGATTATTTGTCATACAGACGGAATTGAGGACTTGGCAGTTATCCCCGTAGGTACTATTCCTCCCAACCCCGCCGAACTGCTTTTTGACGAGAAATTAGGCACATTGGTAACCACTCTTCGCAAAGAGTATGACTATATTTTCATTGACTGTCCTCCCGTGGAAATCGTTGCCGATGCCGCCATCATCAACAAGCTGGTAGATACCACCTTGTTCGTCATTCGTGCAGGGTTGCTGGAACGTGGAATGCTGCCGGAAATACAAACTTTCTACTCTGACAAAAAATATAAGAACTTGTGTGTCATTCTGAATGGAACAGATGGAGGAACAGGCAAATACGGGTATAAATACGGTTACAAGTATGGCTATCATTACGGGTATGCCGGATATACCAAAGAAGAGTAGTTTCTAGTTTATCATGTGGCCTTTCACTAATCGGACAAGCCTTGTAGAGAGCGGCATTTTTCAAGGATTCACCGACTGGCATTGCCATCTGCTTCCCGGAGTGGACGATGGCGTGCAGACGATGGAAGAATCCCTTCAGGCTCTTGAGTTGTATGAGAAGTTGGGGATTCGAGAGGTTTGGCTCACGCCGCATATCATGGAAGACATGCCGAATACAACAGCACGTCTGCATGAATGTTTTATTGATCTGTGCGATGCCTATCGAGGAAATATAGAGTTACATCTTGCTGCCGAGTATATGCTTGACAACCTTTTTGAGGAACGGTTGAAAGCCTACGACCTGTTACCTTTAGGCAAAAACAAGAATCACCTCTTGGTGGAAACCTCCTATTTCAATCCTCCGGTAAACCTATCAGGCATATTTGACCGTATCAAAGCAAAAGGTTATTATCCTATATTGGCACATCCAGAACGGTATATCTACATGGAAGAAGAGGATTATCGCCTTTTGAAAGGGAGGAACATTAAATTCCAACTCAACTTGTTTTCCCTTACTGGAGCTTATGGGAAATCTGCCAAGGCAAAAGCCAAGTGGTTGATGAAAAACAGTTTTTATGATTTGATCGGCACCGATACGCATCGTTTTTCCGTATTTGACGAAATGAAAGAAATCCGTCTGACATCAAAAGCTACATCGACAATAATCAATCAGACAAACAATTAATATAATGAAAGCATGTTTTATAGGCTTGGGCTACATAGGCTTACCCACAGCCATCATTGCTGCCAAGCATGGTGTACAAATAATCGGAGTTGACATCAACCCAAAAGTGGTCGAGATGACCAATCAAGGTCACTTGCATATTGTCGAACCGGGCATAGAGGAAATGCTCAAAGAGGTTATAGGAAACGGAATGCTCAAAGCATCTGTCAAACCAGAAGAAAGCGATGCCTATTTCGTGGTAGTACCTACACCATTCAAGGGCAATCACGAACCGGATGTTTCGTATGTCGAAGCGGCGACCCGTGCAGTTATCCCTTTTCTGAAAAAAGGCGACCTTTATGTGATAGAATCTACCTCTCCCGTCGGCACAACCGAAATGATGGCGGAAATCATTTTCAACGAACGCCCCGAACTGAAAGGCGAAATTTACATCGCCTACTGCCCGGAACGCATCCTGCCCGGTAATGTCATCTATGAGCTGGTTCACAACGACCGTGTGATAGGCGGTCTGAATCCCGAATCAACGGAGAAAGCCATCGGGTTCTATTCGCAATTCGTACAAGGAACACTGCACAAGACGGACTGCCGTACAGCCGAGATGTGCAAACTGACCGAGAACTCCAGCCGCGACGTGCAGATAGCCTTTGCCAACGAGCTTTCTCTCATTTGCGACAAGGCAGGTATCAATGTTTGGGAACTGATCAATCTTGCCAACAAACATCCGCGTGTCAACATCCTGCAACCGGGCTGCGGTGTGGGAGGACACTGTATCGCAGTTGACCCTTATTTTATCACGTCCGAGTTTCCTGCCGAATCCAAAATCATTGCCAACGCCCGCGAAATCAATAACTACAAGGCGTTCTGGTGTGCTGAAAAGGTGAAGAACGCCATGCTTGAGTTTGAACTTAAAAACCACCGCAAACCGACAATCGCCATGATGGGTTTGGCATTCAAGCCGGATATTGACGATTTGCGCGAATCTCCTGCCAAATACATCACTACCAAAGTAATGCAAAGTTGCAATAATGCAGACATCCTTGTGGTTGAGCCTAACGTAAAGGAACACAATGTGTTCAAACTGACCGACTACAAAGAGGCATACGACAAGGCTGACATTGTGGCGTTCCTAACTGCACATACTCCGTTCAAGGAGCTGCCGTATCGGGAAGACAAGGTGATATTGGATTTTTGCGGAATATTCAAGAAATAGGAATATAGACGAATCAGAAGTTGAAGCCAGCTTCTGATTCGCATAAGAAATAGACAACGAGACATTGCTGTTATGCAATCATTAAAGCGAATATTCAAATCAAGATTGTTATCCAATATTTGGAATCTGTTTCTACTTTATGGGTTTAGTAGTATTGTACCGATTCTATTAATTCCATATCTGCTGAATGTTATAGGTGTGGAGAAATATGGTCTTATAAATTTTGCTATTGTCTTTTCGTTCTATTTTCAGATAGTTAATGAGTTTGGTTTCGATTTGTCTAATGTCCGGCATGTAGTTAATAACCGAAATAATCGGGATGAGTTAGGAAAAATTGTTTCTTCTATTCTACAATGTAAGTTTTTCCTTGTTCTCTGTTCATTGTTCGTTTATATCATAGTTGTAGGATTAATTCCTTCACTAAGAGATGAATCTACACTATATGTGCTTGCTTTTATTCGCTTGATTGGAATTGTCATTGCTCCGTATTGGTTTTTCCGCTCTATGGAGGATGTCAGATATATAACACGTATCAGTGTCCCTGTGAAATTAATTTGTCTATTACCCATTTTCTTTATAGTCAAGTCTACTGACGATTATGTATTAGTGATGTTGTGTTATGCGCTTGAGACATTGGTTTCGGGGGTTCTGGCTTTATGGTTAATAAAGAAAAGATATGGCATCAAATTCAAAATTGTTACCCTAAAAGAAATGAAGTTTTATTTTAAGGATAGTATTCCATTTTTCTCGTCAACATTCTTGATGAGAGTTTATAAAAACATGAATACACTAATAGTTGGTTTCTTTTTAGGTGATTTTGCTGTTGGTCTATACACGGCTGCTGAAAAACTACATAATGCATATTCGTCATTCGTATCTCCGCTTCTCTCTCAGATATTCTATCCGTATTTTACGAGAATAAAAAACATTAATAGAACAATTAAACTTGTGTCGTTTCTATGTATTGCTAACACAGTCGCTTTAGGTTGTGTATATTTCTTGTCACCTTATCTCATACCGATTTTTATTAAGACTGAATCAGTAAGCATAATTACATATTTCAATTTATTCTTATTATTATTGGCAATAAGTGTTCCTGCCGATATGTTAGGATTCCCTTTTTTAGGTGTACTTGGAAGAATCAAAGAAGTCAATACCACAACCGTATATTCGGCTCTTATTTATATAGCTGTCATTCTTGTTTTGATTTTTGTTAATAGCATCAGTATAACAAATGTTATTGGGGCATTGATTATAGCGAATATGGGATGTCTAGTTTTGCGATTGCATATCATAAATAAAGTTAGAGTAAGTAATGCTGGCCAATAAACTGTACAATAAAAATATTTATGCTCAGGATTCTACAGTAGGTATCTCTTTAGCTATTGTATTGTCGATAGTTATAATAGTTTTTCCTTTTGTCGGTTTTTGTTTGTCGTTAATGTTCTTCAGACAAAAAATTGCTCCTTGGCTATTTATTGCTTTTGCGTTCTATTTCGGGTGGTTTTATGAACCACAAATGGATTTGCTGGTGCATTATGAGCACTTTCTGCGATTGATAGGGAAATCTTTATTTGAAGCGTGGACAGATCCGAAAACAACAGCACTTGGGAAAGAGCCGTATCCCGTTCTGTTTAAATATTTGTTAGGTCATATTTCTACAAGTCCTAATCTATTTTCAGCTTGTGCCTGTGCAATATATACGGCATTGTTCGTTTTTGGAATTGTAAAACCTCTTAGGCCATTGTTCATTCAGAGGATGTCACTTCCTGCTTGGTTACTTTTTTTAGGGGTGATTTTTGTAATAGAGTATTATTGGTTTTTGGGATTTCGGTTCTGGAGTGGAGCGTTTGTTTTTACTGGTTTTTATTTGAGATATATAAATACGGGGAAGATTAAATATCTTTGGTTGTCGTCGTTGTGTACATGTTTTCACTATTCATTGTTTGTCTTGTGTGTAATAGCTATTTTAAACCTTATCTTGCGGTGCAAAATCAAATTCTACTATTTGATTTTTGCAGTGTCAATTGTTGTAAGATTCTTAAAGATTGGATTGATCTGGACGATAGCGCAATTTGGCATATTCGACAACTATGTTAAAGATACGGTACGAAATCAAAGTGTTATACAATCTGTTAGACAAGTGGCAGAAAATGTGCGTGAAAGCGGTAATTGGTTTTATTTATATCGCGAGGCAGTTATTTTTTTGGGCGTTTTAGCGGTAATTTATATTTTATACAAAAAAGTAGGAAAGGATTTTATTGAGCAAAATACTAATTTGTGGGGCTTTTGTATTCTATTATTCTCTCTTGCTAATTTTGGCTATGTGAGTTTGACGTTTTATGACCGTTTTTTTAAAATAGCACTGCTATTCTTATGCGTTTTTGCTTATATGTGGGTTATGAGTGTTCAGTACAAACTGGATCGGAGGTCGCAATTACAGTTAGCATTGATTGCGTTTTTGCCAATAGCATATTCCGTTATTACACCGATGATTGAACAAAGACAAACATTGTTTGCTTTGAAATTATGGTTTAGTAATTTTCTAACTCATTTTGTGTGTTGTAGTTAGGATGACTATTTTTTGTTGCATAAAAAATGACAGGCTATGTTAGATAAAAATTTATCAGCAAGGGTACTGACTGTGGGTTGTGCTTATGATCCCCCGAAAGGAGGAGTAGCACAAGTGCTTTACAACTATGAGCAATATGTTTTTCCAAAATTTAAGTGTGTAGTTAATTCTGGAGACGTTAATAAGATTTATAAATTGTATATCGCTATAGTTGGACTGATAAAGATGGCATTTAAACTAATCTTTGACAAAAAGATTAAGGTGGTGCATGTCCATACTGCTTCTTATAATAGTTTTCGGCGTTCTGTGTGGTATATTCGATTGGCAAAATTGTTTAAGCGTAAAGTTGTTCTAACTATGCACGGTGGTGGGTTTAAGGAATATTACGCTACAGAACCTACTCGCATATCGGCTATATTGAATAGATGTGATGCCATTGCAGCCTTGTCTGATTCGTGGGTAGAGTTTTATCGAACCATAACAGATAAGCCAAATATTGTGATAATTCCGAACATTGTTGCATCGCCACGACTAAATGAAAATAAAAGTGAAAACGGTAGGCTTAAATTATTGATGTTAGGAAAAGTGTGCAATGGAAAGGGAGTTTTTGATTTGTTGGAAGTACTCGCTGACCATTTGGATGAGTTTTGCGGTAAAATTGAATTGCATATTGGTGGTAATGGAGAAATAGACAGATTGAAAGAGTTTATGTCCGCAAAGAGATTAGAGGATGTTGTTGTGTATGATGGTTTTGTTTTTGGCGCAAAAAAAATAGATTTACTCAATGTTGCTGATGCCTATATCTTGCCATCATATACGGAAGGACTGCCCGTGTCTATTTTGGAGGCTATGTCATATGGGAAGGCTATTTTATCTACTCCTGTCGGAGGTATTCCTGAGGTGGTGAAGAGCGGTGAAAATGGAGTTCTTTTTAAACCTGGTGATAAAGATGCTATTTATGATGCTATCAAGATGTTGATCGTAGATAGATCTATATCCGTCAGAATGGGAGAATTTTCAAAAAAAAGAGCCTCCCAGTATCTTCCTGAAAATGTTTCCAAAGAATTGGAACGATTATATCAATCTTTGTAAGATTACTAATTTACGCCCACAAAATAGTTGAATAGAAAGAGTGTAAAATTATATTACTTGATGAAATTTAAAAAATATCTATACGAGAATGTAAAGTATCTATTGCGTTGCAATTTAGTTATCCGCCCGTATATCAACGAGGTGGAGCGACTGTACGCCATGACTCCCGAGGAACTGAAATGTCGGAACGACCAACGCTTTTTGGAGATTTTCCAACGAGCGTATGACAAGTCTCCTTTCTACCATCGTCTCTATACGGAGGCAGGGATACATAAGGAAGATATCACTTGTCTGAACGACATAAAGAAATTGCCGGTGGTTACTAAGGATATGGTGCGAAAACACGCTGATGAGATGTTGACTGTTCCGCGTTGGCAGGTGATTGCTGCCAATACGAGTGGTACCACGGGAACCCCGCTGCGTCTTTACGAAAGTTGGAAAGATATATGGCGTGCACGGGCATACACATATTCATCTCGTAAAAGGTGTGGATTTACCTATGGGCAGAGATTGGTATCGTTACGCGGCCATTTGGATAGGAGTATTACACATTTAAGAGTACACGCAAGCAATACACTGTATCTGTCAAGTTATAGTATCAATAAGAAAACAATTGAGACGTATGTTCGTTTGATAAGCGACTTTCAGCCAGTGGCTATTGAAGGTTATCCCAGCTCGCTCTATGCCTTGGCATTGAACCTAAAGGACGCAGATATCCGGCTGCACATCCCCACGACGTTCACGTCCAGCGAAACGCTACTCGACTATCAACGCACGCTGATAGAAGAATATCTAAGGACAGAAATTTTTGATCTTTATGGTATGACGGAGCGTACTATTTCGTTGATGGAAACGGCTAATCATAATGGCTATTATGAATTGCCTGGATATAGTATCAATGAATATTTGGAGGATGGAGAAATTTGCACCTCGCTTGTCAGTGATGCTTTTCCAATGATTCGCTACCGCTCCAATGATATTATTGAACTTGCAGAGGCTACAGAGGAGAATCCTCAAATTGTTGTTAAAAGAGTGGAGGGACGCAGAGAAGATTTTCTGCGTTGCAAAGACGGTTCACAAATAATGCGCTTGGGGTTCCTATTCAAAGGAGTGAAACACGTAAGGATGAGCCAATTGGTGCAGCTATCCGATGGCAAGTTGGAAGTCTGCATTGTACCGGAAACAGATTTTACCAATACGGATAAAAAGCAGGTGGAACGCAATCTCATTGACCGAATTGGTGAAAGTAACATCGACTTTTGCATTAAGTTGATTACGGAAGATGAAATTCGATATACCAAACGAGGAAAATTTAAGTATATTATTAGTTTTCAGACTGTTAATAGATCTGTCTCTTATACACATCTCCGAGC
>ENA-OZLS01000094-OZLS01000094.1-human-gut-metagenome-genome-assembly--contig:-NODE-94-length-40063-cov-8.112278_pt1 | contig 40063 bp, 29 predicted proteins | sample MGYA00243864_ERZ653793 | MGnify/ENA primary metagenome ERZ653793 (study PRJEB26926, sample SAMN06164605) | human gut metagenome | biome: ENVO:00009003; feature: ENVO:2100002; material: ENVO:00002003...
GGCCACTGAAGGCGGCGAGGAGAAGAAAGCTGCGAAACCGGCTGCCAAGAAAGCTGCGGCTGCGAAGCCGGCTGCTTCCAAGGCTGCGGCCGGTGCGAAGAAAGTCGCTGCTCCGAAGGTTGCCAAGAAGACCAACGTGGGCAAGAAGATGTAATTCCGAATACGGTTGGAAGAAAAAGGACGGTGTTTCGACATCGTCCTTTTTTTGTGGTGCCGTCGGACTTGAATTCATATTTCCGGATCGTTCGGAAAATCCGAGGCGGCATAGATCTCTTTGCAGGCCGGTTCCGGTATGACTTTCCGTATTCTGGCTTATTGGTCAAAATAGCACATAAAACAGTAGCCCGTATTCTTTGTTTTTCGTGACAATACTCTTTGCTCTCGATTTCGTCCTGTTTCCGGTTCGGTCTGTTTTCGGAAGCACGTCGCTTTTGTCCGCCGAAGCTGATTCGGTTACTTGGCATTCCCAGGGCTGTCGTTATTTTGGTTCGTAACGGCTTCACAACTTTAACCCGATCAGAATCGCCATAGTTTTTTCATTTATTCGGTTATTATTTTGGTTTGCACGGGATTTTATGGAGGGGGGGGAGGGAATTTAACGACCTATGCCGCATTACTGCCAATGCCGAATCTTATACGGAGTGTTCGGCGGGCGGAGGGGTAAATCTGTGGCAAGGATGATTCCGGTTCTGTCGGTATTCGTTGCATCGGCAATGGTGGGACTTTACTTCAGGCTATTCCTTCATTATGTGGTGCTTTGCGAGGGGTGCGTTTTAGGATTGCACTGTCGATGAGGCGTATCGTATTGCTTGTACGAGTCGGCTGGCCGGACGATTTTCCACAAAAGAGGGATGACGGACCGCATTTGGGAGAACGGGAAGATGTTGCGGAGACGGAAGCTCTTTGTACAGTTTTTTTGTAGATGAATGGACAGGCCGAGGATGAAAAAAGCGACGGATGAAACATTTCATCCGCCGCCACTGTTAAAATTTGCTATGAAAAAGTTGCGCTGTTAGATAATTTTTTCCAGCTCGTTGAGCGTACTGCGGATTTCGTTGTCTGAAATTTCATAATCCCGAAGTTTTCCGGCGAAATACTGCTCGTATGCGTACAGGTCGATCTGTCCGTGCCCCGAGAGGTTGAAGAGGATCGTTTTGGAAACGCCTTCCTCCTTCGCCCGTTTCGCTTCGCGGATCGCCTGTGCGATGGCGTGAGCCGATTCCGGAGCCGGGATGATACCTTCCGTACGGGCGAAGAGAACGCCTGCGGCCAGAGTTTCCGTCTGCGGCACGGACTGGGCTTCGATGACCTTGTCTTTCAGCAGCTGGCTCACGATCGAACCGGCTCCGTGATAGCGCAGACCTCCGGCGTGAATGTCCGACGGGTGGAAGTTGTGGCCCAGCGTGTACATCGGGAGCAGCGGAGTGAAGCCTGCCACGTCGCCGAAGTCGTACTGGAACTCACCGCGCGTCAGCTTGGGACACGATTGGGGTTCGACGGCGATTACGCGGGTATTTTTACCTTTGGTCAGGTTATCGCGCAGGAACGAGAAGCTGATGCCGGCGAAGTTGCTGCCTCCTCCGAAGCAACCGATCACCACGTCCGGGTACTCCCCGAACAGCTCCATCTGTTTCACGGCCTCCTCGCCGATGATCGTCTGGTGCAACAGTACGTGGTTCAAAACAGAACCCAAACAGTAACGGGTATCCTGAGGATTTTGCAGCGCCATTTCTACGGCTTCGGAGATCGCCATGCCCAGACTGCCCGAATCGTTGGGGTTCTTTGCAAGGGCGGCCCGTCCGGCGGCTGTAATTTCGCTCGGCGAGGCATACACGTCTGCGCCCCAGGTGTTCATCATCAGCTTGCGGTAGGGTTTCTGGTTGAAGCTCACCTTGACCATGAAAACTTTCAGGTCGATGCCGAAGTGCTGCGTAGCCATTGACATCGCGGCTCCCCACTGTCCTGCTCCGGTTTCGGTGGTCAGATGGCGGATTCCCTGCTTGTAGTTGTAGTAAGCCTGTGGAATCGCGGTGTTGGTCTTGTGCGAGCCGACGGGCGATACGCTCTCGTTCTTGAAGTAGATCTTGGCCGGGGTGTCGAGAGCCTTTTCCAAGCCGTAGGCACGTACCAGCGGGGTAGAGCGGTAGATCTTGTATAGATCCTGCACCTCTTCCGGAATGTCGATGTAGCGTTCGGTGGACAATTCCTGCTTCATCAGCTCTTCGGCGAAAATGGTACTCAATTGTTCGAGTGTCACAGGTCCTTTGGTCGTCGGGTTCAGTGGTGGAAGCGGTCGATTGGTCATATCGCCGACAATATTGTACCATTGGGTCGGCATCTGGGATTCGGGTAGGATAATTTTTTTCGTTTTCATAATCGTTTGTTTTTATTATATTGTAATTTTCAATATTACGTGGGAGTTACGAAAAAAGCGTTGTCTGCTCGGCAAACAACGCTTTTGATATTTTTGACTGTATGGATCGGATTTTCTCGGCTTATTTCATACAAATACCAATGGACTCATTGTTTACCTTAAACAAAGAGCGCCACCACCAGTTCTGCGTCGAAAATCTTGTCATTTCTACTGTTCTTTGGATGCAAATGTACGCGTTTTTTTCACAATGCAACTTTTTTTTGATTTTTTTTCAGCGAGAGATTTCGGATAAAATAAAAACAGACCGGATATTATCCGGTCTGTCAATACTTTAAGACACAAAATTATTTTTGCGGAAAACCTTTGCCGATAGCCAGGAAATCGGCGGCCTTCAGCGCCGCTCCTCCGATCAGGCCGCCGTCCACGTCCTCTTTGGCGAAGAGTTCCGGGGCGTTCGACGGTTTGCAGGAACCTCCGTAGAGGATAGGAGTTTCATCGGCCGCCGCACCGAATTTCTCGCGCAGGATCGTGCGGATGTAGGCGTGGATTTCCTGTGCCTGCTCTGCCGTCGCGGTCTTGCCCGTGCCGATGGCCCAGACGGGCTCGTAGGCGATTACGGTTCGGGCGAACTGGGCCGGCGTGAGGTTGTAGATAACCTCTTCGATCTGTGTCTTTACTACGTCGAAGTGGCGGTCCGCTTCGCGTTCCTCGAGGTTCTCGCCCACGCAGTAGATCGGTTGCAGACCGTTGGCGAATGCCTGCGCCATCTTTTTGTTGAGCGTCGCCGAGGTTTCGCCGTAGTACTGGCGGCGTTCCGAGTGACCCAGGATGACGTAACGGCAGCCCAAGGCTGCGAGCATCGCGGCAGATACTTCGCCCGTATAGGCGCCTTTGTCTTCGGCCGCGCAGTTCTGGGCGCCGACTTCGATGTCCGAACCCCGAAGTGCCTCGATGACTCCGCCGAGGTGGGTGAAGGGCGGACATACGATGAAATTCACGCAGGAACAAACCTGGTTTCTGTCGGCCCGGATGTTTTCGGCCAATTCGACGCCTTCGGCGGGAAGTGTATTCATCTTCCAGTTGCCGGCAACGATTTTCTTTCTCATATTTTTGTTTTTAAGATAGATTAGACGATAGATGCAGGCGAGAACCGCTCCGGTCGCAGCAGCGGCCAGAAATCGCTGGTCCACGGGAACGACGTCGTCGGAGAGGCTGGCCAGCGTCGGGATGGCGACCAGCACGGGAAGTGCATAGTTCCAAAAGAGGAACCAGGGGCGCTGCCGTTGCCGCAACCGATGCCACACCTGCTGCCCGAGGCGGAGCCAGATCGTACCCAGCGCCAGCGTGCAAAGTGTGCGGAATACCCAGTCGGGTACGATGTCGCCGAGCCGGAGTCCCGCAGCGAGTACGCTTGCGGCGCAGATGCCTGCGAGCCAGATGTTTCTTCCCGATGTCATTACCTTCCGGAATTTACTCCTGTTCGCACCATTTTTTAACCTCTTCCATCGAAGGAGCCTTCAGCCCCAGTTTGTTCTTTTTGTTAAAACCGCACAGGTCGTTGAAGAACTTGCCCGGAGAGAGCTTTTTGAGCGAATCGGCTGTCAGGTAGCCCATTTTCTGTATGACGGGAACCCACTCTTCGGGAATACCGAGGGCGGTGTATTTCTCGGCAGGATCGTTTACGGCCTTCTTTTCGGGGCGCATTTGCGGGAAGAAGAGCACGTCCTGGATCGAACTGTTGCCCGTCATGAACATCGTCAGGCGGTCGATGCCGATACCCATGCCCGAACAGGTCGGCATACCGTATTCGAGGGCGCGGACGAAGTCCATATCGATGAACATAGCCTCGTCGTCGCCCTTCTCCGAGAGGCGCAACTGCTCCTGGAAGCGCTCCAACTGGTCGATCGGGTCGTTCAGCTCGGAGTAGGCGTTGCAGAGCTCCTTGCCGTTGACGAAGAGCTCGAAACGCTCCGTGAGGTCGGGATTCGACCGATGGCGCTTGCACAGGGGGGACATCTCGCACGGGTAGTCCATGATGAAGGTGGGCTGTATCAACTCCTCCTCGCAGTATTGGCCGAAGATGGCATCGATCAGCTTGCCCTTGCCCATGGTGTCGTCGATCTCGACTTCGAGGCGTTTGCAGGCTTCGCGGAGCTGCTCTTCGCTCTGCCCCGTGATGTCGTAGCCGGTCTTTTCGCGGATGGCGTCTGTCATCGTCAGGCGGCGGAACGGGGCTTTGAACGAAATCTCCCGGCCGTCGATCTGCACGGTCGTGGTCCCGTGCAGGGCCAGGGCGACCTTTTCGAGCATCCGTTCGGTGAACTCCATCATCCAGAGGTAGTCCTTGTAGGCTACGTAAATCTCCATAACGGTAAATTCGGGGTTGTGCGTGCGGTCCATGCCTTCGTTGCGGAAGTTCTTGCCGAATTCATACACGCCGTCGAAGCCTCCTACGATCAGCTTCTTGAGGTACAGCTCGCTGGCGATGCGCAGGTATTGGTCGATGTCGAGCGCGTTGTGGTGGGTAATGAACGGACGTGCCGCCGCACCGCCCGGAATAGGCTGCAGAATCGGGGTTTCGACTTCGACGTACCCGAACTGGTTGAAATATTCGCGCATCGTGGAGATGATCTTCGAACGCTTGATGAAAACCTCGCGTACGTGGGGATTCACGATCAGATCGACGTAGCGCTGGCGGTAACGGATTTCGGGGTCGGTGAAGGCGTCGAAGGTCTGTCCGTCCTTCTCTTTCACGACGGGCAGGGGCCGCAGCGATTTGGAGAGCAGGGTCAGCTTCTGGCAGTGTACCGACAGTTCGCCGGTGTTGGTGCGGAATGCGAAACCCTCGACTCCGACGATGTCGCCGATGTCGAGCAGCTTCTTGAACACCGTGTTGTAAAGCGTCGGATCTCCTTCGGGACAGATGTCGTCGCGCCGGATATAGACTTGGATGCGGCCCGTGTGGTCCTGCAATTCGAAGAAGGAGGCGCTGCCCATGATGCGGCGCGACATGATGCGTCCGGCGATGCGGATGCCCTGGAAATTATTCTTCGCCGGATCGAAATTCTCGGCGATTTCGCGTGCCGTGGCCGTCACCTCGTAGCGGGCGGCGGGATAGGGGTCGATGCCGAGTTCCCGCAGTGCGGCGAGCGATTGGCGTCGTAACTGTTCCTGTTCACTGAGTTCGATGCTCATATTGAATGTTTTTGGGTGTTGATTTCGAGTTTGCAAAGATAAGAAAAGGAGGGCGATAAGCCAAACTTGACTTCGAACTTCTGTCTTCGTCCGCTACGTTCGGCAAAGACCGTTTGCAGGCTGTGCTTCCGGTCGTCGAAAATTTTCGACTTCCTGTCTGCGTGCGGGGCGAAGTCCGCGAGTGTACCGCGCGTCCGCTGCGGTCGTCGGTCGGCTGAAATTGTCCGGACCGCCTCCTATCTTCTACAAAGATAGTGAAAGCCCCGGGCAGTGCCAAATTTATTTGCGGTGGATCGGAGATTATTTTGTCCGGGGCGGATTTCCCGGCGAAGCTGCGGGCAGAATGGGCGTTCCGACGGGTTGCGGACGAAGTGCTTGCAGGTCGGGGATTGTGTCGGGAAACGATACGGGATACTCTTTTTCGGGCAATAATGTATCTTTTGCGAGGGATTATGTATGGAATGCGAGAAACGATAAGCTAAAAAGGCGTTATTTTTATCCTGTCAATTCATTCAACCAAATTATTTTGCCTATGACCTCCAATTTTACTGCTTTTTTGCGGCCTTTTCGGGCTGCCTGTCTGTTTGTTCTGCTGACTGTGTGCTGTGGCGGGTGCAGCGACAGCGGTTCGGTGGACGAAACACCTCCGGCGGATCAGTTGGCTTTGTCGCCGTCGAGTCTTGTTTTCGACGAGCAGGATCCTGCAAAAAACGAGTTCACGGTCACTGCGACCGACGGACTGACCTGGGTGCTCCAGGTGAAGCCGTCGGCTGCCGGATGTAAGTTCAGTGCATCGTCCGGCCGGGGCAGCGGCTCTTTTCGGGTCGAACGGATGCCCGATGACAGCAGCATCGAAATCGAAGCGGTCCATACTTATAATAACGGTACGCAACTGAAGAGCAATTCGGTGCGGATAACCCGTGGAAAAGCCGTGCTCGAGCCGACCCTCGAACTTGCTCCCGAGAAACTGACGTTCGATCCCGACGACGCTTCGGCCAATACCGTTCAGGTGCGGTCGAATACCGTCTGGAGCGCCGTTGCGAGCGACGAAGGGCTGGTGTTTTCTCCGGCATCGGGCGAGAACGACGGGGTGATTACCGTTACGGCGGTTCCTGCGGGTAAAACATCCGTAATTACAGTAACCGCCGGCGAAGGCGAGCAGACCGTGACGCGGCAGGTCGAGATTACATGCGAGAACGAGATTCCCGTTCCGGAGGAGACGATTTATTACGACGACTTCGATCAGACGCCTTTTTCGGGATGGGCCGATGCGAGCGCCGCATGGCAGAATCCGACCGGTCCGGGGGCGGCAGGGGTGACCTATACCTCCGCCCGGACTCGTATCAATAACGATAATTTCGGATCGTCGGGCCGCTATCCGGGAGCTTCGGGTGCGAACTACGTCCGTATCTGGTTCGACAACGGTCCGTATTTCATCGTGAATGACATCGCGCTTACGCCCGACCAGGTCGATCTGACCCTCTCTTTGGGCGCTTCGTTCACGGCGGCCGACTGTCTGATCGAGTTGAGCGGTGACGGCTCCTATTGGCAGCGGATCGATTATACCGGATCGAGGGCTTATAATATCTGGGAACAGATCTCCGTCGATTTTACCCTGGCTGTTCCCGTACAGCGGCTCTTCATCCGCTTTACGCCGCAAGGTTCGCAGAGCTACGGCGTCAATTTCGACGACTTGAAGCTCACGACCGGGCCGGGCGGACAGACGGTCGATTTGGACGGCGGCGACTACCGGTTCCCCGAGCTGCCTTCCAATTGGACCGCTCCGACTTCGTCCCAGGCTGTCGTTTCGGGCGATTATGCCTTCTTTACGCATTGGACGCAGACCGTCAATACGCGGAAAACCGTGCGGAATTACTCCTATTGTTACGATACGCGGCGCCATAACCCGATTTGGGTCGCCTATCCGATGCATGCCTGCTACCGCGAGGGCGGCTTCGGACGTACGGATCCCGATCCGTGGACGGCGGATCCGTCGCTCGATGCGGCGTATCAGTCGAAGATTTACCGCAAGGACGGTCCCTCTGGTTCGGATCCCTATCAGTATTGGACGAGCAATACGATGGCTTATCTCCAGCGGTCGGGATATTGGGGGAAGGGACATCTCTGCATGTCGAGCGAACGCGGCGGTGCGAACCAGCAGATCAACATGCAGACGTTCTATCCGACCAACATCGCTCCGCAGCCGAGTGCCAAAGCCGGTACGTTCGGAACAGTCTGGGGGTATGTCGAGGCGCTCTTTGCCGGGACGCGGAACAGCGAAAACGATATTGTAGCCGACGACGGCGTGCAAAATATGAACATCGTTTCCGATACGCTTTTCGTGGTGGCGGGCTGTTACTACGAGCATGATTACTGGCAGGAGTACGACTCTTCGGACTCCAATCAGGCCGAGCCGGACCCGGCGCAGAAACTCTGTACGATGCCGACCCATCAGTTCAAGATGGCGTTGCGTACGAAGTCGGGCAGCACGGGTAAACGGATTCAGGAGTGCACCGCCGATGAATTGCAGGCCGTCGGTTTCTGGATCGAAACTTTTACTGAAAGTCCGGAAACCAGCGCACGTGCCGAATTGCGCCGCCTCGCCGTGCCGGTCAGCTTCATCGAGGAGAAGATGGGCATGACCTTCTTCCCCGATGTTCCCGAAGAGGTGAAGACACGGATCCCCGTGCCCGAAGAGTGGGGATTCTGAGTTTGGAGTGATAACTGTTTCGGGGAGGGACGCATTCTGCAAGGATGCGTCCCTCGTTTTTCGGATTTGAAACGGGTGAAACCCGGAAGTTTCGGAACCTGCCGGACGAGAAAATCGGGACGGGACGGACAAAACGGCAAAATATCGGTTATTTTTGCCCCGCTGAAAAAGTATGCGCCGGATGTACTATCCGCATCGGACGGTTCCTGAATCTCCTTTGCGGGGGGCGGATCGGATTCTGTCCGAACAGGGTGGCGCAGTTTTGCTCCGGAGCGATCCGATATGCGTTTGTGGCCGTCTGTTGCTGCGGCCGGGACGAACCCGCAGACAGGATCCGTGAGCGGCGGGGCTTTGCCCGGGCGACACCCGGTATTTTTCAGTATTGACTGCTTTGAGTAATTGACTATGCTGAAGAGAAACGGATGGACCCGCGGCCGTATCGCCCTGCGGGAGTGGCTGCCGGTTATCGTGCTGATGTGTTGTACTTTCGTGTTCAATACGTCGGAGTTTATTCCCATCGGCCTGTTGAGCGACATCGCGGCCGATTTCGGGATTACCGAGGCTCGGGCCGGATTGTTGATTACGGTCTATGCCTGGGTCGTGGCGCTGGTTTCGCTGCCGTTGATGCTCGCGGTAGCGAGGATGGAGTGTCGGCGGCTGATGCTCGGGGTGCTGGGACTTTTCATTGCGAGCCACGTGTTGTCGGGACTTTCGTCTTCCTATGCGATGCTGATGGCTTCGCGGATCGGTGTGGCTTGTGCGCATGCGGTGTTCTGGTCGATCGTTTCGCCGCTGGCGGTTCGCGTCGCACCGAAGGGGGCGCAATCGGCCGCATTGGGATTGATTATCACGGGAACGTCGATCGCCATGATCGTCGGTCTGCCGCTGGGCCGCGTGATCGGACTTTACGTGGGGTGGCGGACGACCTTCTTCTTCATTGCTGCGGTCGCGGCGGCCGTTTGGCTGTTTCTGGCGGCGATCTTTCCCCGGGTCCCGAGCCGCGACACCATTTCGCTGCGCAAGGTGCCTTCCCTGCTGGGAAACCCCGCCCTCGTGGGCGTCTATGTGCTGACCGTTCTCATGGTAACGGGCCACTATACGGGGTACAGTTACATCGAACCGTTCCTGGCACAGGTGGCCGGGCTGGACAACGACTGGATAACTTGGGTGCTGACGGCGTTCGGATTGGTGGGGATCGTCGGAAGCCTATGGTTTTCGCGCGATTATGAAAAACGTCCCTACGCCTTCATGCGGTTTGCCGTCGTGGGTATTGCGTTTTTCCTGCTGTTGCTGCGCCTTTCGGCTTTCGGGCACTTCCCGGTTGTCGCCCTGTGTATCTGCTGGGGGTTGGCCATTACGATTTTCAACTTGGTTTTCCAGTCGGAGATCATTCGTCTGGCTCCCGAGGCGACGGCGATCGCCATGTCCGTCTATTCGGGGATTTACAACGTCGGAATCGGTGCCGGGGCACTCGTAGGAGGATTCGTCTGTACGCACGCTTCGATTGCCCGGATCGGTTATGCCGGGGGTGCGATCGCATTGTTGGCGGCGCTCTTTTGCTTGGTGCGATTGGTGCCGTTATTGAAAAGGAGCCGGGGCTGATTTCGAACGAAGAACCGGAAACGCCCTGCCATCGGAGAGGTGGCAGGGCGCTGTGTCTTTCGGGGTGCCGACCGGAGCGGCCGGATCAGCGGTGTCGGTTTGTCGGGAGCTATTCAGCCTGTTGCTTCCCGCTCGGATCGAGGGGCTTGAAAAAGCCTCTTCCCGATTTTTTATAGAGCCAGAGCATGAAAAGACCCGTCAGGATGCCTACGCCGGTGCCGAGCAACAGATCGACGGGGAAGTGTTTGGCCAGGTAGATGCGCGAGTAGCAGATCAGCAGCGCTGCGGCGATCCCGAGCCATGTGAACCAGCGGCGGCGGATGACGGCGGCCGACATTACGACGACTGCCGCGATCGTCGCGGCGTGGGAGGATACGGTGCCGTATTTCCCGGCGACGGCTCCGGCGGGAACGTGTACGAGGCTGTTCGGTGTGGGGAGCCCGGCATGCCGCCAGGCGAAGAGCGAGTCGGCCGGAATGTCGAGTCCTTCGAGGGCCGGAGAGAACATCGGGCGCCAGCGGGGAGGAAAATCGGCCCAAAGGTGTTTCAGGGGACCCGAGTGCTTGAAGATGCCGCAGAGCATGTCCGAGAGCACCAGGGCGAGAGCCAGCGCCGCGAGGAAAAGCAGCGTGTTGCGCCATCCGTAGCGCCGGCAGACCAGCCAGAGTATCAGCAGGTAAAAGGGAATCCAGATCGCCATGCCCGAGATGAGGGTCATGATCCGGTCCAGGCAGGGACCGCCGTCGAAATTGAGAGCCAGAAACAGGGATTCGTCGCAGGAGTGCATAGGTCGTTTAGAATTGGAAGTAGATGAAAGGCTGGATATCGCTCGACTTGACCTGCATCACCAGCCAGATGACGCACGCGGCCAGGAGAACCTGTACGACCGTCGGCAGGGAGGTGACGAATCGTTGCGCCCAGCGGTCGCAGCGGTCGGGAAGCATGTGCAGCAGGTAGCCGATGCCGACGAGCAGGAAGATGCCGGCATAACCTTCGAGCACCTGGGGGATGACCGAAGGATTGAAGTTCGTGAAAATTTGGTGGAGCATCAGCTGCACGGTTTTCATCGATTCGGCACGGAACATCAGCCATCCGAAGCAGACCAGATTGAAGGTGAAGAAAATGCCCGGAATACGCCAGAACCACCGCATTTCGGCTCCTGTGGCTTTGGAGCCGGGAACGACGCTCAGCCAGAGCTTGTGCAGGGCCAGCGCTATGCCGTGCAGCGCTCCCCAGAGGATGAAGCGCACGGCCGCCCCGTGCCACAGACCGCCGAGCAGCATGGTGACGAGCAGGTTGAAATAGGTGCGGATACGCCCCTTGCGGTTGCCGCCCAGCGAGATATAGAGGTAATCGCGCAGCCACGTGGAGAGCGAGATGTGCCACCGGCGCCAGAATTCGGTGATCGTGGCCGACTTGTAGGGGGCGTCGAAGTTCTTCGGAAAGCGGAAGCCCAGCAGCAGGGCGATGCCGATGGCCATATCCGAGTAACCCGAGAAGTCACAATAGATTTGCAGGGCGTAGCCGTAGATTCCCATCAGGCATTCGAACCCGGAGTAGAGCAGCGGCTCGTCGAAGATACGATCGACGAAGTTGAGTGAGATATAGTCCGAAATGACGGCTTTTTTGAATAAGCCGATGAGGATCAGGAATACGCCCATGCCGAACATTTCGCGCGTGACCCGCAGCGGGTTTTGTCGGATCTGGGGAATGAAGTCTTTGGCCCGGACGATCGGGCCGGCTACCAGTTGCGGGAAGAACGAGAGATAGAACAGGTAATCGGCCCAGTTGTTCAGGGGTTTGAGTTGTCCCCGGCAGATGTCGATCGTATAGCTCATCGACTGGAACACGAAGAACGAAATACCGACCGGCAGGAAGATGTTCTGGAAGTTGAGGAACCCTTGTCCGAAGAGGTTGTTGGCGATTTCGATCAGGAAATTCGTGTACTTGAAATAGCCCAACATGCCCAGATTGACCAATACGCTCAATCCCACGAGCCAGTATTTCGCCCGTTGCGTCCGCACTTTGTAGATGGCATGGGCGATCCAGTAGTCGCTCACCGAAGCGAAGACGAGCAGCAGGAAGTAGATGCCGCTCGACTTGTAATAGAAGTAGAGCGAAAAGAGGATGACATAGACGATGCGGGCCATCGGAGCCCGGCGGGTGAATCCGTAGAAGAAGAGGAATCCTGCGAAGAGGAAAAGGAACAGCCCGCTGCTGAAGATCAACGGCTGCGATGCGTCGTACGTGAGCATCGAAACCAGCTTTTCCCCGATATTTTCCACCGTCTGGATCATGTCCGGGCGTTAGGGTTTTTGCATACGGGGCCTGGCTGCCTGGCGCAGCATCATTTCCAGGTGCGAGATTTTCCGGGTGTCGATGACGTTGTCATGCGCAACGGGCGTGAAGGGAGGATGTTGTTCGGCACCTCGGTTGATGGCGTCGTACAGAGCCCAGGCTACGCGACGACCGCCCGCGAAATTGATGTGGGTGTAGTCCTTTCCGGCCCAGCCGTTGGCCACGAATTGCGCCATGCCGCCGAGCGATTGCATGGCGTCGTAGGCGCTCCAGAAGGCTGCCCCGCTGTTTTGCGCGGCCTGTCGTTGGGCCGCAGCCATGTAGGGTGCCGAATCCATCGGGACGAATCCCGAGTCCGACTTCACGCTGCGGTCGCTGACGCTCATCACTAATACGGCGGCCGTAGGGAAGCACTGCCGGATGTAGGCGATCATCTTCTCGATCTGTTCGCCGTATTTGGCGAAGGAGCGGATGCCCGGTTCCAGGATGTTGAGGCCGTATTGCAGGATCACCAGGTCGTAGCCGAGCATTTCATTGATCTGGGCATTGACCGTGGGCGAGGTCCAGAACATCGCCTGTCCGTTGTTGCTGCGGATCGAATAGTTGTCCACCACCACGCCGGGCGCCGATTCGAAGATTGCACCGTAGCCGATCGTTTCTGCGGCACCCGACAGCACCTTGAAACTCAACGAACGGATGTCGTCATGGACGACGATCTGTCGCACGGCGGGCGAACCTTCGATGTCGAACGTACGGTTGTCCCGATCATTGACGGTCACTTCGATACGGCTGTCGTCACGGCTGACGAACAGGATCCGGGCCGTGCGGCAACTGTCCAGGCAAGCCCGGTCCGATGAACCTTCCCAGCGAACGGAGGCTCCGTCCGAAGGTTGGCAGAGCCAGCCCGAGATGTAATAATAGTCGCTGATGGCGGCGGGGGTGTTCCGCCGTTGCATGATGTTGTAGGAGTCCCAACCTTTGGACTGGGTTTTGATCGTGCGCCGGAAACCGGTCAGCGGCGAAGCCATCGGAGCGAACCCGGCCCCGGAACCGCCGAACCGGAGCTGCAGCTTTTCACGCAGGTCCGAGGAGAGGATGTCGCCTTCGACGAACGAGTCGCCCATGACCGCGATACGGACAGGAGCGTCGCCTTTCTGCAGTTTTTCATAGAAGGCCGTGAGGCGGCTGTGTCCCGTCGTGTCGAAATCTTCGATCGGGATCAGCGTCGGCGACAGCCGGACCGAATCCGGAAGCCGGGGATGGGCGGTCGTATCGTCCGCCTCTTCCCGGAGGTTCCATTCGTAGGTGGTCGGGGCGTGTTGAGGCACCGTATCGGCGATCTGGCGGGCGACCTGCGTCAGGTCGATGTGGAAATCCGCATCGTCCAGATCGATCGCTTTTTCGGCTTTTTCGAGGTCTTCTTCGAAAGAGATGAGGTCGGACAGGATGTTAGCCCTGCGCAGACTGACCCCGCCGAGCGTTTGCGGCGGTATCAGGCTCAATCCGATGAGAACGGCGATGAGCAGGGTGACGGCGATCCAGCTCCGGTGTGTGTAGTCCTTTTCCGGGGCCATCAATCACGGCGTCCTAAAATCATCAAAACGTAATAGAGCAGCGACGCTACGGCACTCAAGGCCGCTACCAGGTAGGTGCGGGCAGCCCACGAGAGAGCTTCCTTGGCTTGTCCGAGCTGTGCGCCTTCGAGCGTGTGGCTGCTCTGGAGCCAGGCGAGGGCCCGCTGCGAAGCGTTGTATTCCACCGGCAGGGTGATGATCGAGAAGAGAGCCGATACGCCGATCATGCCCACGCCGATCCAGCAGAGCAGTTCATTCTGCGTGGAGGCCAGGATCACCAGGCCGATGATGATGACGAACATTGCCATACGCGAGGAGAACTGCACGATGGGTACCAGCTGCGAACGCAACGCCAGCGGAGCGTAGCCCTGTGCATGCTGGATGGCGTGCCCGCATTCGTGGCAGGCGACGGCTGCCGCCGCGACGCTGCGGCTCGAATAGACCGCGTCGCTCAAATTGACGGTCATCGTCTGCGGATTGAAGTGGTCGGTCAGTTGTCCGCTGACGTGGGTGATCTTCACATTGTGGATCTTGTTGTCGCGCAACATCTTTTCGGCGACTTCCGCACCGGTGAGTCCGCCGGGGAAAGGCACTTCGGAGTATTTTTTGAAGACGTGTTGCAGGCGGGCCTGCACGATGTAGCCGATTACGCCGATCACGATAATCAGCACGAACATGCCCATCGTGGCGGCGTCGTACCGCGACGCTACGGGCTCCGTGGTGTAATAACCGCTTTGGAGCAGGTTGAAAATCAGCAGCATAATTTTTCAATTTCAGTGTCTGCGCTTCGATTCTTCCGGACATATTCGGCCCCGGATTTCGAAGACGGACAGGGTTGTTATTTCGTATTCCGGCAGGTGTAGTATGCACCGGCCTGTTGAGCCGGCATCAGTACTATATCATTAACGTTCATGTGGGCCGGTAATTGTACGATCCAGGCGATCGTTTCCGCAATATCCGCGCCGGTCAAAGGTTCGACGCCGGTATAGGTCTTGTCGGCTCGCTCTTGATCGCCGTGGAAACGCACCAGCGAAAATTCGGTTTCGACCATGCCCGGACGGATCTCCGTGACCTTGATGCGGTGGCTCAGCAGGTCGGCACGCATGGCTTGCGAAATGGCGTGTACGGCGTGTTTCGACGCGCAATATACGGCGCCGTTTTCGTAAGGCTCGGTTCCGGCGATCGATCCGATGTTGATTACGTGTCCCCCGCCTGCGGCGATCATTTTGGGTGTGATGATGCGGGTGACGTAGAGCAGTCCCTTGACGTTCGTGTCGATCATGGCGTCCCAGTCGGCCGTGGAGCCTTGGTCGATGTGTTCGAGTCCGGCGGCCAGCCCGGCGTTGTTGAGCAGCAGATCGACCCGATCGAGCGGTTCGAGGTGTTTCCTGCATTCGGCTTCGCTGCGTACGTCGAAGCAGAGCGTGCGGCAACTGCCGCCCTGCGCTTCGATGGCGGATTTGAGCGCTGCCAGCCGTTCGGCGCGGCGCCCCGTGGCGATGATGTCGTATCCGAGGGCTGCGAGCCGTAGCGCCGTAGCGTGTCCGATGCCCGAAGTGGCCCCTGTAATTAAAGCTTGTTTTTTCATAATGGTCGGTTTATCGAACAAAAGTAAGAAAAATTTATGTTACTTTGCATGAAAAATACGTGCAAAATCGGAAGAGGGTGAATCTCGAACTGTTCATAGCGCGCAGAATCGCGCATAACGGATCCGGCAACCGTCCGGGTGTGATGGTTCGTATCGCCGTGGTCGCGGTGGCGTTGAGCGTGACGGTGATGATTCTGGCTTTGGCCGTTATCATGGGTTTCAAGCGGGAAATCACGGATCGTGTCACCGGCTTCTCGGCCCAGGTCGAGGTCGCCGATCTGCGAAGCGCCGGGTCGATCGAGTCGGTGCCGGTATTGCGCAGCGAACAGCTCGAGAGAACGATCCGCTCGGCAGGCGAGGTCGTACGGCTCACTCCCTATGCCGTGAAGGGGGGCGTGGTCAAGACGCCCGATGCGATTCTCGGCGTGATGCTCAAGGGGGTGGACGGCGGTTACGAATGGTCGTTTTTTCGGGACCATCTGCTCGAGGGCGAGTTGCCCCGTGTCGGGGATTCGATTCGTACCAAGGAGATTTTGATCTCCCGGAGCGTTGCCCGGGAGATGGGGCTTGCGCCCGGCGATAAGGTCGAGATGCTTTTCGTCGAGTCGGAGAAGAGTCCGCGCCGCGACCGGTTCAAGGTGTCGGGTATCTATGCGACCGGGATGGACGAATTCGACCGGAGCGTGGCGATGACCGATTTGAGAAACGTGCAGCGGTTGGCCGACTGGTCGTCCGAGGAGGTGTCGGGCTACGAAGTGACGCTCGCGGATTTCTTGCAGGCGGAAGATTTCTCCCGCCGGCTGAACGATATGTTGCTGGATTCGGATCGGGAGGCTTTTTGGGACCTGACGGCCCGCAGTGCGCAGGAGCGGTTCCCGACCGTGTTCGACTGGCTCAAGACGCACGATGTCAATGCTGCGGTGATCCTGGTCATCATGGTCGTCGTGGCCGTATTCAACATGGCGACCGCGTTGCTGACGCTCGTGCTGGAGCGTACACGTATGATCGGTCTGTTGAAGACGATGGGAATGAACAATGCGTCGCTGCGCCGGATTTTTCTCTACCGGGCCTTGATGCTCATCTTGCGAGGGGTCGTGTGGGGCAATGCGATCGGTTTGGGAATCTGTCTGTTGCAATATTATTTCCACCTGATCCCGCTCGATCCCGAGGGTTATATGCTGTCGGAGGTGCCCGTTGCGTTCGGCGTGGGGTGGTGGTTGGCGCTCAATGCGGGAGTCGTGGTCGTGATTTTGACGTTGCTGATGCTTCCGGCTTCGATCATTTCACAGGTCAAACCGGTGGAGGCGATCCGTTACGATTCATAAAGTACATAAAAGATGAAACCATACGATACAGAGCAGGACAAGAAAGAACAGGTGCGCGAGATGTTCGACCGCATCGCTCCGGCGTACGACCGGTTGAACCACACGCTTTCGTTTCAGATCGATAAATTGTGGCGTCGGCATGTGGTGCGGATCGTGCGGCGGATGCAGCCCCGGCGGATTCTCGACGTGGCGACCGGTACGGGCGACCTGGCGCTGGCGATGGCCCGCCGCATGCGGGGCGTGCAGGTATTGGGCGTCGATCTTTCGGAAAATATGCTTGCGGAGGCCCGCCGGAAGGCGACGGCCTGCGGACTGGACGAACGGGTGGTGCTTTCGCTCGGGGATGCGGAGCGCCTGGAGGTGGCGGATGCGTCGGTGGACGTGGTGACGGTGGCTTTCGGAGTGCGTAATTTCGGGGATCTCGGAGCGGGGCTCCGGGAGATCGCCCGGGTGCTGAAGCCCGGCGGGAAGGTCGTTATCCTGGAGTTTTCGACCCCTCGCAATCCGTTGTTCCGAAGGGTGTACGGTCTTTACAGCCATCGCCTGTTGCCCGCTATCGGCGGGATGATCTCCAAAGACCGCAAGGCATACGAGTACCTGCCTGCTTCGGTGGATGAATTTCCGGCTCCGGAATGTTTTATGGCGATGATGCGCGAGGCGGGATTCAAGGATTGCAGGGCCCGTTCCCAGAGTTTGGGAATCGCGCAGATATATACGGGAGAAAAATAGGACCTTCGCGTGAGAACCTTGTTGAAATACGTATTGCCGGTGTTGTTCGCCGCACTCTTGAGCGGATGCGGCGCGTCCCTGGCCCGAAAGGTCCGGATCGGAGAAGAGGTGGCGGTGCGTCAGTACGGTACGGTGGGTCTGGATTTGACGTTTGACGTGGAAAATGCGTCCCGCCGCACGCTGCGGCTCGAGGAGGCTGAATTGGAATTTTTCACCGGAGCGGGTTCGCTGGGACGTGCCGTGTTGAGGGGTTCTGTCGAAGTTCCCGGGCGGAGTCGCGGCCCGGTGTGCAGTCGCTGGAAATTCGATTTTCCCGATGCCGCCGCCGGAATGGTCCTTCGGAAGCGATTGGAGGAGGGGGATTACGCCCGGCTGGAGGTCGAAGTGCGGATGACGCTGCGGGCGGGGGCCGTGCGGCGCCATGTTTCTTTCGAAAGGATGCCTTTTTCCGAATTTTTGAATATCTTTGCAGAAGATAGGATGCGCCTCGGATAAGCTCAAGCGACCGACGCTCGAAGCATGCGTCAAGAACACTTGCAAACTCTGCCATGCAAGGAGGAGGAAAACAGAACGTTAGGTTCGGCTTGCCGTGTGCCTTTCCTTATTTTTACCGAAGATAGGAGATACGCTTCGGGAAACTGGGAGCAGGTTCCTGCCGTTTTCTTCTCGGCTTTCACTATCTTTGCAGAAGATAGGATTCGGTTCAGCAATCTTTGCGTGCAAGCCCGCACGATTGCTCTCACCTTTCACTATCTTTGTCCGGGAGGAGTTTCCGTTCGAATAGTGTATCCGGGAAGTTCCGACTGGTTTAAGAAAATAGTGACTATGTATAGGATAATCGTTTCATTGCTGTTTGTTTTCGGATTGTATGGTGGCGTTTCGGCCCAGTCGCTCGCCTCTTTCAAGGAGCGTCTGTCGCAGCCTGCGGGTTCGGCAGCCGTTACCGTAGTGGAGCACGGGGATGCTGCGGGCGTCGTGAGCCGGGAGAGCCAGAGCAACGACCGCATCCGGTTCAAAGGGTATCGAATCGGTATTTTCTTCGATAACGGAGCGGAGGCCCGGGCCAATGCGCTTGCCGCCAAGCAGACGTTCGAAACCGCATTCCCGGATATTCCGGTCTATCTGGTTTATGAAAATCCCTATTTCAAGGTTTCTGCCGGAAATTGCGTCACTTCCGAGGAGGCGATCGTGTTGCTGGGCAAGATTCGCAGCCAGTTTCCGGAGGCTTATCTAATGCGTGAAGATCTCACGGTGGCCGACCTGATTCGTTAATTTTCCAAAAGATTAAAAATAACGAAAAAAATTTGATAGATTCTACCCGAATCTATATATTTGCCGCGTTAAAAACCTTTAATAATTAAAACTATGAAGAAAGTTTTATCTCTGATGATTGTCGTTGCTGCCGCTGCCATGGTAAGCTGCGCCGGCAAACAGGCAAAACAGGCTGAAACCGTTGAAGTTGAGGCTACCGAGGTCGTAGAGACTCCTGCTTGCTGCGAGGAGCCTGCCGCTTGCGAGAAAGCCGATAGCTGCGCAACGGCCTGCGAGACTCCGGCAGAAACTCCGGCTCCTGCTGAAGCTGCCAAGTAATTTCCCTTTTCGGAACTTACGGGAGTATCCCCAAAGGATACTCTTTTTTTATGCCTCTTCCCCGGCGGGAGAGGTATTTTTTATGAAGCGGTGTTGTCCGGTGTCAGATCTTGCGGGCACGCCAGTTGCCGTAACGCATATAAAGATAGGAAGCCGTGAGGGTGCAGCCGTAATAGACGTGGTCGGCGGTCCAGCAAAGTGCGACGTCGGCATGCAGTCCGTAAACCAGCAGCGCCGTATAAGCGACATAGACGATGCTGGTGCAGGCGACGATCGTGAGGGCCGTGCGGGTGTTGCCCGTACCCGATACGCTGAATTGATAGATGAAGGCGGCCGTGCAGGGAATGTTGGTCGTCAGCATTACCCAGAGCGAAGGGATGGCGTATTCGATCAGAGATACGTCGTCCGTATAGATGCGGAGCGTCCAGTAAGGAATCGCGGCCGCCAGGATGCAAAGCGGGAGGACGAAGCAGAAACAGAGGCGGATCATCTTCCGGCAGAGGGGCATGATCTGTTCGGTATAACCCGCGCCGATCAGGTTGCTTACCAGGGAGCTGGTTGTCGAGGCGAAAGCGTTGATGAACATGAAGATCAGCGACGATACGGCCCGCACGATGTTCGTGGCGGCCAGGTCGCGCTTGCCCAGATGTTCGATGCAGAGGAAGAAGAGGAACCACGCGAGGAAAGCCACGCCCTGTTGGATCATCACCCAGACCGAAAGGCTCAGGATTTGTTTCAGCAGGGAAAAGTCGAATCCTGTGAATCGGAATTTATAGCGGCGCCAGTCGGTCCGGTAGCGGGTGTAGAGTATGTAGAAGAGGGCGGATACACCTTCCGAAATAGAAGAGGCGATCGCAGCGCCGGCGATGCCCATTTCGGGGAATCCGAATTTTCCGAAGATCAGCAGGTAGTTCAATACGACATTGGTGAGTACCATGACGATCGAGTTGATCGTCAGGATGCGCGTGCGGGTCGTGCCGACATAGAATGCCCGGAACATCGACCCGACGTAGGCGAAGAAGAAACCGTAAACCCGGTAGTCGAGGTACCGGACGGCGGCTTCCCGTACATCGGGAGCTTCGATCAGGGTACCCATGATGCGGGCTACGAAGACTTTCGAGAGGGATGAACAGCACGAGGGCCATCAGCAGCAGAAACGCCGTGCTCTGCATGAACAGAGGCCCGATTTGCGAATACTCCTTGGCTCCGTTGCGGCGGGCGATGAGAATCTGGGCGCCGATGCTGAACCCGAAGCCCAGCATGAAGATCATCAGGTAGAAGATACCCGCCAGGGCCGAAGCCCCCAGCTCCGCTTCTCCGACGCGTCCCAGATAGGCCGTATCTGTCAGTCCGATCAACTGCTCCATCAGCAGGCAGACCAGCACCGGGAAGGTGATTTTCAGGATTTTCTTGTTCGTGTAACGCATTGGAAACGTCGGTTTCAGTGCACAAAAATACTCTTTTTTCCGCAATCGTATTTATAACGGGCTGTTTTTGGAAATTTGCAGGACAATACCCCCTCGAGTGTTGTCCGGAACAAAATATTTTATAGTTTTGTGGTGTCGGTTTCGTCCGACAGACATATTTTGATGAAAGTGTTTCGCTTTTATCCTTGATAAGAAATCTGACAGTTTCAAGCAAGACGAGGATAACGACAACACTCATCATCTGTTTCGGTATGTGTACATTATTCCAATCACCCCATACTGAGCAGGTGTGGGGTATTGTGTTGGTTTATTCGTCTTGGGTTTTGTCAGAACCTCTTATCAGATAAACGAACGGCTCCACGCTTGAACCGAATATTGTAAAATATCAATCTGATTATCAAATATTAATATTGGGAATTGTGTGGTAATGATACCATATAGTTCCCAATATTTGTGAGGATTAGCCTATTCTTTCTTGTGCAACCTCAATGGCTTTTCGCTTTAATTCGTCTTCACCATCTATAGCATCCAATACTTTGTCTGCCAGCCATAGTGTAAGAAGTTCATTTTTATCAATCTTGAAATACTCAGCTAATTGTATTACTTGTCTCCGTTTGGCATATCTATCGCCACGTTCTATTTTGCTAAACATTGGAGTGTCTATTTCAAGCAAAGCTGCCAATTGCCTTTGTAGCACACCGTGTTCTTCTCTCAACTCTTTTATTTTGTCTCCTAATAACATGGTCTTTATTCTTTTGAGTTCAGCATGTGTTTCGTCGAAATTCGACGGATTTAAACATTTTCGACGGAATGGGCTGTATCTTTTCGTCGAAATTCGACGGATTGGCTATAATATAAACCAATTTCGTCCATCTGTTCTAATCAATTCCTCGGTTTTCATAACTTTCAATAGATCACCCAGGCTGCGTAGTTTTTGCTCTTCAGTCTTATTGCTAGGCATTACATCTTTGATGTATTCGTAGATGCCATCACGTTTGGCTCCATCTGATCCAGCATTCTTAAGATATTGCAAAACCATCTGTTTAATTTTGTCTTTATCAAGTCCTTTTTGCTTGGTATAACCTTGCAATTGACGAGTGGCTTTAGCAACTCCTAAAGAAATAGTATAATTGGGAGCATCGCCCTCAATAAGTCCCCTGTTCAGCAAGTCTTTTGCAACATCTTCATGTATGAATCTGCCTTTCTGCACAGCATCGAGAGATATGCAATCCCATAATGACAGAGTGTTGTCAGTCTTCAATAAATCCGTATATCGCTTATTGATCTCGTTACCATATATGCGTACTACAACCTTCTTTTTTTCCGCATCAATCTCGTAGTCCGGCATCGGAAAGTGTCTGCGCCATTGTTCATTAAACATTTTCTTGATGCCACGACTTACGGTATCAATCATATTGAAGTCCACCATTGCCTTGCATAGGCACTCATTGCGGAAATAGGTCTGAGATTCCTCATTTCTTAAAGCATTTTCCAAAGTTCCGGGGATGAAAGTACCGGCGTTGGAATAATATAGATAGCCGGGATTCTCAACGAAATTGACACGCTGTTGCATCGTGTAATCTTGATGAGCAATACAGTTATGAAGTGCTTCGCGTATAGTGTAGTCATCATACTGCTTCATTGTATCTGGGAAAAGCGTACCACCAGGCATTTCACGCAAAGTCAGATTTTCAATCTTTGAGAGAATTTCATCTACTGTCAGTATGAATGGAACAGTGAAATGTTCGTAGTCAACCACATCTTGGTTTGCATCCCTGCGTGTCCAAGTTACCTGAGCGACGACAGGACGCAGTTTAAAGGCTGATTCGTATTTGCCTAACAATATGATAGCGGCACGAGTGATGCATCCATTTCTTGTCAGTCCGCATTTGCCAAGAAATGTCTGAATATCCCAAGCATTTACCTCGGATTCGGGAATACGGCTATGTACCTTCTTAAACATTTTGCGGGCTTTAGCTATAGCAACTTCGTCAAGGTCATCTATCGTTGCGTCAGGAACAATCTGTGCAGACCAATCTGTTTCACCAAATATTGGCTCATCAAGAATGACATTCATGCGTTCAGTGGTCAACTCTACAAGAGAATCTTCAATTCGCTGCCATGCTTTGTTATGAGCGTAAACAGGCAATTTGGGACGATGCTTGGGAATATGGACTACCCAAACTTTCTTGTTAGTGTCATCGGAAACAAATTCTTCAATATCGAGACCTTCTGTCGAAAGATTAACACATCGTTCTGTTAAACGAAGAATTGCCTTTTGCCGGTCATAATTATAGGTATCCGTCCCGACAATTTCCAAAGAGCTGTCATGTACTCCTATCACTAAATGTCCTCCTTCCATATTGGCAATAGCCGACACATATGAGATGACATCGTTTTTCTCATCCCCACAGAACGAGTTCTTCAAATTCTTGAATTCCTTCCATTCGCAACAAGCATTCTCTTGTGGATAGTTGCGAAGGAGATATTGTTGTAGTTCTGACTCTTGCATAATTATCCAATTATACTTTCACTTTCATCATTATGTTTCTCTGCATTTCTGATGACGCATTCTTTACTTGTATTGGCATAGCAGTAGACACAGAAATGACGACAAGTATTATACATGCCGATGTCTTTGCTGATCATACATCCACATACCTTACGTTGCCCTGTATCCTTTACATTACGCACCTTCTCTGGTATTGGTGGCAAATTACCAAACAAGTCTTTTTCTGGTAATTTCAATGTATGTAGATAATAGACAAGTTCCTTATCGTCAGCAAAAATGCGTTTCATCAATTCACCATCAATACAACGATTGTGTTCTATCCCGTATTTTTCGAGGTCAATATCTTCCGCACAAGTGGCGATTTCAACATCCCAACCATCTTTGTGCCAAACTTCACGAATCTTTTGAAGTCCTTCTACGATTTCTATGCGTTGAGCAAGGTTGGCTTCGGCATTCTCCACATTCTCCTTTGTAAAAAGCATAGTTTCCTTAACAAGGTTGTTTTGAACCTTGCGATAAGCTTTTACATCAACGAAACTGAATACAAGCTTATTTGTGTAACCTTTCAGTTTATTTCCAATGTGCCAAATGCGCATCAAGAGGTCACGAGGAGCGATGTTTGGCGTAATTATTAAAGGATCAAAACGCCAGATTACTTTCTCCTTACCAATCATATCAGAAAGTTTCTTGAATGTCTCAATTCTGTTTTCGACAGACGAAACATTAGGCTCAAAACCTTCTTTTACATAATCATTGAGTGTAACCTGAAAGTAGTAGTGTATTCCTTTTTCGTCAAGCTCATGAAGGTATGGGAGAATCGGCTTTGGGTTCTTTGTCCAAAAAATCACTACCTTGCAGTTCTTGAAAGAAATATACATTTTCTGCTGGTTGAAAGGGTTATACCATGCACAATACCCTTTAGCCAAACGGTTGAAGAACCATTTGGCATAAAAGGCGGGAATATCGGTTGAACGACTGGCAGAAATGATTATAGGAGTAGTAGCTTCAACTTGCTCGCCAGCATCGTTCGTGATAATGATTTTATCTGTTGCCATACCGATCAAATAAATCTTGCGTCAACTGCTCAAAGTATTGTTTATTCTCGGGAGTTCCCTCTACAATAGGAGGATAATCACCTTTATAAAAACACCAATGTTTAAAATGATCAATAGTTGATCTATTATCTACAGGGTTATCCAATGGACGCGAATGGTATCTACCACCAGGAGCATAACCTTTTTGAAATGTTATTACCTTCTTGGAAAGCGTTTCTCGCATTTTTATAGGTAGGTAGTTTCTTGAAAGGATAAAATAGTTAACATTTGCATCCTCTACAAATTTAGATGAAGTTGGATTTATAGGTTTCAAGTTTCGCTCTCCAATAACACTCTGCGAAATAACTTTATTTTCATCTATAATTTTATCAAATAAGCCTAAAGATTCTTGCTTGTTTTTTGCAGATTTTTTTTTAGTTTTTGCAGTTGTAATCTCATCATATTCTGGACATGTTTTATCCTTGAGGTATGTCCAAAACGAAGTTTTAGTCTTCTTTGTAAATCCAGAGAAGTCATTAAGTTTCATAAGAAAACTCAATACTGTTCCATCGTGGGTACAAGAAAGAGCTTTTTCAATTGAATCAAGATGGGACTTAGGTAATTTCTTTCCTTTTTCCTTTTCATACTCCGCAAGATACTTATGAATAATATCCTCAAGAGGATTATATTCAAATGGTTCTGTAAGCAGAATATCTGTTTCTTTTGGCAATTGAGAGATCTGTGTAACGAGTGCAGCACTTTCAAAGCCATGTATTCTTTTCTCTATACAGCACGCATACTGATAGGCTTCTTCTATACTAACACCTTCAATTATTCGGTTGAAGAAAGTTTTTGGCAGATCAGCATATCCGCACATTGCACCCCACATTGCTACTGCACAACGATAATCCTGGATAGCACATGATGTCATTAAACTATATAGAGCATCAATATTAGGATTTGTTGCTTTTGCACATATTGCCAATGATTGCCAAACAAAAGAATTAAGAGATGAAAGATCAAAATCTTCCGCATCTCTGATATTCTTAATAAGGCCATTATAATAGAACCGTTCGGGTGAGTTTGCAAAAATCTCATCACCCATGATATCTTTGGCTGCAATACCAAGATTCTTCAGGTACGATAGTTTGTTAGCAAAGAATTCTTTTAGATTACACTTCGGATTCAGAAGCAACTTAATCCATGCTGTATAAATCTCCATTTCTTGGTTACTTGCCCGAAGAGGAATTATTGGAGGTTCATACTCATGGATAAAAGGAATCTCATCAACCAATAAACAATTATTTGATGCAGATGAAACACGGTCAATAAATTGAGTCATCATTAACTCAATATTATTCCATTGTTCAAAGGAATAAACAGAAGATAAATTTGGCAAAGAGAACATTCGATGAGCCAAGGCATCCCACAAACCGAGGCTTTTTAATTCGTTCTGCAACATTTTAACAGTAGAAGAGTTTAGACGATTTGCAGACTCTGCAAGTTTCTTTTTGACAACATCGTATTTGCTTGCTTCATTTTCAAATTGGTTTTGTAATTCATTTATCTTCTCGATGTGAAGTCTAAAGTCGTTATTTATGATTCTGGCATGAATCAGATTAGACAAATCTTTGAGAATCCTCTGTAAACAGGACACGCCTTCTCCTGGTGAAGTGTTTGCACCAATTAGGTAAGCATACAAAAATCCTTTGCACTTATTGACTTTTTTGTCACGGAGAAGGTTCTCTTCGTCAAATTCTAAATCAGGATAAGATTCTATATATTCTTTGCTGTATGTAAACGACTCTGTAAATTGGGTAGTAAAACTTCCTGCTTTTGAATAGAAAAGTACTTTAGCATCAAGACTTCTTACTTTGGCTCTTGAAAGGATGAGGTCACGAATTTCATTGGTTTCAAAAATCAACCTACACCCCATAGGGTTCAGGTAGATTGTCTTGTTCGTTTGGTAGAAAACAACATCATGATATTCGCCTATTTTTTCATATTCAAAATTTGCGGTCTTATCTGTATCTACTTCAATAACCAATGAATATTGTTCTTCATCAGTAATAGGCATAATACATTTAGGGTATTTGCTAAATAGAATTATAGAATTCTTTTTTGCAAATGACCCAGCGAGATAGAAGTAAGAGTCTCCGAACCCTCTTTGTGCATAACAGGCAAATGGCGAGCATGATTCGGTCGCCATTATTGAATGGAAATTCAATGTTGAAGTTAAAATATAGAGTTTCATATTTCTTCTAATTAAAGTTCAAAATCCTCATCGCTTGATGATCCACCTAATTGTGTATCATACAAATCTGTACTTACAGTATCAAACAAAGATGTCATTTCTCCTGAATAAAAAATGAACAAATCCTGATAACTTCTGGTCATTGCCACATAAAGTGATTTGGACTTGTCAACTCCTATCCTTTGATCACAACCAACGATAAATACCGTTTCAAACTGTAATCCTTTTGAACTTTTATAGGTCATCACTTTAGGATTACTTGTTGAGAAATCAAGCTGCATGTTCTCGTCACTATGATAAATCTCAGGGGATAATCCCTTATTGCTCAAATATGCCCCTATTGTTTCTACCTCATTTTTGAAAAATGCAAAGATGCCGACATTTTCAAGGTTTTTGTTTTTTATAATCTTAGCGACACTATCTAATTGAGCATCCATGTCAATGTGTTGCATGATAATTGGTTTTGCAATACCATCATTCGCACACCTTTCTTCAAGGACATCATCGTCTTCATTCAAACTTTGCGCTACTCTTGCTATTGTCTTCGGCATTCGATGATTGATGATGAGTTGTTCCGTATTCAACGAAAACCTTGATGCTATGTTTTTGATGCTAATTGTTGGATTGTTATCAAATGAAAATGAAGAATAAAGACTTTGAGCAGAATCGCCAAAAATCAAAATCTTAGCACAATGTTTCTTAATTTCGTCTAATGCTGCTCCCGAGAAATCCTGTGCCTCATCAACAAGAATGTAATCATAATATCCACGTTTCCATGAACCAAGTTCCCATTCTCCATTTTCATTCTTTTTCCAACTAAAGCATTTGCCATAAGTAGTAATGTTGTCTTCTTTCAATTCCAATTCTTTGACAGCATCATGCATATACTGACTCAAAGCACGATTATACATAATAATCAAATAGGACTTCTCTTTATCTTGTAAGTCTTTAGCTTTCATCAATGCAATTAGAGATTTTCCACTACCAGCACAACCGGTAACGACGTATGATTCATCGGTTCGCTTGTTCAGTATCTTGCGTTCATATGGATCCAGCAAGGAATCCTTAATCATAAAATTTCTCTTAGCCATGATTAGATTTATAGATTTATGTTGAAACTATCAATTGTTATTTCATTGTCTTTTGAATGGCTGCAAATTGCCAAATCATCATTTTGCTTGTATTTGGTGGGGTGTATGACGTGGATAAGGTTTGCTGTTTCCATTCCTTGCATGATAGCTGTCTTAAGCGGTTTCTTACACAGCACTCGATAACACACCCTGCTTTCGTCATTTGATTTGTGAGAATGACTTACGCTGAATGTTTGCTGCATAAAGCAAAAGTCTCTACATTCATCATGACAAGCACACGACAACGGTAAAAGCGTCTCAATGGTTCTGCTTTTACGAACATAGTCATTTATTGCATTATTCATCAATTGAGGATAGAAGTATCCTGAATGTTCGTCTTTAGTTGTTACATCAAGCATTATAAGCAAACCGTTTTCATGAAGAAAAGCCGTAAGTTTCTTTGCCATTATTGCGTATGCATTTGTTGGTAGGACTTCTTTAGAAATTAACTCACAAACCATCTTGTCACAGAGGATAAAATGATAATCGTTCTTTCCGAATGCAAGTTTTTCCACGTCTTCAATAGTGCCTAACGTCTGGCTAAATGCACTTAGTTCGACTTGTATATTTTTATTAGGGTTACACTCTACTAAATCCTTGAGTATGGCTAAAGCACCATCATTGCCATCTATTGCTGTGATACTTATCTTTGTATGAGGTAAATGTCTTCCAATTGCTGTAATCAAGCCAAGAATTTCCCCACCCGTACCGCAACCGTAATCCAATACACTAATCTCATCTTGTTCCAACGTTTTCTTCAGGCATTTATTCTGCAAAAGATTATCAGCAATACAAAACATTTCTGCATAACTACGAGGAAAGTAAGTACCAAGATAGACTTTAAGTTCTTCTTCGTTGAGATCAAGATTATACTCATAACGCTCATGCTCTGGAGCATAAATAGCTTGATGGTCATTGAAAATCTTTTTGTCAAGCCAATGTGGCAGAATCGTCTTTGATTTTCGGAAACAAACGTTCGAATTAGTATTTGACAGTTCTTTTGATTGATGTTCTTCGACAACGCCAGATGAATTGTCACTTTCGGTTGCAATTCTCTCGCCTTCTTCCCAAAAGATTGTAGAAGATGAAATGGCTTTAACAGCATGATTAGTGAACTTTGCGAGTTTTGCACAATGTTCACCGATGCCATCTGCATTAATTGTCACAACATATTCTTGAGTTAACCTTATTCCGTGTGCTGCAAAAGATGAAGATGCTCTTGTGCTGTCAAGCACCTTGACAGTAAAATTGTCGAGTTTGAGCGATAATTTTACTATCCTTTTCACAAAATTCGAAAGTGCAATACTATTTTCGTCCTCGACAACAAAAGAATCAAAGTTTAACATTACCTCTTTCTGCTTTTGTTTTTTCTTTTCAGTGTGGGGCTCGTACTTCTTTATATCTTCGAACAACTCTATTTCCTCAATTGGCTCTGCTGGTTTATCATAAGTAGCATTGCTGAATTCCTTCAGGTAGAAGGGATTTAGGTTGAGAGTTTCCGCAAGTTTAACGATTCCGAGTGGGTCAAGGTCGGTGTGAGGACAAGTGATGTCATCCAACTTTTCAATGAAATGTTCGCTATCAGTAATGTGAAGCCAAGACCTGTTGGTGGCACTTAAATTGTTCTCCAACTCTATTAGTTGATGAAAAATAATAAGGTGTGGCACGTCCTTGATTTGGTTCTTTTCAACACCTAAGACTTTAAGCTCTTTCTTTACCGTGGAATGATTTATTCTAGCTTGTTGAAGAACAGTTTTTCTCGAACCTCCCTTAATAATTTTACCATTGCATGTCCATTCTCCATTTTCATTGGCAACAACATTACCTCCATAATTTTTGAATTCTATAGAAATAATAGCGTCCTTCTTTATAAAGAGGGCATCTAACTCACATCCAATATTATAGTTGCCTGCGAACACACAGAATTCATTCGAATCCTCATAGTGAGCTTTGAGTTGCTCACAGAGAAACCGAAACTGCTCACGTTCTGCTGTTGTGTCAAAGTTTCCGACTCTGAATGTTAAAAGTCCTCCCATTACAAAATATCAATACTATTTTTGTAAACTAAATGATCTTTGTTCCTGTGTTGACTTTTTCGTTTAAGAATTGTCAGTTTTTGACTACAAAGGTACAAAAAATATAGCAAACACTTGTATGTATAGATATGAATTTGCAATAAATATATTTACTATCAATCAACTATCTTCGTTTTACCGAAGTATGCTTCTTTGCTACGTTATCATTCCACGGAAGGTCAGACGATGAGCCACCAGATCCAGTACCTACATGAACCTCTGCCGGTCCTCCGGCGGCAAGGATAAAAGCTGCACCCAATAGCTCTGCCTGCTTTCCATTTACCTGTTCCTGTGGCTCGAATACGGTATTGACAAATTCCTCATCTGTGATCTGGCCGTTGAAATGTCTTTGGGCCACATCATAGTCTATCTGGAATTTGATATTCTCAAAAAGCTCATCACCGACCCGTGTCCAGATGTGAAGCGACGGATTCCAATAGTTTGAGACATTGACACGTACAAGCTCGGCACCGGACGAGAGGCTGTAACGTTGGGGATTGGCCTTGCGGTCAAGCAAACTTATCTGCTTCCTCTGTCTATCTATGATTGCATCCTTCTCCTTGAACTGCCGTTCTGCCGCTTCCGCCTGATGAATGGCCTTGTCTATTTCTTTTTGATAGCCGTTTCGCAGTTTTCCGATTTCTGATTTATGTTGTTCCTGCAACCGTACCTTTTCTGCCTGTAGTTCCTCAATCTGTTTATTGAGTTCGGCAATCAGCCTGTTCTTGTCTGCCAGTTCCTTCTTCGCCTTGGCAAGGTCTCCCTTGCCGAACCACGCGAGGATGGTATTCCTTCCTTCTTGCGCCTTCTCCACATCGGCCTGCAACTTGGCTATATCCTCTTCATACTGGATTACCTGCTGCCTGTAATATTCCGAGTTAACCTGATGCTTGGCGGTAGAACCGACAATTCCACGCTGCAACCCGAACGGTTTCATGGCCTTGGCATAGCTGTTCTGGTATTCATGCAATTTGGTACGACGCATCACGTCATCCGCCGACAGACGGGGTCCGGACTTCGTTTCATATTTCTTTTCGCCCTCCCGCTTCCTGCGGATACGCTCACCGATTACAATGGGTACGACTGTGGCGTGCAGGTGTGGGGTCTTCTCGTCCATATGCAGCACGCAAGACACAATGTTGTCGACTCCAAAGGTCTCCTTTAGCCATTTAAGATTGGCATCGACCCAACTGTCCAGTTTGCCGTCATTGGCAATTCTCATCATCTGCTCATGCGTTCCGGTCAGCATTACACGTATTGCTTTTGTCTGGTTCTTGCTGACTTTGCGACGCAGCCCGGCGGTCTCGATGCGGTGCTGTATCGCCTCGGTGCGATTGGACACGCCATCGGGAAATCTGACCAACTCACGGTTGAGATGTGTCCGGTCAACATTGGCATTAACCGGCACATAAATCTTTCCCTTGGCATCCTTTCTTTCTATATGGCATGACATTCCACTGTCATTACCGCTGCCACGCTGCAGGTGGAAGACAGCGTATTGTGTATTACTCATATCTGTTCGTTATTTTATTGTTATTCTTGTTGTAAAATCCCGTCAGACAGCCGGAGGCATACCGGGAACCTGGGAAGTTCCCCGCTTATGGGCTTTTTGACTGCCGGACGCGAAGCGGAGACGGTGAAAATGCCCTAGTAAGCTACGGGATTTTACAACCCCATTTTCACGGGACAGCGAGCTGTCCATTGATTCTCCTTCATTCGATCTTCTCTGCATCCACCAGTTCAAGTCCGAAGGTGTCGATGAAGCTCTGCAACGCTGGATTACGTTGTATCATCCTCGCGAGAATCATCTGTGGCGTATCCTCCATCAGCAGAAAGTCGGCGATGTCCAGCCCCTGACTACGCTGTTCATCGGTCGCCATCTTCTCCAGCAGGTCGGAACAGGTGACACGCCTGCAGATAGTCTCCAGTATCGACAGTCGTTGCCGCCATTCGTCGGTTGCCTTGAGATCGGGGAAAAGGATCACTTCACGTTCTTTCAATACCTGCATGGCCTCGCTGTTGAAACAGCCGTGCATTCCCCCGGTAGCAAGCCATACAAAATCAGGGATGAACAGGGCGGCAACCAGTGCCGTCTTCTCGCTTTCGACAATGGCTACAGGCTTGGCTGACATGGCAGCGGAAGTGTCCGAAAGCAGATGTTCACCGAACAGGCACTGCTTCATGTGGAAATCCGGCACTTTTCTTACAGAATGGACCCAGTTGACTTGATTGAAAGGCTCTTTAATCCGGTGCCCGGTTACGGCATCGTAGCCCATAATCTTGCCTGCACGCACGTTACCCCTGACATCTATCTGCCAAAACACGGTCGAACCGTTCCACATCCTTGACGTGCCGACTTTGTAAACATGGAACAACCTGCCGGCTTCCTCCTTTCCCGCCACTTTGGTGAAGTAACGGTACAAAGGGTTGATGTCGTACCCGCGCATGGATAGCTCCACCCAATCACAGGGAAGATAAGAAATCTCCGGCTCTTGTTCTGTTGGCGGTTGTTTTGCTACATACTTTATCGCAAATGCACTGCCGTTCATTTTATGGCCAGCCGATGTTTCCCTTGCTGACGGATTGTCCCGGAAGTATTCTTTCGGGGAATAGTGATAGCCACAACTGTTGATGTGGTCACATTTACCCACGTACCCCGGGAAAGAAATCTCTCCCGCCTCGTCGATATAACGGGTAAAGCAGGACTTCCTTCCGCACCCCGGACAGACGGTCTTGCTGCCCGGTTTGTATTTCTGTAGATGGAATCTATATTCGTTCATAATGTTGTCGGTTATGTGTTTCTGCAAATGAATACCACCATTTGCAGTTTGCAGTTCTTGCAGTCCTGCAGGAATTTCCCCTTTTCAGTCCTCGAAACTGCAAAACTGCAAAGACTGCAGGCTGCAACAAGAGATCATCCGTTGCAGTTTCGTGGGGATGATTCATTATTGCTTTCATTGGATTTACCAGATTTATCATACATGATTTTCTCGTAATGTCCGGCTTTTGATTTCCGGAGAAGCTTGCTGCAGCATAACTCCTTCAGGTAATTCATGACAGTTCGCTCACTGACGCACTGCCGTTCCTTTCCAACGGTTATTGCTGTTTTTGTATCAAAGGTATCAGGTAACATCGACAGTAACATCTTTGGAGGATCTTCACAGGTGTCATTCGCCACGAAAGAACGGATACGCATGTATGATTCCTCAAAATAGTCGTTCAGCCGTATGGCGGCTTTCACCGATGATACATCTATAAACTGCAGGTGACTTTCACCGGACGCGTGGCGCAAAACCTGAATTATCAATGCCAGACGGGCTACATGGGCCGGATGTTTCATTTCCCGGCTGTCCACCTCGGCATCATCCTCTATCCGGTTGATACGCTCCACCTTCCTGTTCCACCAGGAGAAGAAGTATTCCCTGGCCTCCCTGTCCATGGACAGCACGTGGGGTATTTTTTCTTCCGCTTCGGTGTCATAGTCCAACGCAAGGACCTTGTTCAATATATTCTCCCAACGGACTGCAGCGAGGGATGTCCTTTCCCCATCGTCGCCCCGGTTTTTCCAGGATGAAAGCTTGGGGGATTTGGGCATCACGAACAGGATACGGTCAAGCAGCCCGTTTTCCTCGAAACCTTTTTTCAGAAGCTCGTGTACACGCTTAGTTTGCGTGGTTCCGATGATGTTTATGCATGGATGCTCGATGTGTACAGGAACAGGGGAGTTTACCCTGGTAACATCCAAAGCCCCGCCACTCCATGCAGTCAGAAGCTGTTCTATGAGCTGCCCGTTCGTGTAACGGTTGGCGGAATTGAACATGCCCATGATCTCGTCCACCAGAATGACCACGCTTCTCGGGTTGTTGTGGTGGGTCAGTAAAAGCGACTCGGGAGTGAAATCAGAGACTACAGTGCGTTTCAGGATAGGTTTCTTCCCGTTTTCTCCCGCGGCTTTCCATGCCTCCATTTCTGTCTCGTACACCTTGAAAAGGGCATAGTCACGTTTCCGGATCGGGCGATATGCGGCCTCCAGCGGTGGGGTCTTGCCCAGTCCGGGCCTACCTACCAAAATGATGTACAACGCTCCGCTGCTCTGCCAGTCTCCTTTGATGCGGATACGGTATGCGCCTCCCAGAGCCGCGGATACAGCCGACAACATGGCCGTAGCGATAAACTCGATCTTGTAGTTCTCGTATGTGGCCATATCGAGTATGACAGACTGCACGGCCTGGGGCAGGATCTCCAGCGGGAATCCCGTTCTTTCAATATCCTCCGCCTCCATGCGGATTCTGTTACACAGTTCTAGCCTGCCGGTTGCCATATCACACATTTTTTCTCTTGCAATAGGATGTTACACTCTCGGACTTGTTGCCTGTCTGTACCCGGCGTACATCAGATTTGGCATACATGTTCTTGTTACCGACCTTGACCGGTACGAGATAGCCTCGTTTCGCCCACAGGTTGAGCGTGCCTTCGCACACGTTCAGCAACTCACGGACCTGTTTTGTATTGAGATAAGTCTCCTCCGCTTCACGCAGTATCGCGGCTCTCTGTTCTTCCTGTTGCGCTATGATGGTACGCTGCACGATGGATTCAGCGAACATTTTAAGGTCAGCGGGAGTAACTTCCAGTTTCACGTTCGCTCCTTGCTCGACCAGACTCTCTATGGTAATCATAAATATCAGTTTTGAAGTTTGTGATGACCATCTTCAAAAGTTCCCTGGTGCCCCGCTTCCGATGGCTTATAAAAGAGAAGCACCGCCAGCCCTCGGGAAAGGATTGACGGTGCAAATGTATGTGTAAATTGAAAGTGGTTGATATATAATGATTTGTCTTAAATTGTCATGACAATATAAGTCCGTGTGACAACGTGAAAAGGTTATAATTAGCCTTATTTCTCTGCAATGGCCATCGTGCCTGTACCTGGGATATTACTGATAGCCTGTGCCAATTTCTGGAACAGTTCCCGGTTCTCGTCACTCTCTATCAGGGGAGCCATCTGGTCTTTACCGTCCTTGATCACATGTTTTGCCGTTCTCAGGAACCCGACCGACTGCCGTATGGCGCTCTCGCTTTTCAATGACGGCAAATCCGTGAACTGCAATGTCAGCCCCATGCTGTACTCCTTGGCTGTATGCATACCGGCAACCAGACCGAGCTCCTTCAATACATAGAACGGTAATGCCTGATGAATGGCACTTGTATTGACGGAAATAAAGTCGCGGATATGATGTAACACAACTTCCTTGTTCTCGTGATCAAGATAATCGGCGAGTGGCCGTTCCTGGATTTTTTTCTTTCCGGCCACGCGTTGTACAACAGGCCCCCTGACGCTGTCTTCGGTCCGGGTTGTAATCGTATCCCTGCTTTCTTCATCGGTTTCCATGTCAGCCGTGATGGTCTGCAAGGCCCATTCGCCGACATGGCCTTTTTCAATGGCGCTGTTCATGGTAAAATACCTGTCCCAGTCTGCCCGGGTTCGGAAACCGTTCCTGATGGATACGTTTATTATCTGCTTGACGACAAGGGAACAGCCCAGCCTGTCTGCATTGTCAGCTTTCGGGTTCTTCATCTGTTTCTCTATCATGGAGACCATCGCCTCGAAGCTCTTTCCGTAATACAGCCAGCTCAACACGAGCGGTGCCGAAAGGGTGACACCCGGCTTGGAAGATTTACCACTGAAAAAGGACTTTATCCTGCCCCAGAATGTGACCGGCGGAACGTTGTCGGGCAGAGGATTGTTTTCCTCCCTCTGTTTCCTGTACAGCTCCACGATCTGCCCGGGTACCGCGTTCTCCGCGAACTGCATGTTTATATTTGCAAGGCCATCCGTGCTGTCATCGTTCCAGGACAATTCCCATTCCCGCCTGATGCCGGGGAGTTGCCTGAATATGGCTTTGCAGATGGCAAGATACTGCCTCTCGTCACCGTTTGTCATCAGGCGCGAGAAGCGGTTGTATTCTTCACGGTGCGTGTTCTTCCACTGGAGAATATCCTCCTTGAATTGTTCGTATGTCAACTTCTGCTCGTCCATATTCATATTGCATTATCGGTGGATATAAAAGGATAGGTGGAAAAAAGGAACGGTCAATCCAGAAGATTTACCAGCTCCTTCTTCATTTCATCGTCTATCTTGCGATACCGGGCAAAGGCACGGCTACCTTCAGAGTGCCCGGACATGGAGGCAATCAGGTTCGGGTCCTTGACCTGCTTGTACAGGTTTCCGATGAAGGTCTTTCTCGCCGTGTGGGTGGTGGCCACCTCGTACAATGGTCTTGCCACATCCTCGCGCGTCTTCGGGTCGAGCACCCTGACCATGCGGTCGATTCCCACGTATTTGAGAATCTCCTTTATTTTCTTGTTGTAGCCGAAATGCGAGAATCTCGGGAGCAGCGCTTCTTCCAGGTCCTTGTACCTTTCCAGTATATCCAAGGCCTTTTGGTTAAGCGGGACCCGTACCGTGCCCGCGTGCTCCAGCTTGGTTTTCTGGGGGATGTACTCCACGCAACCGTCCACGATATTCGCCTTGGTCAGCCGGTTCAGGTCACTGACACGGCAACCGATCAGGCACTGGAACATGAAGATGTCACGATAGACCGGATAGCTGGCACCCATGCCGCTTAAGTCGGCATAATATACCTTGTCCCGTTCTTCAAGTGTCAGGTAGAACGGGTCACCGTACATGGGCTGCGCGATCTGGTATTGGTCGAAAGGATTATTTCGTGTAAGGCCACGCTTGATGCACCATTTGATGACGGTGCGAATGCGGTACAGGCTTCCCGACATGCTGTTCTCGGAACGTACCTGCTCGACATTGCGGCGGACCTCGTTCCGGTAAAACACGGGATACATGTCAACATACTTGTGCTCCTCCTGCAGCCAGAATTTGAAATCCCTTATGTCCTCTGCCGTGATGGAGTCAATGCAAAGATGGAAGCCCCTCTGGTGCATGACCTCATGGCGGAAACGCTCGTAACGGAGTACCTTGTTGAGATTGTCAAGGTGATGTTTCCGGCTCTCGAACGCGAGTGAGGTCTCGTCAACATATTTTTGTATCTGGTATGACAACAGGTATTCCTCTGCCTTGTTGCCGCCTCTTGCATTGATGTTGGGGTGATGGTATTCTTCTATCAGCCCCTTGAGCCAGTTCCCGTCAACTCCACGGCTGTATTCCCTGGTGATCAGGTGGGTAATTTGCTGGATATCCCTGTCGAAAGCGTTCTTCTTCTCTTCCGAGACAAGAGCCACACGTGGTTTGTAGCCTTGCCTCTCCGGACACCAATGGTTCGGGTTGATGGACAACTCGCTCGCGGCCTTTATGTCCACACCACCGATATCCCGGACACGGAAATAGACCCGGGCAAGATCCGTCACGTTGTTTTTCGCCGATGTTTTTCTGATAAATGCTGTTACTTTCATGTATATATCCTCCTCAGTTTATCATTTCCACAAGTTTTCGTTTCATGTCATCATCTATCGTCCGGTAACGCCGGAAGGCCCTGCTGCCTTCCACGTGGCCTGACATGGAGGCTATCAGGTTGGGGTCCGGAACCTGCCGGTACAGGTTGCCTACAAAAGTCTTGCGTGCCGTGTGGCTGCTGGCCACCTCGTACAAGGGTTTCTGCACGGTATTGTAGCCGTGCGTGTCAAGAATGGTTACCACGCGGTCAATGCCACAATGTTTCAGCAGTTCCCGTATACCCAGATTGTAAGTGTTGATGGGCTTGAAGGGAAGCAGCTTGCCGGTATTCCCGCTATAGCGTTCCAGTATTCTGACCGCCTTTTCATGCAATGGGACCCTGACGGTTTTCGCCTGGCACTTCTTTGTCTTTTGAGGCATATACTCCAGAAAACCGTCCTTGATGTTCTCCTTGGTCATCCTGTAGAGATCACCGACACGGCAACCGACATAACAGTGGAATACAAATATGTCCCGGATGACAGCCAGTTTCGGGCAGTCGCTCAGGTCCGCATCGTACAGGACATTCCTCTCTTCCGATGTGAGGTAGAACGGGTCGCCGTAGGTCGGCTCCTTGCATCCATAGACAGCATAGACTTCGTTGTCGGAATACTTCATTCTCTTGCACCAGTGCAGGAACGTGCAGAAAAGGTTCATGGTATTGATGACGGTCGTGTTGGATAGAGGCTTGGGCTTGTGGTTGATGAGCATACGGGGAGTATAAAAGTCAGGATACTCCTGGCGGAGCAGGTACTCGTTGGCGACGTACTCCCTGAAGTCGTTCATCTGCCCCAGGGTGACAGTTTCAACGAAGAGCGTGAAGTCAGTATCGCCCAATAATTCACGCCGGTACTCGTGATACCTGGTCATCGTTCGCTCGAAGCGGACGATGTGCTCCTTGGTTCTTTCCGCACCGTCATATTTTTCCAGGTACTCGTGGATGCGGTGGAGCAGGTTCGGGTAATCACGCTCGAAAGCCCGCGCGGGATGCAGGACATCCTCGATGACCTGTTTCATCCACTTGCCGTCAGCCTTCTCGGAGAAGGTCTTTTCCGCTCTCTCGATGATGGCGGCGATCTGTTCGGGCACCCGTTTCTGCTCAATGGCCGTCACGGCAGTCGTTCGCCTGTAACATAAAGTATCGGTATCCCAATACTTGTCATGGACCGCGATGGGGGAAACCACTTTGATGTCCACGTTCTTCTCCCGTACCCGAAAGCAGATGTTTGAAGTGGTCGCGGAACATTTTTTCAAATAGACGGAAATTTTCATTTGCTATGCCTTTTTTGATTACATGACAAAGGTAAATAAATTCCCGAATATGTTCCCATATATCCCGAAGAAACTTGCAACGAATTAAGACAAATTAAAAAGTCATTCCCGAATCTGATACCACATAAAGTATTGAATATTAGAGGTTATATTTGCACTTGTTTAGCTCTTTTTTTCATTTTCGTCTCTATTCGACTTCTCGAATATCATATATTGCAGTTCCACGCTTTCTTTTTTATCCCCTAATTATAACCCGCCATGTCGGAGCCGGGTGGCAACAGACTTTTATAATTATGAAAAAAATGCTTGCTTTATTGGCCGCCTGTCTATGGTTGGCGGGGTGTAGTGGTGATGGACCGGATGGAGGGTCGGGGAATTTGAATATTGTATTCGACTGTTCAATGCCGCTGCAGGTTGTTGCCGGTGAAACCTGTGAGGTTGGATATACGTTGGAAGGGGCGAGTGAAAATGCACGAGTGAGGGTTGTCGCTCCGGACGGCTATTGGGTTGATGTCATCGAAACGAATCACTGGTCGGGGAAAATCGTTATCTATCTGCCCGATACTGCGACGGACGAGCGGATTGTCGTAATCCTCTCCGATGAAGGGAACGAGACAGTAAGCCGTTATATCGATTTAGAGGTCAAGGCGAAATCGGATGTTGTTTTTGATCTTTCCGCCAACTCCTACCTTATCGAGGCTGAAGGCACCTCTTTGCAAGTAACGCTTATTACGAACATCGATTACACGGTTGAGATTGCTGAGAAAGATCGGACGTGGATCAGAGTGGAGACCTCCCGTACCGATCAGCGAGAAGAGTCGCTCGTATTCTCTTTCCGCCCCAATTCCGATGTGAAAAGCCGCCAGGCTACGGTTAGACTGGTGGATTCCGAGGGGAATTTACTGGACAGTATCTGTTTTACACAGGCTACTTCGGGCTCTGTCAACGTCAGACTCGAACGTGCCGATGTCTGGACCCAGGTGATTTGGTTGTCCGGCTCGTGTGCATCCGATGTTGCGCAGGCGGGCTTCCGTTATCGGAAACAAGGTGATAAAGAGTGGGTGGAAGTTGCCGGAGCGGGTTCGAGCAACGGTTTTTCTGCACACGTAGAAGCCGAACCAGAGACGACCTACGAGATAATGGCCTGCTGGCGAGATGAGGAGAGTCGGATTCATATCGTGACTACGCTGCCCGCATTGAAACTCCCGAACGGCGACTTTGAAGAGTGGAATTTCTCGGAGGAGGGGGCGTTTTGGGCAACTTCAATCGTGAGGGGTTACCCAGAGATGGGATTGCCCCAACCGACGATTCGCCCCGGGAGTTCTGGGAAATATGCCGTGAAACTCCAGAAAGAAGAGTGGGATAGTATAGTAAAAGATTTATATGGAGGGCATATTTTTACTGGGATAAATGTAGATCCTGCTGCTGGTAGTGGTGTTATTGGGGTGCTTTCAATGCTTTGGAATATTTACGGACAGCTTTTCGAAGCGACACCGACTGCTTTGCGGGGGTGGTTGCAATGCAGGAACGTGATGAGTACAGATACGAAGGAGCAGGAGGCGACAATTAGGATCGCATTGGGAACATGGTCTCCGGTACCAGATCATGACGTTAAAATCCCGGAGCATCCTGTTGTTGATCAATATCTTGAAGAGGCCTTGGATCCATCCTGTTCCGATTTGATTGCTTACGGTGAATTGCAAGTGGCTGAGGATGTCGATTGGCAGCAATTTACGATTCCTCTGGAGTATTTGCGAACAGACCGGAAGCCGACTCACCTGATAATTACCTGTGATGCAGGCTCCAGAATCCTTTGCCTGGATGATTTCGAGCTGCTTTACGATTATAATTTTTAACTCGAAAATAATCCCTATGTTTACAATCAGGGTAAGCCGCGATGATAGCGGATAAATGA
>ENA-OZLS01000097-OZLS01000097.1-human-gut-metagenome-genome-assembly--contig:-NODE-97-length-39795-cov-8.551636_pt1 | contig 39795 bp, 37 predicted proteins | sample MGYA00243864_ERZ653793 | MGnify/ENA primary metagenome ERZ653793 (study PRJEB26926, sample SAMN06164605) | human gut metagenome | biome: ENVO:00009003; feature: ENVO:2100002; material: ENVO:00002003...
TCAGATGTGTATAAGAGACAGCACTATGCCCTGCCGCTGTCGGCACCGACACATTTCGGACGCTGCTTTGTGCTGCCGATGCTTTCTGTGCCGCAGAAGGACGCTCCGTTCTCTTTGGTTTCACCGACCGCGTTGCACCTGTGCTCGTGCTTTTTGCCTCCGGCCTTGGTGTTTTCACCGCAGGAACAGCATTTTTAACATTTTCCGGTCGAACCCGTGTCTGCGTCTGCCAGAAATCGCTGCCTGTGTGCTGATAATAGGACGTTTCCGCTCGTTTCCGGCTGCTGCGCACACCATCACAGATCCACGAAAAAATCAGGTAGCGCTCCAGTGTGTTCCAAAAGCTGCTGCGCCGATGGCAGGGTTTATGCCGTCCACGGGACGCATACACAATCACTGACAAGCATCCGAAGAACAGAAATCCTGCCGCAAACCCGATCCCTGTAAACAGCTTTTTGAAAAAGCCCATCTCTCACACCTCTTCCGGTTACAGCTTCGCCTGATACACCCGCTCCGTCCGGGCATCGAAGCAGCAGAAAATCACCTGCATGGCGTAATCCGCGTGATCTTCCAGCCACTGTGCCACTGTTTTGACTGCAATCTCCGTGGCATCTTCCAGCGGGTAGCCATACACGCCGGTCGAAATTGCCGGGAACGCAATGCTATGGACATCATGCTCTTTGGCAAGACCCAGCGAATTGCGGTAGCAGTCCGCCAGCTGCGCAGCATCCTCTGCTGTGCCGGAATAAATCGGGCCTACCGTATGAATGATATACTTTGCTTTCAGCCGGTAGCCCTTGGTGATTTTTGCTTCGCCGGTGCGGCAGCCGTGCAGCGTACGACACTCCGCCAACAATTCCGGCCCTGCTGCCCGGTGGATGGCACCATCCACACCGCCGCCACCCAGCAGACTGCGATTGGCCGCATTCACGATGCAGTCACAGTCCAGCTTAGTGATGTCGCCCTGCTCCACTTGAATCTGATTTTTTACTTTTTCAGAAATCATTGTAAACTCCTCACTTTTTGAGCAGTTCCAGCGCCTTGTCCATGGACACACAATCGGCATAGCGGTCCGGCCAGAGGAACTCATTATAATAGCGGTAGCTCTGCTCCCCTGTCATATACTCGTTGTTCTGCGTGGAATTTGCATAGGCAGGAACGATCATGTGAAGGCCATGCTCAAAGCCCGCCTCCACCGTTGCATTGATGCAGAAGTCGGTCATGATGCCGCAGACCATCACATCTTTTTCGCCCTTTTCCGTCAGATATTCCAGCAGACCGCTTTCTTTTTTGAACGCACTGCATACGGTTTTGACGAACCGTTTTTCAGTCAGCAGCGGCGCAAACCCGGAATAGACCTCAAATTCATCGTCTCCGATGGAAAAGCCTGTACCGGGCCCATCGTCATGCTGGACATAGACGACCTCGATTCCCTGTTCGCGGGCAGTCCGGATCAGTTTCCTGATGTTGCTGACAAACTTTTCAAACGCATACAGGCGTTCATCCACGATACCTTTCTGTGTATCCACAACCAGTAAAACCATGTGTAAGCCCTCCTGTTTTTCTTTGATTTCATGCTACCATAAACCGCCGTTTTCTACAAGCAGATTCGAAAAATCCCCACAGGGAAAACCTGTGTTTCACCTGCAGGGATTGATTCAGCCACCCAAGACGATCAGGATCAGCACCACGACCACTGCAATGGCGATCAGGCAGCCGCACCCGCTGCCGTCCCCGCCGCCACCGCCATTGTTGTTGTGGTTTCCGCCGCCACCACCGCCGCCGGACGAACCGCCGAAGTTGCGGTTGAACGCCGTCATGCACTGGGCATAGCCCGTATCGCCCTTGCCGAAGTAGCCATAATCACCGTTTGACATTGTTTTGTCCTCCTCAGAAGTCTGTTGTCGCTTCTTCTGAAGGTATCTTACAAAAAGTGATGTCCAATAAACATCCTTTCTAATTTTTTTTTTTTTGAACCTCATATAATATTTTTCAAGGCTCTTGTCGCAGACGTCCACAATATGCAGCCAGTCTTTCCGTGTCAGCTTGCGGAAGATGATGGGATTCACTTCAACGGTCTCCACATCTTTGCAGCGCATCAGAAAGCGCATGTCTTCAAAACGCTTGAAAGGATTGGACAGAATGTTCTTCTCCACATCCGGCAGGGCAACTCTGCCATTGCTGTCCATGTACTCATAAATTGCTTTGAGCAGGACCGGCTTATAGGAAAAGCTCATATCCATCGTTTCAATGAATTTCATGAACTTATCTGCCATATTCTGCGGCGTGATAAGATCCCAGCCGTACTGCTTGGCAATGTTTCGGACACTTTCCTCGCGGAAATAGTGGAACATCCGCTTGTCGCCAAACGGGACAGAAAAATCCGGCTTGATTTTTCCATCCTTGATATAACGATCTACCGTTTCGGATTGCACATCTACCATCCGAACAAACTCAATCTGCGAGATCATATCCTTGACGCTGTTCTGCCAATTGAACAAGTCGATTTCCCTGCCGTAATTGGTGCGGCTGTCCGTCATGGTCATCAGGATACCCTCGATTTTCAGCTTCGGGTTGATCTGCCGACGCACTTTCTGAATGGTCTGCAGCAGCTGCTCCAGTCCCTTTGCCGAAAGGTACTGCGCCTGCACCGGAATCAGCGTGGTATCCGCTGCGGCCAGTGCATTGATGGCGGTATCTCCACAGGAGATAATTATAAATTCGCACATAGTGCGTACCGCTAGCCATAGAAGCGGAGCGACTACTGTCAGCATTCCCAGAGACGGCGTACAATCCAGCAGGATATAATCGTATTCCCGCCGGGCGCTGTCCAACACCTGTTTGAGCATCTTTTCCCGGCTCATACTGTTGACAAGGGCCACTTCCAACCCTGCCAGTTCGATGTTAGCCGGAATCAGGTCAACGCCCTCCGCATGGTGCAGGATGCCTTCACCGGGCGGGATGCACTGGTTGTTCATGGCTTTTGCCATCAGGGCAGAAGGCGTAACAGGCAGTTCATCGGGCTGCTGCCAGCCCATGCTGATGGCAATGTCCGCATGGCGGGCAAATATAAATCTGCACGCAGTGCACACAACTGGCCATAGGAGCGAAGCGACTATGGTAAGCGACCCCTGCGGGTCGGCATCCACCAGCAGCACCTTTTTGCCTTCCCGTGCAAGCCCTACGCCCAGATTTTCGCAGGTCGTGGTTTTGCCGGTTCCGCCTTTCTGATTGACGATGGCAATCGTGGTTGCTTTTTTCGACATTTTCATCACCCCCTGTTCGATAAATCATGATTGGTTTGGTTCTGGTAATAAAGCTGCATGGTCGTGGGTGCATTGTAGAGTGCAGCCAGCAGATACTGCTTCATGTTCCGGACCGGTGCGGTACTTTCCGCAAGACGCTTCAGCACAAAGCGGCTATGGTCTGCATTCAGCTTCATGAATCGGCTGCGCACGACCTCCGCGGGCTTGTCATCCCCTGCCACCCGCAGCATTCTGCGTTTCGAAGAGCAGGTATCCACCAGAAGATTCACGATTTGATGGATGGTGTCCTCCTCATCCGGGCAGGCCCGGAGCAGCAAGTCCACCTCCAACGACTGCATAAAATACGCTTCCAGCCGTGTGCGCTCATCCGGTTTGCTCTCCGCGTCGGAAGAGAAAGGATCAGGTTCACTCCCCTCGGTTTTATTCCACTCAGTCTTATTTCCTCGTGATTTTGCCGTTTCCTGCTGCGCTGAATCCGCGGCACCGGAACCGTTCTTTTCACGATTCCGGAAACGCGGGTCTGCAAAGTTTTTGACGTAAATCAGATTGGGTTTTCCCAGCCCGCGCCGTTTGCGCTCAATCAGTCCAAACTTTTCCAATTCCCGGAACAGTTTGGTTGCCTTGTTGTCTGCGCAGCCCAGTGCATCCATCACTTCCTGCACAGGAAAAATGATATACACCCTTCCCTGCTCATCCAGCCATCCGTTTTTCACCGACAGCCCCATGCGGTCCAGCAGGATGCCGTACAGCGTTTTGGCATCGGTGGGCAGGTCCTTGAATTTTATGTCCCGGAATAAAATTTGGGGCACCCAGAAATACGAGAACACCTCGCCCGACTGCCCATAGAAATAGTCAAACATCCTGATTTCCTCGCTTATCCTGCCTTGTCACATCCTTGACAGCTCCGTTCGTAGTATGATGAAATATGTATGACTATCGTTATTTTTCTTTACAAAGATGGCCTGCCATGCTGCAACAGCCGCATCTACGGCCGCCAGACAACAGAAAGGGGTATCTCATGGCCAGAACTGCCGACACCATTGCCATCTATTCCCGCAAATCCCGCTACACCGGCAAGGGCGAAAGTATCGGAAATCAGATCGACCTCTGCCGCGAATATATCCGCACCCACTACGGAGATGCCGCTGCGGAACATGCCGTTGTCTTTGAGGACGAAGGCTTTTCCGGCGGCAACCTGAACCGCCCGGATTTCAAAAAGATGATGACTGCGGCCAAGGACCGGAAATTCAAGGCCATTGTGGTCTACCGTCTGGACCGCATCAGCCGCAACATCAGCGACTTTTCCAGCCTGATTGAAGAACTGGGACGGCTGGGCATCGACTTTGTGTCCATCCGTGAAAGTTTTGACACGTCCAGCCCCATGGGCCGCGCGATGATGTACATCGCATCCGTGTTCAGTCAGCTGGAACGTGAGACCATCGCGGAGCGCATCCGGGACAACATGCACGAGCTGGCAAAGACCGGGCGCTGGCTGGGCGGCACGACCCCCACGGGCTACGCCTCTGAGAGCGTCAAGAGCATCACGGTGGACGGCAAGACCAAAAAGGCCTGCAAGCTTAAGCTTCTGCCGGACGAAGCAGAGATCATCTACAAAATTTTCGACCTCTACGAGCAGTACGATTCCCTGACCATGACCGAGACCGAGCTGCTGCGGCAGGGCATCAAAACAAAAACCGGGCGTTTGTTCACCCGGTTTTCCATCAAGTCGAATTTGCAGAATCCTGTCTACCTGATTGCAGACAAGGACGCCTATCAGTATTTTGTGGACAACGAAGCGGAGCTGTTCGCCCCGGAGTCCGATTTTGACGGTGTGCGCGGCGTGCTTGCCTACAACCGCAGCGACCAGGAAAAAGGCCGTGCTACGGTCTACAATCCCATCAGCGAATGGATCGTTTCGGTGGGCGAGCACCCCGGCATCATTTCCTCCAACCGGTGGATCCGGGTGCAGGAATCGCTGGAGCGGAACAAATCCAAGTCCTACCACAAGTCCCGCGGCAACGAGGCGCTGCTCACCGGTCTGCTGTGGTGCTCCTGCGGCAGCCGGATGTACCCGAAGGTCACCGGGCGCAAAACTGCCTACGGGCAGGTGGTCTTTCCCTATATGTGCAAACTGAAGGAGCGCAGCCGCCGGGAGCTTTGCAGCGTTCCCAACGCCAACGGCAATCTGTTGGATGCTGCCATCTGCGAACAGGTCAAGCACCTTGCCGACCATTCCAGCGACTTTATGAAGCAGTTGGAAAAGGCAAAGTCCGCCCACGCAGGCAACCGCTCCGAGTTTGAGACCAAGCTTTCCACCCTGCGCAAAGAGCAGGCCGAGACGCAGCGGAAAATCAATGCACTGATCGATTCGCTGGCTGACTTCGGCGACAGCACCGCTGCTGTCCACCTGAAAAAGCGCATCGAGGAACTGAATGCACAGGATGCCGCCCTGAGTTCCCGCATCCGGGAATTGGAAAGCCTCACCGACAACGGTGTTCTGGGCGGCATCGAGTTTGACGTGATGCGGCAGCTGCTGACCGTGTTCCACGACAACATCGACGACATGACCGTGACCCAGAAGCGTGCCGCCATCCGCACGGTGGTGCGCAAGGTGGTGTGGGACGGCAAGGTGGCGCATGTGGTGCTCTTCGGTTCACCGGAGGATGAAATCGACTGGACCACCTTCCCGGTAGATCCGGAAGAGGACGAGAATGACCCCGAGGGCGGTGGAGATGGTTCCGATTCTCACCCCAGCGGAACAATCGACAATTGAGGTAGAAAGCCATGAACCTTTTGGGGCAAAATGGTCTATGTTCTGCTGCCTGAAAGTCCGCAGCTATGTATTGGCTGCGAATGTTGCAGGTACGTTAAAAGTTGCGCCGCTTCAAATTCTCAAGTTCCCGGTCGTCCTTCCACATAAGTTTTTGGATGCCGAGAAGTTCAATCTGCGGTTTTCGGACGCATCCGAGATCACGGAAATTGCGGACAAGCTGCGGTGGTATCGCTATCAAAAAGGACTTCGTCAGCGTGACGCGGCGGACTATGCGGGTATCGACCGCAGTACCTACATCCATTACGAAGAGGCAGGGCGGGACTATTATCCGAAGGAACACATGGAAAGGCTGGCAGAGCTGTTTGAGGTACCGCTGGAGGATTTGCTGGATGACTATAACCTGTTTCTGCTGCGGGGTCAGGGGGAGCAAATCAAAGCCATACGTCAGCGGCTCGGCTTGACGCAGAAGGCATATGCAGCGCAGCTTGGCGTCCCGCTGCAAAAGTTCAAGCGATGGGAACAGGGTACCGTGCAGATTTTCAAATCCACATGGGAGAAGTATTTCAAACAGGTCTTGAAAAATATGAATAATTCTGATAGAATTATCGTAGAATAATTTAGGAGGTGTTGACGCGTGATTATCAAATCTTCGACCGCACTTCGCAATGACTATGGCATGATTTCTGATCTGGCGCATGATGAAGCGGAACCCATCTATATCACCAAAAACGGCGAGGGCGATCTTGTCGTGATGAGCATTGAAGCCTTTGAACAGCGTGAAGAAACCTTAAAGCTGCGCGCAAAGCTGGAGGCAGCGGAGGCATCCCGACTCTCCGGCGCACCCACCTATACGCTGGAGGAATCCAGAAAACGGCTGGAGGCGATCTATCAGCGTGGCTAACCTTGTGATTCTGGAACCCGCCCAGCGAGAGCTTGAAGAAATCGCACAGCTTCACTTGAACCTTGTAGGAGCAAACTCAGCGAGAAACATTACCAATCTGATTTTAGATACGCTTTCCCGGCTGGAGTTGTTTCCGCTGTCCGGCCATATCCCGCAGGATAAAGAACTGCGAAACGGCGGATACCGATATGTGATCGCCGGAAAGTATATCTGCGTGTACCGGCTGATCGCTGAAACGGTTTATGTCTATCATATCGCCCACGGCGCAAGCAATTATCCCACACTGTTTAAGAGACTCCTGAAAGAAGAAAAACAATAACGATCCATATGAAAAACGAGCAGACCGGCTGTTGAGGCCGGCCTGCTCGTCTGCTATGTATTATTGCTGCGCTTTCAGATGCTTCACCGCTGCGTCCACCAGTTCCAGCTTCTGCTCCGTGGAACAGGGCAGCTTCTGGATAGATTTCAGCGCCTGCTCGGACTGGAACTTCGCTAGCTCCTGCCCAAGCTCCTGCTGCGCCTGCTTTGATTTCGGGAAGATCAGAAATACTTCCATGGCTGCCCTCCTTTCCAGAGCGTTTTCTGCTTCAATCTATGCGTGTGTTCCGGCGGCTATGTAGACAAATAGAATTCAATTTCGCGGCTGCGAGGGAAATCGTATTGCCGCGCGGCTTTGGCGGTGCGGGAATGCTTGCCATTCAAGGACTTTTTGACCCTGAATTGTCTACCCTTGACCGCCGTTTGCGGGCGGATTTCGCCTTCTGCTGGCGGTGAACATCCTTGGCGCAGGCGGGGCAGTATTTTGTCCTGCCGGAGCGGGCGAGAATACCCGTGCCGCAGACTTCGCAGCGGCGGAGTTTTTTCGGGCTGAGAATGGCCTGTTCCAGCTTTGGCTGTCGCGGCAGCACGGCGCGGCGAAACCACCGGCAAAGCAGACTTCGGGAGATGTGTTGCGGACAGACGCCGTCCAACAGCAGGCAGTCGTCATCCAAGAAGTTGCAGCAGCGTTTTGTAAGACCGCGCACGCTGCGGAGCTGCCCCGGCGTCAGGCGAAAGAGCGAGCCGTCCGGCAGCCGCTCGATGGGGTCAAGCTTGTGCATCTTCGCCCTCCTTTGCGATGAGCTTTGCGTCCGCTGGGTAGTTCAGCGTAATGAGGGCTGGTTTGCCAAAACCCTGCTTTTTTCGGAAAATCAAGCCGCTGTACTCCAACTCCCGGAAGATCCGCGTGGCGCTCTGGCGGCTGCGGTGGAGTTTGGTCTGCGCCTGCTCCAAGGTGAAGTACAGCCGAATCGTGCCGTCCGGCTCGACGTAGCCGTTCTGACGGGAAATGCTGGCTCTGTCCAGCAGCAGCGCATAGAGCACCTTCGCGTCGTTGCTGATGTCCCGCAGGGCTTCATCTTGGAGAAGGAACCTTGGAAGCGGCACATAGGACGCCGCCGGGCTCTGCGTCGTGAGCTTGCAAAAAGTTTTCATCTGACCTCCTATCCCATCCATCAATCCATCCATTTTTGTGTTGATTGATTGATGGATGATTTTTTTGTATCTTGATTTATTTCTTATTAGTTAGAGGATGAATTTCAGCCCCGATGAACGGCACGAAAACCGTCGTCCTGAAATCCGGTTGCGGTACGCTCCGGAGCGTCAGCTTGTCCACCGTCTGAAAAACCGGTGACGGAAAACCCACACATGGAAAACCCCGTTGTGGTCAAAGCTCGTCTTTCTGCCGTACTTTCAACAGCTCCCAGATCTCGGCCTGCCGCGCTTTCAGCTCGGCAACGTCGTCCTCATAGCAGCGCCCGGCGCTGTTGATGCGGCGGCAAATCTGGTTGATGTTCGAGGCGGCACGGCTGACAGCAGCAGCCAGCTTCTTTTGCTCGGTGTAGTCCACCTTGATGATGTAGCCGTCGATGAGCATCTTGCGGGCATACGCGCCGAAGTTGTGTGTTCCCAACTGGCGCATCTTGTGCTGTACGAGATTTAACTCCTGCTCGTTCAGGCAGATTTCCTTGCGGATGGGTCGTGTGCGGTCCGGCATGAGAATCACCCCTTCAGGTGCAGCCCGAAGGCACCGTTTTCTTCCAGAATTTCCAGATAGCCATTGCCGGTGAGTTCAGCAAAAACCGGAGTAACCTTTTCAGGCGGGAGGGTCAGAACATCTGCAAGTTCCTGCGCACTCAGACCACCGTCCTCGAAGGTGTACAAGAGCGCGCCGGTGAGCTTGGCTTCTGCGGAGAGGTTCGTATCCAGCAGGAGGCGGGTGGGTACAGCGGTCATGTGGGCATGGTTGTAGTAAGTGATCATAGTGTTTTCTCCTTTCGATTTTGAAAAACTTTGTTTGAAGGGCGGCTTGGAAGCGAAGCTGTTTGCCTTTCACTTTACAACGGACAATTTTCAAGAGAAAAACAGGGGTCGAGAGAAAATTATTTTCCCCTTCTATATAACCAACGGACAAAATAAATCAGAGTGTCACGATTTTGTCTCACAGACGTTTTCCTATCTACTTTACAACGGACATTTTTCCCCAAAAACTTGGCACCCTTTTTCAAAAAACTTTTCTTGCCTCTGATCCTCCCTCTACTTAGCTAAGTGAATCAGAGATCGGTTTTGTCCCAGATTTCTCAAAAAAGTTTCGAGGACGGCGAAACGGTCTCTGTGCGCTGCTCCAAATTGCCCTTTCTACTTTCCAACGGACAAAATGATGCGGTCTGCCACGGTTTCGTCATAACAAGGGCAAAAAAAGAAGCGCCTGCCACTACGACAAGCGCTTTGTTTTTGCATCAGTTATTCGAGCAAATCCTCTATATCCCTTTGATCGTATTCAGTTTTCTGCATCAGCCGACAGACGCCGTCCGCCTCATCCCGCTGCTGCAAAAGCTGGGCGAATGCCCGATAGAGTGCGGCCTGCCGCCGCTCGATCACGCCGCGATTCTGCTGCATGGCATCCGCTGCCCTGCGGATGGACAGCCCCTCGGAAAAGCGTTTCCGGAAGAGATCGGCGTAGTCGTTGAGCACTGTTTTGAGCGACTGCTGGGCAAACGCGAGATCCTCACACATGGCCTGATATGTCTCGCGGTTGGATATGCCGATGTACTGCTTCCGCTCCCGGATGAGTTTGTATCGCCGCAGGTCCATCCGGTAGTTTTCGCAGATGTCCTTGGCGTATTCATAGTAGGTTCGACTGCAACGGATGGTGCGCTCCGAGTACTCGTCATCGACGTAAGTGAAGGGCTTGCTCTTGGGCTCAGGAAAGCCGTCTTCATACACTTCGCGGACGGTGCCTTCGTCAATCTCGCGCCGGGTTTGACGGACGTATTTATCCCGCAGCACACCATCGACTTCGACCTGCTCGCAGAAGGAGGTGTACCGGATGAGGTAGTAATGCTCGTTGTCTTCTTTGGAAAAACTGGCATCCTTGCAGACCACGATGGACTCGCCGGTGTCGATGTCCTTGAGCACCCGGACAACGAAGATGGGCTTTCCGTCGTACCGCTTGTAAAACCCGGCAAATACCCGTTTGAGTGCCATAAGAAAGTCCTCCTTCCGCTGATTTTCTTACAGTATAGCACAGATTTCGGCGGAGAGAAAGAGCGGCGTTGGGTCGGAGAAAACTGGGATTTGAGAGAATAGCAAGCACAGCCGGTGTATATACACACGGCGATTTCTGATTAAGGAGACCCTGCCCTTAATCCGCGAAATGCTTGTTGGGATGCCTCCCAAACCCTCATAAACTCTACGAAAGGACGGACAGCCAATGGCAAACAGAACAAGACCGAATCAGATACTCTTCTTTGTTTCCGACGAGGAAAAGCGCATTATCAAGGCGAAGATGGCGCAGCTCGGAACAAAGAATATGGGTGCGTATCTCAGGAAGATGGCGATTGACGGCTACATCATCAAGGTGGACTACACGCAGCAGAAGAAGCTCGCATCCGCCGTCAGCCGAGCAGCGGCGAATATCAACCATGTTTGCCGCCGCATCAACTCGACGGGACACTTCTATGAGGATGATGTCACCGAACTGAAAGAGAGGCAAAAGGAAATATGGCAGTTACTAAAATCAAGCCAATCCGAGGAACTGTAAACAAGGCGCTTGCCTACATCCTCGACCCGGCGAAGACTGACGATCAGCTCTATGTTTCCTCTTTCGGCTGTGCTGCCAGCGACGCGGCGGCAAAGGAATTTGAGTGGACGCGAAACCTCGCTGTCCAACAGGGAATGCAGATGCCGAAGGTGATTGCACGACACCTGATTCAATCCTTCGACATCGGAGAGGTCACGCCGGAACAGGCGCATGAGATCGGTAAGCAGTTCGCGGACGAATGGCTAAAAGGCAAGTATGAATATGTGATCGCCACCCACATCGACAAGGGGCATTGCCATAATCATATCATCTTTAACGCTGTCAACTTTGTAGACTACCATGCCTATCGGAGCAACAAGCGGACATATCGGGAAATGCGGCAACTCAGCGATGAAATCTGCAAGGAGCACGGACTTTCCGTGATCCCACCCTCGCAGAGTAAGGGCATGGACTACAAGGAATACACGGAGGCTAAGCGCGGCACAAGCTGGAAGCAAAAGCTCAAGCAGACCATCGACCGCTGCATCATCACGGCGAAGGATTTCGATGAGTTTTTGAAGCTCATGCAGGAAGCCGGATATGAAATCAAACCCGGCAAATACATTTCCTTCCGTGCCGAAGGACAGGAGCGTTTTACCCGTGCGAAGACCATCGGAGACAACTACACCGAGGACCGGATCAAAGAGCGCATTCAGGGGCGAGGGAACCGCAAGTGTCAGGTGCAGACCTCTCGCCGGGGCATCTCCCTCATCAGCGATATTCAGGAGCGCATCCAGCTTATCGGCAGCAAAGGTTACGAGCACAAAGCGAAGCTCACCATTCTCAAGGAAGCTGCGCGTACTCTCAACTACCTGACAGAGAATAACCTTCTGCAATATGCTGATCTTGAAAAGAAAGCCGAGGACATTCACAGCTCCTATGCCCGTACCGGAAGCGAGCTGAAAAGTGTTGAAGCCAGACTGCGTGAGGTGCAGCCGCTTATCAAAAACATCTCGAACTACCAGCGTCTCAAACCGGTTTATGATGCCTATATGAAGGCGACAGACAGACCAGCATACCGTGCCAAACACGAAGCAGAGCTTGTCATCTATGAGGCTGCAAAGAGCACCCTACTCGCCATGCAGGGTGACGGGAAATTGCCAAGCTTGAAGTCTTTGCAAACCGAACAGCAACGACTCGTGGATGAGCAGCAGCGGCTCTATGACGAACGCGCCAAGCTGAAAAAGGAAGCTCGTATGATTGACACAATGAAGGCAAATGTAGATGATTTCCTCAGCCCGTCATTGGTAAAGGAGCAGGAAAAATCCCACAGCGGAGAACTCGAATAAGCATAAGAAAAAGGCTCACCGAAACCTATTGTAAGATTTCGGTGAGCCTTCGTTTTCATGTTAGGGCTTAACTTGTTTTGAATGTTTGACCATTGTGTCGATGACATCATAAATCTGAGAGCGATCCTCATCAGAAAGCTTGTCGAGCTTTTGAGCCAGAAGCGAATCTTTTACGACATACCCATTGTCAAGGACATCCGCAAGGATCATATCCGCTGAAACGCCGAGAGCATTGATTATGGAAATCAAGGACTCAAGAGAAGGCGTTTTTTCACCGCGCTCTATTGCGCCCACATAGTTAATACTTAGAGCAGCTTTTTCCGCAAGGTCCTCTTGACGAAGCTTCTTCATCAGGCGGTATTTGCGGATATTTTTGCCGATGGACTCAAGCCTCATCGCAGCACCTCCTATCAGCGTGAAATACACACTAATAGTATAGGTGGAACGGCAGTCACTATACACATTCTATAAGGAAGTTACCAACGCTATTAGCGTTGATTTGTTTATGGAATTATGCTATCCTTTTATGTTGAAGAGGTGTATCTTGTGATGGGAAAAGAAGAGACAGCGACCTTTATCGGTCACAAAGAATGCTATGGAGTCCGAGCAGAGGATGTCCGACGAGAAATTGAAAAGCTTATCGCCTCCGGGGTTACTGACTTATTAAACGGCGGCATGGGCGGGTTTGATTGGATGTGCGCAAGGGTTGTCTTTGACCTGAAAAAGAGCTATCCGCAGATAAGGAACTACCTTGTCATTCCCTACCTAACTTTCAACATTGCCGAGCCAAAATACTTCGATGACATTATCTATCCAGAAGGCTTTGAGAAGTATCATTTCAAAGCTGCGATCCCAGCAAGGAACCGGTATCTCGTCGATAACTCTGCATACGCCGTGTGTTATGTGACACACGGATGGGGAGGCGCTGCAAAGACATTGGAGCGTGCTCAGAAGAAAGGGCTGACAATAATCAATTTAGGGGAGAGAAATGATGGGAGAGATAATCTATAAGAAACAATTTCAAAGAGAAGCGATAGACGAAAACGAAGCTGAAATGTCTGAATGCACAAAAAGTCACAGGAATTGCGCTGGCAAGGTACCGTCGTTTGAAGAAGTCCTAAAAGAGATTTATAGTAATGTAACCTATATCGTCTTACCAGAGCGAGAGAAGAAAGCAGAATACTTTATCAAGACTGCAATAGAAATCTCAAATGATTATAAACTTGACATAGAGATTGAGAAACATCTGAGCCATATATCAGTAACCTATTCTTTTGATTGCTGTGCAGGAATGGGTTTCCTGAAAAGAATAATCGAGATGTCGGATGACATTGCTTTCTTTGATCACATCAAAGGCTTTGATTTAGTCATGTCCCTCGACTTTTATACAAAAGCTGTATTCAAAAGAGATCGGCTCATTCAGCCTAAATGGTCAGACCTGAGTTGCTGATAAGCACTCGGGTTATATTCTTGACTATATGTTCCAAGTTCTTGAAACTATTTCGTTAATATTTGCAAGAATCTATTGTATCTTTCGAGCGTTCCCATTATAATTAAAAAAGTAAAAAGTATTTTTGTATTCCCATCACATAGTCGAAAAACGAGGAGCGTTGACATGAAGATAAGTTATAAGAAACTCTGGATGCTGCTCATTCAAAGGGACATCTCAAAGGTAACTCTGCGCAAAGATGTTGGGATCGCTGCTGGCACTATGAGCAAGCTCAATAAAGGGGAAGAAGTTGCCCTCTCTATTTTGCTACGCATCTGCGATTATCTTGATTGCGACATTGGAGATATTTGCGAAGCTGTGCGAGGGGACTAGGAATGAGTCCGTTTTTTCGTACAGGTATTCTTTATAATAGATATTGAGTAATTCTAATCTGGAGGGTCAGAAATGGTTCAAACTGATTTGAAGTTTTTTACAAACGAGCCAGAGCGAGATTTATACAGCCGGTTTGCTGCTATACTAAAAAGCAATACACAATTTTTTGATGTCCTTGTAGGTTATTTTCGTGCAAGCGGATTCTTCAAAATGTACGAGGCTCTGGAAAGCGTAGAGAAAATCCGTATATTAGTCGGCTTAAATGTCGATAGATTTACTGTGAAGATTATTGATAAGGCTATAAACGAAGCTAAAGTAGCTTCTGTTTCTGCTGCTGACGGTAAAGGAATAATTGCCGAGGAAGTAGAGAAGGAATTTGATACAGCTACAAGTTCGGTTGAGGTGGAAAAGGGTGTTCGCATTTTCCTTGAATGGCTCAAGTCTGGCAAGTTGGAAATGCGAATGTTTACCGAAGCTCCCATCCATGCTAAAGTCTACATTATGCGGAAGGACCAAACGAGGGTGCCTGATACTTTTGGTAGTGTTATTACCGGCTCAAGCAACTTCTCCGAAGCCGGATTGGTCAATAATCTTGAGTTCAATGTAGAACTCAAGGATTATGCTGATGTCAAGTTTGCACTCGATAAGTTTGAAGAACTTTGGGAAAAAGGAACTGACATCAAGGAAACATACATTGAAGCCATTGAGCAGAATACATGGATGCGTGAAGATATTACCCCATATCAGCTTTACCTAAAGACGCTGTATGAGTTCTTCAAAGAAGAAATCAATGCTGATAAAGAAAACTTTGAGACGCTGCTGCCGGACGGTTATATGCGTTTGCAGTATCAGATTGACGCTGTTACGCAAGCTCGTCAAAAATTGGAAGCGTACAACGGAGTATTCATATCCGATGTTGTAGGTCTCGGTAAAACATACATCTGCGCAATGCTGGCAAACAGTTTTAACAGGAACTCCTATAAGCTCTTTATCTGTCCTCCCGTCCTCGTGGATTATTGGCGTGGTGTACTGCAAGAGTTTGATGTATCCCGTTGTGATGTTGAGTCATTGGGTAAACTTGATAAAATCATTGCAAAAGGTACAGATAAATACAATTATGTTTTCGTCGATGAGGCGCACCGTTTCCGTAACAGCGGAACAGAAGCGTTCACTGAGCTTCATCAGATTTGCCGAGGGAAAAAGGTTATCCTTATCTCTGCTACACCTATCAACAATTACACCAGCGATGTTGAAAATCAGCTCTACCTTTTCCAATCAAAACAGAGTGGCACGATTAACGGCATCAAAAATATTGAGGGATTCTTTCGAGGCTTAAACGCAAAGCTGGCAAAGAAGCCGAAAGGCTCTGCTGCATACATGGCACAGCTCAGAGAAAACTCTGAGGTAATCCGAGACAGATTGATTCGAGAGGTTATGATCCGTCGTACTCGTGGAGAAATCCAACAATATTATGCAGATGATTTGGCAAAGCAAGGTTTGACATTTCCAAGAGCTGGTAGCCCTGAAAAGATCGTCTATTCATTTGACGAAGAAACCGACGATGCTTTCAACCAAACCATTAGCATAATAAAGGACTTCAAGTATTCTCGTTATACACCGCTGCTCTATCTGAAAGATAAGAAAAAATATGCCACTATGCTTACTGCGCAACACAACATGGGCGGCTTCATGAAGGGAATCTTAGTAAAAAGACTTGAGAGTAGTTTCTATGCTTTTAGAAAAACTCTTGACCGTTTCATCGAATCCTATACAAAGTTCATAGCAATGGCGAAAACCGGCAAGGTTTACATCAGCAAAAAAGTAAATGTCTATGATCTTTTGGATGGCGGCGATGAGGAAAAATTGATGCATCTGATAGAGCAACAGGATGTCATGGAGTTCGCCACTAAAGAGTTTTCTTCGCAGTTTTTCCGTGACTTAGAGGCTGACCTTGCCCAGCTCAAATCGTTGCAGTTCATTTGGTCTTTGATTTCAACTGACCCAAAGCTCCAAGAGTTCAGGCACGACTTGACCTCAAATCCCATCATGAAGGGGAAAAAAGTCATTGTCTTCACTGAATCAACCGAAACGGCTGAGTATCTATATAATCAGCTTCAGGACATCTACGGTAAGCGTATCATATATTACAGTGGTCAGAGCAGTCCTGCCCTAAAAGTTGAAATTGAGGATAGTTTTAATCCAAAATTTAAGAACAAGGACAATGACAAGTACGATCTCCTAATTACTACTGATGTTCTTGCCGAGGGTATCAACCTTCACAGAGCCAATGTTCTTGTAAACTATGACTTACCTTGGAACCCCACTCGCATCATGCAGCGTGTAGGTCGTATCAATCGTGTTGGTACAGAGCATGATCGTATTTATGTGTTCAACTTTTTCCCTACGGCGCAGAGCAAGAAGCAAATGCCTCTCGAAGAGCGCATCCTTGAAAAGCTGCAAGCGTTCCATGATACGCTTGGTGAAGACTTCAAATATCTCTCTGATGAGGAAGAAGTTTCTTCTAAAAAGTTGTTCTCCGACTTGACTTCTGATCTCGACGGCAACGAAGAGAGCACTAACCCTGAGCTGGCTTATCTCGCTATTATCCGTCAGATACGCGATAATGATCCAAAGCTCTTCTCTATAATCAAAAGGCTTCCCAAGAAGGCTAAGGCTGGTAAAAGGTCGGAAAAGGTGGCTGACGATTCTACCGTAACATTCATTCGTAAGGGTGCATTGAAAACTTTTTTTGTGAGTGATAAAGAGACAACTCAGCAGTTGTCCTTTATGCAAGCGATTGAACTAATTAAAGCCGATCCTAATGATCCCAAAGTATCCGTATCAAGCGATTACTATGATCACTTCGGAAAGAACAGCACTGCATTCGATGATATGTTGATTGCCGAAGAGGAAGTCACTACTGAAAAAATCATGGTTACCGGAAATGATGCAAAAATAATCCGGTTGCTTAAGGCAATTAGAACGGATCCTCGGCTAACCGACGATCAGGAAGAAACGATCGATAAACTCATATCTCTCTGGGAGAACGGTGACATTCCTGCAAAGGTTGGCAAGGATGTCATGAAAAAGAGCAAGGTAGTAACCGATGTCCTTGAACTCTATTATGAAATCTTGAAGCTGGTTCCATCTACATATTTTGAGGACAAGCATAGCCCGCAAACTCAAGTTGATGGTGAGAAGCAAATTATTCTTTCTTGCTACCTGAAAACGGGAGGTAAATCATGAGCAGTGCTGTTATGAAGAAAATCGAATCCGTTCTGCATAGCTCTTACAATATCAAGAACTATGTGGAGTTTGTGCAGGAAATATTCCCGAATATCCATCTTGTTGCTCCTGAAAAGCTTAACAAAGAGTTTTCTAACTTCTCTTCGCACATTGAAGGGTCTGCTCATGTTGGCACTTTTCAGACACCGGATAAGAAGAAAATAATCATCATGGCTGTCCAGCTCAAGAATGCTGGTTATGTCGAGAACTCGAGAAGCACACAGCGTAGCTACGCAAAGAAACTGATTGAAAATGGCAACGCAGATGCAGCCTTCATTGCCTTCTATACTGAGGGCGAACCCAAGTGGCGTTTGTCTCTCGTTCGTCTTGACTATGAGATAAAAATTGAGAACGGACGCTTGAAGACAGCCGAAAGCCTCACTCCGGCGAAACGCTACTCATATCTTGTTGGTCAAGATGAGCCTTGCCATACTGCTATCAGCCGTTTTGAGCGTTTTATCACTGACAGTATTGTAAGCTCTGAACATCCCACACTTGATGATCTTGAAGAGGCATTTAGTGTTGAAAAGGTAACCGACGAGTTTTTCAATCTCTACTGCGAAAAGTTTCATCAGTTGCGTGAGCAACTTGAATTAAATGAAGACTTCCGCATTGAAGCGGAGCAGCATAACTTCACATCGGCTCAGTTTGCAAAAAAACTGATGGGTCAGATTGTCTTCCTCTATTTCCTGCAAAAGAAGGGCTGGCTTGGCGTCGGCGCTTGGCCCAACTCGCTGACAGAAAAGGAATACAAAAATGCTTTTTACGCTCGTGGTGCAAAGTCCCGCGAATTGATTCCGATGGTATATCGCCCTGTCGGTGATGGTACATATCGCATTACCGGTGCTGCACTAAATAGCATTAGCGATGCCGATGAGGAAGTTTTGGCAATGTGCGTCAAGGGAAAGCCTTGGGGCAGCGGTCCACATGACTTCATGCGTAGGCTCTTCAATATAGCCGTTCAGCGCAATGTCAACTTTTTTGATAAGTTACTTGAGCCGCTGTTCTACGATGCTCTCAACCGCAATCGTGGAGAGCAAGGATACTGTCCGGCTCTTCATTGCCGCATCCCGTTTCTTTCCGGCGGTCTATTTGAGCCTATTGACGGCTATGACTGGGAACATAACGACTTCTCTATTCCGAACGAAATCTTCTCAAATGTTGCTGAAAAAGGCAGAGATGCAGACGGCATTCTCGACATCTTTGATCGCTACAACTTCACCATGAGCGAAGACGAACCTATGGAGCGTGAAGTTGCTATTGACCCTGAGATGCTGGGTAAGGTTTTTGAAAATCTTCTTGAAGTCAATGACAGAAAATCTAAGGGTGCTTTCTATACCCCTCGCGAGATCGTTCATTATATGTGTCAGGAGAGCTTAATTACCTATCTAACCAACGCCATGAAGGTTGATGAAGAGGCGATCCGCGACTTCATCCTCTATGGTGACTTCATGAAAGATGAGGACACTGTTAAGGATAAACGGCAAGGCAATGGCGGTATGTATATCTCCGAGCAACTCTATAAAATCAATCCAGACGGAACTGTTGCAGTAAACCGTTTGGTTGATATGGATAATGCGTTGAAGGATGTCCGCGTCGCCGATCCGGCTGTTGGATCGGGCGCGTTCCCTCTGGGTATGCTCAACGAAATTGTCAGAGCGCGTCAGAATATCTCTGCATATTTAGCTATCACCATGAAGCCTTACGATATTCGCATGATGTATCAAATGGATCGTTCTCCCCATACCTTGAAGTACGAAACTATCCGTAACTGCATTTTTGCAGCCGACATCGAACCGTCCGCCGTTGACATTGCGCAGCTTCGTCTTTGGCTTGCTCTTGTTATTGATGATGAGATCAATCCAAATGCCCAAACTCCGTTGGATGGGCATAGGAATCCCCTTCCTTTACCTAACCTTGAAAGCAATATTCTGTGCGGAAACAGTCTTATTGATGAGTTTGAAGGAGTCCGTCTGGTCAAAGAAAGCAATTTACTCGGCAGTTCCGGTGAGTACCAGCAAGAGTTGTCGTCCGGACGGTTTGACGCTATTGTTGAAAAACTCATCGAGGCACAGGACGAATTGTTCCGTTGTGATAATACTGAGAAGAAAAAGCAACTTAAAGAGCAAATAGAATCTCTTCGCAATATGATTATCATGGTTCAGCTTGAAGGTTGTGATCCAGAAAAAATCCATCGCTATTACGAAACAAGGCAAATGGCTTCCAAGCCATATGTTCTTTGGCGTTTGGATTTTGCAAGGGTGTTCCGTGAAAAAGGAGGATTTGATATTGTAATAGGGAATCCACCTTACGGTCTGCTTAACAAGAAACAAAATCAAAACACAAGTATTATGGCAAATGAGTTTGAACTTAATTGCTACAAGACTGCTGACATTTATAAACCAGCCAAAGGTGGCATGATAAATATTTTCCGTCTCTTTATCTGCAAGTCTTTTGATCTCCTTAAGGAAAATGGGCACACATCATTGATTTTCCCGATGGCGTTTATGTGTGACCTTAGTGCATATGGGCTGAGAAATTACATTCTTAATTACAATAAGATTGATTATTTAGAAGCCTTTCCTGAAAGAGACAATGAGAATAGAAGAGTTTTCAGGTCAGCTAAGATGTCTGTGTGTATTCTTGGAGCATCTAAGTGTCGAGCTCAGAAAACTTATGCTTTCCCTGTCAGAATAAGCCGTGACCGCTTTGTTGATCTCCATAGTCCAAAAACAATGATGTCACTCGATGACATTGAAACCATTGATAAAGCATCTCTGACAATACCTTTAATGGCGCCAGATGAATATGAAATCCTTCTTCTTATGTGCAAAGGAAGTGGACGGCTCGGCGAACTTTCAAAATGCTATACCGGAGAAATAGACTTGTCGCTTAATAAGAAATATGTAAAGCTCGAACCGCAGTTCACGAGAATGCTTCGTGGCGCACAAGTACAGAAGTTTTTTATCACTGACAGCATTAGCCAGGGTGATATTCTTTACCTTGACTCAGAAAAGTACTTAGCTGAAAACTCTTCTGCTAAAAGTCGCCACCACCAACATAAGCGCATTGTAATGCAAGGAATTACCGGTGTAAACGAGAGATACCGTCTGAAAATGACTATTGCTGACGCAGGAATTTTCTGCGCTAATTCGGTAAACTATTTGTTGATCAATGAAGATGATATTTACTATTATTTAGGGTTGTGTAATTCGCATCTATTGAATTGGTTTTTTGCCAAATTAAGTACGAATAGCAATGTCAATGGCTACGAAGTTGACAATCTTCCGGTAAAGGGCGCTCCTGACGAGATAAAGCAATCAATCAAAACTTTTGTTTTGAAACTTCTTGAAACTCCGGGCGATGTTGCCGCTGATGCTGAACTCAACCATTTGGTATATCAACTCTACGGGCTAAGTGACGCTCAATCTGAAGTAATCGAGGCAAACTATTATTAAGCGTAGATGGGAGATCTATATGCCAGACATTAAATTTGAAATCAAAGAAAAATGGGGAGAGTTATCAAGCAATGCAAAAGGCTGGACAAAGGAACTTAATCTTATTTCGTGGAACGGAGCTGCACCAAAGTATGACATCCGCGACTGGGCACCGGAACATGAGAAGATGGGCAAAGGCATAACCCTCTCGCAAGAGGAAGCCGAGATCCTGTATGAGATGCTTGGCAAAGCATTGGGAAAGTAAATAAATTAAGTAGGAAAGTGACTTTCCTTATCTAATACAAAAAAAGAGCCTCAGCCGACACCCTCAAGGGCATCGACCGAGGCTCTTCGCTTTTGATAAAAGAACAACCTTTATCCTGACATTTCAGGCATTTGGAGCTTGGACAAGAAAACATACGGGGCAGCTCCTTCACGCCGCTCCGGGCTTCTTTTAATCCGATATTTCAACCATTATCCCGACAGATTTTGGCTTTGTCCCGAGCGCTTGGATAAGTAATGCGGACAGGAGATGATAATGGCGCGGAAGCTCTGCTTGCAGGGATGAACGCAACGACGGCACAGGTCATTGTATTTGCGCCGACCGTCGTTGCCTAAAAAGAAGCCCCATTCGAGCTTCCATTTCTTACTCCGGCTCATAACTCACGCTCGCTCTTCTTCTCCTTGTGGGGAGAGGGTTTATCCGTCTGCTGAGCGGTTTTGGAGGATTTCAGCCGATCCATGATGGAGGTTTTTTCACCCTTCTCGCTCGCTTTATCCTCTTTCGGTCCGTTGTTGATGATACCGTCGATCATACCGTAGTCATCTTCAAGTGACATTTCAGCGGCTTTGAGCGGATTCTGCTTTTCCAGCTCAGCTACCCAATCCATCTTTTCTACCCCGAAGATACCGCCTTTTGCTGCGTGTTCCTTGATCTCCTTAGCATCCAGAACCAGCCCCTCGGTATCGTCACCATACAACCGGTAAATCTGGCACGACTTCATGACCTCAGTCGCAGCCGCTTCCCGCATGGGCAGCATACCACCCCATTTATAGCCGTACTGTTTCATTTCCTCGATACTGATGCTGTCGTCCGGCATCTTCTCGACCGGCGTGACTTCCTGACGGAGCAGATCGACCGTGTTCTCATCGAAACCGTCGTAGATATGGGACAGCACCAGCTCGCCGCGCTCATCAACGATAATGCAGGAGGCATCGTCCCCAAAGGTATCATGCTCCATCAGCCAGAAAGTGTGACCATCGATCTCCCTGTGGTCAACCGTGTGCCATGTGCCAATGTGACCGTCAACCGCCATGCCAGAGGTGTTCTCGTTGACAACGGCACTTTTTTCTTCGAGGACGGTTTGTTTTTGCTGTTCTTCGGAAATCATCGGAATTGCCACAATCCTGTCTCCGATTTTGGCAAACTGCTCCGGCATCCTGAACACTGCCTTGAACTGCCGCTGCAGCTCCGGCGAAAGCGAACCGAAATTATCATCCGTCAGCCCTACCACCATGAAATTGCCTGCGATGATGTCGTAAATCTCGCCGTCATTGTCTCTCAGGGCACGGTTGAGAGGCAGACCGTTCATCTTGCCTTCTTCATTGCAGACAATGGCGACCGGCTCTTCAAACGGATAGAGTGCTTCAATCCTGCCGCCAACTTCATGCTGCAAGGAAGCAAGCCCCGAGCCGATGTCCTTGACATAAGGTAATTTCCCCGGCTCAACCATGAGCACGGTGATCGTTTCCTCGCGCTCCATAGCATCACCACAGCCTGTGATCCGGTATTCATCAGGGATGTCTTCCAGCGAGCCGTCAAACTGACGATCCCAACTGTCGCCGGTACTTCGGATATAACCATCATCGGTAAACCTGCCACTTTCGTCCATTGCGACATCCCGTCCGAAACGCTCATAGTCGATGTAATTGGCAAGAGGTCCCAATTCTTTTTCGGAGTAGATACCGGCTTCATGGACATAGTAGTATCCGAGATCAGATTCATCGTGAATATTGGGGATAAAGTCGTAGGCATCGAGATTGAAGGTCAGATTGATAAGATCGTCGATGTCGCTGACCTCATCGCACCCACCCTCCATAACTGCCACGAGCTTTTCCTGTTCCCACTTGTCCAACTCGTCAATTCGGGCGGCAAGGTAATTGAGTTTGTCGAGGTTTTCGTATTCACCGAGCATATCGTAAACACCGTGAAGCGGGCATTCATAGTCGGTAATAAACCATTCCTCATAGACCTGACCGAACTCGTCCTTTGAGCCGATGCCGATCCGCTCAAACACCTTCTTCATTTCCTCTTCGGTGGTCGGGAACTGCACCCACTCGCCGACAAGCTCGCCTTCGTTGTACTTGCCGAGGTTGGTCACGAAGGCTTCAAAGTTTCCATCCAAAACGGGCATAGGCATCCCCCTTTCTTAGTCCAGGTACTCATCAGGCATAATGGACACCTGAGAGAACTCTTCATCAGTCATGGTTTTGAGATGCTTTACCAGCCGGTACAGCATCTCTGACATATCATCTTCAAAATCATTGAGGGGCGTATTTGACATATCGTGGATGAGTGCCTGACGGCTGGAAGTGTCAAAGTAGCTCATAAAATTGGTTTCTTCAACGGTAAACAGCTTCATTCACATCTCCCTTTCTTGCTTTTTCTTGACGGTATGGTGGGGCTTCGGAGCCTCTTCTTTCTGTGCAGCCTTCAATTTGTCTCTAATGGACGAGGACTTCTTTTCCGGCTTATCCTGCGCCTCATAGATTTGCAGTCCTGCATCCTCGACAAAGCTACGGACATAATCAAGGGGTTCGCTGTATATAATCGGTTTATCCGGGCGTTCGATGTTCACCAGCGTTACCCGATCAGAGGCAAAATCCACCTTTTCGACACGGCTCAAAATACCATCGACTTGAAGCTCTGCACCAACAGGAATGAAATCGGAAGCTTTCAGATCCTTAAACACATCGCCGTTTTTCGTCAAAAAGACATCATTCCCGGCTTTCCAAAGCCTCTTAGAAGCAGCCACCCACGCTTCCTCCTTAAAGCCGGTAACAGGAATGGGAGAATGACCACGGACTTTCTTTTCTAACACCTTTGTGCCAAGAATCACCGCAGCATTCTTGGCGTCCTCGCCGTAAAGCTCAAAATAACCGTTCTGGGCAAAGCAGACCAGAGTATCCGGCTTGTCCTGTTTGATTGCTTCATACTTTCGCAGTTCAGCAACCGGCAGAGGGGCAAGTTTTTCTTCCTGAGCTGCTGCCGGCAGCTTTTCTCGTCGTTGCCGTTGTTGTGTAAGCAGAGTGGTCAAAGCCTCCCTGTCCGAAGGAATGGCATGAATGTTCAGGAGCTTTCCGTGTTCATCAGCCAGAAGCTCGGCTTGACGGAGACTCTGCGAGAAGGGTACATCGTGAACCGTCCCGTCTTCAAAAGTGAGACGATTGCAGACAGCATCAACGGAGTCCTGCGCTACCTTCCATGCCAGCTCCTTAAACCTCACCTCATACATATCTCCCATGACCTTGTTCCCCTTGACTAATTTAGGGACAACAATCCGGGCAGTGATGTCCTCGCCGGATTGCTCCGCATAGAAGCGCAGCGTGATATGCTCACGGGTATCTCGGATGAAGGCTTGACTTTCTCTGAGACAGTGTGTACCGCTTTCGCGGCAAAACCAAATAAGAGTTTTGTCCTCCGGCAGCTCTGCTTTTGCCGCTCTTGCAAGTGATTTCCGGTCATGGTCAAAGTCTCCCTTGTAGTGCTTCACATGAGCATCGACCAGCTTAGACAGCTCGGCAACAAGGTCAACATCCAAATATTTCTTCATTCCATCCATCACTCCAATCCCATATCACGGCTTTTGCTCTTGGCAGGAGTTTTTCGCTCGGTCTGCGCTTTGGCGGCTTTTAGCTGTTCCCGGATGGAGGGCTTTTCTTGCTTTGCTGCCTGTTCCTTATCTCTCTTGATGTACTCAAGGGTAGGGGTCAATTCACGATAACAGCCCTGCGTTTTTTTCGTCGAATAACGGCGATGAATGGCAAACAGCGGCTCTCCGTTCTGCGTAACGGTGTTGCCTTCTATCCTGATTCCGTTTTGCAGCATGACCTTAAAAGAATGGTCAGAAGCTCGATAGGTTGCAAGCATACCGTCGTTATTCTGTGCGATCTGAGCCTTGAGCTTGTCCATGACGGCATCCTTGATCTGCTTTTCCTCCGTGGTCAAGCGGTGCTTCGGTGCAGAAGGAATATCCGTCTTTTCTAAACCGGGAGTCACCACATCCACGACCTTCACTTCGATGGAAGTGATTTCATCCTTCTCCCAAGCAACAACTTCTGGATCACGATTCTCTGTAACCGTAGGAGCGGTCTTTTCTGCCGCTTCTCTATGGTTCATAAACTCGGATGCAAATAGGTTGAGCAGCCCCGGATTCACCTTGTCAACAATAAAGCCGGTTCTATCGTCCGGGGGGACGGAAATTGCACTTGCCCATTCCTTTACTTGCGGTGAGATCCGTCCATCATTGCTTATTTGCTGAACTGTATTGGCGAGTACACATTGAACTCTCTCTGAGGAAAAACGCTCAAGAACGGTGGACAATGCAGCTTCGGATGAAAGACGATTTTCGGAGTAATGCTCATTGATAGTCGCTTCGATAGCCTCTGCACACGCCAGATTCGCGTCACGGGAAGCTCGGTATTTGTCCAGCTCACCGGATTCAAAGGCATAATTCGCCGCCTCATAATAGACCGGCACATCACGATAGGAGGGTTTAACCTCGTTCGCTGCCGCCACCTGTTCATGCTCAGCCATCAGCACTTTCACTTTAGCATCAATGCTTTCTATCATTTCAGCCGCAGTGCTGCGGATAAGTTCAAGGGAGCTTTTCAGCTCTTTGGTTTCCTTGTCGGAAGACCATCCTGCAATATAGCCGAAGGAATACTCAGAGGTCTCAATGCCGTATCGCTGGCATACCGTATAGGCAACGCTCTCTGCTTCAACCTCTTTGGTGTGTCTGTCCTTTTGGATTTTCTGGATCGCAGAAAGGTCTTCCTCAACTTCAAGCCGCCATTCAAAACCGTTTTCATCGACGAAATGCCAATCGGCTTCCTCGGCAGCAGAAATTGCCTCTGCCTCCGATTTGAAGTCTGAGCAAAAGTCTCGCTTCGTCCCCCCGTCGCTAACCATAACGACCTTCCATGCCGGTTCCGGTTCGGGCTGGTTCTCGCCATGCAGCTTAGCATGAGCAATCTCGTGGATAGCGGTTTTGACTGTCTGGATTTCACTCATATTCTCTTGAATGGCAATGCGGTTTTCTACATGAGAAAAGTAGCCCTTTGCACTGCCGGGAATGTCCTCAAAAGAAATAGGAACAGGTGATTCCTGCTTGAGCGCTTCAAAAAAGACAGCGTAGTTTTCTACGCTGCCGGTTAACTCATCAACGGCAATATCGGGGAGTTCCCGACCTTCCGTTTGGGAAACATCAAACACACTCACTACCTTAAAGGCAGGGCGCATAACCTCCACAGTCTCCTTTACCGGTTTGCCATCTGCATCAAGTACAGGCATTTGTGTGGCAGGATCAAGCTTGTCACGCTCTTCCTGAGCCTTGTATGGCGCAGGAGCGAGGATTCTGATGCCCTTTTCGCCCTTCATTACATGACGGTCAAAGTTGCGCTGCCATGCGGTATATCCGGCAATGAGAGTGGCTTCCGGCTTCTGCATGGCTATGAGCAGCGTGTTGTTAAATGAATAGCGATAGAACTTCGACATGGTGGTTAGATACTCTTTATACCTTTCGGATTCAAAAAGCTCCTGAATGCCTTGTTCCAGCTTGTCCGTGATTTCACGGACTTGCTGGGCATTTCTGTTTTCTGCCATTTACGACCTCCTTACTTATCAAATTCCATCTTGAAGCTAACAAACTTACCGCCGGTATCGTCCAACCGGATCACCGCGTCATAGAGCTGCGGGCGCTTTGGCGTATAAAGCCCGGTCACCCTGCACCAGCCCTTATCCAGCAACTCAGAGGCGAGTTTCTTGGTCAGCTTCTTTTTCTTGCTCGTAAAGAACTTATTGTCCTCCCACATACAGAAGGAGCATTCCTTGTTCGAGCAGTAAAAGTTGCCCTTTCCCACATAGACCGGCGAGCCGCAGCGCGGGCATTTACCGATGGACTCTCTGCCGGTATCGAAACGGTTTGCCTCGGCGTCGGAGAGAAAGGGATAGGCTTTGACCAGATCGGAGGTCATCCCCACAATACCGGAGAGGAACTTGCCCGCGTCCGCCTTGCCGCGTTCAATCTGCATCAGGGTATTTTCCCATTCCGCCGTCATGGAGGGGGAAGTAATCTGCTCGGGCAGGACGCATACAAGGTTGTTGCCGTCCTTTGTAGGCACGAGAGATTTGCCCTTGCGCTCCACGAAGCCTCCCTTGACCAGCTTTTCAATGATACCGGCACGGGTGGCGGGAGTGCCAAGCCCTTTCTTTTCGGTGTCATCATCGAACGCATCATTTCCGGCAGTCTCCATTGCCGACAGAAGGGAGTCTTCGGTGTAGGGCTTCGGTGGGGATGTGTAATGTTCGGTGACGCTGGCATCGACACAAGAGAGAATATCTTGCTCGCTCAGAGAAGGCAGCGAGCGTTCCGGCTCGTCCTTTTCTTTGCTCTTGAGTGTTTCCTTGAAGCGGCGCTCAACCGCCTTCCATCCATCCCGCACGACTGTTTTGCCTTTTGCCTTGAACTCATAGCCCTCACAGGTGAGCGTGACCGAAGTCTCGTCATAGATGTGCTTCTCATCGGTAGCGCTCAGAAGGCGCATGGCGACAAGCCGAATGATTTTCTGCTCCGACTCCGGCAGCTCGGCGAGGTCCTGCTTTTCAAGCTGGACGGTGGGAATAATGGCATGATGGTCAGTGACCTTGGCGTTGTTGGTAATTCGCCCGATGTCCGGCTCATGGGTGATGCCCTCGAAGAGCGGCAGCTTGCGGGAGACAGTGCCGATCACCTGACGGGCGGTGCTCTCCATATCCTCAGTGATGAACTGACTGTCCGTTCGGGGATAGGTAAGCAGCTTTTTCTCATAGAGGGACTGCACCAAATCGAGGGTCTGCTGGGCGGTAAAACCGTAGTAGCGGTTGGCTTCCCGCTGCAAAGTGGTCAGATCATAGAGCCTCGGCGGGTTGACCGTCTTCGTCTCCTTCTTGAGAGAAGAAACGACGGCTTGCTTTTTATCGCAAGCCGCCGCAATCGCCTTCGCCTCGTCTTCGGTTTTGACCTTTTCCAGATCCGCCGTCAGGTTGTCTTTGCTGATATGGACATTGAAGTATTTCTCCTTGTGGAAGGTTGTGATTTTGCCTTCACGCTCCACCAGCATTGCCAGCGTAGGCGTTTGGACGCGCCCGACCACCAGCTTCTTATGATAGAGTGTCGAGAACAGCCTTGTGCCGTTGATGCCGACAATCCAATCCGCCTTGGAACGGGCAAGTGCGGCTTCGTAGAGCCGGTCAAACTCGCCGCTGCTTCGCAGATGGGCAAAACCCTCTTGGATTGCGCTGTCTTCCAACGAACTGATCCACAGGCGCTTGAAAGGCTTCGTGCAACCGGCTTTCTTGTAGACCAGCCGGAAAATCAACTCACCCTCGCGCCCTGCATCCGTAGCACAGACAAGCTCAGTTACACGCTTATCGTGCATGAGGTCACGCAGCACCTTGAACTGTTTCTGCTTGTCCTTCGGGACTTCAAACAGCCATTCATCCGGGACGATGGGGAGATCACTGTACCGCCATTTGGCAAAGCGCTCATCGTAGGAGCTTGCGTCCGCAAGCCCTACAAGATGACCAACGCACCATGAAACGATGTAGTTGTTCCCTTCGAGATAGCCGTCCTTGCGGAAGGAAGCGCCCAGCACCTTTGCGATGGACTGGGCGACGCTCGGCTTCTCCGCTACCACTAAGATCAATTCACTTCCTCCGTTTCTATTTCATTGTCTTCATCATTCTCGGAGATGTCCGGCTCTTCATCCTCGTTGATATAAGGCTCTTCCTCGTAGCCATCATCATCGAAAAAGTCCAGATCCTCGTCTTTTTTCTTTTTGCCGCGCACGAACTTGAAGTAGTAGTAAGCCCCTCCGCCGATGCCTACAATGGCAATCACGCCGATAATCAAGCCGATATTAGACTGATTTTCCGACACCTCCGGCTCGGGGTCAGGTTCTTCTACGGGCTGCTCCGGTTCGGGCGCTTTGCCGGTGCATTCACTCATGTTGTTTTTGCATACAGGGCATTCCGTGTTGACCGCGCCTGCTTCACATTTGGTATCACAGGTACAGGTAGTCAGTTCGGCTGCCGCCGTTTCATCCATGAGAGCAAGCAAATCACTTTCGTCCACCATGTTGAGGAAGTAGGTCTGATACTGTTCCTCTTCCTCGTCGATGGGCGCGTCGTAGTCAATCACGATATAGAAGGTGTTGCCAGCCTTCGTCTGGATCGTGATAAATTGTTTGTTTGTCGCCTTGTCATAGAGAAGATCGCGGGTAGAGACATTGCCTTCCTCTTCAAATGGCTCGCCCTCATAAGGCTCAGGCGCTTCGGTCGGCTCCGGTTCAGGGGTTTCCTCTGGCTGGATAGCCTCCGTGACCGGAAGCTCCTGTTCGGTGTCTTCCGCATAGGCAAATGCCGGAAGAGTGAATGAGAAACAGAGAGAAAAACAGAGGGCAAGCGCCGCCAGAAGGCGGATTCCTTTGCGCTTAGTCATTTTCGCTCACCTCCGTATCCAGAATCTTCGGAATATCCGCTTTGGCGGGCTTCATCGCGGAAAGGAACGCCATGATCTGATCCTTGTCCATGACCATAGCGCGGACAGTGTTGATGATCTCGAGGTTTTCAAGCTCGGTCTTTTTGGCGTTCAGCTCTTTGAGCTGCGCCTGAAGATCCTCGATTTTCTTTTCAGTCTTTGCGATTTCCGCACAGACTTTCTGATATTTCGGATTCATTGAAGCATCTCCTTTCGCTTAATAGGCAGGTCTGCCAAAGGCATAGAAATGAGACTGCCAATAGGAAGTGTTGATGGACGAATACTGTATGGGATCGCCACAGTGGAGCATCACACCGTCACCGACATAAATGCCGACATGAGAAACGCCGGGAGTGTCGTATGTTCCGACAAAGAAGACAAGATCACCCGGCTGCGCATCGCTGCTGGAAACAGGAGTACATACATTGTAAAGCCCCTGAGCGCCCAGCCGCCCGGTGTTGACCAGCCCGCTATTGGTGAGGACATAAGAAACAAAGCCTGAGCAATCAAATGAGGTGGAGGGGTTTGAGCCGCCCCACACATAGGGATAGCCCAGATACTTTTCAGCCTCGGTGAGAAGCGTTGCGAACTTCTCGTCGGATAGATAAGCCGGGTTGACTGTGTAGTCCTCCGGCGGGTTTGTGATGTACTTGTCTACATACTGCGAGCTGGGAAACAGATCCTCGCGGTTTCCCAGCGTGGACATATAAGTGGAGTACATAGAGAGCTGATCTTCGCTCATCATGTAAACAGGCACATGGGAGAGATTGAAGTTTTCCAGCGTAACCGTGCAGATATAATAGTTGTACGGGACTTCGACCTCATAGGTATAAGTCTCCGTGCTGGTTTCGCCGGTTTCAGAATCGGTGACAGTCGTTGTCCCGGTCCGGGTTTCTGTCCGATAGCGCACCTCAACCTCCACATCCTCGGTGAGAATGTACTGCTTATCAAACAGCATATCGAGCGTGGCTTGTGCTTCATCCAGCGTGAACACGCCCTCATGAAGCGCTGAAAGAATGGAGATCAGAACATAAGGGTCGTGCTCGATTTCGTCGAGATCATAGTGGTATTCGTCATAGTCGTGGGTGCTTTCATAATTATCAAGGTAGTCTTGCAGCTCTGCTTCCATATCGCAGTATGCCGCCTCCGCACCGGTCATAGCATCGTCTTCACTTAGATAGGAAGACGCAATGATGGACGAGCCGGAAGATGAGAACATCGCAGTGCAAGAACTGATACCAGCCGCAAGCAGCACGAGGATCATCAGCCCTGCGCCGAGCCAAAGGAACACCTTTTTGTTTTTGGAGAAGAACTCCTTAACCTTATCGGTGACTTTTTCCTTTACCGACTTACCGGTACTTTTGACCGCGCTGCTCGTAGTCTGGGAGCCAGCCCTGCGAGCCGCAGCATATTCCTTTTTGATTTGCTGCTTCTGATAGTGCTTGTTCATGTTGGCGCGGGAGCTTTTTATCTCAGGATTTTCAGCGACCGTCTTCTCAAAATGGAGTTTCCGGTCAGTGGCTTCCGCCCGCTGTTCCAGCTTGGAGACTTTCTCAAAGGGGTTGTTTGCGCTGTGCTCTTTGTGATGCTGATAATGGTGCAAAACAGTCTCACCGGTAATTTCTGTTTTATGGGCGGCTTCTACACCGGAGTTTTCCTGTTCGACCTCATGGATTTTGCCGTGGATGCCGGAGGCAAGGGTATCACCGACCTTGCGGACGGTCTTGTCTGCCTCAAACTGTAATTTGCTCTGCCCTTTGGGTACTTTCAGCTCATCCTCAAAATGGAGCCGTGTTTTGCCTTTGCCGGTTTCCTCGTCAAAGATACGCTCTTTTTTCAGCACTTTCTTGGTAGGCAGCTTCTCACGGGCGGCATCCAAACGCTCATGCGCCTTCTGGGATTTGCGCTCCAACCGCTCGATCCTGCCGGAAGACAGAGTCTCTTCACCGAAATCCGGCATTTCTGCGGAAGTTTCATCCGCTCTTTCCAGAACAGCGTTGCCGTCAATCTGCCTTTCGGCGCGGGGTCTGCTGACCTTGCCGGTAAAGGCGTTGTCAGCAAAAGCCTTGCCATAGTCAACCCGTGGAGTGTGATGTGCCTCGGGATGCAGAGAGTATGACGCTGCATTTTCGCTGACAGGAAGCTCACCCGGCTTATACTCCGGCACGGTATCTGTGGACTGCGTTTCGGCTTTGGTTTGCCCTTCGGCATTTTCCAGCTCATCGGGACGAATCTGCCTCCGCCTTCTGACCTCTTCGGCAATGTCGCCGGGTTCGGCATCATGGGGAGCAATGAGCTGGGCATCTTCAAGCCGCTTTGAAACGCGCTCGGATGTGCCTTCTGTTAGATTGTCTTCGACCGCGCCGTCCCGTGTCATCCTTGTGACCACCTTGTCACGGGGTTTTAATTCTTCATGAGCCACCGATCTCACCTCCAATCCGGGCATTGGCAAGCTCGACATACTCGGGATTCAGCTCAATGCCAATAAAATGCCGCCCCATCTGCTTTGCGACCATACCGGTCGTACCGCTGCCCATAAAGGGATCAAGGACAATACCGCCATCAGGACAACCTGCGAGTAAACAGGTTTCGACAAGCTTCGGCGGATAGGCGGCATAGTGACCGCCTTTGAAGGGGACGGTGTTGATAAGCCAAACATCCCGTTTGTTTCGCAGGGGATTGATCATATCGTCGGTAATCGCGCCGTGCTCGCGGGGGCGGTTGATGGTTTGCGGCTGATACTGTCCCGGAATTGCCTTACCGTATTTGTTTCCTCCATTCATGCCCCGTTTCAGCCGTTCAGCCGTTGCCGGAGCAATCGGCTCGGAAATCGCTTTGTAGTCAAAGAAATACCTCCGGGATTTGGAGAGCAGAAAGATATGCTCATAGCAGCGGGAGCAGCGGTCTTTACAGCTCTCGGGCATCGGATTTTCCTTCATCCAGATGATGTCGTTGCGGAGATACCAGCCGTCATCACGCAGGGCAAACGCCAGCATCCACGGGATGCCGATGAGGTCCTTTGGCTTACAGCCCTCGACCTTGTGATTGAGCGCAACTGCCTGACCGGTTCTGCCCTTGGGATTTTTCATATCCAAGTAATCGCCCTGATTGCCCTTTCCGGCGTAGGTATCGGAGATATTGAGCCAGAGCGTGCCATCAGGACGCAGAACGCGCCTGACTTCGGCAAACACTTCGGTCAGGCGCGAGATATATTTCTTCGGCGTAGTTTCTCTGCCGATCTGCCCCTCCACACCGTAGTCGCGCAGTGCGTAGTACGGCGGGGATGTAACACAGCAATGAACGCTTTCATCGGGGAGTGTTTTCAGCACTTCAAGACTGTCGCCGGTATAGATTGTGTCAAGCTGTATAGTGTCAGCCTCCTTCCTTTGGAGTTTGATCTGCACTTAGTCGGAATAAAGCTCTTCCGGCTCGTAGTCATCGTCCAGCTCTTCGTCCCAACAGTTCATGATGTCCTCCGCTTCCTTGGCGGCTTCGCGGTAAAGGGAAAGGCGGTTTTTCTCGTACTCAGCATAGGCGGGGAAAAGTTTGCCGAACTCCTGAATGGCGCGGACATCCTTGGTACGCATATCCGATACCATATCGATCAGCTCAGCCATCGTCAGAAGGTCTTCGACCATCATGTCGTACTTTTCTTTGGGGATGACCACAACTTCGCCATCATTCTCGGCGTCGGCAAACGGGCTTTCCTCTTTGCCGTCATAGCAGGGGGACTCCGGGCAGCTCAGACAATCGCCCTCGCAGTCAAAGCAGGGACAGCCCTCGCAGCCGCTTTCATCCTCTTCGATAAGGCTTTCGGGAGCGTCCACCTTCATCGCCTCGGCGATGTCCTCCGCGATCTTTTCAAGCTGAGGGGCGGTCTCCTTGATAAGCTGGTCGATGCGCTCACGGACATGGAGATAGGCGCGGTGATGCTTTTTCAGGGCAGCCTCCGTTTCCAGAAGACGGACAAGCTCGGCATGGATGCCGAGCAGATCACGCATATTGCGGAGATAGAGGTTGATTTCGGTCAAGGGTACGGAAACACGGATTTCTTTCATATACGCATATCCTCCTTACGATGCGGTTTCTTCGGGTTTGGTGGTCATGATCCGATACAGCTCCGTATCCTTGGGGAAGTTATCCTTGAAAGGAACGATGGTCGAGCCATAGAAGATCAGTCCCTCGCCGGCGTTGGAATTGGTGATGTAATTCTGCTGGCTGGGCGAGATGTTCAGAGCCTTGGACAAAATCTGGCGGTCGCCGCTTGCCTGATTCAGAAGGTAGACAAAATCGCTGTTCTCAAAGATGTTCTCTACCTCGCGGGAAGCAAGCAAATCCTTGACATTCTGAGTGATCCCTGTGGGAATCCCGCCCCACTTTCTGAAACGCTTCCAAATCTCGACGCTGTATGCTGCCGTCTGCTCTTCCTTGAGCAGAAGGTGGAACTCGTCCATGTAATAGCGGGTTGCCTTATGCTGGGCGCGGTTGACGGTCACTCGATTCCACACCTGATCCTGAACAATGAGCATCCCCAGCTTCTTGAGCTGCTTGCCCAGCTCACGGATGTCGTAGCACACGATGCGATTGTTGACATTTACATTCGTGCGATGATTGAAAACATTCAGCGAGCCGTGGACATAGATTTCAAGCGCCGTCGCAATGCGCTGAGCTTCCGGTTCGGTCTGACGGCGCAGGACATTGTAGAGATCTTCCAGAATGGGCATCTTCTCCGGGACAGGATCAGCGAGATAATCCTGATACACCATGCGGACGCTGCGGTCGATGATGGTTTTCTCGACCGGCTGCAAGCCCTCCTTGCCGCCGACGATCAGCTCACAGAGCGAGAGAATGAAGTCGCTCTTCAAAGTCAGCGGGTTTTCCTCTTCCGAGTAGTTGACATTGATGTCCAGCGGGTTGATGTAGTCGGTGCTGACCGGAGAAATGCGGATGACCTGCCCGCCGAGCTTCTGAACGAGAGGGTAATATTCTGCCTCAGGGTCACAGATGATGATGTCATCCTCAGTGATAAGGAAGGCATTTGTCATCTCGCGCTTTGCTGAGAAGGATTTACCGCTGCCGGGAGTGCCGAGGATCAGCCCGTTAGGGTTTTTGAGCTGCTTGCGGTCTACCATGATCATGTTGTTGGAGAGCGCATTCAGCCCGTAGTACAGCGCTTCGCCGCCCTGAAAAAGCTCTTGCGTCGTGAACGGGATAAAGACTGCCGTGGAAGAGGTGGTCAGCCCGCGTTCGATTTCCACTTGATTCAGCCCAATGGGAAGCGAGGACATCAGTCCTTCTTCCTGCTGGAAGTCAAGGCGCTTGAGAGCGCAGTTGTACTTCTGGGCGATGGATGCCGTCTGGAAGACAGCATTTTCGAGCTTCTGGCGGTTTGCCGCCGTATTCACAATGAGGATGGTGACGAGGAACATACGCTCGTTCCGCGTCTGAAGGTCCTGCAAAAGCCGTTTTGCCTCCCCACCGAAAGTGGCGAGGTCGGACGGGATAATGTCCATATCGTAGCCGGACCGCACGGCTTTTTTCTGTTCCTCAATCTTCATTTTGTCGAGGTCGGTGATCTTCATCTTGATACGCTTGATAGCCTTCGCCTGATCAATGGTACGGATATGGAAGTTGACCATGAGGTTACTGTCCATATCGAGGAAATCAGCCAGCATCCGATCAGAGAGTTCCGGCGCGAGGATTTGCAGGAAGCTCACCGCACCGATGGTTTTGCCCATCTTGAAGCACTTGCCCTCACGGAAATCGAAGGAAGTGGGCGCAATGAAATCCTTGCTGCTCAGCCCCGTCCGAGCCACCATATCGAAGGAGAAGCGGAACGGCTCATGTGAGTCCATGTTGAACACATCATGCAGCTCTTTCAGCCGGTCGTAGCCCGACATCGGCGCTGTCTTCACGCCGAGGGTTTTGAAGTTGTTGAGGATGTCGCATTCAATGCGTTCAAGCTTGGGCTTAGCAGTACGAAGCGAATCGGCTTCAATGCCAAAGGTAATGTACTTGCGTTTGACAAGCCCGTTGTTACCCTTAGCAAGCTGATCTTGCAGCATCCCGGAATACTCAGCGCGGATGTCGTTAAAAGCGTCATCCTGAGCGGGAATCTGAATGGATTTCTGAAACTCGCCGATGCCTGCCTGCTGGTTGATGAACGAGAGCTGCACGGAAATGGAGCTGTCGAAAAAGTTGAGAAAATCGCACCAATTTTCAAAAATGGCGGTCTTGTCCTCATTACCGGCAAGTTGGTAGTTGATGTCCTCGAAACGGATCGTTTTGGTGTAGAGGCGACTGTTCACCTTGCAAGTTCCGTCACGGCACATTTCCACATAGGGAATCGACTGCTGAGCGGACTGTGGGCGCTTGCCTCGTTTGCCTTTTTTCTTCTCAGCGACAATGCGCTTCTTTTCCTCAGCGGAAAGCGCATCGCCGTAAACTTTACCGTTCTTGACGGTGAGCTTAGGCTTTGCCGCCTTTTTGCTGTTTTCTGTCAATCTGCAATTCCTCCTTTTCCTTGATTTCTCGCTGAATGACAGCGTAAAGATTATCCGTGCGGTAAGGTCTGACCTCATCCCGCAGGAACATGGATTTGATGATGTGACCGAGAACCTTTTCTGCCGGTTGACCGTCTTTTTCATAAAGGGCAAAAAAGACAAACGGAAGCATGATGACTACCATCAGCATAGATGCCGTGGTCAACCCGATGCTCGGCTTGGTCAAAAAGAAGATGGGAACACCGACCGCCGCAGCCAGCGCAAAACAAACAAGCTGGCGTTTTGTCAGGTTGAACATCACCTTCGTCTTGACGCGGTTAAGGTCCTTCGGTACCGGTACAAATGCCATCGGATGCCTCCTTTCCAAAAGAGATGCTGCATTCGACCTCATTGCCCCAGACATCCCAGCCTTCGGGTGACTGCCTTGCAAAAAGCTCAATGCGGGGGACATCGCCCATGAGGCGGACAATCCGGTCTCTGGCTTCATCCGGCTTCTTGGAATGCTCTTCAATATGGCTGAGTATGACCTGATGAACGCCGGGGTTAGCCCGTCTGGGATGCCCCTTTGTTGCCAGAATGCAGAGTTCCGCGTTCGCCCGCGTCCAATAACCCATGCCCCAAAAGAGGCTGTCACTGACTCGGTTGCGCTTCACCCATACGAAGGCAACGGTTTTATATAAAAAGCCCCATGCTTCAAGGACTTCAAAAGCCTCCTGTAAGCATGGGAAAGTAACCCATAAAAAGAGCGCACAGTCTTTGGCTGCGAGCTTCTGCACGGGGAGAGCCTTGATGTCTTCAAGGCTCATGGTCGGATAGTGGCTTTCCGCCGAGCGCCCCTGACCCTTCTTTGAATATGTTCGGTACTGCCACGGAGGATCAGCGTAGATAATAGAGTATTGCTTCAACCGATTCCTCCTTCCTTAGTGGGCATTAAATATCGACTTGGCAAGAGATCCCGTTTTGAACAGTGAGAAGCAAAGGATAACCGTGTAAGCCGCCACAGAGAACAGCGCCGAGTGGATATTTGCTGCGATAATCATGTTGTTGATGAGAACGGCATAGATGCCAACACACACCATGATGAGAAAGCCTTGGAATGCCAACGCCAGCAAGCCTTTCAGGTAGTTATTGCCGATGCTGCCCCATTCACGATTGCTCATCGTTGCAATGGGGATAGGCGCAATACTCACAGTGCAGTAAATCTCAATCATACGACCATAGAGAATGACCGTAATGAGAATGGACATGATTTTGAGGCATAGGCTTATAAGCAGCGTCTCTATTGACAAGCCAAGCAGCTCGCCGATGCTCATAGCCTCCATACCGGCTCGCATCTGATCCAGCGTAGCTTGAATGTCAATGCTTGTGCTGCCGTGGATCACCCCGGCTGCACCGGCAACGACATTCTGCCCGATGTCAAAGACCGCCATTACGATGTCGAAGGTATTGGTCACGAGGTAGATTGCCACAGCCGACTTAAAAAACCACTTGAAGAACATCCATGTGTCCATGTCGTGAAGATTGTTTTTCTCGGTTATCATGGAAATCAGCTCGTAGCATAGGACGAAGGTGATGATGATACCGGCTATGGGGACTATCACATTCTCCGACAGCCCACGGATCATCTGATAAATGCTGCCGTTCCAAGTGGAAGGTGTTTTCCCGACCTCCGCCGCAATCGTACCTACCTTATCGTTGACATCGGTGAACATATTGGTAAGGTTGCTCTCAATCCATCCGATCAGCAGCTCTTTAATCGCTTCTTCAATCTTTTCAAAGATGAATCCCAATCGATCACCGCCTTTCGGTTAGTATGAATAGTTGCATCAGGACGAGCCGGAGATACCGACCGCCTGTTTCATAAACTTCATGGGAAGCAGCTCCTTTCAATTTCAAATAGCAAATGGTGAAGGGGGAGCGCGAGCAAAACGCTCCCCCTCACCGTGCGCTGGACTGCCGATTAGAACAGACCAGAGAGAAGAGGAACAAGGGTAGTGCCGATCAGCACCACGCCGCCGCCTGCCATAAGCTGCTTGATGCCCTGGCTTTTTACTTATGTGCGATAAAGAAGTAATAGAAGTGTAAAAAATTTTGCCGTTCCTATCCGGCACTTGCGCAGGGTGTCGGATAGGTCGGGCTTTATTCTTCGGGCAAGTCAATCTTGCCTACAAAGCTGTAATAAATATCAATGCGCTGGCGGCGTACTTCGTTCTCGTCATACTCACATTCATAAACAACGATTTTCTCCACCATTTCACGCAAAAGAGTGTGTGTCAGTTCTTCGATAGAAAGGTACTTGCGGACAACGCTCATAAACTTTTCAGCGTTTACCGTGGCTTCCTGTGCCTTGTCCAGCTCGCCCTGCAAAGCGGCGGCTCTGTCTTTCAGTTCCCGCTGCTCGGCTTCGTAGTCTGCGGACATTTCCATGAAACGCTCGTCATTGATTTTCCCGTTTACATTGTCCTCATACAGACGCTTGATGTAGCGGGAAAGTTCTGCAATGCGGCTCTGCACCTGTTCAAGCTGCTTGGCTGCCGCCGCCAGCTTCCGCTTGCCGCCCATTTCATTCTGCTGGATAAGCAGCTTCACGAACCGGGCTTCGTGCTTCTGTGCATAGGCGGTCACTTTCCGCAGATTGTCCAGCACACCCGCCGTCAAAAGGTCGGTGCGGATGAAGTGCGCCGTACAGTCGGCGGTGCGCTTCTTATAGCTGCCGCAGATGTAGCAATCCTGCTTTCTCTTGTCGGTCTGATACCGCTGCTGGTACATCACATGACCGCAGTCGGCGCAGAACAGCAAGCCGGAGAACAAGCCCACATCATCGTAGCGGTTGGGGCGTTTGCGCTGCTTGCGTAACTCCTGCACCCGTTCCCATGTCTGCAAGTCGATGATTGGCTCATGGTGGTTCTCGAAAATCGCCTGTTTCTCAATGGGATTGTCTATGCTGTGCTTCATCTTGTAGGACGGTTTTTCCGTCTTGAAGTTCACAAGACAGCCTGTGTACTCCCGGTTTTCCAGAAGATGAACAACAGTATTGGTCGCCCACTTACATTCATAGCCGGGGTGGTAGCGGCGTGTGCTGCCTGTGCGCTGGTATTCCAGCGTCCCCGGCGTGGGGATTTGCTGCTCGGTCAGCATACGGGCTATCTTGGTAGGCCCGTTTCCGGCAAGGCAAAGCTGGTAAATCTGCTTGACTACCGGGGCGGCTTCCTCGTCAATGATGAAATTCTCGTCATCGTCCATGAGGTAGCCGTACACGGGCTTGCTGGTAACAGGCTTTCCGCTTAGACCTTTTGCTTTCTTAACTGCCTTGATTTTTTTGCTCGTATCTCTCACCATCCATTCGTTGAAAAGATTACGCAGCGGGGTAAAATCGTTGTCGCCCATTGCGCTGTCCACTCCGTCATTGATAGCGATAAAGCGGACGCCTTTCTGTGGGAAAATCATTTCCGTATACATTCCCACTTGCAGATAGTTTCGCCCTAACCGTGACATATCCTTGACGATAACGGTGCCGACTTTTCCGGCTTCAATGTCCGCAAGCATGGCTTGAAAACCGGGTCTTTGGAAGTTCGCCCCAGAATAACCGTCATCTGTGTAC
>ENA-OZLS01000100-OZLS01000100.1-human-gut-metagenome-genome-assembly--contig:-NODE-100-length-39119-cov-8.812487_pt1 | contig 39119 bp, 36 predicted proteins | sample MGYA00243864_ERZ653793 | MGnify/ENA primary metagenome ERZ653793 (study PRJEB26926, sample SAMN06164605) | human gut metagenome | biome: ENVO:00009003; feature: ENVO:2100002; material: ENVO:00002003...
TGCCTGTCTCGTGGGCTCGGAGATGTGTATAAGAGACAGGTGTAGTAGGGGCGGAGAGGCTCCTGCCCCGCCACGGGGACGGGGACGGCGGGCAGCGCGGCAAGGTCTTGTATCTTTTGAGCCGCAGCGCGGGCAAGGTTGTCCATCTGCGTCATATCCGCCGCATTGGGACGGCCGGCTCCCAGCGTACGGGAGAAGCTGTGCTCTCCCACAAAGGCGGCGGCCGCCACAGGCATGAAGCCGTTGGCGGTGAGGATGTTCCGCAGCTCCATCAGCGAATCGTCAAAGGCCCGGTTGCCGAACAGCACCACCGGCACCGCCGGTGTGCCGCTGCCGTGGACTTTGCCGGTGAGGTAGGGCAGCAGGACGTTGGGCACGCGGCCCGCGTAGGTGGGCGTGCCCAGCACCACCAGCTCGTCCGGGCCGAAGGTCAGATCGGCCTGCCGGGCGGCGGGGGGTGTGAAGTCGAACGTCTCCAGCGGCACGGACAGCGCCGCCGCCAGTCCGGACGCGATGCGCCGGACGGTCTTTTCCGTGGTGCCGGTACCGCTGAAGTACACGGCCCAAACGCGCTTGGGCTGCATAAAGGTTCCTCCTCTGCTCTCTGTATCGTTCTCCGTATTTATATATGGGTGGTCACAGCTTGAAATCGTCCTCGGTGAGGCGGGCGGCGTCCAGCTTGGCCGGACGGGGCGGCACCCGCTTCAGCGGGTCGTATCTGAACGCGCCGCAGCGGTCGGACGCAGGCACCACGCCCCGCCTGACGCAGGCCACCTGCTCATCGTTGATGCGGTTGCCCCGGGCGCAGTAGGCGCAGCGGGGGTCGATGTTCTTGCGAAACAGCATAGCCTTACCTCACAGTGTGTACAGCTGCACCGCGCCGTCGGCGGCGGTGGCGCTGATCTGGGTGATGGGATGCTCGAAGCTGTCGATGATGCGGGAGGCCATGGGATCCTCCAGCTCCTTCTGGATCAGGCGGCGCAGGTTGCGGGCGCCGTAGGTCATGGAGTAGGACTTCTCCACCAGATAGTCCACCAGCGCATCGTCATAGCGGAAGGTATAGCCCTTGTCGCGGAGGGATGCGCGCAGCTCCTCCAGCATGATGCGGGCGATGCCGGAGAAGTTCTCCCTGGTCAGATGGTTAAAGCAGACGATCTCGTCCACGCGGTTGAGGAACTCGGGGCGCAGGAAGTCCCGCAGGGCCTTCATGGCGCGCTCCTTCCCCTGCTGGTCGGCGCTGCCGCCGAAGCCCACCGCGCCGGCGGACTTGGTGTCGGAGCCGGCGTTGCTGGTCATGACGATGACGGTGTTCTCGAAGTTCACCTTGCGGCCATGGGCGTCGGTGATCTGGCCATCGTCCAGAATTTGCAGCAGCACATTGAGCACGTCGGGGTGGGCCTTCTCGATCTCGTCGAACAGCACCACAGAGTAGGGCTTGCGGCGGATCTTCTCCGTCAGCTGGCCCGCCTCGTCATAGCCCACATAGCCGGGGGGCGAGCCGACAATGCGGGAGACGGAGTGCTTCTCCATAAACTCGGACATGTCCAGACGGATCAGAGACTCCGGCGCGTTGAACAGGTCGTCGGCCAGCTGCTTCACCAGCTCCGTCTTGCCCACACCGGTGGGGCCAACGAAGATAAAGCTCACCGGCTTGTGCTTGGGCGAAATGCCTACCCGGTTGCGGCGGATGGCGGCGGACACGGCGGCAATGGCCTCGTCCTGCCCCACCACATGGGCGCGGAGGCGCTGATCCAGCTCCGCAAGGCGCTTGAATTCCTCCTCCTTGATCTTGCTGGCCGGGATCTTCGTCCACATCTCGATAACGCGGGCGATGTTCTCCATGGTCAGCTGGGGCGTACCCTTGGCCCGGATCACATTCAGCTCATCCGTGACCCGCAGCTCCTGACTGCGCAGCTCGGCAATACGCTCGTAGCGGCGATCCAGCTCCTCCTGCGTGAACTCCTGCCCGTCGGCGGGCTGGGCGGACATAAGATTCTCCCGCTCAAAGGTGAGGTTTTCCAGCTCCCGCTCCAGCTCCATGCGGCGGTTGATGTCGGGGTCGTGGAGGTTCTTGTCGGAGCAGGCCTCGTCGATGAGGTCGATGGCCTTGTCCGGCAGGTAGCGGTCGGTGATGTACCGTTCGGACAGCAGCACCGCCTGACGCAGCACCCCCTGGGGGATGGAGACGCCGTGGAACTGCTCGTAGTAATGGGCGATGCCCTGTAAAATTTTCAGGGTGTCCTCGATATTCGGCTCGTTGACGGTGACGGGCTGGAAGCGGCGCTCCAGCGCGGTGTCCTTTTCGATGTGCTTGCGGTACTCGTTGAAGGTGGTGGCGCCGATGACCTGTATCTCGCCCCGGCTCAGGGCGGGCTTGAGGATATTGGCGGCGTTCATGCTGCCCTCGGCGTCGCCGGCGCCCACGATGTTGTGTACCTCGTCAATGACGAGGATGACGTTGCCGGCCTTGCGTATCTCCTCGATCAGGCCCTTCATACGGCTTTCAAACTGGCCACGGAACTGGGTGCCCGCCACCAGCGCGGTGAGGTCGAGGAGGTAGACCTCCTTCTGCCGCAGCTTGAAGGGCACGTCGCCGGAAACGATGCGCTGGGCCAGACCCTCGGCAATGGCGGTCTTGCCCACGCCCGGCTCGCCGATGAGGCAGGGGTTGTTCTTCTGGCGGCGGTTCAGTATCTGCACCACGCGCTCGATCTCCTGCTCGCGGCCAATGACGGCGTCCAGCTTGCCGTCCCGGGCGCGCTGGCTCAGATTGATGCAGTAATTGTCCAGAAACTTGCGCTTCTGCTCCTTCTTGCGGCCGGCGGGGGGCTGCTGGCCGGCGCTGCCGCCCTCGCGGGGCTGCTCCGCCGGCGGATTGCCGTTGTTGAACAGGCGGTTCAGGAACGGGAAGGTGGCGGTCTTGCCGCTCTCCTCGTCGTCCTCGTCCTCGCCGCCGTCGGGCAGGTCGTTCATCTCCTCCGCACCGCCGAAGGCCTGCATCATCTCGCTGTTGATGTTTTCCAGATCCTCCGGCGTGATGCCCATACGCTTCATCATATCCTCCACCTGGGGCAGGCCCAGCTGGGCGGCGCATTTCAGGCACAGGCCCTCGTTGACCATCTCGTTCTTCTCGTTCATGCGGGAGATGAACACGACGGCCACATTCTTCTTGCATCGGGAACAAAGTGTAGGCTGCATAGTGATCCTCCATTATCCGTTGGGGTGGTATCAGTATTGCCAGCCGGGGACGCGGGCAAACGCGGCGGCGGCAGGGTCGTCAAAGTGATGTGATCAGTTCCATGGGGCTGTGCTCCGCGAAGAAGCGGAGGATGTAGGTCTGGCTGATGAGCTCCGGCGTGATCCACAGCTGGAGACGGCGCAGCAGCCAGACGGCGAAAAACAGCAGCAGCGCGCCCTTTACAAAGCCCAGCGCACCGCCCAGCACGGCGTTGATGCCGTGTACCACAGGCAGCTTCGTAAACAGGTGCAGCGGCGCCAGCAGCAGCCGCAGGATGAGCAGCAGCAGCAAAAAAGACATTAGATACACCACGGCATAGGCCACCGAATGCAGCACCGTGGATACCACGGCGGAAAGCAGCGTCTGCCCCACCTCCTGCGCCTTGTCGGTAACGCTCTGTACCAGCTCATCCAGCGTGTCGCCGGAGAAGCCGAACGTCTCCAGTATGCCGGCGGCGGCCAGACTGGGGTCTTCGCCGGCGGCATCGGCGGCGGTCTGGCCGTCCAGCTGCTGCTGGATCTTCTCCGTCAGGATGGGCTCCAGCCATTCGGCGGCAGGCTCGGCCAGCTGCTGGGCCAGCCATGCCGCCCCCAGCAGCGCCACGATGACGATGGCCACCCGCGCAAGACTCTGCACGAAGCCCTGCCGGATCCCCAGCACCAGTGCCAGCAGCAGAAATGCCGCCATGAATAGATCCACAAAAATAGCCATAGTTCTCCTTTGCCGTTACGGCAGATACAGACTGGCGGCGGTGGAGCCGGCCAGCACGGCGGAGCCGTCGGCCCGCATCAGCACCTGCCGCGCCTCGCTGACGGCGTCCAGCCGGGCGCACTCCGTCAGATTTTTGTCGTAGATGGTCATGTGGTCGCTGAACAGGACGGCGATGTAGCGCCCTGCGGCGGATATGCTCAGCACCTCGCCGTCCACGTCCAGCGAGGCCAGCGCCTGACCGTCCGGCGTGACGGTGACGAGCCGGTGTTGGGTGCCGTTGCGGTAGCGGCCCAGCAGCAGCGCGGCGTAGCCGTCGCCGCCGCAGTCCACCCGGCGCAGATAGTCGCCGCCGCAGCTGTAGGCCGCCGCCACCTCGCCGGAGGTGGTCAGGAAGCAGATCTGCTCCTCCATGACGGCGCAGAACAGGCCGTCCATGGGGATCAGGTCGTAGATGAGACTGCCGGTCAGGGCGCAGGTGGCCTCCGGCGTGTCGCTGTTGGTGCGGTAGAACACCACATAGCTGGTGAAGACGCCGCCGCTCTGCCCCATGGTGACGGCGGCCAGCGTGCGGCTGTCGCCGGACAGGGCGGCGGTCATGATGAAGCGATCCGCCGAGCGGTAGGCGAACACCGGCCGGCCGGAGCCGTCATAGACCCGGACGGCGGCCTTGCAGCCGCTTTCGTTGCTGGTAACGGTGAGGTACCCGTCGTCGTTGAGGACGGCGGACAGTATCTCGCCGGCGGTGTCCAGCTTGTAGACAAGGCCCTTGGCCGACAGGACGTAGACCGTCCTGCCGCCCACATCGTAGGCGGCGGCGCGGGCGGTGCTGCGGGCCAGCGCGGGGGTCTGGAGCTTCACCGACTGGTCGTAGACCGTCTTGCCCGTCTCGTCCAGCACCGACAGCTGGTGCATGGACACGGAGACAAGGCTGCCCTCCAGCGAGGCGAAGCTGCCGGACTGGTCGCTGGCGTAGCGGTACAGCTGGGCGCAGCCGTTCTCGTCCTTCTCCGCCTTGGCGTACAGCACGCGGCGGCGCAGGCCGTCGAACTCGCCCCGGTCGTACAGGACGGACAGCACCACGGCGATGAGCGCCAGCAGCGTTACCAGTGCCAGCCAGAGAAAGCGCTTTTTACTTTTCTTCGCCACACGGCGGGGCGGCTCCTCCTGGGGGTTGCCGCCGCCGAAGGTCATGTCGTTCCGTGCTCTCTTATCCATTGAGTCGTTCGTCCTCGTACCATACGCGGGTGAGATACAGGCCGCCGGGAGGGGCCGTGGGGCCCGCCAGCGTGCGGTTGCCGGAATCCAGGATCACCGGGATATCCTCCGGCGCCAGCTTGCCCTCCGCCGCGTAGAGCACCGTGCCCGTAATGGCACGTACCATATTATACAAAAAACCGTCGGCGCAGACCTTCAGCTCCAGCAGCTCCCCGTTCCGGGTGACGCGGCAGTAGTGGATGGTGCGCACTGTGCTGCGGACATTGGTGCCTACGCTGCGCACGGCGGCAAAGTCGTGGGTGCCCTCAAACATCCGGGCGGCGCGATCCATCACCACCTCGTCCAGCTGCTTGGGGTAGAAGTAGGCCCGATCCACATAGAACGGGTTCTTGATGCGGGAGTTGTAGATGCGGTAGGTGTATTCCTTTTTGATGCAGGAGCCGATGGCGTTGAACGCCTCCGCCACCTCATAGGCCGCCTTGACCACGATATCCTCCGGGATGTGGGTGTTGGCGGCAAAGGGCAGTCTGTCCACCGGGATGCGGGAATTCGTGCGGAAGTTGGCCACATAGTGCTCGGCGTGGACGCCGGCATCGGTACGGCCGCAGCCGGTAAGCTTCACCGGCTCGCCGCAGACCATGCTCAGGCCGCGCTCCAGCGTCTGGGCCACGGAGATCTCCGTTTTCTGCACCTGCCAGCCGTGGTAGGCGGCGCCGTTATACATTAAGATCAGGGCGATGTTACGCAACGCGCCGCCTCCTTCTTTGTCAAAATCCGAATTTTTTCAGGACGATGATGCCCGCCGTCAGGAGCACAAAGGCCGCCAGAGAGAGCCAGTCCGCCCGGCGGTAGCGCAGGACGCGCAGAGCCGTGCGCCCCTCGCCGCCATGGTAGCAGCGGCACTCCATGGCGGTGGCCAGCTCGTCGGCGCGGCGGAACGCGCTGATGAACAGCGGCACCAGAATGGGTACCAGCGCCTTGGCCCGCTGGAAGATATTGCCCGTCTCAAAGTCCGCACCCCGGGCCTTCTGGGCGGACATAATCTTGTCTGTCTCCTCGATGAGGGTGGGGATGAAGCGCAGAGCGATGGACATCATCATGGCCAGCTCGTGTACCGGGAAGCGCAGCTTCTTCAGGGGCGAGAGCAGGTGCTCCAGCCCGTCCGTCAGGGCGATGGGGCTGGTGGTGTAGGTCATGAGGAACGTGCCCATGATGAGCATGACGATGCGCAGCACCATCTGCACGGCGGAGATGATGCCCTCCCATGTGATGTGGCGCAGCAGCCACACGTCCGCCACCGGCGTACCGCTGGTGAAGAACATATTCATGATGGCCGTGAAGGCCACGATGAAATAGACGGGCTTCAAGCCCCTTGTCAGCGCCCTCCACTCCACACGGGAGACGAGGATGCACACCGCCAGCACGGCGATCATGATGCCGTAGGTCAGGGGGCCTTTTGCGTTGAACAGCGCCACGATATACAAAATGACGCACAGCAGCTTTGTCCGGGGATCCAGCTTATGGATGGGCGTATCGCCGGGGAAAAACTGACCCAGTGTGATATCCTTCAGCATACGGCGTCGCCCCCCTTCAGCCGGAGCAGCGCATCGCGCAGCGCCTCCACGGTGTAAACCGCCGTGTCCACCGGCAGGCCACGCTGCCGCAGGATCAGCGCCACCTTCGTCACCTGCGGGATATCGAGGCCCACCTGCTCCAGCTCATCGGCGCGGGTGAACACCTGACGGGGCGTGCCCTCCATGAAAACATGGCCGTCGGACAGCACCGCGATGCGGTCCACGTTGCGGGCGATCTCCTCCATGCTGTGGCTCACCAGCACCACGGAGGCGTGCTTCGCCCGGTGATAATCCTGAATACGGGCCAGAATATCGTCCCGGCCACGGGGGTCAAGGCCCGCCGTAGGCTCGTCCAGCACCAGCACCCTGGGCTCCATGGCGATGACGCCGGCAATGGCCACCCGGCGCTTCTGGCCGCCGGACAGCTCAAAGGGGGACTTATCCAGCATGGCCTCCGTCAGACCCACGAAGGCGGCGGCGGAGCGGACGCGGCGGTCGATGTCCGCCTCGTCCAGTCCCATATTCCTCGGGCCGAAGGCGATGTCCTTATACACCGTCTCCTCGAATAGCTGGTACTCCGGGTACTGGAACACCAGCCCCACCTGAAACCGCACGTCCCGGATCCTTTTGGGGTCGGCCCAGATGTCCCTGCCCTGCAGCAGGATGCGGCCCGACGTGGGCTTCAGCAGTCCGTTGAGATGCTGGATCAGCGTGGACTTGCCGGAGCCGGTGTGGCCGATGATGCCCAGAAATTCGCCGTCCATCACGGACAGGTTCATATCCTCCACGGCGCTGCGCTGAAACGGCGTGCCCGCCGAGTAGGTATGGGTCAAATGCTCTATCTGTAAGATCGGTTCCAAGGTTACTTCCCTTCCGCCGCGCCCAAAGCGCGGCAAATGGTATCGGCGCACTGCTCCACCGTCAGGCTGTCCAGTGTCACAGGCAGGCCCGCCTGCCGCAGGCCGTCCAGCAGCTCCACCGTGTCCGGCGCGGCAAGGCCGAAGCCGTGCAGCTCCTCCACCCGGGCGAACACCTGCCGGGGCGTGCCGTCCATGGCCACAACACCGTCGTTCATGACGATGACGCGGTCGGCGTCCTCCGCCTCGGACATGTGGTGGGTGATGAGCACCACGGTAATGCCCCGCTCCCGGTTCAGGCGGTGGACGGTGTCCAGCACCTCCCGGCGGCCGGCGGGATCCAGCATGGCCGTGGCCTCGTCCAGTACGATACATTCCGGCTCCATGGCGATGATGCCGGCAATGGCGATGCGCTGCTTCTGTCCGCCGGACAGCAGGTGCGGCGCGTGGCGGGCGAATTTCTCCATGCCCACGGCGGCCAGCGCGTCGTCCACCCGGCGGCGTATCTCCGTTGTGGGGACGCCCAGATTCTCCGGCCCGAAGGCCACGTCCTCCTCCACCACATTGGCGACGATCTGGTTGTCCGGGTTCTGGAACACCATGCCGGTGCGCCGCCGTATCTCCAGCAGCAGCGACTCGTCGCGGGTGTCCATGCCCGCCACATACACGGCGCCGCCGCCGGGCAGCAGCACCGCGTTCATGTGCTTGGCAAGGGTGGATTTGCCGGAGCCGTTATGCCCCAGCACCACCACGAAGCTGCCCTTTTCCACCGTCAGGGACACGCCGCGCAGCGCCGGGGGATTCGTCTCCCCCTCCGGGGCGGGGTAGGTAAAGGTCAGGTCTTTTGTTTCGATCATGATCGACATCTTGTTATATCTCCGTTCTTGGTCAATCGGCGCACCAGCGTCCCGTGGCGCCGCAGGGCAGCGCCATACCGGAATCGGTGCAGGGCAGGCCCAGCTCGTCCCACGTCACCTGTCCGCCGAATTTCCGGCCCACCAGCATTTGCAGGATATAGCCCAACACCGAGGGGGCAAGGCCCGTGGTGTAGCTGTTGAGGATGACGAACAGGGGCTTGTCCGACAGCACCTGCGCGCACAGGCGGACGAAGGGGTACAGGTTCTCCTCCAGCTTCCAGACCTCCCCGGAGGGCCCCCGGCCGTAGCTGGGGGGATCCATGATGATGGCGTCGTACGTCTTGCCCCGGCGTATCTCACGCTCCACGAACTTGGCGCAGTCGTCCACGATCCAGCGGATGGGCGCGTCGGCAAGGCCGCTGAGCCGGGCGTTATCCTTGGCCCACGCCACCATGCCCTTGGCCGCGTCCACATGGCAGACGCTGGCGCCGGCCTTGGCGCAGGCCACGGTGGCGCCGCCGGTATAGGCGAACAGGTTCAGCACCCGAATGGGACGGCCCGCCGTGCGGATCCGCTCCATGGCAAAATCCCAGTTGGCGGCCTGCTCCGGAAACAGCCCGGTGTGCTTGAAGTTCATGGGCTTGACCTGAAACGTCAGATCCTTGTAGCGGATGGGCCAGCTCTCCGGCAGCCTGCCCTTGTCCCAGTGGCCGCCGCCGGTGGAGGAGCGGGCATACCGGGCGTTGGCGGACTTCCACCGCCGGTCGCGGCGCTCCGTGTCCCAGATGGCCTGGGGGTCGGGGCGCACCAGTATCTGCTGCCCCCAGCGCTCCAGCTTTTCGCCGCCGCCGCAGTCCAGCAGCTCGTAATCCCGCCAATCCTTTGCGATCCACATACAGGCCGCACCTCCGCGTTTGAGATAGTAAATCAGCTTATTATACAACGCGCCGCCGTGGCCGTCAACCGTGGAAAATGGGAAGGCCCCTCCGGAAAACCGGAGGGGCGCGGGGTCATGTGTCGTTCCTGTCGCCTTTCGTCAGGCCGGTGATGGCGTTTTTCACACCGGTGAGGCCCTTCTCCGCCGTTTTCAGGCCCTGACCGGCGGCTTTCTTCAGCTCCGTCTTCACATCCACTGCCAAACGGCGGAATATCTCGGCGATGATCTTCTTATCCTGCTCATCCGCGCCGCTGTACTGCTTCAGCAGAGCCGCGCCGCCGGCCAGACCGCCGGCGCGGAGATCCTCCAGCGTCCGGGCCTTGCCGGACAGGCTCAGCACGTCGAACAGGGCGTCGGAGAACTGCTCCCGCTCCTGCGGGGTCATGGAGCCGATCCACTGGCGCAGCACGTCATCGCTGAGCTTACCCATCTGGGAGCGCTGGCCCAGATGGACGAAGCGGGGCCCCAGAACGCTCCACGACATGGGCTCGTGCTGCATGACGGAGCGGTTGGTGCTGTCGATGACGGCGTAATCCTCCGCGTGCTCCAAAAGGACGCCCACGATGGAGGACTCGGGGATATAGGTATGGAGCTTGCCGGCCACGCGGCGGTAGGCGTCGGAATCCACCATGTCGTGGGAGAAGCCGGGGCCGTCGTTGTTGTAGGCAGCCAGCAGGCGCTGCTCCTGCAGCTGGACGGGGATGTGGATGGCGGCCCACGCCGCCAGATTGCCGCCCTTGCTGTGGCCAGCGATGCGCAGCTTGCGATCCGGGCAGGCGGCGGCCATCTCCACGGTATAGGCCGTGGCGCGCTCCTGCGCCGGTACGGCGGTGAGGAAGCTCATGTTGAAGTCCTCCTTCCAGCCCACCAGCGAGGTGTCGGTGCCCATGAAGGACACCAGCAGCGTGTCATCCGGCAGCAGGTAGGACACGGCGTCGAACTGCATCTCCTTTGTCTCGTCCCACTCGTGGGTGAAGCCGAACATCCGCACCTCGCGGAAGCGCGCCGTCTCCGCCGCAAGGCGCATGAGGGGGATATAGTCCAGCTCCGAAAGGCCCAGCTGCTCGTCCTCCTCCGTCAGGCGGGCGGCCACGTCCGGCAGCGCCACGGCCTTGGCGGGGTCTGTGGTCCTGAGATCGTCGAAGCGGCGAAAATTCAGGTAGGAGATGATGCACAGCACCAGATCGTCCACCTCGTTGAAGCCGTCCTGCGCGAAGGTCAGGTCGCCCCGCCAGCGCAGATAGTCCATGACCGTTCCGTTTTTCTCCATACATACCTCCTGCCGTCCGGTTGGGGAATTGCGGTCATTATAGCACAGTTTTTCCGGGGAGACAAGCGGTATACGGCGCAAAAAGGGGCGGCATGACGCCGCCCCTTTTTCGGTGATCTCAGCCCGGAGGCCACGTCATGTCGCGGCCGGCCAGCACATGGAAGTGCAGGTGCTTGACGGTCTGTCCCGCCTGATCGCCGCAGTTGTTGACGATGCGGTAGCTCTCCACCCCCAGCTCCTTGCAGATCTTCACGATGACCTCAAAGCAGTGGGCCACCACGGCGCTGTTGTCCGCCGTAATGGCGTTGGCGCAGCAGATGTGCTCCTTGGGCACCACCAGAAAATGGGTGGGCGCCTGAGGGGCGATGTCGTAGAAGGCGTAGCACTGCTCGTCCTCGTAGACCTTGCTGCTGGGGATCTCGCCATCGATGATGGCGCAGAACAGGCAATCGTTCTTCATGGTCTGTCTCCTTTCCTGTCAGTCATTTTTCACGTCTCCCCGCCCTGCGGGGCGAGGAGACAGGGTTTTCGTTTCAGCCCAGCTTCGCGGATACGAAATCGTCCACCGTGGCCAGCGCGTCGTCCACCTTCAGCAGGTCGGTGCCGCCGCCCATGGCGCTGTCGGGCTTGCCGCCGCCCTTGCCGCCGCACACGGCGGACACGGACTTCACCAGCTCGCCGGCCTTGATGCCCTTGGCCACGGCCTCCTTGCCGCAGACGGCCAGGAAGCTGACCTTCTCGCCGGTGATGCTGGCCAGCACCGCCACCACGGAGGGATCCTTGTCACGCAGGAAGTCGCCCATGGTACGCAGGGCGTTGGCGTCCAGCCCCTGACGGGTGCCGGTGATGATGTGCAGGCCGTCCACGGTCTTGGCGGACGCCATGACCTGCTTCGCCTCGCCCAGAGACGCCTCGGCCTTGAACTTCTCCACGGCCTGACGCAGCTCCTTCATCTCGTTGGCCTGCTGCTCCATGCGCTCCAGAATACCGCCGGGAGCCGTCTTGAAGAACTGAGCGGCCTTCAGCAGCGTAGCGCGGCCATGGCGCGTCTCCTCCAGAGACACCTTGCCGGTGGTGGCCTCGATACGGCGGACGCCGGAGGCCACGCTGCTCTCGGACTTGATGCGGAACATGCCGGTCTTGGCGGTGTTGTCCAGATGGGTGCCGCCGCACAGCTCCATGGAGAAATCGCCCATGGTCACGACGCGCACCGTCTCGCCGTACTTCTCACCGAAGGTGGCCACGGCGCCCCGTGCCTTGGCCTCCGCCAGCGGCAGCTCCTCGGTGACGACGGACAGGCCGTCCAGCACGGCGTTGTTTACCAGATCCTCCACCTCCAGCAGCTGCTGGGGGGTGATGGCTTCAAAGTGGGTGAAGTCGAAGCGCAGCCGATCCGGCTCCACCAGAGAGCCGGCCTGATGGACGTGGTCGCCCAGCACCTTCTTCAGCGCGGCATCCAGCAGATGGGTGGCGGTATGGGCGCGGCGAACGGCGCCGCGGCGCTCCGTGTCAATGGCGGGAGACACGCTGTCGCCCACATGGAGAGCGCCCCGCAGCAGCTTGCCGTAGTGCATATACTTGCCGCCCTTGTTCTTCTGGACATCCGTCACCACGAACTCCACGCCGTCGGCGGTGATCACGCCGTGGTCGGCCACCTGACCGCCCATCTCGGCGTAGAACGGGGTCTGATCCAGCACCACGATGGCGTCCATGCCGCTGACGATCTCCTCCACCAGCTGGCCCTCGGCCACGATGGCCAGCACATTGGCATCGTCCAGCTTGTCGTACTCGTAACCGGCGAACACGGTGGCGGGCATGTCCTTGCCGAACTCCACACCGGCCCAGCCCAGATCGCCCAGCGCCTTGCGGGCCTCGCGGGCGCGCTCCTTCTGCTCGGTCATCAGGGTCTTGAAGGCGTCCTCATCCACGGTCATGCCCTCCTCGGCCGCCATCTCCACCGTCAGGTCGATGGGGAAGCCGAAGGTGTCATACAGCTTGAAGGCGTCGCTGCCGGAGAACACCGTCTCGCCCTTTTCCTTATGGGCCGCCAGCATCTCGCCGTAAATGCGCATGCCGCCGTCAATGGTGCGGGCGAAGTTCTCCTCCTCGGTGCGGATGACCTTGGTGATATAGCTCTGCTTCTCCCGCAGGTCGGGGTACTGGCCCTCGTTCTCGTGTACCACGGTGTCCACCACCTGATAGAGGAACGGCTCGTTGACGCCCAGCAGCTTGCCGTGGCGGGCGGCGCGGCGCAGCAGGCGGCGCAGCACATAGCCCCGGCCCTCGTTGCTGGGCAGGATGCCGTCGCAGATCATGAACGTGGCGGAACGGATGTGGTCGGTGATGACGCGCAGGCTCACGTCGCGCTTGTAGCTCTCGCCGTAGTGGGCGCCGGTGAGCTCGGACACCTTGTGGGTGATGTTCATGACGGTGTCCACGTCGAACAGGCTGTCCACGTTCTGGCACACGCAGGCCAGACGCTCCAGACCCATGCCGGTGTCGATATTCTTCTGCTTCAGCTCGGTGTAGTTGTTGTGGCCGTCGTTGTCGAACTGGCTGAACACGTTGTTCCAGATCTCGATATAGCGGTCGCAGTCGCAGCCCACGGTGCAGCCGGGCTTGCCGCAGCCGTACTCCGGGCCGCGGTCATAGTAGATCTCGGAGCAGGGGCCGCAGGGGCCGGAGCCGTGCTCCCAGAAGTTGTCCTCCTTGCCGAAGCGGAAGATCCTCTCGGCGGGGATGCCGATCTCGTCGTGCCAGATGTTCCACGCTTCGTCGTCGCTTTCAAACACCGAGGGATACAGGCGGTCGGGCTCCAGGCCCACCCACTGGGGGCTGGTCAGGAACTCCCAGCTCCAGGCGATGGCCTCGTGCTTGAAGTAGTCGCCGAAGGAGAAGTTGCCCAGCATCTCAAAATATGTGCCGTGGCGGGCGGTCTTGCCCACGTTCTCGATATCGCCGGTGCGGATGCACTTCTGGCAGGTGCAGACGCGGCGGCGGGGCGGCTCCTCCTCGCCCTTGAACCAGGGCTTCATGGGGGTCATGCCGGCGTTGATGAGCAGGATGGACTTGTCGTTCTGGGGCACCAGCGAAAAGCTGGGCAGACGCAGGTGGCCCTTTGTCTCGAAGAATTGCAGGAACAGCTCCCGCAGCTCGTTCAGGCCGTGATAGGGATGGCTCATGTTTTTCGTCTCCTTTATATCATAAATTTATTTGTTCTGCGTTCCATTGGGCGGCGCCGGAAAAAACAAATGCGCCCCGCGCCCTGCGTACACACAGGGGCGAAGCGCTGCTTCACGGTACCACCCTGATTCGGCGGAGGAACCGCCCTCTCAGCCGTCCGGTAACGGGGACGAAGCGTGCCGCTCGTCGCGGCCGGCTCGGAAGCGGCTCCACGCTGCGCCGTTCCCGACGGGCTCTCACCCTCCCCGTCTCGCTTGGCGGCGGCCGCTGCGTTTCTTCTTCGTCATCGCCTTTCTAAGGATGCTGTTATTGTACCACGAACTACGCGGTTGTCAACAGATGATTTGCCGAAATTTTACGATTTGTGGGATTTTCCCCTTGCCTTTCCCGCGCCGTCTGGTATACTGGAAAGCCGGTGAATTTGTGAGAAAGGCGGCGTTTTCATGAAAAGACTGTCGGAAAACGACCATATCGACCTCTACCGCCATCTGGCGTTCTGCGCGGTGGGCGGCTTCTTCGGGTGCTACGCCGTGCTGGTACACGGCGGCATCATGGGCAACGCCCAGACCACGAACCTGCTGGAGCTGGTCATCGACCTGCTGCGCTGGCAGCTGCCGGACATGCTGCTGCATCTGGGGGCGCTGGCGCTATATGTGCTGGGCACCATGCTGACGGTGCTGCTGCCCCACTGGTGCGGCGCGGACATGCACCGCGTCTCCCCCGCGATCACGGCGGCCATGGCGGTGGTGCTGTTCCTCCTGCCGCCGGAGCTGGATCCGGTGGTGGCGCTGTACCCCATTTTCTTCGCCATGAGCATTCAGTGGAGCAGCTTCGCCGGTGCGCGGGGCTTTTACAGCTCCACCATCTTCTCCACCAACAACACGAAGCAGACATCGCTGGCGCTGGCCGGTTATCTGTGCGACCATGACCGGGCACACCTGCGGAAGATGTGGTTCTTCCTGGCCACGCTGGGGTGCTTCCATGTGGGCGCGGCGTGGGCGTTCTGCGCGGTGAAGTGGTGGTTCACGAGGGGCGCGCTGGCGGTGCTGCCGCTGACGGCGTGGGGGTATTTTCTGGCGGTGTGCGAACGGCGGCACGAGGCCATGTCCGCCATCCCGGAGGACGCGGACGCGGACAGCGCCGCCCAGCCCGCCTCAAGCGTGTGAATACATAAAAGGGACGCCTGCGCGGTGCGCAGGCGTCCCTTTTATGTACGTTATTTGCCGCTGAGCGCCACCGCGTGGCGGACGAAGCTCATGGGCGGTACGGGCCGGGGCAGCTCCATGGTGAAGGTCATCTGGGGCGTTTTCGGCTCCAGCAGCACCTCCCCGTCCGGGCCGCGCATGGGCGGAACGGTGATGGTGAAGGGCTTGGTGTCCGGGCCGACCAGCTCCACCGTGTCGCCGGCGGCAAACTTATTGCGCAGGCTCATAGTGGCCACACCATCGGGGGTGCAGTCCGTCACCACGGCGCAGATCTGCCAGTCCCGCAGGTAGCGGGCGCTCTCGTAATACTGGCCGGGCTGGCCGTAGAAGAAGCCGGTGGCATAGTGGCGGTGGCTGATATGCTCCACCTCGTCCCGCCAGACGGGATCCAGCGGCTCGCCGGCGGCTGCGGCGTCCAGACAGTGGCGGTAGGCCCCGGTGACGATGGCGGCGTAGTACGCCGACTTGGCGCGGCCCTCGATCTTCAGGCAGTCCACGCCGGCGGCCATCAGGTCGCCCAGATGGTCGATCATGCACATGTCGCGGCTGTTCATGATGTAGGTGCCCTTTTCGTCCTCGAACACCGGGAAGTATTCGCCGGGGCGCTTCTCCTCCATCAGCGCGTACTGATAGCGGCAGGGCTGGGCGCACTGGCCGCGGTTGGAGTCCCGGCCGGTCATGTAGTTGCTCAGCAGGCAGCGGCCGGAGTAGCTGACGCACATGGCGCCGTGACAGAATGCCTCCAGCTCCAGCTTCGGCGAGACGCGCTGCCGGATGGCGGCGATCTCCGCCAAGCTGACCTCCCGGGCCAGCACCACGCGGGACGCGCCCAGATCGTACCACGCCTGCGCGCAGACGTGGTTGGCGACGGACTGCTGGGTGCTGATGTGGCGCTGGCAGCGGGGGGCGTACCGCCCCGCCAGCGTGAAGGCTCCCAGATCCGCCAGAATGAGGGCGTCCACCCCCGCCGCGTCCAGCCTTTCCAGATGGGCGGGCAGCGCCTCCGCCTCGTCCCAGCGGGGCATGGTGTTCACCGTGGCGTGTACCTTGACGCCGTGGTCATGGGCGAAGCGCACCGCCCGGGGCAGCTCCTCGTCGGAGAAGTTGCCCGCGAAGGAGCGCATGCCGAAGGACGTGCCCGCCAGATAGACGGCGTCCGCGCCGTAGAGCACGGCCATTTGCAGTTTTTCCCAGTCCCCAGCCGGGGACAGCAGCTCCGGCTTCCGCATCAGGAGTAGATGGGCTGGTACTCCGCGCTGTTGACGAAGCGGAGATGCTCGTTGTAGTCGGTGAAGAAGTGGCTCTTCTTATCGGTGCCCAGCGCGAAGAAGTAATAGTCCGTGTCCGCCGGGTAGATGGCGGCCTTGATGGCGCTGAGGCCCGGATTGCAGATGGGCCCCGGGGTCAGCCCCTCGTGGATATAGGTGTTGTAGGGGTTGTCGATGGTGGTGTCGAAGCTCTTTACGCCGTCATGCACCATGATATAGTTGATGGAGGAGCACAGCTGCAGCAGGCGGCCGCCCTTTTCGCTGTTGGGGTTCTCCAGACGGTTGTGGATGACGGAGCTGATGTTCTTGCGCTCGGTGTCGTCGCCGATGGACTCACGCTCGATGAGGGAGGCCATGGTGATGATCTGCCGCAGGTCGTAGGGGGAGTTCTTGATGTCCTGCAGCATCTGCTGGCTGATCTCGTTTTTGAACATGGTCAGCATGGTATCCACTGCGTACACCGCCGTCTTGTTCTTGTCGAAGGTGTAGGTGGTGGGGAACAGGAAGCCCTCCATGCGGTCGATGCTGCCCAGCGTGTCGGAGGACAGGAAGGAGTAGTTCTCGAAGTCGAAGTTGGCGCAGGCGTCCTCCAGCTCCTCCTTGGTGGCCACGCCCTTCTCCGCCAGCAGATCGATGATCTGGCGGACGGAGTAGCCCTCCGGGATGGTGACCTGCACCAGTCCCTGCGCGTCCATGGAGTCCTGCTTCCAGTCGTGCATGTTCACGATGAGGGAGCGGAAGTCCATGTCGCTGTTGAGCTTATAGGTGCCCGGCTCCACATAGCGGCTGTAATGCAGGAAGCCGCTGGCCAGCTTGAAAAAGCCCTTGGAATTCACAAGGCCCGCGTCCTTCAGCTTCGTGGCCACGTCGGACAGGGTGTCCCCCTCCTCCACGGTGATGTCCACCTCCACGGGGGCCTTGTTCAGCGAGCAAAGGTCGTTGACCAGCAGCCAGCCCACGCCGGCCAGCAGGCAGGAGCCCAGCACCACGCACACCAGATAGACGACCAGCCCACCCCGGCGGCGGGAGCGCCTTCTGCTGCTGCGGCGATCCGGCTGCGCCGACTCCTGACGGCGCACCTCCCCCGCGTCCCACATGGCGGTGTCGTCCCGCCGGTCGTTTCTTTCATAATCGGACATAGCAGCTCCTTTCAGGCGGTCAGCCGATGAGATCGGCCACACACGCCATTACTTCGTTGTGGATATCCTCGATGCCGCGGGGCGCGCCGTCCCTTGCGCAGTCGATCCGCGTCCAGCCGCAGCGCGCCACCACATGGGCGGCATTCTCCCGGCAGCGGCGGAGGTACGCCTCGTCCCTCTCATGGATGTCGGCTTTAGTATGGGTGGCGGCCTCCCGCCGGCGCATCATCTGCTCCGCAGCCTCGGTGGGCATGTCCAGATACAGCACGCGGGTCGGCTCCGGCAGGCCCAGCAGGCGGTACTCGAAGTCGAACAGCCAGTCCAGAAAGGCGTCCCGCGCCGCCGGCGGCAGCTTGGCCGTCTGGTGGACGGCGTTGCTGGTGGTGTAGCGGTCGGCAATGAGCAGGCCGCCGGACTCGTAGAACCCGCCCCAGTCCTGCTTGTAGGAGGCGTAGCGATCCACGGAGTAAAACGTGGACGCGGCGTAGGCATTGACATCGTCGGGGTCGCTGCCGAAGGCGCCGCCCAGATACAGCCGGATCAGGGCGGAGGACTCCTCCTGATAGCGGGGAAACTCCAGCTTGCGGAACGGGACGCCCCGGCGCGTCAGCTCCTGACACAGCAGCGCCGACTGGGTGGCCTTGCCGGAACCGTCCGTCCCCTCGAATACGATGAGTCTCCCCTGCATACCGTTCTCCTCCTCAGGACACAATGCCATCGGTTGACAAGGGCAGGCACGGTTTTGACGGGCAGAAATGCGCCCATACTGCGTCAAGCCCCTTGACAATACGGCAAGTATTCTCTGCGGGTCTTTCCTTGTCTGGACACATTTCTGCTCCGGCAAAACTGTATGCACCTGCCAGCGATGGGTTTTCGAGTGATTTTTGGCTTTTGAGACGCAGGCGGGCTGAGTCGGCATATATCCGCCGATGCTGCCGAGCGACGTTCCTTTGGAGCGAGGCTGGCGCCCGCCAAGGCGAAAAGGGCAAAAAGCGCCGGAAAGACGCGCTGTCAGGCGTGTTTGCCCTTGTTAACTGATGGTATCAAGAGTAAGGAGAACACTATGGCGAAGAAAAGAGGCCGCAGGGAGGCCCCGCCCGCTGTGGGAGCGCCGCAGGAGCTGCGGCATCCGTGGCTGGTGCCGGTGCTGGCGGTTTTTTACTTTTTCATCACATGCCTGATGCTCCACGGCAGCAACAAGGGCATCACGCTGGTGGTGCTGCTGGCGGCCATCGTGTGCGCGGTCATACGGGGCCGGACGCTGGCGCAGCGCATGACGTGGCCGGCGCTGCTGCTGGGGCTGTATGTCCTGCTGGACGGCATCTCCACGCTGTACGCGCCCTCCGGCAAGTTCGCGCTGTATGAGTTCCTGAAGGTGGCGGCGGCGTCCGGCATGGCGCTGCTGCTGACGGCGCTGGAGCCGGAGCGGGAGCACCGCACCGGACGGTGTGCCGCCGTGGTGCTGGAGGTAACGGGCGCGCTGGCGGCGCTGTTCAGCATCGACACCGTGTCCACCCGCGTGCTGTATAACCTGCTGGCCACCCTGACCTCGGAGCTGGGCGTGCCGATGATCCTCGGCTCGGTGCTGCAGGAGCAGCGGCTCAAGACCATCTTTGAAAATCCCAACGTATTCGCGGGCTGCGCCGGCGTGGCCATCCTGCTGTCGCTGGGTCTGGCGGTGACGGCGGAGAAGCGGACGGAGCGCTGCCTGCACCTGTCGTGCCTGCTGCTGAGCAGCACCGTGTTCCTGCTGGCGGTGAGCCGCGGTGCGATGGCGGCCATCGCGGCGGCATTCCTGCTGCTCCTGCTGCTGGAGCGGGGGGAGCGCCGCGCCGTCTCCTTCGTGCTGATGGCGGAGACGCTGCTGCTGACGGCAGCGGCCAGTCTGGCGGTCTTGCCGGCCTATGCCGCCGCCGGGCGGAAGGCGCAGATGCTGCCGCTGCTGGCGGTGCTGGCCGCCGCTGCGGCGCTGTGCGCACTGGACATCTTTGTGGGACGCCCGCTGGCGCAGCGCATGGCGCGGCGGATGAAGACCGTGAATATCGTGCTGCTGGCGGTGCTGGCCGCCGCCATAGCGGCCATGGTGCTGGCGGTGAGCTGGACAGGCGCCATCCATATGAGCGCCGGAGAGCAGATCACACGCGGCGCGTATCTGGACGCGGGGGAGTACACCCTGCATGTGGAGGCCAGCGGCCCCGTGACGGTGCGGGTGCAGACCCAGACCCGTGAGGACGCGGTGATGAACCGCAAGATCACGGTGTACAAGGGCGAGGCGGACGGCGCGGTGTTCACCGCCCCGGAGGGCAACCAGTCCGTGACGTTCCTCATCAGTGCCGATGAGACGGTGGACATCACCGCTATCCGCTACGAGGGCGCGGTGTCCGGCGAACTGAAATTGAAGTACAGGCTGCTGCCGGAGGCCATTGCCGGGCGCATCCAGACCCTGCGGGCCGAGGGCAACGTGGCGCAGCGGTTCGTGTATGTCAGTGACGCCATGAAGCTGTTCAAGCGCAGTCCCATCGTCGGACTGGGCATGGGCGCTTTTGAAAACGGCATCTACAACGTGCAGACCTATCACTACGAGACGAAGTACGTCCATAACCACTATATCCAGACCATGGTGGAGACGGGCCTGATCGGCCTTGCCCTGTGGCTGGGCCTGCTGGCGGCCAACGCCGTGGGCCTGTTCCGCCTGTGGCGCGGGGACAGGGAGGAGCAGCTGACCATGGCCCCGGCGCTGTGCGCGCTGCTGCTGTTCCTGATGATCCACGCCGCCGTGGAGGTCATCTTCTCCAGCGGCTATTTCCTGCCCTTCGGCTTCGGTGCACTGGCCGTCATAAACCTGAGCTGCGGCCGGCTGGTGCCCCTGCGCTTCGCGGGGAAGCGGGCCCGCCGCTGGATAGTGCGGGCGGAGGCGCTGGGTCTGGCGGCGTTCAGCGTACTGCTGCTCCTGAACCTGCTGGCGGCGCGTCTGAGCCGTCAGGGCAGCTACAGCGCCATGGCGCGGGCAGCGGACATGGATCCCTACGAGTGGGCGGATCACAAGCTGACCTATGTGTACAACGCCTCGGCGGCGGGTGAGCTGTCCGGCGACATGCGGGAGACGGTGGAGCGCTACATGGCCGATCTGGAGAAGCTGAACTCCAACTCCGTGCCCAAGTATCTGGCGGAGTCATATTTCAATCTGGGGAATGTGGAAAAGGGCTTCGCCATGCTGGAGAAGTTCGTGGACTACACGCCCTCCAACCCCGGCACATGGGACGCCAGCTTCCGTCTGGTCATGCAGTACAACGACAACAGTGACGCCTTTCTGCAGGGGACGGCCCGCCTGCGGGAGAAGCTGGAAGGCTGGAACCGGGATAACCTGGGCACCATCAGCCTGAGCAGCGACGTGTCGGATTACCTCGACAGCATGCTGGGCCAGTCCGCGGCGTCATAACAGCAGAAGAGGAGGAACGCCTATGCCGTCCGTTCTTATCACGGCGTCCACATTTTCCCATATCGTCAATTTCCACCTGCCCTACCTCCGGCGCTTCCGTGAGCTGGGCTGGCAGGTGGATGTAGCCTGCGGCGGCGCCATGCGGGACATCCCCTTTGCCGATGTGACCGCCGCGCTGCCGCTGGAGAAGAAGATGTCCTCCCCGGCCAACCTCCGGGCGGCAAAGCTGCTGCGGGGGATGATGGAGCGGGAGCACTACGATCTGGTCATCACCCACACGTCGCTGGCATCGTTCTTCACCCGCTGGGCGGCGCGTGGCATGAAAAACCGCCCGCCCATCGTCAATGTGATGCACGGCTACCTGTTTACCGACGAGACGCCGGTGGTCAAAAAGCTGCTGCTGACGCGGGCGGAGCTGCTGACAGCGCCCCAGACCGACCTGCTGCTGACCATGAACGCATGGGATACCCGGTGGGCCGCAGCGCACCACGCGGCGGCCCGGGTGGAGGAGATACCCGGCATGGGCGTGGATCTCAGCCGCTTCCGTGCGGCGGGGGAGACGCGGCAGGCCATGCGGGACAGACTGGGCCTGACGGAGGGGGATATCGCCCTGCTCTACCCGGCGGAGTTTTCCGGCCGGAAGGATCAGGCCATGCTGCTGCGGGCCATGAAGCGCCTGCCGCCGCACATCAAGCTGCTGCTGCCGGGCAGCGGCGAGCTGCTGGACGCCTGCCGTGGACTGGCCGCCCAGCTGGGCGTGGCGGATCGTGTGCAGTTCCCGGGGCAGGTACACGATATCCCGGCGTGGCTGGGTGCGGCGGATATCGCCGTGTCCGCCAGCCGGTCGGAGGGACTGCCCTTCAACATCATGGAGGCCATGGCCTGCGGCCTGCCGGCGGTAGCCAGCGCCGTAAAGGGCCATACCGACCTGATCGGGCCGGAAAACGGTCTGCTGTTCCCCCGTGGGGACGAGGCGGCCCTCGCCGCCGCGGTGCGGACGCTGGCGGAGGACGCCGGGCTGCGTGCGCGGCTGGGACAGGCCGGCCGGGAGAAGATGCAGCGGTACGCGCTGGATACGGTGCTGCCGCAGGTGATGGAACGATACCTGTCCGTGACGGGTGATAAAGGAAAACGGATATGATACGGGAAAACCAACGTCTGCTCAATCAATTCAATGTGCTCACCGACGCGGTGGCGGTCTTTCTGGCCATGCTGGTGTCCTACTGGCTGCGCTTCGAGCTGTTCCACGGCGTCAAGGGCATGCCCTTCAACTACTACGTCTGGCTGGGCGTGGTGGCGGCGGCGCTGACGCTGCTGGTCTTTGCCGTGGCGGGACTGTACGAATCCTTCCGGGCCGTGCGGTTCCATGTGGAGGCGGGCCGGGTGGCGGTGCTGGAGCTGCTGGTGGCGCTGATCGTCATGGCGGCCATGTTCGTGCTGCGGCTGGGCGAAACGTCCCGTTGGTCGGTGGCGTTCTTCTACGCGGTGGCCACGCTCCTGCTGGTGGGCAAGCGGGGCGCGCTGCGGATGATCCTGCGGCGCTACCGCGCCATGGGCTATAACCAGAAGCGGGTGCTGCTGGTGGGTCACGGCGAAAGCGCCGAGACGTATCTGGAACGGGTCACGTCGGATAAGCGCCTTGGCTATCAGGTGGTGGGCTATGTGGCGGATCAGAGCGGCTGGGACGCCCTGCCCTACTGCGGCACTTACGCCCAGCTGGAGGAGGTCTTTCAGCGGGAGCAGCCGGACGAGGTGGTGGTGGCCCTGCCCACGGAGGAGGGCCAGTGGATCGGCAAGATCATCAATGCCTGCGAAAAGGACGGCACGAAGCTGTCCGTGGTGCCGTCCTATGTGAAGTATATGCCCTCCAACCCCCAATTCGACAGTGTGGACGGCCTGCCGCTGATCAACCTGCGGCGCATCCCGCTGGACAATCTGGGCAATGCCTTTTTCAAACGGGCGGTGGATGTCGTCTGCTCGCTGCTGCTGATCGTGCTGACCTCGCCGCTGATGCTCATCGCGGCCATCGGCGTGAAGCTGTCCTCTCCTGGGCCTATCATTTTCAAGCAGGAGCGGGTGGGCAAGGACAAAAAGCCGTTCTACATGTACAAGTTCCGCTCCATGAAGGTGAACAGCAGCCAGAACACCGGCTGGAGCAAAAATGTGGACGACCGCAAGACGTGGTTCGGCTCCCTGATCCGCAAGTGCTCCGTGGACGAGCTGCCCCAGTTCTTCAACGTGCTCAAGGGCGACATGAGCCTCATCGGGCCCCGGCCGGAGCTGCCGTTCTTCGTGGAGCAGTTCAAGGAGGAGATCCCCCGCTATATGGTGAAGCATCAGGTGCGTCCCGGTATCACCGGCTGGGCGCAGGTCAACGGCTTCCGGGGCGACACGTCCATCACCAAGCGCATCGAGTTCGATCTGTACTACATCGAGAACTGGTCGCCGGCCTTCGATCTGCGCATCCTGCTGATGACGGCGTTCTGCATGTTCAACAAGGAGAAGATCAACGCCCACCGGGATGACGGTAGGAAGTAAAAAAGCAGCCATTTCCTGTGGGAAATGGCTGCTTTCTGCATAAATAGCGGTTTTGCGGCGTCCTGTTACGGCTGAGCTGTCTCCTTTTCCGCCGCCAGCACATCCTCCGTGTCGGCGCCGCACAGACGGATCAGCTTCTCCGCCAGAATTTTGGAGAACCCCGCGATCAGCGCGCTCTCGATGACCAGCAGCTCCACGGCGTTGTCGCCGGTCTGCCCCGGTGTGCGGATGCCCTCCGCGCCGGTCTGCACCTGCTGGTTGAAGAACAGCGCCAGCCGCCGGAACTTCTCCGAGTAGTCCTGGTAGACCGCCCGTACCTCCTCCTCACTGCTGTCCGGCGGGATGACCTTCTGTACGTCGCTGATGCTGAGACTCTGCTTCATGGTGAGGATCATGATGAGGTAGGCGATGTGTACCCGGTGGTACTTGCGCTTCACCGGCGCCGGCATGATCTTCAGGCGCACATAGTTGTTGATGGTGGAGGAGGTCACAAAGCGCTCCTTCATCCCCGTCGGTGCGGGTATGAAGCTGAGATACTGCTCCAGCAGCACGATGACCTGATCCATATACAGGCCCAGATCCGGAATGGCGTTCCAATCCGGCAGGTGATAGTCGGTGATGAACTTGTCCCACCGCCGCAGCTTATGAGCCACAAGATCCTTGTCGTACTGCATAAAAACGCCCCCTGACTTATAAACGTAATACACTATATCACAAATGGCTGTACTTGACAAGAAAAACGTGAATATGATATCTTGACGCATATCACCTAATATGTTATATTATGAAAAAATCGCTGAGGAGGGTATACTATGGAACGGGCGTATGTGTATGGGGATTCGCTGCTGAAGGCCACCGTGCCGGATGAGGCCATGCGGTATCATTTCCATCTGGCGGAGGTCATGGCCCGGTACCCCACAGAGCGGCTGGAGGTGGTGAACCGGGCCAAGATGGGCTCCACCATCAGCAAGGGGCTGTCGCTGGTGGCGCACGACGTGCAGCGGGGCATGGACGCCCGCTGGGCGCTGGTGGCCTACGGCGGCAATGACAGTGATTTCGACTGGGCGGGCATCGCCGCCGACCCGGAGGGGGAGCACAAGCCCCGCACGGAGCTGCCGGAGTTCCTGGCCAAGCTGAAGCAGACGGTGGCGGAGCTGGTGCGGGCCGGGGTGCAGCCTGTGCTGATGACGCTGCCGCCTATTGACGGGAAGCGTTATTTGGATTATATTTGCAGAGACGGGCTAAGTCGGGAGCGCATTTTACAGTGGCTGGGCGACGAGGGCCGCATCTACCGGCATCAGGAGCTGTACTCCGACACGGTAGCATCCTTCGCCATGAGCGAAGGGCTGCCTCTCATCGACGTCCGCCGCCGCTTTCTGCCGCTGCGGGAGCTGCCGCAGATGATCGCGGCGGACGGCATCCACCTGACCATGCCGGGGTACAGGCAGCTGTTTGACACGCTGGCCCAGTGGGTCACGCCGCAGCTGTAACGAACAAGAGCAAAAGGAGATACATTATGGTACGGATCATGACTGACAACGCAGCAAACCTGCCCAAGGCCCTGCTGGAGCAGTACGGCATAGGGGAGCTTTGCCTGACCTATACGGTGGACGGCGAACCGGCGGACACCGCCGCCGAGTTCGACGGCCGCAGCTTTTACGACGCCATGCGGCGCGGCGCGGTGGTGCAGACCTCCATGGTCACGCCGGACGCGGCGCGGCAGGGCATGGAGCCCCACCTCGTCAACGGCGACGATGTGCTGTATGTGGGCCTGTCCGGCGGCGTCAGCGGCACCTGCTGGGGTGTGGGACTGGTGGCCCGCGAGCTGGCGGAGCAGTACCCGGAGCGGAAGATCCGCGTGCTGGACTCCCGGGGCGCGTCGCTGGGCGAGGGCCTGATCGTGCTGGAAGCCGCCAGGCTGGCGGCGGAGGGCCGCGTACTGGAGGAGATCGTGGTGCGCTGTGAGGAGCTGTGCGGCAAGATGCGCCAGCACTTCATGGTGGACGATCTCAAGTTCCTGCGTAAGGGAGGGCGTATCTCGGGCAGCGCGGCGCTGGCCGGTACGCTGCTGCAGATCAAGCCCATCCTGCAGGGCGATGAGGAGGGCAAGATCGTGATGCTGGCCAAGGTGCGGGGCAGGAAGGCCGGTATGGAGGAGCTGGTGAAGCTCTACGACCGGATGGCGGAGGACAAAAGCGCTCCTGTGGGCATCTCCCACGCCGGTTCTCCGGCGGACGCGCTGCATGTGGCCACCCGGCTGCGGCAGGTGGGCTGCACCGGCGAGATCCTCACCGTGTGCCACGAGCCGGTGACCGGCGCCCATGTGGGCCCGGGCATGCTGGCGGTCTATTTCTTCAGCGAGACGTGGAGATGACCCCCTGAAAACCATGGAAATAACATGGAAATATCCCTGAAAAACCGGAAAATACAGAAAATACCGGGAGCCTTGGAAAAGGCTCCCGGTATTTTTTTGTGGAGGGGCGGTTATTTGGTCAGCGTTTCCACCCATGCGGAGTACTTGGCGATGTTGGCGTCCCGCTCTGCCGCGTCCCTGCCCTGCGTCAGGATGTAGACCTTGATCTTGGGCTCCGTGCCGGAGGGGCGGACGAGGATAGTGGTGCCGTCGGCCAGCTCGTAGCGCAGGACGTTGCTGCCGTGCAGCTCCATGGGAGAGGCAGCGCCGGTGGCGCAGTCCACGGCGGTGCCGTCGGCGTAGTCCTTGCGGACGGCCACGGCGACGCCGGCGATCTCGGCGGGCGGCGTCTGGCGCAGGCGCTTCATCAGCGCGGCCATCTTCTCCAGACCGTCCACGCCGGGCATCACAAGGTTGTGGGTCTTTTCGCCGTACCAGCCGTACTTGGCGTACAGCGCCAGCAGCGCATCGTAGAGGGTCATGCCCTGCGCGGCGTACCAGCCGGCCATCTCCGTGACCATCAGGGAGGCGGTGACGGCGTCCTTGTCCCGGACGTAGTCGCCCAGCATGTAGCCGTAGCTCTCCTCGTAGGACATGATGACCTCGCCCTGACCGGAGGATTCCAGCTCGCCCTTCTTCTCGGCCATGAACTTGAAGCCGGTGAAGGTGTCGTAGCAGGTGACGCCGTTGGATTCGGCCACCTTGCGGGCCATGTTGGTGGTGACGATGGACTTGAGGAACACCGGCTTCTCCGGCATCTTGCCGGCCCGGCGCAGCGCGCCGATGAGGTAGTCCAGCAGCAGCACGCCGGTCTGGTTGCCGGTGACGGCCACGAATTTGCCGCTGTGGTCGCGCACCATGATGCCCACGCGGTCACTGTCGGGATCGGTGCCCAGAATGAAGTCCGCGCCCACCTTATCCGCCAGCTCGATGGCCAGATAGAAGCCCTCCGGATTCTCCGGATTGGGGGAGGCCACGGTGGGGAAGTTGCCGTCCAGCACCATCTGCTGCTCCACGCAGTACAGGTGCTTTACGCCCAGACCCCGCAGAGCCTCCGGCACCAGCTTCCAGCCGCAGCCGTGGAACGGGGTGTATACCACCTTGAAGGTATCGGCCACCTTGGCCATGGAATCCCGGTCATTGACCATGGCCATGACGTTCTCCATAAAGGCGCGATCCGTCTCCTCGCCCATGATCTCGATGAGGCCGGCCTTTACGGCTTCATCGAAGTCCATGCGCTTCACACCGGTGAAGATGTCGATCTTCTCCAGCTGGGCGGCGATGGCGTCGGCGTGCTGGGGCGGCAGCTGCGCGCCGTCAGACCAGTAGACCTTGTAGCCGTTGTACTCCTTGGGGTTGTGGCTGGCGGTGACGTTGATGCCCGCCTGGCAGCCGTAGTAGCGGACGGCGAAGCTCAGCTCCGGCGTGGGGCGCAGGGACTCGAAGATGCGGACATGGATGCCGTTGGCGGCGCAGACCTCCGCGGCGGCATGGGAAAAGAGCATGTTGTTGTTGCGGCAGTCCATGCAGATGGCCACGCCCTTCTTTTTGGCCTCCTCGCCCTCGGCGGCGATGACGTTGGAAAAGCCCTGCGTGGCCCAGCGGATGACGTGGATGTTCATCTGGTGCAGGCCTACCTTCATGGTCCCGCGCAGACCGGCGGTGCCGAACTCCAGCGGCCCGTAAAAGCGGTTCTCGATCTCCTTTTCGTCGCCGGCGATGCTCTCCAGCTCCGCGTGCTCGGCGGGGGAGAGGGCGTCGCTGTGGAGCCAGCGCTCGTATTCCTGTTTGTAGCTCATATAGGTACTCCTTTCGGGATGATATGTACTTATTCGTCTTCCTCCACGGGCCGGGAGGTCAGCAGCTCCTGCGCCTCCTCCAGACGGGAGGCGGGGACATACAGGCTGACGCCGAAGCCGGAAAAGCCGTTGATGACCTTGCCGGCCCCGCCCTCGCGGTCGTAATACTTGAAGCAGGGGATACCGTAGGCCGACAGCAGGGAAATGACGGTGTCGGCATCGGCGGCGGAGTCAAAGGTCTGCTTCAGCAGCACGGCCTTTTCGTCGTGTCCGGCTTCGTCCTTGGGCCACGCGGGCACGTCCGGACGGCCGGTAAAGCTCCAATTCTCCATGGGATGACCTCCTATTTGTGATATTTTGCGCCGCCGGCGATCTGATAGGCGCGGTAGATCTGCTCCAGCAGCATGATGCGGGCCATGTGGTGGGGGAACGTCATGGGCGACATGGAAAGCCGCCAGTCGGCCTGCTGCTTCAGGCTTCCGTCCAGCCCCACGCTGCCGCCGATGAGGAAGGTGATCTGGGTCTTGCCCTGCACGCCGAAGTCCGTAAGACGGCGGCTCAGCTCCTCACTGGAGCAGGGCTTTCCCTCGATGCACAGCGCCACCAGCGCGCCGCCCTTAGGCAGCCTTTCCCGGATGGCGGCGGCTTCCGTTTGCAGGGCGCGGCGCAGCTCGGCGGGGGAGGGGTCATCGGGCAGGCGGCTCTCCGGTAGCTCGATGACCTCCAGACGGCACAGCCGCTGGAGGCGCTTGACATACTCGGCAGCAGCGTCGATATAGAACCTTTCCTTCAGCTTTCCCACGCAGAGGATCGTTACCTTCTGCATACGCTTACCTCCGCTTCATAGCAGACGCTGAGTTCACCACGGGGCGCCACATCCACGGAGACATCCAGATCAGACAGCGCCGTCTCCATGACCTGCAGGGCGCGGGCGGGGGTGTTATTCTCCCGGCTCAGGTGAGCCAGCACAAAGCGGCGGGTGCCGCATTCCGCCATGCGGCGGGCGAAGGCGGCGGCGTCCTCGTTGGACAGGTGGCCCCGCCGGCCCAGGATGCGCTGCTTCAGGGGGTAGGGGTACGGCCCGGACAGCAGCCACTCCACATCGTGGTTGCTCTCCAGCACCAGCAGGTCTACGCCGGTGAGAGCGGCGGCCGCCGGCTCCGGCACGAAGCCGGTATCGGTGAGGATGCCCACCGACTCGCCGCCGCAGTCGATGCGGTAGTCCACGCCCTCCCCCGCGTCGTGGCTGGTGGCGAACACCGTCACCTGTGCGGGGCCAACGGCAAAGACGCTGCCGGGGGATACAAGGCGCAGGTGATCGTCCAGCCCCGGCAGGCGGCTGCGGAGATAGAAGGCCGTGCCGCCGCTGGCGTACAGCGGGACGGCATGGTGCTTCAGGAGGGTGGCAAGGCCCGCCGTGTGATCCGTATGCTCATGGGTGATGAGGATGGCGGACAGGTCGTCCGGCGTCAGATCCAGCAGAGCAAGGGACTGCTTGATGCGGCGGGCGGAGATGCCGGCATCCACCAGCAGGTGGACGCCGCAGGCGGAGACCAGCAGGCTGTTGCCCTCGGAGCCGCTGGCCAGTGTATGTACAGAGATCAAAGCGGTATGTACCTTTCCGGAAAAATGACAGCGTCCGTTGCAGCAAGCCGCAAAGGCTGCGGCCTCTCGCAGCGGACGCTGGAAGGTGTATGTCAGCTGATGTGGGATTCGACTTCGCTCTCCTCGGGCACGTCCACCATGGCGATATCCGCGCCCACGGCGCGGAGCTTGCCCACCAGATCCTCGTAGCCGCGCTCGATATACTGGACGCAGCTGAGCTCGGTGGTGCCCTTGGCGGCCAGACCGGCGATGACCAGCGCCGCACCGGCCCGCAGGTCGCAGGCCTGAATGGGCGCGCCCACCAGTTGGCCGGTACCCTCGATGACGGCCACCTTGCCGTCCACCTGAATGTGGGCACCCATGCGCTTCAGCTCGTCCACATACTTGAAGCGGTTGGCACCGTAGACCCCCTCGGTGACAAGGCTGGTGCCCTGCGCCAGGGACAGCACGGCGGCGATCTGGGGCTGCATATCCGTGGGGAAGCCGGGGTAGGGCAGCGTCTTGACGTTGGTTTTCTGCAGCGGCTCGCTGCGGCGCACCAGCAGCGTGTCGTCGTTCTCCTCCACCACGACGCCCATCTCCATCAGCTTGGCGCTGATGCAGTCCATGTGCTTGGGAATGATGTTCTTCAGCAGCAGCTGACCGCCGGTGGCGGCCACAGCGGCCATATAGGTGCCCGCCTCGATCTGGTCGGGGATGATGCAGTAGGTGCCGCCGGTGAGACGCTCCACGCCCCGGATCTTGATGGAGTCGGTGCCGGCGCCCTTGATGTCCGCGCCCATGGAGTTCAGGAAGTTGGCCAGATCCACGATGTGGGGCTCCTTGGCGGCGTTTTCGATGGTGGTGACGCCGTCGGCCAGCGCGGCGGCCATCATGATGTTCATGGTGGCGCCCACGGAGACAACGTCCAGATACACCGGGGCACCGGTGAGCCGGCCGTTTTTGGCGGCGGTGTGGATGAAGCCGCCCTCCACGGATACCTCCGCGCCCATGGTGGTGAAGCCCTTGATGTGCTGGTCGATGGGGCGGACGCCGAAGTTGCAGCCGCCGGGCATGGCCACGGTGGCCTGTCCGAACCGGCCCAGCAGCGCGCCCAGCAGATAGTAGCTGGCGCGGATGCGGCGGGCCAGCTCGTAGGACGGGCGGGTGCTGTGGATGGCGTGGCAGTCGAGCTCCACCGCGTGGCGGTTCAGCACGCGGATGCGGGCGCCCAGCTCCTCCAGAATGGAGAAGAACAGGGTCACGTCGCTGATCTGGGGGATGTTCTCGATGCGGCAGACGCCGTCCACCAGCAGGGCGGCGGGGATGATGGCGACGGCGGCGTTCTTCGCGCCGCTGATGGTTACTTCGCCGAACAGCGGATGGCCGCCGTGGATAATGTATTTGTTCAAGGCAGTTCCCTCTTTTCAGGTGGTCAATAGGCTCTGGCAACAGTGTGCCCGGAGCGTGGAAACTTCATACCGCAAAGCGCGGCGGAAGATGTTGTATATGCAAACAAAGACAGTATACCATATTTTTTGGCAAAAGCAATAAATCCACGAAAATTTATTGGAAAAGTACAAGAAAAGTCAGGATAGTACAGGATAGCGTGAAACACTTGCGTAATTGATGAAATAAGGACGGAAAAATTTCAGGAACACGCAGGGACGTACAACCGGGGGCGGCGACGCGGGGAGAGGTGACATCATTCAGGGAGGAGTGGCAAGTATGATCGAATGGAAGGATTGGCGTCTGACGTGGGACGGTGCGCCGGCGGCTATGCAGTTCGATAACGGCAGCGTGTGGCTGGACGTGATCGGGGACATGCCGGAGGGGTACGACTGGGAGCTGCTGCTGCAGGAGCCGGAGGGCGGTCTGGACATCCTGCCGATGCAGGCGCGGCCCGGCGGTGCGGGTGTGCTGCTGCAGCGGGAGAATCTGCCCAAGGGCGGTACCTACACCCTGCAGGTGCGGGGGACGCTGCGCGCCGACGGCGTGACCCAGCGGCACAGCAGCGTGACGGAGGTGCTGGTGCCGGAGAGCCTGTCGGAGGGGGCGGCATGGCCGGAGCTGCCCACGGCGTTCCGGCAGCTGGAGACGCGGCTGCGGGAGCTGGCGGCGCATCCACCCCAGCCGGGCGGCGAGGGGTACTGGATGCTGTGGGACGCGGAGAGCGGCGCGTATCAGGCCAGCCGTCTGCCGGTGGGCACCGGCGGGCCTAAGGGTGATACCGGTGCGTCCGGCCCCAAGGGAGAGAAGGGAGAGAAGGGAGAGAAGGGAGAGAAGGGCGACAAGGGCGACAAGGGCGACAAGGGCGATACCGGCGACAAGGGGGAGAAGGGCGATACCGGCGCGGCGGCGCCGGTGTACGCGGCCGGTGACAACATCCGCATCAGCGGCGGCGTTATCTCCACGCAGGCGTTCCCCTGTGCCCCCAACCTGCTGCGGAACTGGTACTTCGGCCGTCCGGTGAATCAGCGGGGCGTCAGCGGCACCATCAGCACCGCCGGATATTTTCTGGACGGGTGGAAGCTGGTCAGCGGCTCCGTGACCATCGGGGCGGACGGCATCACCCTCAACGGCACCATGGCGCAGGTGCTGGAGGACGCGCCGGCGGCTACGGTGACGGCCACCGTCCTGACGGAGGAGGGCGTTGTTCCCGCGGGCTACGACAGCACCACAAAGACCTTCACCGTCACGGCGGCGGGCACGAAGCTCATCGCCGCCAAGCTGGAGCTGGGCGGTGTGCAGACGCTGGCGCATCTGTACGGCGGCGCGTGGGTGTTGAACCAGCTGCCCGACTACGGCGCGGAGCTGGCGCGGTGCCAGCGGTATCTGGTGCCGCTGTCGTCGGATCTGGTGCAGGCCGTGATCATCGGCACGGGTATGATCTTCTTCTTCGTGCCGCTGCCTGTGACCATGCGGGCGACGCCCACCATCATTGTGGATGATTTCAAGGTGCGCAGCGTTATGGGTGGCACAGATCAGACGGGCTTCACGTTCGCCGTCACGGCGGCGCGGGCCAACGGCGTGATGATCTCCGCCGCCAAGGCCAGCCACGGCATGACCGCCGCCGCCCTCAACGCGGGCGCGGTGTCCCTGCTGTCGGCGGAGCTGTGAGGGGGTGAAGGCGTGGACATCTGGGTACAGATCGCGGTGCCCCTCGTGGCGGCGGTGCTGACCAGCAGCGGCCTGTGGGCCGTAATAGCCAGACGCGCCGACAAGGGAGACGCCCAGCGCAAGATGCTGGTGGGGCTTGCCCATGACCGCATTGTGCATCTGGGCATGGTGTACGTCGACCGCGGATACATTACGCAGGACGAGTACGAGAATCTCAACGACTATCTGTACGCGCCCTACGAAAAAATGGGCGGCAACGGCAGCGCAAAGCGGGTCATGGAGGAAGTGCGAAGGCTGCCGATGCATAAGATGTAACAGGCCGGAAGGCCGGAAAGGAAAGTAATATGAAGCTGAATAATAAAGTCTACGATGTGATGAAGTGGATCGTGATGATCGTGCTGCCCGCGCTCAGCGCGTTCTATGTGGCGCTGGCCCCGGTGTGGGGCTGGCCCTACGCCGAGCAGGTGGCCATGACCATCTCCGCCGTGACAGCGCTGCTGGGCGCCCTGCTGGGCCTCAGCACGGCGAAGTATAAGAAAAACTGCGAGACGGAGGTGTGACCATGGCGAAGCGGGTATACCTGTCCCCCAGCGACCAGCGGCGCAACACCTACGCGGTGGGCGACACCACCGAGGACGTGCAGTGCGGGCGCATCGCGGCGGCGTGTAAGGCGGCGCTGGAGCGCTCCGGCGTGGAGGTGATGGTGGGACAGTACGACACCATGGCCAACCGCGTGGCGGCGTCCAACCGCTTCAAAGCCGACCTGCATGTGCCCATCCACACCAACGCCGCCAACGGCAAGGCCACCGGCACGCACATCTTCTGCTATGACGCGAACAGAAACAGCGCCGGGTACAAGGCATGCCGGGAGGTACTGGATGTGCTGGGGCCGGTGACGCCGGGGGCTCCCGATGTGGTGCGGGCGTATCCCGCGCTGTACGAGGTGAAGCACCCCGCCGCGCCCACGGTGTATATCGAGGTGGATTTCCACGATGTGCCCGCTGTGGCGGCGTGGATTATCGCCAGCACCACGGTTATCGGTGAGGCCATCGCCAAGGGGCTGTGCGCGGCGCTGGGTGTTGAGTTTGTGCCGGGGGAGAACACCCCGGAGCCGGTGCCTGTGCAGCCCGCGCAGGCGGAGACGGTGCAGGCAGCCGTGCGGGTGCTGCGCAGGGGCATGACCGGTGCGGATGTGCGCACCTTGCAGGCGGCGCTGAACGCCGGTGGCTTTGCCTGCGGCGCGGCGGACGGCGCGTTTGGTGCGGCAACGGAAACGGCGCTGAAGAAGTTCCAGACCGCCTATAAGCTGGGTGCGGACGGTATCGCCGGTCAGGGCACCTGGGGCAAGCTGCTGGGGATATAGGGCCTGCCGGGAAAGGGAAATGATAATAGCGGGAGCCGTGCCAATGGCGCGGCTCCCGCTTGATGTCTGTTACTCCTTTGTATGCACGTTGATGAACTCGGCGCGGAGCTTGGAGTAGAGGATGGTCTGGCTGCTGTACAGGCCGCAGTAGCCGGACAGCACATAGCTGATGGCGCAGGCCATGGCGAAGTACAGCATACCCTCCGCACCGAACATCTCCACACTCAGCACCACCGAGGCGATGGGGCAGTTCACCGCGCCGCAGAACACGGCCACAAGGCCGATGGCGGCGGCGAAGGCGGGGGGCAGGCCCAGCAGCGTGCCCATCCAGCAGCCGAAGGCGGCGCCCACGAAGAAGGACGGCACTACCTCACCGCCCTTGAAGCCGCAGCCGATGGTAATGGCGGTGAACAGCAGCTTCAAAAGCCACGCCCAACCGTTGGCCTGTCCGTTCAGCGCCCGCTGGATCACGTCCATACCCGCGCCGTTATAGTCCGTGGTGCCCAGCAGCAGGGTCAGGGCGATGATGACCACGCCGCCCGCCGCCGCCCGGAGGTAGCTGTTCTTTACCAGACGGGCCGCCAGATGCTCCGTGATGTGCAGGCCGCGGCAGAACAGAATGCTCACCAGTGCGCAGAGGATGGCCAGCACCAGCACCAGCAGCATCGTCCACGCATCCAGCGCCGGCATGGCCACGGTGAAGCGGGTGGGGGGCACGCCCAGCAGCAGGGAGATGAGATATCCCGTCATGGCGGCGGTGATGCAGGGCACCAGCCCCGCGTAGTACAGCACGCCCACGCTGATGACCTCCAGCGCGAACACGGTGGCGGTGAGGGGGGTGCCGAACAGAGCGGAGAACACGCCGCTCATGCCGCACAGCGTGGCCAGCGGCAGATCCTTCTCACCCAGATGCAGCAGTCTGCCGGTGCGGTAGCCGATGCCGCCGCCGATCTGCAGGGCCGCGCCCTCGCGGCCGGCGCTGCCGCCGCACAGGTGGGTGATGACGGTGGAGACGAAGATCAGCGGCACCAGCAGCACCGGTACGTCGGAGCCGAAGTGTACCGATTCGATGACGGCGTTGGTGCCCTTGCCCTCCAGTTTACATAACCTATACAGCCCGGCGATGACAAGGCCGCCCAGCGGCAGCAGGTACAGCACCCACGGGTGGGCCAGCCGTACCGACGTGGCGTAATTGACGCCCAGATGGAACAGCGCGCCCACCACGCCGCCGACGCCGCCTACCAGACCGCCTACCACGATCCATTTCAGCAGCGCCGCCGCGTAGGGCCCCATATGGTCGATATATTTCCGCAGCTGCTCCATGTCGTTCACCGCCGTTTCGAGGTTATTTGCGAAATCGAATTGTACCATGTTCTCTCCCGGTTGTCAAACCGCCGAAGGGCGGCTGACTTTCTTTGTGCGAAACTGAAAATCTTTTAGTTTTCCTGACATATTTTCATTTTCCCTGTTGATTCCGCCGGTGCTTTGCCGTATACTATAACTTACCAAAAGCAAAATGGACAAAGAAGAACCAACCAATTATGATAAACAGGAGGAAAACCAAATGAAATACGGTCGTACTTTCAATTTCTCCGCCGGCCCCGCCATGATGCCGGAGCCCGTGCTGGAGGAGATCCGCGACGAGATGATGAACTACCGCGGCAGCGGTATGTGCGTCATGGAGATGAGCCACCGCTCCAAGGTGTTCCAGCAGATCGTGGACGAGGCCGAGGCCGACCTGCGCGAGCTGATGAACATCCCTGACAACTACAAGGTGCTGTTCATCCAGGGCGGCGCGACCCTGCAGTTCGCCGCCGTGGCATGGAACCTGATGAAGAACGGCAAGGCCGTGTATATCGAGACGGGCGCGTGGTCCAAGAAGGCCATTGCCGAGGCCAAGAAGTACGGCGAGGTCATCGTGGCTGCCTCCTCCAAGGATAAGAATTACAGCTACATCCCCGATTGCTCCGATCTGGACATCCCCGAGGACACCGACTACGTCTACATCTGCGAGAACGAGACGATCCACGGCGTGACGTGGAACAAGCTGCCCAATACCAAGGGCCATGTGCTGGTGTCCGACCAGTCCTCCATGTTCCTGAGCAAGCCCTGCAACGTCTCCGACTACGGCATGATCTACGCCGGCGTCCAGAAGAACGTGGGCCCCGCCGGTATGGTGGTGGTCATCATCCGCGAGGATCTGATCCGCGAGGATATCGATCCCAAGATGCCCGTTTACATGAGCTACAAGACCCATGCCGACAACGGCTCCATGTACAATACCCCCAACTGCTGGGCCATCTACTGCTGCGGCAAGGTGTTCAAGTACCTCAAGAGCATCGGCGGTCTGGAGGAGATGCACAAGCGCAATATCGCCAAGGCCAAGGTCATCTACGACTTCCTGGATCAGTCCAAGATGTTCAAGGGCACCGTGGAGCCGGAGTTCCGCAGCCTGATGAACATCCCCTTCGTCACCGGCAGCGCCGAGCTGGACGCCGAGGTGGTGGCTGCCACCAAGGCCGCCGGTTACGACAACCTGAAGGGTCACAAGTCCGTGGGCGGTCTGCGCGCCTCCGTGTACAACGCCATGCCCATCGAGGGCGCCGAGGCGCTGGTGGCGTTCCTGAAGAAGTTCGAGGCCGAGCATACGAACTGATTAACGGGGGAGCAGACGCCCCCTTCCGCGGCAAGGTTTTACAAAACGTATATTATAAAGGAGAAGTATCATGCGTATTCTGGTTACTGACGGTATGGACAAGACCGCGATGGCGCAGCTGCGCGACATGGGCCACGAGGTGGTGGAGCAGTTCTACGAGCCGGATCAGCTGGGCAAGGCCCTGCGTGATTTCGATGTCGTGGTCGTCCGCTCCAAGACCAAGGTTCGCGCCAACCACATCGACGAGGCCAAGGGCAGCCAGCTGAAGCTCATCATCCGCGGCGGCGTGGGTGTGGACAACATCGACGTGAAGTACGCCGAGGCCAACGGCATCGCCGTGAAGAACACCCCCAAGGCATCCTCCCAGTCCGTGGCGGAGCTGGCCATGGGCCACATGTTCGCCTGCGCCCGCTATATCTCCGATGCCGGCTACACCATGCGCAACGGCGAGTGGAAGAAGAAGGAGTACGGCAAGGGCATCGAGCTGCAGGGCAAGACCCTGGGCATCGTGGGCTTCGGCCGCATCGGCCAGCATCTGGGCGTTATGGCCAAGGCCATCGGCATGAACGTCATCGCCTTTGATATCTTCCACATCCCCGGCATCGAGGAGCAGCTGGGCATCCCCTATGTGGAGATGGACGAGCTGCTGGCCAAGGCCGACTTCGTGTCCGTTCACGCTCCCGCTGTGGACGGCGGTGCGCTGATCTCCGCTGAGAACATCGCCAAGATGAAGGACGGCGTGGTGATCATCAACACCTCCCGCGGCACCAACGTGGACGAGGCGGCCCTGCTGGCCGCGCTGGAGTCCGGCAAGGTGCGCGCCGCCGGTCTGGACGTGTACGCCGACGAGCCCGCCACCAACAAGGCGCTGTATAGCCATCCCATGGTGTCCTGCACGCCGCATATCGGCGCGGCCACCGTGGAGGCGCAGAAGCGCATCGGCACGGAGATCGTGGACATCATCAAGGGCATGTAACTCCCGCGTAAAACGCAAAAAAAGAGAGACGGCTGCGCCGTCTCTCTTTTTTTGCCGTATAGGGGAGCGCGTTTCCGGGGCGTTTGCCTCAGCCTTTGCCGCCGGCTGTCCGCGCCAGCTTTGCCCCGACAGCAGGCGTTGTCCATTTGCTGAACACCTGGGAACCAATATCGGGAAGGTATCCCAGATCTTCATAGCCCAATTTTTTCAATAATGCCATGCTGGGCGCATTTTCCGGTTCGGTAAAGCAGACAAACGCCCATGACGGGTATCTTTTGTGAAGCAGATCCATGAGCGCGGTCAGGGCCTCGTATGCATAGCCCTGGCGATGGCAGCGGTAGTGGAACGTGTATCCCATGGAAATGACGCCATCCTCGGGCATGACCACGATCTCGCCGATCATCTCGTCGGACTGCTTCAGCGCGGCCGACAGCATAAACGGGGCGTCCACAGAGATCACATCGTTTTGGCGGTGCTCGATCAGCCGCCGGATGCCATCAAGCTCCTTTGTCTGGCCGCGCTGATATTTTGCGCATATTTCGCTGCTGCGGTAATCAAACATACTGTCTGCGTCCTTTGCCGCGGTATTGCGAAGGACCAGCCTTTCGGTCTCTATAAAAACCATTTTTTCTCCTTTTGCCGGTCTACCGGCACACGATGAAAGCGCGCTCTTTCGTACCGAAAGAGGGTCAGTCCTGCCGCTGAAAGCGCACGGTGTAGGCCCCCAGCACCTGCGCGCAGGGGATGCGATCCTGCTCGATGCCGTAGGCCATGACGAGTTGTTCAACGTACATAGGGCACCTCCGTTTCACTTTGCAGAAGGATGTCACAGCGTTGGAAAATGGAGAACGCCGCGAAATACTGCTCCTCCAGCGGGATCCAGCGGGTGCGAAACACCGCCGCCTGCTCCGGGCCGCTGCGGCGCCGGATGCGGCGCAGCTGCTCGTCAGGCTTCACCGTCAGAAAGACCCGCAGGTCGTAGCTGTCCCACAGGGCCGGGTGGCAGGCGTAGGCCCCCTCCACCACGGTCAGCGCCGCGGCTTCGGCGTGTACCGCGTCGCCCAGCGCCTGCCGCCGACACAGGTAGGGGCGGAATGTCACCGGCAGACCCTGCCGGGCGGGGCCCAGCACCTCCGCCAGAAAGCGCTCGTGATCCACGTTTTCGCCGGGGTGGGCCAACCGTTCCGCCGTGCGCTGTACCGGCCGGAGGAAGAAGTCGTCCATGTGGAACACGCGGCCACCCAGCTCCTGCTGAAGCCGCTGGGCCAGCGTGGTCTTGCCGGCGCCGCAGCGGCCGTCGATGGCGATGAGCAGCGGCGCGCCCGGCAGACGCCGGCGGATGGTCTGCACCAGCCGGTCATAGCCGGCGGGGGCAGGGAAGGGGTGGTCAGTGTGTTCCATGGTGCGGTGCTCCTTTCCCGGCGGAGAGATGTTTCTGCGGGAATGATACCACATTGGTGTGGGAAATACAACATTTCCGCGGGAAAAGCATTACAGCTCCCGGCGGGATGCGGTATAGTTTCAACAAAAGCCGCCTGCAGGCGGGCAACAGAGAAAGGAGATCTGACGTGGAATATACGAGGTACTGGAGCAGATCCTTACCGACTATCCGGACATTGAGGTGGTGCAGATCCAGTTCAACTATCTGGACTACGACGATCCCGCCGGCCAGAGCCGCCGGTGCTACGAGGTGTGCAGGAAGCACATCGTCATGGAGCCGGTGGTCCCGTCAAGATTTATGCGCAAATTTATTTGCAGGCTCCGGCTGAATGAAGTC
>ENA-OZLS01000101-OZLS01000101.1-human-gut-metagenome-genome-assembly--contig:-NODE-101-length-38494-cov-5.577304_pt1 | contig 38494 bp, 21 predicted proteins | sample MGYA00243864_ERZ653793 | MGnify/ENA primary metagenome ERZ653793 (study PRJEB26926, sample SAMN06164605) | human gut metagenome | biome: ENVO:00009003; feature: ENVO:2100002; material: ENVO:00002003...
AACTAAAATTTGTTCTTTTGTTCTTTTCTCTGAAAAAGATTGTTTTCTGTTTCTTCCCCTCCCTTAAATCAAAAAATCCGCAATTTATTTTGTAATATCATTGAAACCCTATACATTTGCATCGTTGTTTATGCAATTATTGTTGCTTCACAAAACAATATTTCCACAACATTTACAATGTATAGATACAATGAAAAAGTTCTTCTGTTTCATCTACTTGACCTGCCAGATGCTGCCAACGAGCGCGCAGGGCATCCTGAGCCTGGATAGTTGCCGTGCACTGGCCGTAGCCAACAATAAGGAGTTGCTGATAAGCCGCGAGAAAATCAATGCGGCGCACTACCGTAAAAAAGAAGCATTTACAAACTATCTGCCCAAGATTTCCGCTACCGGCGGATATATGCGCAACCAGAAAGAGTTTTCCTTATTGAACGATGCACAGAAAGGTGCGCTCGGCAGTGTAGGAACGCAGGTAAGCGGTGCGCTGCAAAACGGAATCCAGGGAATGATGACCCAATACCCGCAACTGGCACAGAACCCGCAATTCATGGCACTTGTGCAATCATTGGGCAATATAGACATTGCCACCCCGCTCAACGGATTGGGACAATCGCTCGTAGATGCTTTCCGCACCGACACACGCAATATGTATGCCGGAGCGCTGACACTGACCCAGCCCCTCTATATGGGCGGCAAGATACGCGCCTACAACAAAATAACCAGATATGCCGAAGAACTGGCACGCCAGCAGCACAACAGCGGAATGCAGGAAGTAATTCTGAGCACCGACCAGGCATACTGGCAAGTGGTGTCTCTCGCCAACAAGAAGAAACTGGCGGAAGGCTATCTCGAACTCCTGCAAAAACTGGAAAGCGACATAGACAAGATGATTGCCGAAGGAGTGGCGACTAAAGCGGACGGACTGTCGGTAAAAGTCAAAGTGAACGAAGCCGAAATGACACTGACAAAAGTAAACGACGGTTTAAGCCTTTCCAGAATGTTGCTATGCCAACTATGCGGATTAGACCTTTCCACTCCCGTCACTCTGGCAGACGAGCAGGAAGACGACCTGCTCCCCACCCCGGCCGACAGCGGCAGCATCGACATGAATAGTGTATATGCCACACGACCGGAAGTGCGCAGCCTGGAACTCGCCGCACAAATCTATAAGCAGAAGGTGAACGTGACCCGTTCGGAATTCCTGCCGTCCGTAGCGCTCATCGGAAACTATATGGCAACCAATCCGTCCGTATTCAACAGCTTCGAAAACAAGTTCAAGGGCATGTGGAACGTAGGCGTCATGGTCAGCATACCTGTCTGGCACTGGGGAGAAGGCATCTACAAAGTAAAAGCCGCCAAATCCGAAGCACGCATCAGCCGGTACCAACTGGACGATGCCAAAGAAAAGATAGAACTGCAGGTCAGCCAATCGGTTTTCAAGGTAAACGAAGCGGCCAAGAAACTTATCATGGCGGAGAAGAACCTGGAAAAGGCTGATGAGAACCTGCGCTACGCCACTCTCGGATTCGAGGAAGGGGTTATCCCGGCAAGCAATGTATTGGAAGCCCACACCGCCTGGTTGTCCGCCCAATCGGAAAAGATAGATGCACAGATAGACGTGAAGCTGACGGAAATCTATCTGAAGAAAGCAACGGGAAGTCTGAATATCGAGAATTAAAAACTGAAATCATAAATTACAATAATGGATACAAAATCACAAAACAGTAACATGTTGCTGGCATTCCTCACCCTGACGGGAGTAATCGCCATCGTTGCCCTCGTAGGTTTCTTCATGCTGCGCAAAGGGCCGGAAATCATACAAGGGCAGGCCGAAGTAACAGAGTATCGCGTATCGAGCAAAGTACCGGGACGTATCCTGGAGTTCCGGGTGAAAGAGGGACAGAGCGTACAGGCAGGAGATACACTTGCCATTCTCGAAGCTCCGGATGTGCAGGCAAAACTGGAACAGGCCCGTGCTGCCGAAGCCGCCGCACAAGCCCAAAACGAAAAAGCCTTGAAAGGCGCCCGCCAGGAACAGATACAAGCAGCCTACGAAATATGGCAAAAAGCCCGGGCAGGACTTGCCATTGCCGAAAAATCGTACAAACGCGTAAAGAACCTGCACGACCAGGGAGTGATGTCCACCCAGAAGCTGGACGAAGTTACCGCCCAGCGCGATGCCGCACAAGCCACTGAAAAAGCCGCACAAGCCCAGTACACTATGGCGAAGAACGGCGCGGAACGCGAGGACAAGGCTGCCGCAGCCGCCCTGGTAGAGCGTGCGAAAGGTGCTGTTGCCGAAGTGGAATCATACATCAGGGAAACCTGCCTGATAGCGCAGACTGCCGGAGAGGTTTCCGAAATATTCCCCAAAACAGGCGAACTGGTAGGTACAGGCGCCCCCATCATGAACATTGCCGTTATGGACGATATGTGGGTCACTTTCAACGTGCGCGAGGATTTATTGCAGGGACTGGGCATGGGAACCGAATTTGAAGCTTTCATCCCCGCCCTCGACAGGAACATCCGTCTGAAAGTATACTACCTGAAAGACCTCGGCACATACGCCGCCTGGAAAGCTACCAAAACAACCGGACAGTTCGACTTAAAGACATTTGAAGTCAAGGCATCTCCACTGGAGAAAACAGAAGGCCTGCGTCCGGGTATGAGCGTGATATTGAATAAGTGACAAGATTGCATAAGGTTGTAAAACAATAAGGTGACAGAGTGATAATGGAGAAGAAGAACAACAAATACACGGCCCTGCTGAATGTGATGAAACGCGAGTTGCGACGGCTCGTTTCGCGCCCGCTATACCTGTTCTGCATGGTCATAGCACCTCTGTTCTGCTATATATTCTTCACAACGCTAATGGATTCCGGCTTGCCTACCGACATGCCCGTCGGCGTGGTGGACCGGGACATGACCGCCACTTCACGCCAATTGGTGCGCAACCTGGATGCTTTTGAGCAAACCGCCGTCGTAGCCCGCTATCCCGATATTTCCGATGCACGCATCGCCATGCAGAAAGGAGAGATTTACGGCTTCTACTACATCCCCGAAGGAACAGCTGCCAAAACACAGGCACAGCGGCAGCCTAAAGTATCCTTCTACACCAACAATACGTTGCTCATAGCCGGTTCACTGCTCTTTAAAGACATGAAGATGATGAGCGAGCTGGCATCGGGAGCCGCCGCACGCACCGCACTATACGCCAAAGGCGCAACGGAAGAGCAGGCAATGGCATTCCTGCAACCGATTGTCATCGACACCCATCCGCTGAACAATCCGTGGCTGAACTACTCCGTATACCTGTGCAACACTTTTGCTCCGGGCGTACTGATGCTGCTTATCTTTATGATAACCGTCTACTCCATCGGGGTGGAAATCAAGGACCGTACCGCCCGCGAATGGTTGCGCACGGGCAACGGTTCCATCTGGATATCCCTTGCCGGAAAGCTGCTGCCGCATACAGCCGTATTCTTCCTTATGGGAATCTTATACAACACATACCTGTACGGTTTCCTGCATTTCCCCTGCAACAGCGGAATACTGCCGATGCTGCTCGCCACGCTCTGCCTGGTGCTGGCATCGCAAGGCATGGGCATACTGATGATAGGTACTCTGCCCACCCTGCGTCTGGGGCTCAGCTTTGCTTCCCTATGGGGCGTACTGTCGTTCTCCATGTGCGGACTGTCATTTCCCGCCATGGCGATGCATCCCGTACTGCAAGGCCTGGCAAACCTGTTTCCCCTGCGCCATTACTTCCTTATCTACGCAGACCAGGCCCTGAACGGCTATCCCATGATTTACTCGTGGATGAACTATGTGGCACTGCTTGTTTTCATGATGCTTCCTTTCCTTGTGGCCCGCAGGCTGAAAGCAGCATTGATACACTATAAATACCTACCCTGATGAAACAGATTACCTTCAAACAGAAAGTAGTACAAGGCATATACGACCTGTTCTATATATGGAAGCAGGAATTACGCAACCTCTTTCGCGACCAGGGTGTGCTGATATTCTTTGTACTCGTTCCGTTGACATATCCTTTGATATACTCGTTCATCTATACCAACGAAACAGTCCGTGAAGTGCCTGCCGTGGTGGTGGACAACTCGCGCAGTTCCCTGAGCCGGGAATATCTGAGGAAAGTGGATGCCAGTCCCGAAACAAGCATCGTGGCGCATTGCGCCGATATGGAAGAAGCCAGACTCATGCTGAAAGAGCGCAAGGCATACGGCATCATCTACATACCCTCCGGTTTCAGCGATGACATAGTCCGGGGCAAGCAAACGCAAGTCAGCATTTTCTGCGACATGAGCGGACTGCTCTATTACAAGGCATTGCTCACTGCCAACACCAACGTGTCGCTCGCCATGAATGCGGATATTAAAATGGAACGTGCCGGCAATACTACCACCCGCCAGGATGAAATAACAGCCTACCCCATCGAGTATGAGGACATAGCCATCTTCAACCCCACCAACGGGTTTGCCGCCTTCCTGATACCTGCCGTACTCATACTGATTATACAGCAGACATTGCTGTTGGGTATCGGTCTGGCTGCTGGAACAGCCCGCGAGCAAAACCGGTTCAAAGAACTGATTCCTGACGACCCTCATTACAACGGAACACTCCGTATCGTCATGGGAAAAGGATTGAGTTATTTTATGGTCTACTCGCTGGTAGCCGTGTACATACTATGTGTAGTACCGCGCCTTTTCAGCCTCAACCAGATAGCAATTCCCAGTGTGCTGGCTCTGTTTGCCCTGCCCTACCTGACAGCCTGCGTCTTCTTTGCAATGACAGCATCCATTGCCATACGCAACCGGGAAACCTGTATGTTATTGTTTGTGTTCACTTCCGTACCGCTGTTATTCCTCTCCGGCATCTCCTGGCCAGGCGCCGCAATGCCCGAATTCTGGAGGTATTTTTCCTATATCTTCCCTTCCACTTTCGGAATCAACGGCTATGTACGTATCAACAGCATGGGAGCCACCCTCAACGAAGTAGCCTTCGAGTATCAGGCCCTATGGATACAAACCGGAATTTACTTCCTCACCACCTGCCTCGTCTACCAGAGAAAGAGAGGTTAGGGATTAGTGTTATCACTAATCCCTAACCGCCAACCTATAGCATACCGGCACTGTGCTGTTGCCTACGCGATAGATGCCGAACTTGAAGTAGTAGCCGTCGTCGTCGTTGCGTCCTATCAGGATTTCTTCGTTATTCACGATATGCTCTTTAACGGTTTTCTTTTTGTCTGCATACTCCATCTGCACATCCAGCTTACCCGGTTTCACGATGGTTTCGGCTTCCTTGCCGTAAGTGGTCCAGTCGATGTGAATGCGGAAAGTCACCCAGCAATCTTTGGGGAAGTCGGCAAAAGGCATTTTATAGGCTATCGTAGAAGCCTTGTATTCGGAAGTAACGGGCTTCATTACCGGAGTTTTTTCCGGATTGGCATTGCAACGGTCGTCTTTATCGGTCAGCCAGCGGCGGTCCGAATTGGCCTTGATGTAGAACCAGCCGCCGGAAAATCCGAAAGCCAGCGGCGGATAACCGCCCTGCTCTACCAGCCAGCCGTTTTTCTTTCCTGCCTTATAAACAGGGTTTCCCTTTTTATCTTTCACCGGATTTCCCTGCTTATCCAGTTTCGCCACCTTTTCATACCCGGTATTCTTCTTGAAGATAGTAGTCTTATCCAGCTCTATGAACTCGTCAACGGTCAGCTTCTTCACTTCACCCTCAGGAGTCTGCACAAGCGTGCGGTCGGGCATGCCGTGCCATTGGGCAAAAATGGTGGATACATTGCTGTCCAAATCAGACGGGATATATACGGAAAACTCATAATCGCGCGAAGCCCCTTGCGGACAAATGCCTTTTCCGTGATGATATACGGTTTTCGTAATTTGCGCTTTCCGGTAAGCATCCGCCGGCAGTCCGTTAAAATCCGCCGAAGTGGCATAACAATAAGAAAGCTCGGCACGGCCTTTGGTTTCTCCCTTGCCGTATCCCTCCAATGTGTTGTCCTCCCGACGCAGTTCGAAACGGTAAGAAGGCTTGCCGTTAAACAGACATGTGAAATCCCGCTGAATCGCGTGTTTCTTCTTTGCACCGACAGCCACCCAGCGACCGTCTATAATCTGGTCGATACGTGCAGAGTCTGCCTGAACATTCACCCGTTCGGTCAGGGGAACCAACGTTTCAGCGCCTTTGGTTTGTGCGGTCAGCGTTGCCATGCACCCCGCTGCCGTCACCATGCAGATAGCAAAAATGTTTTTCTTCATCCTTATTTGATATTAAACTTAAAAACGATGCGGCAAAAGTACGAAAGCTGCGCCTCACACCTATCCCCTATTTGTTTCGGAAAACCCTATATTTGTGCAAATACTCCACAAGATATAGAAATTCTGAAAGATATTAGTATCTTTGGTCCATCATAAATTTTACGGTTCAATAATGAGTATCCTGAAAAAGATAACAACCATCCTGTTTATTTTATGTATAACGGGAGTCTCTAACGCTTATCCGGAAGCTTGGGGACAGATAAACTTTTCTTATATATCCATTAACGACGGTCTGTCACAAAGCACGGTCTTCTCCATAGCGCAGGACAAGCTCGGCAATATGTGGTTCGCCACCTACGACGGCGTCAACAAGTACGACGGATACACATTTACCGTATATCAGCACGATGAAAACGACCCCAACAGCATCGCCAACGACATCTCCCGCATTGTTATGACCGACAGCAAGGGGCGTGTATGGATCGGCACCCGCGACGGCCTGTCGTATTATGACGAGGAAAAAGACAAGTTCCAGAACTTCTTCCTCGAAAAGAACGGCAAGCACCTGCAAGTCAACGGCATTGTGGAACTCTCGCCGGAGCGGCTGCTTATCAGCACGCTCGAAGGGCTGACTATGTTCGACATCCCCGCATCCCGTTTTGTAGACGACATATTCGGCACGGCAATGCACAAAATGGTTGCATCTGCCCTATACAGGCATGACGACCAAATCTATATAGGCACACCGTCGGACGGTCTGTACTGCTATTCCATTCCGAAGAATACACTCGAAAAACTCGCTTACATTCCAGGCAGCAAGCAAATCCAAAGCATCCTGCAGCAATCTCCTACCCGTATATGGGTAGCCACGGAAGGTTCCGGCCTTCTCCTTGTCAACCCCAAGACCCGGGAAGTCAAAACATACAGGCATTCCCCTTCCGACCCGCAATCCATCAGCTCCAACTATATCCGCTCACTGGCACTGGATTCACAAAACCGCTTGTGGATAGGAACTTTCAACGACCTCAACATCTACCATGAAGGCAACGACTCGTTCATGTCCTACAGCAGCAATCCCGTAGAAAGCGGCAGCCTGTCGCAACGCTCCGTACGCAGTATCTTCATGGACTCGCAAGGCGGCATGTGGCTGGGAACGTATTTCGGCGGACTGAATTATTACCACCCCATCCGCAACCGCTTCAAGAACATAGAGCACATCCCGTTCAAGAACTCGTTGAGCGACAATGTTGCAAGCTGTATCGTCGAAGACAAGCAAAAGAACCTTTGGATAGGAACCAACGACGGCGGCTTGAACCTCTACGTCCCCGGCGCTCAGAAGTTCATCCACTACGCATTGCAGGAAAGCCAGCGCGAAGACGGCTTAGGCTCCAACAACATCAAATCCGTATACGTGGACGAACCGAGAGGACTGGTATACATCGGCGCACATGCCGGCGGCCTGAGCATCCTGCATCGCAACAGCGGACGCATGGAAAACTTCAACCAGCTCAACAGCCCGTTAATCAATGAGAACGTATATGCCATCCTCCCCGATGGAGAGAACAATTTCCTTTTAGGAACATTAAGCGCTCTGGTACACTTCAACCCGGAAAAACGGAGTTTTACCACCATCACTCAGGAAAATGACGGAACGCCAATCAACGTCCAGAAGATTACTACCCTGTTCCGGGATTCCAAAAAGCGTCTTTGGATAGGCGGTGAGGAAGGAGTGTCCGTATTCAACCAGCATGGAACCTCCATACAGAAAGCGGACATTTTACCCGAATCCACCGCTACGAAAGCATTCACCAATTACATCTACGAGGCAAACAACGGCTTGGTCTGGATAGGTACACGCGAAGGATTCTATTGTTTCGACGAGAAAGCCAAGCAGATTAAACGGTATACCAAAGCCGACGGACTGCCCAACAACGTGGTTTACGGCATTCTCGAAGACTCTTACGGCCGCCTGTGGATGAGTACCAACCGGGGTATCTCATGCTTCAATCCGGAAACGGAGAAATTCCGCAACTTCACCGAAGCGGACGGATTGCAGAGCAATCAGTTCAACACCTCTTCCTGCTACCGCACTTCCGATGGCGAGATGTACTTCGGAGGCATAAACGGCCTTACCACATTCCGTCCGGAACTGTTGCAGGACAATCCCTATACCCCGCCGGTAGTAATCACCAAGCTACAGCTTTTCAACAAGACCGTCCGTCCCGACGATGAAACCGGCATTCTGAGCAAGAACATCAGCGACACGGAAAGCATCACGTTGAAATCCTGGCAGACAGCATTCTCCCTGGAGTTTGTCGTATCGAACTACATCTCCGGACAGCATAATACATTCGCCTACAAATTAGACGGTTACGATAAAGAGTGGTACTACCTCACGGACAGGCATCCGGTGTCCTACTCCAACCTGCCGCAAGGTACTTATCACTTCATGGTGAAAGCTGCCAATAACGACGGCAAATGGAACACCACGCCTACCGTACTGGAAATCGTTATTCTGCCCGTGTGGTACAAGACCTGGTGGGCTGTCTTACTGTTCCTTGCCACTTTTGCCGGCTTTGTCACATTCGTATTCCGCTTCTTCTGGATGCGCAAGAAAATGGAAGCAGAGCTTGAAATCGAACGCCGCGACAAGGAACACCGCGAAGAAATCAACCAGATGAAGATGCGCTTCTTCATCAACATTTCGCATGAACTCCGTACACCGCTTACCTTAATCCTGGCACCGCTTCAAGAGGTCATCAGTAAAATCAACGACCGCTGGACCCGCAACCAACTGGAATACATCCAGCGGAATGCCAACCGCCTGCTGCATCTTGTCAACCAACTTATGGACTACCGCCGGGCGGAACTCGGAGTTTTCGAACTGAAAATAAAGAAAGGCAATGCCTATCGCCTGATACGCGAGAACTTCCTGTATTATGACAAGCTGGCACGCCACAAAGAGATACACTACGCTTTCCACTCCGATTTGGAAGAAAAAGAGGAACTTTTCGACCCTAACTATCTGGAACTGATTGTCAACAATCTTTTGTCCAATGCTTTCAAATATACGGACAACGGAAAGAGTATCACCGTTACCCTGAAAGAGGAAAACAACTGGCTGATACTGCAAGTAAGCGACACCGGTGCCGGCATTCCTATCAATAAGCAGGGTAAAGTGTTCGAACGCTTCTATCAGATAGAAAGCCAGCATATAGGAAGCGGCATCGGACTGTCGCTGGTACAGCGTCTGGTCGATTTGCACCACGGACGTATCGAACTGGAGAGCGAAGAGGGCAAGGGAAGTACATTCTCCGTCTATCTGCCGCAAGACCTCGCCGTTTATAAGGCCACCGAGCTGGCAGACTCCAACACTTCCAAGGAAGAAGAGCAGGTGTACTCCACCAACTCCAAAGAAATGTATTTCATCGATACGGAGAAAATGGAGAATGAAGCCATAGAGACGGGCGACAAGAAACGTGGAACCATCCTTATTGTGGAAGACAATCAGGAGATTCGCCATTATCTCAGCAGCGGTTTGGCTGCATTGTTCAACATACTGGAAGCCGAAAACGGTGAAGAAGCATTGGAAAAACTGAAGAACCATGAGGCGGACATTATTATTACCGATGTCATGATGCCTGTAATGGATGGCATCAAACTATGTAAGAATATCAAACAGAATATTCGTACCTGCCACATTCCGGTTATCATCCTGTCTGCCAAAACCGACATAAAAGACCAGTTGGAAGGCCTGCAAGTAGGTGCGGATGATTATATCTCCAAGCCTTTCTCCATCGCCGTCCTCACTTCCAAGATACAGAACATGATGCGTACCCGCCGCCACATGCTCGAAAAGTACGCCAAATCCTTGGAAGTGGAACCGGAGAAGATTACTTTCAATGCCATGGATGAAGAGTTGCTGAAACGCGCCGTAAGCATCGTAGAAGAAAACATTGATAATTTTGAGTTCTCTACCGATGAATTTGCGCAAAAGATGAATATGAGCCGCTCCAACCTGCATTTGAAACTGAAAGCAATCACCGGAGAGTCAGCCATCGACTTTATCCGTAAAGTACGGTTCAAAAGGGCTACCGAACTGCTGAAAAGCGGACGTTATACGGTAACCGAAGTCAGCAGCATGGTGGGATTTAATTCATCTTCTTATTTTGCAACTTGCTTTAAGAAGTACATAGGCTGTTTGCCGACGGAGTACATTAAAAAAGTAAAAGGATAGGCCTTATCCCGCAAGGCAATTTTGCTTTTCAAAACACCGCATGTTAGCGTCCGAAACACCGCGTCTTTGCGAGTGAAATGCCGCGCTATAACAGATAAAATCCCTGAGGTTTGCCAAGCAAATGCCTGCACTTTCGGGTGGTAAGGTGTGGAGTTTTATATGCAACTGTGTAGCATTGCCAATGAAGCTCTACAACCGGGCTTCACCCGCTATCCCGCATGAATAAAGAGTTGTGAAGGGTGAAGGAGGTACAGGCTAACATTTTTTCTGATAAGATACTGATAGAATGCACATAAGAAAGGATAGTTCCTATTCATCCGAACACCCCTCTCAGAATACCTCATGCAGGCTTTTTAAACAAATACGATATTTCATTCAACAAATTTAATAATAAAATTCAGATTTCAAAGAAAGCATAAACAAGACAGATTAGCTCTTAGAAATCAATGTAATATATTTGCGGCAAGGAATTTTTAATTATTGTAACATTTTAGAAAGAGTTATGAAAAACACTGGACTTTTTGTTTTTTTGTTTTCATTGTGTCTCTGTACAACAAGTTGCGTAGATGATGAAGCTGATTTCTCAGGCGGTGGTAACATCGATGTGGAAATGCCGGCAGAACCAGATCCGGATGCAACTATTGACGAGAAAGTTTTTGATGTAATCAATCTCGACTACCCGGGATTGGAAAAGGTAAAAACAGCTTTTGAAGCAGGCGATAAATACACTGCTTTAGTTAAATTGCTGGACTATTATCGTACTCGAGTTGATGTGGTAAACCGAAATGTCAACTTGTTTAATCCTACTATCACAGAAGCCGACCAAAAGATAGCGGACTATGCGTTAGACTACAAATTCTATGTGAAAGGATTTGCGGATAAAGACGGAACGCCCTACTCTTTTAAAGGCAAGGACGGACAATTGATTAATTGGGAGTTGGAAGTTGAAGGTGTCACCGACCAAGAATTCCGCTATCAGCGTCATCGCCACCAATGGATGCTACCACAAGCCAAGGCTTATGCTGTAAGTAAGGATGAACGCTACATTGAATCCTGGAAAACTGTTTATCAAGACTGGCTGAAAACCTATCCCTATGAAGACGGAACAAAATTTCCGCCTGAAGGTGGTAGTGAGAATGATAAAGACTATCAATGGAAAGGGCTACAAGTAGCCGAACGTGTCATTTCACAAATTGACATCATGGCTTATTTCATTCAGTCAAAAAACTTCACTCCTGAATGGCTTTCAACATTCCTGGCAGCTTTTGCCAAACATGTAGAATGCATGCGCATCAATTATTACCAAAGTGGTAATATCCTGTTGACTCAGGCACAAGCGGTGACTATGGCAGGCATCCTAATGCCCGAATTTAAAAATGCAGAAATTTGGGCAAATGAAGGAGCTGCAAAAATGACTGAACAGATAGGTGCACAATTCAATGATGATGGCGTACAAATAGAGCTTGACCCAAGTTACCATATCAGCGCCATCAGTGATGCATATGAAGCATATTTAACAGCAGAGGACAATAATAAAGAGAATCTCTTTTCTCCCACTTATCTGGCACAATTAGAAACGCCTGCAAAATTTACGATGGATATAACTTATCCTAACTTCTCAATAGAAGACTTTAATGATACACGTTCCAGTACTTGGTCTAAAAGTGTACTGCAAAAGAATTTCCGGAAATATGTTGCCATGTTCCCCAACAATACCGACTTCCAATACATGGCTAGTGGCAAAGGAATGGCACCTGATTATCTTATGGCTTCCTATCCTACTTCCGGTTATTACGTACTGCGCAGTGGCTGGGAAGAAACAGATGCGATGTTGATATTGAAAAACAACAACGATCCGCGTAAATCATGGCACTGCCAATCTGACAATGGTACATTCGGCCTATACTACAACGGGCATAATTTCTTCCCGGATGCCGGAGTGTATGCATATAGCGGCGGTAGTCGTACAACTTATGCACAAACTAAGATGCATAACACACTTACCGTACAAAGTAAAAATCTATTAGATTCAGAAAGAAAAGGACAACAACTCCTATTTACAGAAAAAGATGGAGTACAGATCGTGGTAACTCAAAATGATGGAGTTTATGATGGTGGCAATTCCGACAACATTCCATTAAAATACCGCCGTTCTGTATTTCACGACATTGAAAATAGGCTATTTGTTATCGTGGATGAAGCAGATGGTGAAGATACTTTTAAAGCTAATACAAATTTGAATTTTCACCTATGCCCTGATGCAATAGTTGATATTAATAATTATAATGAAGGAGAATCTTTTAAAGCTTACACTGAATTCCCCGGAAGTAACATTATTATCCGCAGTTTCTTTGATAAAACTGAAAATATAGAGCTTCCCAAAAAAGAAGATCAATGTAAAATTCAGAATTCCAACACTTCCAATAATATTGGGGTAGCAAGTGCACGAAAAGGATATTCAATGACTAATAAACCTAAAACGGCCGGTAATCTTGTCCGCTTCATTTCTGTTATTTACTATAATGACGGAGACGTTAAGGATACTCCAATAGAGGCGAAGTTCGTAACCGACGAGATTACAACATTGCCCACTTCTACCACTGTAGAAGTAAAAGTAAATAATGTATCTCATTCTTACACATACGATTTAAGCAATAATTAATCCTCAAAAACATGAAACATACATTACCCACATTGGCATCAAGGTTCTTGGGAATCTTATGGCTTGTAACTTCCGTATGCATGTTCGTATCATGCTCCGATGATACAGACGAAGCCGGAGGAAATTTCAAACTTTATTATCCGGATATGACGGATATAGGTCCGTCTATGACAGACGTTAAGATTCCTGCTCCCACTTTTCAAGGAGCTACCCCTGGTGAATTCGAAATTGTAGCTGTTACTTTAAATGATGAAACAATAGAAAATACTTGTTTCGTAATTGACGCAGCAACCGGTGAAATCACGATTAACAGTACTGCAGACACTCCTGTCGGTGAATATAAGCTGACAATCTCCTGCTCTGTAGGCGGACAATATTTCACATTCAAAGATATTGTAAAAGTCACTTTCTTGCCACGTGCACCGGAAGGGACAGTAGCAGAGCCTAATCATATATTAGTGATGTACAACGTTGTTAGTGACCCTAACAATATTTCCAAATTGCCTACTGCACAAGTCAAGACTGCCGGAGAACATGTATCCATTACTAAATATAGTATCGGTACAGTTACTGTAAATGGTGAGGTACTTGATAAACCTGAAGAAATGTTTGAGGTATCTTTATCTGGAGAAATTTCTATTCTTAAAAGCGAAAGATTCGAACGCGGAGTAATCTACTCTATATCGCTCAAATTAGAAACAGCAGCAACCGGTGACACTCCCTGCATAGCTCCTGATATTTTAGCAGTAGAAGTAGCTTCGGAACCGTTCTCTTTGGAATATCCTGAATATAATACTGAAGAGGGATGGAAAATGCCAAACACATCTGATGATGAAGGTGGCAGCAGTTTCACAAGTGCAGTTCCTGTTTTTGTCGGTTCTACAGACGGTATCAAATACTGGATTGAGATTGATAATGAAAAAGGAAAAGACAAGATTCTGATTGATGAAACTACAGGTGTTATTTCTGTTCCTCAAGGACATGGATTTGATGTTGGAGACAAATTCAAAATTTCTGTATTTGTAGCTAATACTTATCTGCCGGAAGGAAAAAAATTAGCAGAACTCAATCTAACTATCGCAAAATTCTATAAACCTTTCGATGACTTCTTATTCTATAATGAACAAATAATAGAACAAGCTGAAGAATATGAAATTAAGCCCAACAATTGGCAAGAAGAAGGATATGAAGATCTTCTATTTAGCTTATTAGGTAATTGGGAACAACTTTTGCCAATACAACCTACTACGGGTATAATTACCATAACTGAAAATCTAATTATTCCTACAGGTGAATATGACGTTCCATTTCGTGTCACTAATGGAGATGGTACTTATAAAGAAGCTACTTTCCATTTAACCGTTACTGAAAATACCACAAAGTTACTTTGGATTAAATGTGGTAATAACTTAGGTAATAATGGCAGTAAACTTGAGGGAGAACAATATGAGAATCAATTCAGATATACATCTGAGGAAATAGCTACAGGAAATATAATAATCCCTATAAAAGCCAATTTATCTAATGTTACATTAGAATTAGAACGTGAAAGTATTTTTGATGTTAGCGCCAATGGGCTTAATACCAAGGTAGAAAATAACAACTTCATAATTACCAGTCCTAAAGGTAATCCCAAAGGTGTATTTGTATATACAATAAAAGGAAGTACAGCCGATGGGCAAACTCTTACAGTACCAATATTTATTCATTGTAACAATATTGGTAAAGGCAAAAACACAAATGGAGAAGGAGAATACACTATAGAATATACTCCGTTTGTATTTCATGTAAATCCCCAAATAGGTGGAACAATGGAAGCTATTTGCAAAATGTATAAAGTTGAATCAGGTAACAAAATTGAAGTTACCCAATTCCAAATGGATTTTAGAAGAGAATTTACTTATTATAATTTGCACAAATCTTATAGTTTGGTAGAAGGCAAATTAAAAAAGAATACAACTAACTTTTTATCCCATCTATGGACAGAATGTAATATGGGTGATAATTTTGGCAGTAAAGCACCACTTTCTCAATATGCTAAAGACACTGACATTAAATTAGGTTGGATAAATGACTATGACAAAGTAGGAAATCTTCCTACTATAGAAAAGGATAAATGGGTACAAAATAATATTTATGCAAATGGCTTTTTAAAATCAGAAATGTGTTTTGATTTTAGTGATCCCATTGATACCAAATTTCCTTACTTTACGAATAGTTCGATGAACTCGCATAGCCCATTAATGATCTGGTTCGACCCCAACTATTATCCCGTAACAGAATAATACTACAAAAACAAAAGTATGTTCAATAATAATTTTATAAAATCAATCAGCCAAAGAGGGTTCATCGCCCTCTTGGCACTGATGATAACCATCAGTGTACAGGCACAGGGTATTCAGGTAAAAGGTCTGATACTCGACGAGAATAATATACCTCTTATCGGTGCTACCGTTATGGTAAAAGGCAATTCCGGTAAAGGGGCAGTGGCCGACCTTGACGGTAACTTCACACTAAACGCTAACAAAGGTGATGTCATCGTTGTTTCCTACATCGGTTATAAGACACAGGAGCTAAAAGCCGTGTCTGGCAAACGTATGGAAATCAAGCTTGTTCCTGACAGTCAAGCATTGGAAGAAGTAGTGGTAGTGGGTTATGGTGCTATGAAACGTAGCGACTTGACAGGTTCCGTTTCGTCCATTGCAGCCAAAGACTTGGAAGATTTCAAGAGCAGTTCTGTTATGGAAGCATTGGGCGGACAGGTAGCCGGTGTACAGATTACTCAATCTGACGGTACTCCGGGTTCAGGTTTCAGTGTCAACATCCGTGGTGTGGGAACTCTGACCGGTGATGCATCTCCGCTATATATCGTAGACGGTTTCCAAGTAGACAATATCGATTACCTTGCCAACTCGGACATCGAATCTATCGAAGTCCTCAAAGATGCTTCTTCTGCAGCCATCTATGGTAGCCGTGCCGCTAATGGTGTCGTAATGGTAACAACCAAATCGGGTAAAGTAGGACGTCCGGTAATCAACTATAGCGGTTCTGCAAGTTACCGTAAAATTACAAAAATGCTCGATGTATTGAGTCCTTATGAGTTCGTAAAATTACAAGGAGAGATTGATGCTACATTGCTTACCAGCTACTATAAGACCGGTAATGACGAGAATGGCAATCCTTACCGTTATCAGAGTTTGGACGACTACATCGGTGTAGGTGGCGTGAACTGGCAAGAAGAAACATTCAATCCTACCTGGTCTCAAGACCATAACCTTTCTATTGCCGGTGGTAGCGATAATACCAAATACACCGCTTCTTTCTCAAGATATACCGAAAACGGTATTTTCAAAAACAGTGGTTTTGACAAAACAACCGGAAAATTCCGTTTTAACCAAAAGTTGTCTAAGGACCTCTCATTCGATGCAACCATCAATTACGTACAAACGACTCGTGAGGGTGTAGGCACATCTGCCGACAACGGACGTTTCAATATGCTTGCACAAATACTGAGTGCCCGTCCTACCGGTGGCCTGCGATTGACCGATGAAGAGTTGCTGGAAACTGCAATCGACCCCGAAATGTTGGAAGATGGCAGTGAAAGTTTGGCACAGGTAAACCCTGTGAAACAGACAGAATCCGTTACCAACAAAAAACGTTCGGAAATGTGGTCGGGCAACCTCTCCGTCAGTTGGCAAATCATCAAAGGGCTGACCTTCAAGACAGCAGGAACTTACAATACGACCAATACCCGTAATGATGTATTCTATAAAGAAGGTTCTAAAGAAGCTTACCGTAACGGTCAGTCTCCTTATGGACAAACGCAAATGTTGCGCGACGTACGTTGGAGTAACTACAACAACCTGACTTGGAAACAAAAAATCAAAAAGCACAGCTATGATGTAATGTTAGGTCATGAAATCTCATTCCGTAGCAGTGAGTACTTATTGGGACAGGCCATGAACTTCCCTTTCGATAATTTGGGAAATGACAATTTAGGACTGGGTGCTACACCGAGCCGCGTAGCTTCAAGCTATAGCGACAAAACATTGCTCTCATTCTTTGCACGTGCCAATTACAACTACAATAACCGTTACCTGTTTACGGCAACGATGCGTGCCGACGGTTCAACAGTATTCTCCAATAAACATAAGTGGGGATACTTCCCGTCATTCAGTGCAGCCTGGCGCGTATCCGAAGAAAAGTTCATGAAAAGCCTGCCCTGGATCTCAAACATGAAAGTCCGCTTCGGTTGGGGTATCGTTGGCAACGACCGTATTTCCAACTATCTCTCAATGGACTTGTACGAGGCTGTGAAATATGGTGTAGGCAATAATGTAATGACTGTACTCAATCCCAAACAGTTGAAAAACTCAAATTTGAAATGGGAAGGTTCTTCAACCGTAAACTTGGGAGTTGACTTAGGCTTCTTAGACAACCGCCTGAATGTTACCGCAGACTTCTTTATCAAGAATACCAAAGATTTGCTTCTGGCTCAGTCATTGGCACACGTAACAGGTTTCGACAGCCAAATGCAAAACATCGGTAAAATTCAGAACAGAGGTATCGAATTGAGCCTGAACAGCACAAACATTCAGACTAAAGATTTCAATTGGCAGACAAATTTCAATATTTCATTCATTCGTAATGAACTGAAAGAACTGGCTTCCGGTGTAAATTCAATGTATGCCCGTTCAGGATTTGACTCCAACTTTACCCAATACGATTACATTGCTACCGTAGGTGAATCACTTGGTCTGATTTACGGTTATGAATTCGACGGCATTTACCAAAGTTCCGACTTCAACATTACTCCTGACGGTAAGTATATCTTGAAAGAAGGAATCGTAAATAACACGATGTATGGTAATAAAGTCGGTCTGCATCCGGGTGTGGTAAAATACAAAGACCAAGACGGGAACGGTATCATCACAACCGAAGACCGTACCGTAATCGGTAATGCACTTCCCAAATGGTATGGTGGTATCACAAACACATTCAGCTATAAAGGCATTGACCTGAGCTTTATGTTCCAGTTCAACTATGGCAATGATATTTACAACGCAACCCGCTTGTTTGCTACACAAAGTAAATCAAAGCGTAGAGGTATGCTGGCTGAAGTTGCCGATCGTTGGACTCCGACCAATGCTTCCAACACGGTTCCTGCCTATGACGGCTATATCAACAACGACTTATACTCACGCTTCATCGAAGATGGTTCATTCTTGCGCTTAAAGAACCTTACGTTGGGTTATTCATTCCCGCATAAGTTAACGAAGAAAGCACACATTTCCAAACTGCGTGTATATGCAACAGGCCAGAACCTGTTCTGCATCTCCGATTACAGCGGTTATGATCCGGAGGTGAACAGTGCAAGTAACAATCCGATGACTCCGGGCTTGGACTGGGGAGCTTATCCGAAGAGCAGAGTATTTACATTCGGTCTTGAACTTCAATTCTAAAAACAGCGTATAATGAAAAAGATAATATACTATATAGCACTCTCGGTGATGTGTGTACTTCCTTTCTCCTGCTCGGACATGCTGGAAGAGGAAAACAGAACCGAAATGGAAAAGAAGAACTATATGAATACGGCAGCAGAGGCGGAAAAAGTATTGCTGGGTATATATAGCACTCTCTCCACAGACAATTTGTATGGACTAAACCTGTCCATCCTGTTCAATACAGGAACAGATATGGAACAAGTGGAAGGTACCACTATCGAAGGTCCCCGTATCGTTCCTACCAATGCATTTCCTGCAACGCAACAAGAAGTGCAGGCTACATGGGCTTCGCTTTATACTGCCATCCATAACGCCAATGAGTTTTTGGAACGTATTTCGCTGAAATTAGATACCTATACAGAAACAGATAGAAAGCTGGGTATCATCTATATGGCGGAAGCTCGAACATTAAGAGGCCTTCTATACTTCGAACTTGTACGCCGTTACGGTAATGTCGTATTAATGACTTCATCATTGGATTCATACAAAGACCCTTCCACTTTTGTACAAGCTGACCCTAAAACAGTATATGAATTCATCGAAAAAGACCTGAAGTATGCCATCGACAATCTGCCGTATGCAATTGACGATACATATCGTACCAATACCTCTTACCGCATATCAAAAGGCGCTGCTTTGGGACTTTTGGCAAAAGTGTATGCAACATGGGCAGGATGGCCTTTAAAAGATGAGAGCAAGTGGGAATTAGCTGCAAAAACCGCAGAAATCCTGATTATCTCCGGCAAACACGGATTGCTGCAGAACTACGAGCAACTCTGGAAAAATACTTGTAACGGTGAGTGGGATCCCAAAGAAAGTCTTATAGAGTTTTCTTTCTATAGTCCTACAGCCAGTGCAGCAAGCGACCCCGTTGGCCGCATCGGCAAATGGAATGGCGTGAAAACCACTCAAATACCCGGTGTCAGAGGCAGATGTTCAGCAATGGTCAAAGTAATTTACACTTTCCTCAAAGACTGGAGAGAGCCTGAAGTAGAATCATATCAGGATGGTAAAACAACCAGATACAGATACAAGAATGGTGTACTTACCGACTACCGTCGCGATTTATCCATCGCCAACTATCAATACACCAATGAAGGCAGTGTATTATACGTTAAAGGCAGTGCAACCGAGGACAAAATCATTGTGGATAAAGATTTAAATCCGAATCTTTCCCAAAAAGAAAAACAAAGTTACACCCCCGCAAAATGGGATATTGAAAAGTATATGACTAACGGCAAGGTTATCAATGACGATAAATCAAATGTCAACTGGTATTTCTTGCGTTATGCCGATGTACTGTTACTTTACGCAGAAGCTTTGAACGAATGGAAAGGTGCTCCTACCGACAAGGCTTATGAGGCAGTCAATATGGTTCGTGCACGTGGCTACGGACATCCTTCTTCAACAAAATACAAAATTGCAGAAGGAATGGACCAAGAACAATTCCGCGAAACCGTTCGCTTGGAACGCGCTTATGAATTGGCTTTCGAAGGTCAACGTCGCCCTGATTTGGTACGCTGGGGAATGTATTATCAGGCAATCCAAAACACTCAAGATGAATTGACTCAATGGTGGACTGAAGCCAGAAACAGCCTGGGAGATAAAAAAGATGAATTGAACGAAAGCGGTGAGCTCAAAATCCCAAGAACTCCCAACTACACAGTTGCCCGCTACACCCAGGAAAACAAACATGAGTTGCTTCCTATCCCACAACGGGACATGGACCTTTGCAGCCAGTTTGTACAAAATCCAGGTTGGAAAGTAGACTGATAATAAAGCCTGATATAAAGTTAATAATCTTCCAATATGCCCCCTCCCCGGGCATATTGGAGATTTTCTAAACTCTTTTCAACAAAAGTGACATTCAAAGAACGCGGATTAATTGCCTTTTCAACATTCTTGCTACAAGAACCATAAAAAATCCGTTAGCTTTGCTTTCGTTACAAAATCTACTAAAATCAATTATTTTAAAAACGAATAACATGAAAAAGAACCTTGTTCTCTTGGCTTTGGGTGCATTGACTTTCGTATCATGCCAAACACAACCCAAAGAAGACTACAGTTGGATTAAAAAAGGCTTGGACGCAGCCTCTGCGCAACTGCAATTAACCGCAGAAGAAATTTCGTCCACTAATATGCTGCCGCGTTCTATCCGTACAGGCTATGACATGAACTTCCTGTGCCGCCAGTTGGAAAGAGACTCGCTTACTTTCAAAGACTCGCTCCGTGCGCAGCCTACAGCCGACCAGTTGGGAAAACGCCGTTTGTGCAGCGTTTATGACTGGACCAGCGGTTTCTATCCGGGCTCTTTGTGGTATGCCTACGAACTGACGGGCAACGATACACTGAAAACATGGGCCATCCAATATACCAACCTGTTGAACCCCGTCCGTTACTACACCGGTACGCACGACCTGGGCTTCATGGTAAATTGCAGTTACGGCAACGCAGAGCGTCTGGCTCCTAACGACACCATTGCAGCCGTAATGAAAGAAACAGCCGACAACCTGTGCGGACGCTTCAACGATTCCATCTCGGCTATCCGTTCATGGGACTTCGGAACATGGAACTTCCCCGTTATCATCGACAATATGATGAACCTGGATTTGCTGTTCAATGTAGCCAAGGCAACCGGCAACAACTCCTATAAAGACATCGCCGTAAAACACGCAATGACTACCATGAACAACCACTTCCGCCCCGACTATACCTGCTGGCACGTAGTAAGCTACAACAACGACGGCACGGTAGAGAAGAAACAGACATTCCAGGGCAAGAACGACGACTCTTCATGGGCACGCGGACAAGCATGGGCCGTATACGGCTATACCGCCTGCTATCGTGAGACGCAAGACACTACTTTCCTGAATTTCGCCGTAAAAGTGGCCGACATGATTATGAACCGTGTCAAGACCGACGATGCCATTCCTTACTGGGACTACGACGCTCCCGTAACCGAAGAGACTCCGCGCGACGCATCCGCCGCTTCCGTAACCGCTTCCGCCCTGATAGAGCTGAGCACAATGGTTCCCGACGGAAAGAAATACCTGGATTATGCAGAAAAAATCCTGAAGAGCCTGTCGGGCGACGCCTATCTGGCAAAGGTCGGCGAAAACCAGGGATTCATCCTGATGCACTCTACCGGTTCGCTGCCTAACGGTTCGGAAATCGACACTCCGTTGAACTATGCGGATTACTATTACCTGGAAGCCCTGAAACGCTTCATGGACCTGAAAGGTATCAGCTACAAAAACCTCTAATAACCAGACTGTAAACCAACAAACATTATGAATAAGACTTTTAAATATATCGTCCTGCTGGCGCTTGCCTGCTTCATTGGCAAAGCAAACGCCCAGGAATTGAAAACCGAAGTGTTCTCGCTCCTCAACCTGGATTATCCCGGACTGGAGAAAGTAAAGGCCCTGCACCAGGAAGGCAAAGATGCCGATGCAGCCAAAGCGTTGCTCGACTACTACCGTGCACGTACCAACGTGAAGACTCCCGACATAAACCTGAAAAAGGTTACCATCGGCAAGGATGAACAGAAAATGGCTGACGAGGCTCTGCAACATACATTCTTTGCCCACAAAGGCTACCAGCCGTCATTCAACTACGGTGAAGACATCGACTGGAGATACTGGCCGGTAAAGGACAACGAACTGCGCTGGCAGTTGCACCGCCACAAATGGTTTACTCCCATGGGCAAGGCCTATCGTGTAAGCGGCGACGAGAAATACGCCGTAGAGTGGACCAAACAGTACATCGACTGGATCAAGAAAAACCCGTTGGTGAAGGTTGACAAGAAAGAGTATGAAATGACCGGTGACAACCAACTGAAAGGTGATGTGGAAAACGCACGTTTCGCATGGCGTCCGCTGGAAGTGAGCAACCGTCTGCAAGACCAGACCTCACAGTTCCAACTGTTCCTCCCGTCTCCCTCTTTCACCCCGGAGTTCCTGACCGAGTTCCTGGTAAACTACCACAAACATGCCATCCATATACTGGGCAATTACTCTGCACAGGGCAATCACCTGCTGTTCGAGGCACAGCGTATGATCTACGCCGGCGCTTTCTTCCCCGAATTCAAAGAGGCTGCTGCCTGGAGAAAGAGCGGCATCGACATCATGAACCGTGAAATCAACGTACAGGTGTATAACGACGGCGGACAGTTCGAGCTCGACCCGCACTACCACCTCGCTGCCATCAACATTTTCTGCAAGGCACTGAACATTGCCGACCTGAACGGTTTCCGCAACGAGTTCCCGCAGGAGTACCTGGATACAATCGAGAAAATGATTGTATTCTATGCCAACGTTTCTTTCCCCGACTACACCAACCCGTGTTTCAGCGATGCCAAACTCACCAATAAGAAAGAAATGCTGAAGAACTACCGCAACTGGAGCAAGATGTTCCCGAAGAACCAGTTCATCAAGTATCTGGCAACCGATGGTAAAGAAGGCGCACTGCCCGAATACCTCTCTAAAGGTTTCCTGAAATCCGGTTTCTTCGTATTCCGTAACTCTTGGGGAACGGATGCCATGCAAATGGTTGTAAAGGCCGGCCCGAAAGCATTCTGGCACTGCCAGCCGGATAACGGTACTTTCGAACTCTGGTTCAACGGCAAAAACCTGTTCCCCGATTCCGGTTCGTATGTATATGCCGGCGAGGGCGAAGTGATGGAACAACGCAACTGGCACCGTCAGACCTGCGTACACAACACCGTAACGCTGAACAACAAGAATCTGGACCAGACCGAATCCGTAACCAAGCTGTGGCAGCCGGAAGGCAACGTACAGATATTGGTTACCGAGAATCCGAGCTACAAGAACCTGAAACACCGCCGTTCCGTATTCTTCGTAGACAACAGCTACTTCGTAATTGTAGACGAAATGGTGGGAAGCCAGAAAGGCTCCATTAACCTGCACTACCAGATGCCGAAAGGCGAAATCGCCAACAGCCGCGAGGACATGACTTTCGTCACTCAGTTTGAAGAAGGAAGCAACATGAAGCTGCAATGCTTCGGCCCCGAAGGCATGACGATGAAAAAAGAGCCGGGCTGGTGCTCCACCGCTTACCGCAAACGCTACAAACGCATGAACGTATCCTTCAATGTGAAGAAAGACAGCGAAGATGCAGTACGTTACATCACCGTTATCTGTCCGATAAAGAACAGCGCAGACGCCCCCAAATTGTCTGCCAAGTTCAAAAACAAGGCATTCAATGAAAACGGACTGGAAGTAGAGGTGAAAGTAAACGGCAAGAAACAGTCTTTAAATTACAAATTATAATATAAAAGCAACATGACGAAAGGGAGTGCCCAAAAATGAAAAGCAAAGCGATAGCGATTTTAGTTTTTGAGCAGTCCCTTTCTTCATAATGAAAAGCGATACATCCCGGTTATGAAAAACAATCTTTCCAATGTACTTCTTCCGTTAGCCACATTAAGCCTCGCTTCCTGTGCCGGCCAGCAAAAAGAAGAACCCAAGCGTCCGAACATAATTTTCATGATGACGGACGACCATACCACACAAGCCATGTCCTGCTATGGCGGCAATCTCCTGCAAACTCCCAACATGGATCGTATAGCCAACGAAGGTATCCGTATGGACAACTGCTACGCGGTCAATGCCCTTTCCGGCCCGTCACGCGCCTGCGTCCTTACCGGTAAGTTCAGCCACGAAAACGGCTTTACGGATAATGCAAGCACCTTCAACGGCGACCAGCAGACATTCCCGAAACTGCTCCAGCAAGCCGGCTACCAGACGGCCATGATCGGCAAATGGCACCTTATCAGCGAACCGCAAGGCTTCGACCACTGGAGCATCCTGAGCGGCCAGCACGAACAGGGCGATTATTACGATCCCGATTTCTGGGAAGACGGCAAACATATCGTAGAGAAAGGTTATGCCACGGACATCATCACAGACAAGGCCATCAAATTCCTCGAAGGCAGAGACAAGAACAAACCGTTCTGCATGATGTATCATCAGAAAGCGCCTCACCGCAACTGGATGCCGGCTCCGCGCCACTTGGGCATCTTCAACAATACCACATTCCCGGAACCCGCCAGCCTGTTCGACGACTACGAGGGACGCGGCAGAGCAGCCCGCGAGCAGGACATGTCCATCGAACATACCCTGACCAACGACTGGGACCTGAAACTGCTGACCCGCGAAGAGATGCTGAAGGATACCACCAACCGCCTTTACAGCGTGTACAAGCGCATGCCTGCCGCCGTACAGGACAAATGGGACTCCGTATATGCGCAGCGCATTGCCGAATACCGCAAAGGCGACCTGAAAGGTAAGGCGTTAATCAGTTGGAAATACCAGCAATACATGCGCGACTACCTGGCTACCGTACTGTCTGTGGACGAAAATATCGGCCGCCTTCTGAACTATCTTGAAAAGACCGGAGAGCTGGACAATACAATCATCGTCTACACTTCCGACCAGGGCTTCTTCCTCGGCGAACACGGCTGGTTCGACAAGCGCTTCATGTACGAGGAATGCCAGCGCATGCCGCTTATCATCCGCTACCCCAAAGCTATCAAGGCGGGAAGCACAAGCAATGCAATCTGCATGAATGTGGACTTCGCTCCCACTTTCCTCGACTTTGCCGGTGTGGAAATCCCGTCGGACATTCAGGGAACTTCCTTGAAACCGGTGTTGGAGAACGAAGGCAAGACACCCGCCGACTGGCGCAAAGCTGCCTACTACCACTATTATGAATACCCTGCCGAGCATTCGGTAAAACGTCATTACGGCATCCGTACACAGGACTTCAAACTGATTCATTTCTACAACGACATCGACGAATGGGAAATGTACGACCTGAAAGCCGACCCGCGCGAAATGAACAACGTGTTCGGCAAGCCCGAATACGCCGAAAAGCAGAAAGAGCTGATGCAACTGCTGCAAGAGACTCAAAAACAGTATAAAGACAACGACCCCGACGAAAAAGTAAACGAGCTTTTCAAGGGCGACAGAAGATTAATGAAAAACAGATAAAACCATTAAATTTATTATCATGGATAGAAGAAGTTTTCTAAAAAACACAGGCTGGTCTTTTCTCGGACTGGCAGCTTCGGGAAGCCTGCTCGGCTCTTGCGTGGCAGGAAGTAAAGAGGCAAAGAAGATTATGCCGTCGGCAAGCAACCTGAAAGTATTCTGGGGCGACCTGCACAACCACTGCAACCTCACTTACGGACACGGCGATATGCGCGATGCTTTCGAGGCGGCCAAAGGCCAGTTGGACTTTGTCAGCGTAACGCCCCATGCCATGTGGCCGGACATTCCGGGTGCAAACGACCCTCGTCTGAAATGGGTAATCGACTACCATACCGGAGCTTTCAAGCGTCTGCGCGAAGGCGGCTATGAGAAATACGTAAAGATGAGCAACGAGTACAACAAGGAAGGCGAATTCCTTACCTTCATCGGATACGAGGCCCACAGCATGGAGCACGGCGACCACGTGGCGCTGAACTACGACCTGGATGCGCCGCTCGTGGAATGTACCTCTATCGAAGACTGGAAAGAGAAAGCCAAAGGACATAAAGTATTCGTTACCCCGCACCACATGGGCTATCAGGGCGGTTACCGCGGTTACAACTGGAAATGCTTCACCGAAGGAGACATCACTCCGTTCGTCGAGATGTATTCCCGTCACGGCCTGGCGGAAAGCGACCAGGGCGACTATCCGTACCTGCACGATATGGGTCCCCGCCAATGGGAAGGAACCATCCAGTACGGTCTGGAGCAAGGACATAAATTCGGTATCATGGCTTCCACCGACCAGCACTCCGGCTATCCGGGCAGCTACGGCGACGGCCGCATCGGTGTCCTGGCTCCGTCACTGACCCGCGACGCCATTTGGGAAGCTCTCCGCACCCGCCACGTATGTGCCGCCACCGGTGATAAAATCATCATCGACTTCCGCCTCAACGACGCTTTCATGGGCGATGTAGTCCGTGGCAACAGCCGCCGCATCTACCTGAACGTAACCGGCGAAAGCTGCATCGACTATGTAGACGTTGTCAAGAACGGCCAGATACTGGCACGCATGAACGGCCCGTTGACCCCGGTTGCACCGGAAGGCGACACCGTCCGCTGCAAAGTAAAAGTGGATTTCGGCTGGAACCGCGAAGAGCGCTATGTGCACTGGCAAGGCAAGCTGTCTGTCAACAAGGGCCGTATCGTAAGCGTTACCCCCTGCTTCCGCGGCGCTGCCTTCACCTCTCCTCAGGAGGGCGAAACCGAATTCAAGACACATGTCAACCGCATACTCTCCGTAGGCGAGAAGGAAACGGAACTGGACCTGTACAGCAGCAAGAACCCGAATACCACCACCGCAGCCATGCAGGCGGTAATCCTCGACCTGGAGATGCCGAAAGACGGCGTGCTCACCGCAGACTTCAACGGCAAGAAGTTCGAACACACATTGGGCGAACTGCTCGAAGGTTCACGTTCGCACTTCATGATAGGCTGGTTGAGCGAAGCCATTCTCTTTAACCGCGCCATGCCCGAAAGCTGCTTCACCGTAGAGCACTACATGGAAGACAAAGAGCCGCAGCGCGACACCGATTATTATTATGTACGCGTGCGCCAGCGCGATGGACAATGGGCATGGAGTTCTCCTATATGGGCTGAAAGAGTTTGACAATCATGAAAAAATACGCTATAGGAATTGACCTTGGCGGTACTTCCGTGAAATACGCCCTTATCGACAATGAAGGCGTATTTCACTTTCAAGGGAAGCTGCCGTCGAAAGCCGATGTATCTGCGGAAGCGGTAATCGGCCAGTTGGTAACCGCCTGCAAAGAGGCAATGGCTTCGGCCCTGCAACTCGGAGTAGCGGTGGAAGGAATAGGTATAGGCACTCCCGGCATTGTGGATGAAACCAACCGCATTGTGCTGGGCGGAGCCGAGAATATCAAAGGCTGGGAGAATCTGAATCTTGCCGACCGCATCGAAGCGGAAACGGGGCTGCCCGTGCAGATGGGCAACGATGCCAACCTGATGGGACTGGGAGAAACGATGTACGGAGCCGGACAAGGCGCACAGAATGTGGTGTTCCTGACCGTAGGAACCGGCATCGGCGGCGCAGTGGTCATCGGCGGCAAGCTGTTCAACGGCTTTGCCAACCGCGGCACCGAACTAGGCCATGTGCCCCTCATCGCCAACGGCGAACCCTGCGCATGCGGCTCTGTGGGCTGTCTGGAACATTACGCCTCCACTTCCGCACTGGTGCGCCGTTTCAGCAAGCGTGCCGCAGAAGCGGGCATCTCGTTTCCGGGCGAGGAAATCAACGGAGAGCTTATCGTACGCCTCTACAAAGAAGGAGACAAGCTGGCAACGGAATGCCTGGACGAGCATTGCGACTTCCTGGGACACGGCATCGCCGGATTCATCAACATCTTCAGCCCGCAACGCATCGTAATAGGCGGCGGACTGTCCGAAGCCGGCGACTTCTATATCCGGAAAGTCAGCGAGAAGGCACACCGCTATGCCATAGCCGACTGTGCCGTGAACACTCAAATCATGGCTGCATCTTTAGGTAACAAGGCAGGAAGTATCGGCGCCGCGTCACTGGTCTTCTCACTAAACACGAAATAGTATGAAAAAGAATTTAGGAATGCTGGCGCTGATTATGGCGTTCTGGTTCACCATATCGTTTATCACCAATATCCTGGGACCGCTCATTCCGGACATTATCCATAACTTTAACCTGAGCGACCTGGCGATGGCGGGCTTCATCCCGACTTCTTTCTTCATCGCCTATGCCATCATGTCGGTTCCCGCCGGACTGATGATCGACCGTTTCGGCGAGAAACCGGTGCTGTTTCTGGGCTTCCTGATGCCGTTCATCGGCACTACGCTGTTTGCCTGCATACACACCTACCCCATGCTGCTTGCCTCATCGTTCATCATCGGCTTGGGCATGGCTATGCTGCAAACTGTGCTAAACCCGTTGCAACGCGTTGTAGGCGGCGAAGAAAACTATGCTTTCGTGGCGGAAGTGGCCCAATTCGTATTCGGCATCGCTTCGTTCCTGAGCCCGCTGGTATATACGTACCTCATTCACGAACTCAATCCGGACATATACACGGAAGGCAGGAACTTTTTCATCGACCTGCTGGCAGGTATCACCCCGCCCGACCTGCCCTGGGTATCGCTTTACTGGGTATTCACGCTGCTGTTGCTGGTGATGCTGGTTGCCGTAGGACTGTCCCGTTTCCCGAAAATCGAGTTGAAAGAAGATGAGAAAGGCGGTTCGAAAGACTCCTACCTGGCGCTGTTCAGGCAGAAATACGTATGGCTGTTCTTCCTCGGCATCTTCTGTTATGTAAGTACGGAACAGGGAACTTCCATCTTTATGAGTACGTTCCTCGAACAGTATCACGGAGTGAACCCGCAGGTGGAAGGCGCAAAGGCCGTAAGTTACTTCTGGGGACTGATGACTGCCGGCTGCCTCGTAGGCATGGTACTGTTGAAGCTCATTGACAGCAAACGGCTGCTCCAGCTATCGGGCGGACTCACCATCATCCTACTGCTCACCGCACTCTTCGGAAGCAAGGAAGCATCCATCATTGCCTTCCCTGCCATCGGTTTCAGCATTTCCATGATGTACTCCATCGTGTTCTCGCTGGCGCTGAATTCGGCATCGCAACACCACGGTTCGTTTGCCGGCATCCTGTGTTCGGCAATCGTGGGCGGAGCAGGCGGCCCGATGATTATCAGCATGCTTGCCGATGCCACTTCGCTGCGTACCGGAATGCTGATTATCCTCGTGTTTGTAGGCTACATCACATTCATCGGTTTCTGGGCGCACCCGCTGATTAACAACAAGACGGTAAGCCTGAAAGAGCTTTTCAAGAAGTAAAAGACAAGAACGGCACACAATAAAAAAGAGACCGCAACGGCTTGCTGCCGCATGCGGTCTCTTTACTTTACACAACCCTTTTTATATCTAAAATCTACATAACTGGTTCACTACTTTCCTTCCGCAGCATCCGGCCGGGTATTTATGGTACAGATGCTCACCCGGTTCCAATCCGGTTCTTCAAACATATAACCCACTCCCTGACCTTCGGCAACAATCCGGTCTTTGGCGATTCTATATCTATTAACCAGCATATTGCGCACGGCCTCGGCACGCTGGCGGGCGATGCGTTCGTTCACCTCCGCACTGCCTTCGGGAGAGGCATACCCTTTGATAACGACTCCCGCTTCCTTATGATTTCTCAGATAAGTGGCGATGCGCTCCACATTGGGCAACTGTGAATTATCGATGCCGATTCTGCCCTGGCGGAACGTAATCACCGATTCCAACAGCTTCTTGCTGTTGTCGATAGTATCCTTCACCACTTCCGGTTTCCGGTTCCGGCAAGCTGCCAGTTCACTTTCCAAATCGGAAACTTTCCGGTTGGCATCCTGCAATACTTTGGCGGTATTGTCGGCCTCGGCACGGAGACGGTTGATTTGGGCGTTCAGTTGGTTGACTTCCACCTGGTCGTAAGGCCTTACTTCGGTGAAGTAATGGCGGCCGTTGCTGCATCCGAAATGGTAAGTCAGCCCGGCGCTGATTTCCCAGGCGGCACGGTTGGCATGGAAACGCACGGCTTCCGTACCCATAGCGTTCATATCATACACCAAAGCCGGTTTCACAGCCAATGTCCATGCCTTGCTTTCTCCCAGGTTGAAGTTGAAATTCAGTCCCAGTTTGCTGGACATACTGTTACGGTCTTCGCCCATACCGGAGTTTACGTAATAATGCAACCAGCCGATACCTGCCACAGCCTCAACCTCAAACAGACGGGGAGCACCGTTATACCCCGCAAAGAGATTACCTAAGTTGACCAGCCCCAGCAGACTGACGTTTGACGCGTCAAAAGCCGTTTTGCTGCCCGTAGTGTTAAAGCTGCCCATAGCCTCCAGGCTCAGGCCGAAGGCAGGTGTCAGATACTTATCCACATGAACGCCCACTACCGGACGCATGTTCTTAAAGAACGAGTGATGCGTCAGCGGAGTCGTTCCACCCGCATTGACACCTATCGCCCAGTTGTCGGCAAACTTGTTTCCGGTCAGCGCCGTTTGTCCGTCAGCGTAGCCAACCGCAACACTCAACAATAATAAACTCGCTAAAATCTTTTTCATACAATTTTCTGTTTTAAGTTAGTACATAAATTTATAAATAGATGTTGAAAGCCTGTTTACAGAGCTTCCCAGTACTTTATATTGGTAATTCTTTCCAGCAGCACTTTTCTGTCGCCCTCGCGTACACTGTTGCCTGCCGCAACCGGGATGATGCTTGCCCGTTTGCCTATACCGTGCCATTTCAGCATAGCTGCCGGAACGCCGCGTTCGAGCAATGCCTCATACACTCTTTTGGCACGGCGGTTGGAAAGGTCCGTATTATAAGCGCTGCTTCCCCTTGCATCGGTGTAGCCGGTAATCAGGAAGCGGGCGTCGGGATAGCTTTTCAGAAGCCCGGCCAGCCTGTCGAGCGTCTTTTCCGAAGCAGCCGTCAGCACATCCTTGTCAAACTCGAAGTAGATATTATCCAGCAGGTCGCACGCCATTGCTTCGACAGAACCGGCTGTATCCGCCTGCTTCTCTACAATCCGCTCAACAATCTTTTCCACCTCAACAGGTTTCTCTATCTCCACATACTTCACCACCGGAGCCTGCTTTTTGCTCTTTCCGCCAATGCGCCAGATGACGCGGGCAGACACCTGCACAAAGTGAGGAAGATTCTTCTGCACCGGCAGGAGATATTCACCTTGCAGACCAAGCCCGAAGGAATTGCTTAACCACGCATTTACACCTGCACCGAACGAAAGCGGAACAAAAGAATTCTTATCCGATGAGCGCCCGTCGGGATTCCACACATCGGACGATTCCCAGTGCGCCTCTCCCGTGGGGTCGTCCACAAAATTGCCGCCATAGGCAGACGCGAAATTCTTATGAAGGTAATTCACCCCCACTCTGAGGTAGGGTTCCACCCATTGAGACTCAAACAAGGGAGTAAAGCGGAACTGCATACCCAAACCACCCATATACAGCAGGTCGTGTTTCCGGTCATTGCCCGCAATCCGGTTCTTGTTTTTCGCCACGCCTACCGTACCTTGCAAATCCAGATAAAACCACCGGTTCAGTTCCCGTGCCACATACAGGTTTGCTCCTCCCATCAGGTGGTTGACCTTCAGGTTGTACATATAATTATCCGGAGTACTCTGGAAACCGGTGACAGACACGCGGCTCCAGTTTATCAACGAACCGCCTGCACCTATTTCCCATGCTTTCCTGTCCTGGCCTCTTCCCGTCAGAGGAACTGACAGGAAGAAGAGGGAGACAAGATATAGTATTGTTTTTTTCTTCATATTCATATGTATTTATCTACGTAAATCAATCAATTCATCCAGTCTGCCGGGCACTCTTTTATCTCCAAAGGTATGCGCTTGGTTCTGTCGGCAAAGTCAGCCAGGAAATACTGCTCACCTTCTTTCAGCAAGTAATAAGCAAATCTGCTGCGATATTCGTAAGTCGTGTTATATGTTATCTGATTAGTTCCCTTTTGTCTACTCCGAATATCCAGACCTATCCAATTACCCGGATAAGCACTTGTCAGCATAAAGCGTTTACCGCCTTCCGAAAGCGGTACAGTACCGGTGTGCACAGTACCTCCCGTTCCGTTAACGAACGTACGCATTTGGATGAATACAGCACGATTTTCTGCCAAAGCGGAAGCAGGCAGCTTGCCTTCCGGAAATTTCCAAATACCGGTATCCGGGTCTTTCGCAAACTTATCTTGCCCTGTCGGATAAGCATACGTTTTATAGAAATCAGGCAATTGGTCTGTATCAATTTCACCCCATAAAGTGGTTACTCCCTGTTTGATTTCCAAAAAGACAGTTCCTTCCTTGAAACCCGGAGCCGGATATATTTCCGGAATATGAATCTTATCCTGCAAATATACGGTCTGTCCATAATCATTATAAGAACCGGCACCGTCACCGAAGTAAAGGCCTGAATAAAACTCGTTCCCATCCCACTCGTATTTTAACAACCCATTAATCGTATCATTCTTTGCCACGTTAGCTTTTTCCGTAGGAGTCAGTACCAAAGGACGCCGTATACGGAGATATGAATAACCGTAATCATAAGTTTGACTCTTATCTTTATCCAAATTCTGTTCATTTACAGGTAGGTTTATGTCCTTGATTTTAGCAGCCTTCATCATATAAGAGTTGAGACTACTTGGATAATCGCCCCATTCTCCATCTATCTGACGTTCAAATTTAAAAGATATATTTGCATATCTGGTAGAATTTATATCAGACGAAGCGTTGCTCAAATATACCGTACTCACCGTAGCCCTCACATTTACCCTATTCGGAACCAGCGTATTATTGGCACTTGTTTCCTGCACTCCGCCAACCGTTACAGTTGCACTGCCTGTCCGGCGTGATAAAGGCTGGTTATCCGGCAACTTATCCCATGTCACCTTGAACTGTCCGTTTTTATCCGTCGTGAAGGTTTCCGTAGCTCCTACTCCGGGCAATCCGCTCACCTGCACGCCTGCGGCTACTTTCTGCCCTGCTTTGTCATATACGGTAAAGAGTACCGAACCGTCCGTAGGAATCACATATTCCCGCAACAGAGAGTTCCAATAATCGGGAATAACATTATACTTTCCGATTTCTATCTCGATAACCGAAGACCTACCCGTCAGGAAATCCCAGAAGTCCGTCTGCTTGTTCCGGTCTGCCGGCCATTTCTGGTCGGGTTTATGAGGATTATCCACTTCACCGGATGCGATGTATTCTTTCCAAAGTTCATAGGCACTCTTTCCGTTCGTACCATTCGTGCCGTTTGTACCATCCTTACCGTCTTTCCCGAAAGACGGCTTTCCGGTATCCGTACCGTTGATATACCAGTTACCGTTCTCGCCAATAGCCACTTCCGGAGATTTCCCGTCGGCACCGACGGCTTTCTTACCCGTATCCGTACCGTCTACGAACCAGTTGCCGTTATTACCGATGGTAATCGTAGGCGACACGCCGTCTTTTCCATCCGTGCCCGTGGCTTTCTTACCGGTGTCCACACCATTGACAAACCAGTGGTCGTTAGCACCGATGGTTACGGTAGGCGGCACGGCATCTTTACCGTTCGCACCGTCCTTGCCCGCTTCTCCCTGCGCGGCAATGCCCGTATCCTCATTTCCAACAAACCAATGTCCGTTATCGCCGATATGCGGTGTCTGGCCGCTCTCGCCGGTAGCGCCTGTGAGGAAATACCAGAAATCCTGCACCGTATTGTTGCCGGCAGGCCATTTGCTGCCGGGGTTGTGCGGATTATCCACACTGCCGTCGGCAATCATATCCTTCCACTGGTCAAAAGCGCTCTTTCCGTCTTTTCCGTCTTTCCCGTCATTTCCTTTAAGATACTTGAAAAAGTCTGCAACTTCCGTCCGGTCTTTCGGCCAGTCTACCGTTCCGTCCGCTACTTTTTCTTTCCAAAACTCATAGGCCGAAAGCCCGGTATCACCTTTAGGCCCTTTGGGCATGGTGATATCAACATCGGTACAGGCGGCCATCAACAGGCATACAACTATCCCGTACCATTGTACAAATTTAAATTTACTCATCTGAATTTCAATTATTTAATTAGCTTATAGTTTGTATATACTGTTTATAAGATGCAAATGGCAAACGGATGTAAGTTTCGGGCAGCAAGAAGTCCTTTTATTTCGTCTGCAAAAATACATACACATTTACAACGCATCATTTCAGATAAAAGACAATTAATTTCCCTTTTCGGACAAAGTGCCCGAAAAATGAATAAACAAGCGGTAAACATCTGTTTCACACCCATATATACTGAAACAGATGGCAGTTGTCCTTACTCTCCATGATGCCTTTCCGTTTCAATGCCGAATACAAGTCCTCGCACGATTTCATGCCTATGCCGTGCAGCTTTGCCAACGCATTGAATCCGTTCTTCTTGACGAAGCGCAGAAGGTCTTCCAGCAGATAGATGTTATACTCCCTGAGCCTGCGCAGGATTCTCGGAGTTATCTCAAGCACTGCCAGAGGCGTCGACAGCATTTTCAGGTATTCAACGGGGATGCCCCGCTCCTTGAACGGTACGACAACCCTCACCGGAGTACGGTCGATGTTCCTTTTGGACAGAAGCGACCGGCAGTTCCTGTATCTCACCCTAATCGCCTGAAGCTCCTGCCGTTCCTGCGCCATGGCATCCCAATCGTCCATAATCTCTTCTACCGACCTCTCATACATAGAGGCCAGCTCTTTTGCCGAAAGGCCGTATTTCTCCGCAAGTTCCTGCATGCCGTCTTTCCTTGTCAGCAGCGAGCAGAAAATATCCTGCTCCCTGGGGTCTTTTATCTGCATGGACATCTTCCTGACAAGCCGTTCAAAACTGTGCATGCAGTGGTTTTTCTTCTCCATTAAATATTTCATAGTGTTACGATTGTTTTTTGATGTGGCTCTCCTCGCGCAGGTGGGTCGGGGTTGTGCCGAACTGTTTCTTACAGTAGCAGGTGAGGTGCGCGGAAGAGCTGAAACCGAACTCCCTGGCTATTTCCCGGAAAGCAATCTCCGGATCACAGATTTTCTCGTGGATAAGTTCGGCTTTCCGTTCCTGCATCCACTGATAGGGGCTTTGGTTGAAATAGTGCTGGAACTTCCGGTTGAAGGAGCGTTCCGAAACGCAGCACAGACTGGCAAACTCCTTGACGGTCTTTACCTTCCGGTAATTGTTCAGGATGAGGTCCTCGAACTTGCTCCCCATTCCGGAAGCGCCGGCAAAAAAGCCAGCCAGTTCGTTTTTGGCATAAAAGCCGCGCAGTATCAGAATGATTTCCTGCTGTTTAAGAATATGCATGTGCCTGCACAGCAGTCCCGTTTCCAGATAGAACAGCACCTGCCTCAAGGCATGAAGCAGCGGTTTACGGATGGGCAGGGTGTGGTCGTTGGTGGCAATAGGTTTCTCATGAGAAATGGAATCGAAATACATCTTGTCGCACACCGTTATTTCCTTGTTCCAGAACAGCAGGAGGCATTCTGCCGGGGTGATGCCCGTCAAGCGGTTCTCTTCCCGCTGAGGTATGAGCACCATCCTGTTGGCATGCACGGAGATGGTATGCTCCCTGCCCAGCCCTACCTGCACCTCTCCTTTGAGCACGAACAGTACACAGAAGCAACCGTCATTATCAATCCGGCCTTCTTCGTGTGCTGTTAATTCGTACCGTGAAAATCCGCTTTCATACCTCAGTTGATAATTGAAGCAGGAACGATGCTCTGACAAATAAAATAATCTCATGATAGCTTTTTAATTTATACGCCATAATAACGCATCGCTTTTTTAGATTGTTTTTCACAAAAAAGACACTTATTTATAAATTTAAGACTATCGTAAGGTTTCGCAGGGTTTTATAAGTATTTGAAAGGTGTATTGATTCCGCTCATTAGCAGCAAGATGGCTGCCAATAAAGTCAAAGCAAAAGATTATCCCGTTCCACCGTGGAGAAATTTTCATTCCACCACGGTGGAACAAAAACTACTCCGTGGCAGAACAAAACTTTCTCCACGGTGGAACGGATTGGTTCTTGCATGCTTTCTGCCTAAATGAAAAAGAGCGTAATGAACGGCGTTTACGCCTGCTCATTACGCTCCGAAGTTATAAAATACTATTTACTGGTTTGAGGATATTGGTTGGGAAATGAATTTAGTTATGGGCATTCTTAGTTCCGTAACCATGGATATACCAATCGGCTATGCTTAACTTTCCGTCATTATCCAATGTTACGTAGATACGGGCATCACCACCCCAATAAGCGTCATATTCAACCATAAACGACTCAGTAGTTGTGGTTTCAGCAGTATTTTCATCCAAAACAATACTTACAGCACCAGTTGGTTTTGCTTCAGGGTCGAAATCTGTAAAGAAACCAAGTTCTTTTACAAAGTCCTCGATACCGTTTGGTTTCGCTTCATCAGCCCATTTTATCATATAAACCTGTTTCGTATTTTCACCTTTTGTTACCTTCAAATCAGCAGTAAACATTCCATCATCAGTCGATCCAATATTTTCAGCACTCAAAGTAAGCGCACCAGTACCTGTCCAGTCTGTTGTTGACGGAGCTTCCTCTACCTCTTTAGTCTTGATACCATTAGTTCCCTTACCGGCTTTTTCCACCAAGTCAATCACTTCACTTAATTTGCCGTTCTTATCAACTGTAACTGCTCTCAGATAATAATCATATCCCGGAGAAGTAATACGCAAACCACCTTCATCTGTATTAAGACTAGCCAAATCAGCCACAGCATACTCATACCAGTTTACATCTCTTGAATCTTCATCAGACATAATCCAATTAAGGTCTAAAGAACCAGGGCCTTTACCCATATCCCATAGTATACGGACAAATTCAACCTCATCGTTAACAGTGATTTCCACAGGCAGTCTTTCCGGCGTCTGTTGTTCGGGGATAGTTACGGCAGTAATCTCGCCCGCTCCGTCAAAAACTGGCGCAGCCGTTTTAACCTTCTGATAAACAACCTTTCCAATTTTGCCTTCTTTATCGATAGGAATAGCATATACGATAAATTCCGTATCCGGCTTCATATCCTTGTTGGCAAATTCTTTGGAGAACGGTCCGGTATAAGCCAAAGGTACTTCAGCACCCAGTCTGACAATGCTGGCGCAAATTTCATCCTCGGTCATGTTATCAAAAGTCTTACTGCTGTTGCTTGCAATCAGACCTGCACTTGACTGTCCCACATGTATTCTGCTGCAACTTTCATCTGCCGTAAAGGTAGCTTCAAAGCTTTTCAGCTTTATCTTGTCTTTAGGCACGTCTATGGTTACTGCCACCTGTCCGGTAAGTTCCGGTTCGGGAACGGTAATCTCTTTCGTATAGACCTTGGCTTTGCCCTCGGCATCCAACGCATATACGGCAATGATAACCTGGATTTCATCGGCTTCCAGCGACCTCAGGATGATACCCTTGCTTTCACTGATGTCCTTGTCTTTCAAGGCAGCTCTAACCAAAGTCTTTTCGGTGAATGTAGCGCTGACATCCGACCAGTTGTAAGGCTGCATAGGATAGTCGGCATTGGGATTCAAGGAAATCTCTGCATCTTCAATGAAAGTTTCTTCCTTATAAATCTCTACATATTTATCTCCACCGTCGCCTTCGAGGTCCTGACCCATGTAGCCTTTGTTAATAGCGCCAATCACATACTTGGTACATTTGGCACTCTTCTTCACCACTACGTCTACGGAGAAAGCGGAAAGGTTCTTGACTTCAAATTCCACCAGCTCGGTCATTACATCCTCGCTCTTGAATGCGAATTCCTTTGAAACTTCCTTGCTCTTGCCGGTTTCGTTCTCGGCGTAAACAGTCAGCGTGTAAGTCACATCCATATCAACGGGAATTTCCAGACGGGTTTCGTCCTTACCGGTCACAGCCGTATATGCGGCAGCGCTCTGCCCTTTCGGTTCACATTTCCAATACCATTTTTCCGTTTCCTCGGAAGGTGTAACGGTTACTACAGCCTTGGCGTTGTCGGCGCTAAGGGCGGGTTCACTCACTGCGATGGTCGGTAAAGCAGGTTTGCCGGGTGTCGGATCGTCTTTGTCGTCCGAGCAACTTGCCCATACGCAAGCAGCCATTGCCAGTATGGGAAGCATCGTTCTAAAAATGTTTTTCATACATCATTAAATGCTGTCTCTTATACACATCTGACGCTGCCGACGACTTAATAGGT
>ENA-OZLS01000131-OZLS01000131.1-human-gut-metagenome-genome-assembly--contig:-NODE-131-length-33076-cov-9.406983_pt1 | contig 33076 bp, 32 predicted proteins | sample MGYA00243864_ERZ653793 | MGnify/ENA primary metagenome ERZ653793 (study PRJEB26926, sample SAMN06164605) | human gut metagenome | biome: ENVO:00009003; feature: ENVO:2100002; material: ENVO:00002003...
CTCCCGGTACCGCGCCGCTGCCGCAGGAGATGCCCACGCCCTCAAAGGCGGGGCCCGCCGCCGTGGCGCAGCAGTGGATGGTGCCGCCGGACAGCAGCGCCATCTCGCCGTTGGTGCCCACATCCGCCAGCAGAGCGGGGCCCTCTGCCTGCAAAGCGCCGCAGGCCAGCAGTCCGCAGGTGATGTCCGCGCCCACATAGGCGGAGATGCAGGGCGGCAGGTATACCCGGCAGTCCGGGGCCCAGTGCAGCCCCAGCGCCGCCGCCGGGAGGTATTCCCCGAAGCGGTGCCGCGCCTGAAACGGCGCAAGGGCAATGTCATGTACGTCCAGCTCCCGCAGCAGGTACAGCATGGCGGTGTTGCCGGTGATGACCGCGCCGCCGATGTCCGTTACGGGCCGTCCCACCTGCCGGCACAGCCCCTCCGCCAGCTCCGCGAGACACGCCGTCATGCACCGGCGCAGCTCGCCGCCGCGCCCCGCCAGCGATGCATCCAGCCGGGACACCACGTCGGCGCCCAGCCGCTCCTGCGGATTTTTGCAGGACATCACGCCCAGCTGTCTCCGGCCGTCCAGATCCCACAGATAGGCGGCCACGGTGGTAGTGCCGATGTCCACGCTGAGCCCCAGCCCCGCGGCCCACGGCGCCCATTCCAGCCGCTGCAGCGGCAGACCTGTCTCCACCAGCATACGGCCCTCCTGCGGCAGCTCAATGTCTGCGTCGGGGCCGCAGATCTGCGCCATGCAGGCCAGACGCATCCCGGCGTCCAGCTCCGCCGCCGTCAGGTGCCTTCGCTCCTCCGGCGCGGCGGGGGACAGAGCGCCGTGGGCCAGCACCCGGCACTTGCCGCAGCGCCCCTGCCCGCCGCAGGGATGGTCGGGATGCAGCCCCGCCTGCTCCAGCAGCCGGGACACGGATACCCGTACGCCGTCCCATGTCAGCTCTGCTGTCCGTTCGCCGTTGGTGATCCGTATCATGCCAGCCAGTCCTCCCCTCTCTCTATGGCGGCGCAGGCGTCCAGCGCCACCTGTATGGAGGCTGCCTCGCCCCGCGCCGCCGCCTCCGCGCCGCCGCTGTACGCGCCGATGCCGCCCAGTGTATCGCCGCCCCACGGCACCACGGTGTTCAGGATGCTCATGGCCCGCAGGCCCCGCAGACGGGCCACGGCCAGCAGAGCCGCCGTCTCCATGTCGGAGCCCAGCACGCCCCGGCCGCTCCAGAGACGGTTCACGTCCTCCTGCCCGTCGATGTAAAAGCTGTCGTGGCTGCGCACCAGTCCGATATGGGCCTTCAGCCCCCGCCGCCGTGCGCTTCGGGCGCACAGCGCCAGCAGCGCCGCGTCGGACACCGCCGGGTATCCCTCCGGCACATAGGCCCGGGAGGTACCCTCGTCGCGGACGGCGGCCTGCACCAGAAGCAGCTCTCCCACGGCGATGCCGCTCTGCAAAGCGCCGCAGGAGCCGATGCGGAGCAGGCTCTCCACGCCGATGCGGCGCAGCTCCTCCACGGCGATGGCCGTGGAGGGCCCGCCCATGCCCGTGGACATGGCCAGCACCGGCACGCCCCGCCACGTTCCGCTGATGCTGCGGTACTCCCGGTGGCTGCCGTGGTCACACACGTCGTCCAGATATGCGGCGATCCGCTCCACCCGCGCCGGATCACCCGGCAGGATGGCACAGCGGATGCCCAGACCCTCGTTCAGATGGATATGTGGCTGCATACGGTCGTCCTCCTTCGCACCCTGCCGTCCTTGACATTCCCGGGCAGGGTTGATATGATTAAAAACACTGTAATATAGCGAGCTTTCTTTCCTGTTTTTGTGAGGTTTGCCATGAAAGAAGAAAATGCGGCGCTGTGCCGCGCCCTGTCCTCCCTGACCGGCGTCAGCGTCAGCCCCATCTACCCGGATTCGCCGGAGCAGTTCTATGACGAGGCCTGTGCCGCCCGCTTCTGCCGGGAGTGTCCCTACCAGCAGAAGAACGAGTTCAACACCCACCTGTATGGCCTCAGCGAGGCCTATCGCTGGGACGGACATTTCATCTACTACTGTCCCAAGGCCATGGTGTTCGTGGCCGCCGCCATTCTGGACGGCTCCGGCAGTCTGGGCGGCGGCATGATCGCCGGGCCCATCGTCATGGGCGATATTCAGGATATCACATGTTACACCGAATATCCATACTCACGCAGCGCCATTGAGCAGCTTCCCCGCATGACCACGCTGCAGGTGCGCCAGCTGGCGCTGCTGCTGTCGGCCTCCGCCAGCAGCCTGCATCACAGCAGCTTCGAGCAGAAGCGCAGCTACGACCAGCAGCAGTTCCTCAACGCCATCTACGACATGCGCAGCAAGTACATGGACGAGAAGGAGCATTACGACTACATCCTGTCCGCGGAGAACCAGCTGTGCGAGCTTATCAGAAAGCAGGATCGCGCCGGCTCGCAGGATCTGCTGAACCGGCTGCTGGGCCACATTTTCTTCTACCACGCCGGGAACATCTCCGACATCAAGGCCCGGACGCTGGAGCTGATCGTCATTATCTCCCGCTCCGTCATCTCCTCCGGTGCAGACGTGGGCGACATTTTCCGCTACAGCGCCGCCTACATGCAGGAGATCGACCACTGCGACTCCGTCGACCAGCTGAGCCGTTGGCTCTCGGCGGTCATTGAGCAGTTCATCGCCGTCTCCTTCGACTACGCGGACATCCGCCACTCCGACATCGTGTTCAAGACCATGGACTATATCCGCAGCAACTGCCTGCGCCGCATCACGCTGGAGGAGATCGCCGGGGAGGTCTATCTCAGCAAGTCCTACCTCAGCAGTATCTTCAAACAGGAGACGGGCATGAGCATCACGGACTACATCAATCAGGCCCGCGTCAACCACAGCAAGAAGCTGCTGACCGCCACCGCCATGCCGCTGATCGACATTGCCAACGAGTGCTGCTTCGGCGACCAGAGCTACTTCTCCCGCGTATTCAAGAAGTATCAGGGCGTCTCGCCCAAAAAGTACCGGGACGACCTGTCCCAGCGCTCCTGAACAGCCGCCTGCGGGCGGCTGTTTTTCATGGCAGGAGCTGGCGTATCCGTCGCCGGTCAAGGCCGCGCCCGATAATGTTCAGGCCCTCCGGCCCGTCCGCCGCCGGCTGCACCGACAGGGCGTCCGGCGTGCCGTTCACCTGCCACAGCGCGCCCTCCGTCCGGACGGTGCCCTTAATGCGCAGGATCTGCCCCGCCTCGCCCCGTAGCAGCGCCTGCAGGCTGCGGCGCAGCGCCGCTTCCGACGGCACGCGCCGCGCCGCGAAGCTGGTGCTTTGGAACATATTGGTGTGGTCGAACCGCCGCCGCGTATGGGGCCGTATCACGGTGCCCGCCCGCTGCAGCGCCGGGAACCAGAGATCCGGCTCCAGCTCCGTCCACGGCGCGGTATACAGCAGCGGCGCCGGCTCCAGCATCCGCCGCACCTCCTCCGCCGCCCGGCGGCGCTCCAGCGCGGAGATGTACTGGGTCTTGCTGAGCAGCAGGCTCCCGGCGTGGACGATCTCGCTGTCCAGCACCGCCCGATCCTCGCCGTTCATCAGCGGCAGCATGGCCGGGTCGATGATGCCGCACCACATCCCCGGCTCCACCGGGCAGCCGGGACTGCGGAGAATGTCCAGCAGGTCGTCGCCGCAGAACAGGCCGGAGGGCTCCAGAATGACGCGCTCCACCTGCCCGGCCAGCTCCCACAGCAGCTCCCGCAGCGTCACCTTCAGCGTGCAGCACACGCAGCCGCCGGAGATATCCCGTACCGCCGCGCCGCTGCCGCGGAGAACGGCGCCGTCCACACCGGCGGCGCCGAACTCGTTCTCGATGATGCAGCTGGTGACGCCCTTACCCGTCAGCCAGCGGTGGTATGTTTGCAGAAGCGTGGTCTTTCCCGCGCCCAGGAACCCCGTTACCACATCCAGCTTCGTCATTTCCGGTACGCGCCGTAGGTCTTGGCAATGTCGATCATCCGCTGCGCCCGGTCGAAGGTGGCGTTGGCGGGGTACTCGCATCCTGTGGCCAGCATGAAGCCGCCGCCGCCGGCCATGGCGTCGATCTGGCTGCGGCACTGCTCATCCCACTCCTCGTCGGTGCCGATGACGGCATTGGCCGGCGTCACCGCGCCGATGAGCGCCACCCTGTCTCCGTACTTGGCCTTGCACGCGGCGTAGTCCGCGCAGTCGTCCGGCGGATACAGGAACGAGATGGCCACCGGGTCGACTGCCTCGATCTGGGCGTCGAAATAGATGCGCTGGCCGCAGTTGTGGATCATGTTCATGCAGCCGTGCTGCCGCACCGTCTCCGCCAGCATCCGCATGGGCTCGGCCTCCATGTCCCGCCACATGTCCTTGCTCATGATGGAGCCGCTGGCGAACAGCGTGTCCCACATGATGGCGTCTACGCCTGTGTCGCACAGCGCGCCCACATAGTCCGCCAGCGTCTCCGCCACCTGCCATGTGGCGGCCTTGACGGCGTCGGGATCGTCGTACAGATCCATGTACAGATCCTGCTGGTTGCGCAGCATGGACAGCGTACCCAGCGGGCCGAACACAAAGGCCACAATGGGCATCCGGCCCTTCTTGGCCTCCACCAGACGGCGGCATACGTCGATGTGCATCATCATCCGCCTGCTGGTGCGGTAGTCCACCTTTTTGATCTTGGCGTAGTCCTCGATCTCCCGGATCACCGGATCGCTGTAATCCGGATGAGGCGCCTCGTTCTCCGGAAAGATCAGCTTCTGCCCCCAGGCGTCGCACTCAATGGACAGGTCGATAAGCGTCACCAGGCAGTCCAGATCGAACAGCTCCGCCGTTTTCAGAAAGCCTGCCGCGCACGTCTCCGCGTCGGTGGCCCATTTTTCATAGGTGGCGTCCACCAGCTTCCGGTTGATGCCGCACAGAATGGGGTACACCGGTACATGATCGGCCTCCTGATGGCTCAGGGCGGCCGCTACACGCTGAAAAGAAGTCATATCATATCCGCCTTTCCCGATACGCGGTACTGCGCATCGTATCGTTTCATGGCACTATTGTAGCCTGCGGGGGATGGGGGCTTCTATGAAAATCCCCCGATAATTTGTACTTTTTTGCGCTCCTCCGCCGCCGGCTCCACGTTCTCGGAGTATTACGGCGTCAACGGCAATATCGGCCGGGCCATCATGATCATCGCCTCGCTGGCCACGGTGCTGCTGGGCCTGAACAAGCTGGTGCAGATCATCGGCTATATCTCTCCGGTGCTGCTGCTGGAGCAGGGCTACGAAGTCCACATCACCTATCGCCGCTCCGCCGGCAAGGCCGAGGAGCTGATGGCAGCCAATCCCGGCCGCCTGTTCGCCCACAAGCTGGATCAGGGCAAGATCGAGGAAATCGAGAACGCGGACTTCCTTCAACGCCCTCGGGCCCCTGTGGATCTACAAGAAGATGGAGCCCGTGCTGCTGGCCGAGCCGGGCGATGTGTTCCTCATCCCCGCGCCCTACTACTCCAGCTTCGTGGACGACATCAACGAGCGCGCCGGCGTCATCGCCGTGGGCGTGCCCTGCGACGAGACGCTGGACAGAAACGCCTTCGAGGCCGCCTATGAAAGGGTGACGGCGGAGGGCAGGCGCGTCCGTGCCGTGCTGTTCTCCTCCCATACCCAGTCCCTGCTGAGGGCGTTGCTGTAGTCCCCGGAGCTGGAGGGCGTTATGGATCTGTCCCGCCAACGGCTCAAGACCGCCTACGAGATCATGACCAAGGGCCTTGCGGACATCGGCGTGCCCACCATGAAGGCACAGACCGGCATCTTCATCATGGCCGACTTCTCCGCCTACATGGACAAGCAGGAGTTTGCCGAGGAGCATGTGCTGTGGCAGAAGATCTACAACGACCTGATGATCAACGTGTCCCCCGGTCAGCTGTTCGGCTGTGACAGACCCGGCTGGTTCAGAATGTGCTACGCCTTCGAGGAGGACACCGTTAAGGAGGCGTGCCGCCGTCTGGCCACGCTGAAAAAGTAGTCGCGGCGTTATTCCCCTCCCTCAAGGCGGGTACTTCCCCGTCCTGCCAAACGCCCGCATACCCATATAAACAGGAGGTGTGACCACCGGTGGTCACACCTCCTGTTTATATGTCCTGTCGAAAATCTCCGCTGTGCCTTGCTGCGCAGCGTATCCGCAGCTTTTTGCTGCAGGAATACCGAAAGTAGGCCCAGTCTCCCTTTATACGCTCAATCCGGAATCCAACAGGGCTTCATCCCGGACACCGATACTGCCGCCTGTTTCCTGGGCGATGAGCTTGTGGAGCAGCAGCACCTTGTCTTTCGAAAACTTGATCATTTTGCAAGCTCCATAAATGCGGGCTTGTACTTTTTCAGGATATACTTCGGAGGTCGTTATATTTCAATCCACGCCCCCCGCGAGGGGGGCGACGTGACCGACGGCGCACCCGCCGCACAGTACGGTATATTTCAATCCACGCCCCCCGCGAGGGGGGCGACGTGGACTATCGACGGGGCTAACGCCCATAAACTTGATTTCAATCCACGCCCCCCGCGAGGGGGGCGACCTCCGAATAGATAGCTTCAAATATCTGGGTGATATTTCAATCCACGCCCCCCGCGAGGGGGGCGACGCAAGACGTGATGGTTTACGGCCGCACCCGCCGTATTTCAATCCACGCCCCCCGCGAGGGGGGCGACATTAAACGATATATGCAAACCGGGTTTTATTATATTTCAATCCACGCCCCCCGCGAGGGGGGCGACTGGATGCGGATATTGTAATTCTGTTCGCGGGTGTATTTCAATCCACGCCCCCCGCGAGGGGGGCGACAGCAAAGATGCACAGTTTTACCTGCGGATCTTTGACAAACAAGTAGAACTTTTGCGTTTTTTGGGAAAAATACGGGGGTGGTTGCCTGAGAAACCCGGAGAAAGACCGGCGTTTTTTCAGGAAAAGCCTTGCGAACCTCCCGGCAATCTCTGGTCACTTGGACTTCGCGGGGGGCGGGAAGGCGCGTCCCGGATACCCGTGCGCCGTACCACTGCCGCGCCGGGCGGCGTGTGTCAGAGGATCAGGGGATCCTCCGGCAGATAGGTGCTCTTCGTACCGAAATGCTCCACTTTTTTCTCATATTGCTTCCCCAGATAGTAAAAGCGCAGACTGTCTTTCTCAGGATCCATGATGGACAGGAGCTGCGCCTGCAGGCGGCGGCACTGCCCTGCGTCCAGCAGGCACTCAAACACGGAATTTTGCACCCGCTGTCCATAGTCCACGCACTTTTTAGCGATCTGCCGCAGGCGCTTGCGTCCGGCGGCGTCCTCGGTGTTTACATCGTATGTGATCAGCACCAGCATAGCATCACTTCCATAAAAACGGCGGATAGCCGTCCAAGTCGCCGCGGAGGCAGCGAGCCAGCAGTAGCGCCTGCGCATAGGGGATCATACCCCAACTCAGCTTTTCCCCCAGATAGGGGTGGGTCAGCGTGTCCTGCTTCCGCTCCTGCCAGGTCTTCAGGAATTTCCGGCGGCCGTCATCGGACAGCAGCACCGCGCCGCTGTCCTGCATCTGAAAGTCCTCCGGGCGCAGCATTCGATTGTTCACGAGGGTCAGCACGAAGCGGTCTGCCATGCAGGGTCGCAGTTCCTCCATCAGATCCAGCGCCAATGACTGCCGTCCCGGCCGGTCGCGGTGGAGGAAGCCTACATAGCTGTCCAATCCGACGCTTTCCAAGGCGCTGGCACAGTCGTGTGCCAGCAGACTGTAGGCGAAGGACAGCATGGCGTTTACCCGATCCAGCGGCGGCCGACGGCTTCGTCCGTGGAAGAAGAATGCCTCCTTCCGGCTCAGGAGCATATGATCGAGGACGTCGAAATACGCGGTGGCAGCAGCGCCCTCTATTCCCCGCAGGGAGTCCAAGTCAGCGGCAGCCAGCACCTGTGGCAGCATGGCCCGGAGGTTGGCAGCGGCTTTTTCCAATCCGCAGTCCGCCACGCGGGGCGCGTGATCCCGCAGGGTGCGCTGGATGCTGGCGGCACCGTTGCTCAGCTTGCCGAAGATCATGGTGCGGGCTATCTCACAGCTGCGAGCGGGGTCGTCAGCGATACGGTACTGCTCACGACGGAGCAGTACGTTGCCGCTGCTCTCGCCGCAGGTGCGGGCAAGGAAACGTCCGTGCGGGGAGCAGAAGGCCAGACCGATCCCGGCCTCCGCACATTTGCCCATCAGCGCAGGGGAGGCACCGGCGTAGGAGAAGCTGACGATGGCTTGCAGCGTGTGCAGCGGGTAGCGGGCGACGACGGTCTTGTCTCGGTTTGCCAGCACATTTTCCCCCTCCAGCGAGAGGTAAATGTCCTCGGAGGTGACAAATAGCGTGTTGAGAAGCTGCTTCATGGTGATTCCTCCATGGCCGCCCGGAGATACGCGGAGACGGCTCTGCTTTTCATCAGCTTGGGCAGGCACAGCTCCTTCAAGGAGCAGGCATTGCAGGATTTGGTGGGCTTGACCTTGGGGGTATAGCCCCGACGGTACAGCTCGTGCATTTCCGCCAGCAGCTCCCGCACCCCTGCGCGCAGCTCCGGGGTGAAGGAAACCCTCTCTCGCCGGCGGATCTCCCCGTAATAGAGTGCGCCCTCAGGGATGTCGCAGCAGAGCATGGACTCCAGGCACATGGCCTGCGCGCATAGCCGCAGGGTGTCGCCAGTGTCCTCGCGGGGGCGGCCCCGCTTGTACTCCACCGGGTACGGCTGCCACAGTCCCTCTTTCCCGGAGAGGGGGATCCCGACGGAGCCCCGGTGGTATTCCAGTACGTCGCACTGTCCGGATACACCCAGCTCCGCGGAATAGACGCTGACGCCCCGCGTAATAAAGCGGTCGCCCCGCCGCTCCTGAAGGTCCGTGTCGTGGGCGTTTTCGTGGAGGATCGCGCCGTCAATGGTGCGGTAGTTTTCCGCCCACCGGTGCTCGATGTGGATCAGCGCCCACTGCCGCCTGCAAAACCGAAAATGCTGTAAGCCGGAGAGCTGTAGGAAGTCCTCCTCATTATACGCCATCGATCACCTCCGGCTCCAGACCCGGCAGCGCCTCCAGCGAAATCACATAGTCGTCTGCGGAGGTGGGGATGGTACCCGCGTCCCGCAGCGCGACCTTGACGGAGCGGTGGACCTTTGCGGAGGAGTACTGCCCATCCTTGCAGCTGTGCCGCCACCAGAACAGCTTCACCACCTCCATGGAGCCGTCGGGCCGTGCAGAGGAGGCATCGTTCACAAAGAGGGTGCGCAGACATTCCTTGACCGTGTCGGCGTCCTCCTCGGAGAAGCCGGTCTTTTCCGCCAGCTGGACATTGATGGAGCCCTTGATCTCGTACAGGCCGAAGCGGACAAAGTGCTTCATACCCATGGTGTCGGAGGCGCGGTTCTCACCCTTTTCCTTCTTCTCACCATTCACGCTCTTGGTGATCTGGAGGGACTCGATCTCCACGGGGGACAGGCTGGACGCCTGATGGATAGAGACGGGGCCGCGCACACCGCAGGAGAAGCCCTTGGCATCCTTGAAGGCAAAGACCTGCCCGAAGGTACGCACGTCCAGCCACGTTTCGCAGGCGCGCCGGGCATATTCCTCCCGATCCTTGATGCCCTTCATAGCGGCGGAGGCCCGCTCGCTGAGGCTGCCGCAGCCGTCGCTGCACCGATCCTCCGACTGAACGAAGATGGGCTTGCCCAGATCCTGCATTCGATTGCGGATCTTGCGCTTGATGCACACGTCGGAGATCTCACCGAAGCCGTTCAGGTCGGTGCGGGGGCGATTGCCGTTCAGAGGGTCGCCGTTGCTGTTGGCGCGGGTCACGGAGACCAGTGCCACAAAATCGATCTTGTTTTGCAAGCTGCTCATTTATTCTTCCTCCTGACTGTTTTCGGTCTTACCGGATGTGTACAGCGCACTGCGCTGCAGATAGTACCCAAAGAGATAGGTGTCCTTCAGGGCCTCCCCCTGTTCCGCCTGCGGGAAGGAGGAAATTTCCTGGATGATCTGCTCGATGATGCGGTCGTATTTTGTTCTGGCGCCGGGCTTGAGCTTGGGGTAGTACGCCTTTTTCAACTGCTCCCAGATGATCCGGCTGGCGTAGAGCGGACGCTTTGCGAACACGGACTGCATCCGGATCGCGTTGGGCTCTCGCTGTTCATTGGGCTCATAGGTGTCTCGCTCAAGTTTTTCAAACACGGCCAGAAGCCGTCCATACTGATAGCTGATGTCCTTCTTCTGCGGTTCCAGTGCCATGCCCCATTCCTCCTTGTACCAATCATATTTGTATTTCCGAAGCACCGCGCAGGCGGTGAACAATACCGTTTCCCGCAGGGCGGCGTCCATGATCTGCAGGTTGGACGCCTTGGCCGCCGCAGCGCGGGCGATATCCGCCGGCATTTTGCCCCGGTCCACCCGGCAGGAGAGCAGCCGCTGTACCTGCTGGCGCATGACGCGCTCGTCCGTTTCCAGCTTTGTCTGCTTGTCGGAGACGCGCACCGTGCCGAAGGCGCAGTCCGCGATCTGTGAAAGCGAGGGCGACTGTATGCCGAAGGAGGAATGCTCCCAGCAGCAAAGTGCATCCCAGTTGTGTAGGCGCTCCAGAAAATCAGAGACCGGAAGCTCGCTGTAATAGGTGAGGGAAAGACGTCCGGATGTGGCGGCGTCAAAGGCGGCCACTACGGCGCCGGCGTCCCGCGGGATCGTCTCCTGCCAGCCCCGGAGCGTTTCCGACAACGCTTTTCGATAGTCGGAGTATTTTATCTGCTTGGCGGCGCCCCGCCGCAGGAAGGCGGCCTGCGGTTTGGGGATCTCAATGCCCTGCGGATTCCAGCACAGGAAGGTGCGCCCGCCGATGAAGACGCCTTGGGTCGCCGCCAACCAGTGCAGCGCGCTGTGGATCTTCTGCGACGCCTCGTAGCTCATAGTCGCGGCCTGCGAATCGTCTGTGAAGCGGCCCCGATAGGTAAAGCCGCTGGTGTCGTTGGCGGAGATCAGCTTGGCGTTGGCATACAGGTTGATGATTTTTTTCGGATGCTGGCGGGCGGGCGGGGCGTTTTTACCGGTAACCATGCAAAACGCGGGCTTCTCAGATCTTGTGGATGCATAGTAGTCGATGAAGGCTTGGAAGAGGCTCTGATCCTGCCAGCAGGCGGGCGTTTCATTTTCCACACCTGTCTCTACGCGCCAGCGGACCACCTGTTTTTCCTTGGTGGGTAGCCCCTTTTCATTCAGGGAGATCACACCCCGCTGCGCCAGGTCTTCAACGATTGTCCCCCTCTCCACATAGTGGGCGATGGCGGAGAGCTTGGGGTGGCCATAGGGGGAATCCTCCCAGCGGTGCAGTTGTGTCAGGTAGCTTTCGTATTTGGCGGGATACAGCGCAGAGAGAAATCGTATCTGATCGCACAGGGGGTGCGCGCAGGTGGTGTCGCCCGTTCTTCCCGAGGAGCTCTCCGTCACAGGGATGATCGTGGCGGCCTGCTCCGCCTCGACGGAGCGGGCGTCCAGCAGATGACCGTCCGCGTCCAGAGTGAGCTCCAGCTCTGCGTTTACGATTTGGTGCGAAACAGGAACCAGTGGCTCCTTCGCCTTGCCGTAGATACCGGCGTATTGCGACTCCATGGCACAGTAGGTGTCATAGGCTTGCTGCATCAGTCCCATTTACTCCACCTCCCCAAATTCCCGCAGACCGATAAAATTGCCCTCGTCGGCGGAAAAGCTCTTCATAGGCATCTCCCGCAGAGGCTTCTGCCCCGGACAATCCTCCGGCGGGAGAAAGTGAATGACGCCGTTTTTCATGACCGGGTACCAAAACCGGGCAGTCATCCGTCCGCGGGTCTCCTCCGAGTAGGCCTCGTCCGGGTAGGTGATGCCGTGGTACATCAGCCCGAAGCCCAGCTCCGGCAGATCGTCGTAGGCGCCTGCGCCGTTTCCGAATACGCAGGGCTCTACATAGCCCTGACATTCCCGGGTACCCAGAAAAATATCACGCCGCCCGCCCTTTTCGATCATTCGGCGGGCAATGCAGTGGTGTTTGTTCTCATTTCGGTCGCCGCACAGCTCCGGACGGTTGTCGTTCCAGTCGAAGCAGGCCCGCACCTGATAGCGGCAGTTCTTCAGATAGGTGTAATAGGCCAGATCGTTCTTGCCGTCGCCGTATTTGATGGGGCGGATGCCCTTCACCTCGGTCTGTATGGGGTTCATGACCCGCACGTCCAGGATCCGCCAGATGAAGGTGGGCTTCCAGTATACAGAGGATAAAATGCCCTTCAGTGCCTCATAGGTGGGTACCTGATAGCTGCACTTTTCACCGCCCAGACGCATGAGAGGGTCGGAGAAGAGGGCGTGCTCACCGTATACCTCAAATTCTACGATGTTGGGATGTTCTGTTTTCAATCGCTACACCTCCTGAAAATCACGGGTACCGGTCTCCAGGGAAAAACCGGTATGTTCGTTATAAAAGCCATCGGACAACAGCAGTATGCCGCCGTCGAACAGTGAGGTCACGGCGCCGAGGCTCTCAAGCCGCTCCAGCTGATAGCGGTAGGCGCTGACGCAGTAGTCCTTTGCCTCGTCAATGCAGCCGCGAATGACCGCCCAATCCTTCTGCCCGTAGACCTGAGCGGCGTTTCGCAGCGTGTTTTGCAGCTCGCGCCCTCTTCCGTAGGGTACGAGCAGGGCGCTGGTGTCCTCGTCGAATACCTGAAAAAGGCCGCCTGCCAGACGGAACGCCTGCCGCAGAAAGTAACGCTCCGCCTGCGCGCAGTTGGCGTCTGCATACCGGGGGTTGTCCGCCAGCAGATGATAGAGGGAGCCGTGCGCCTGGGTTTGGTCGTCCTGGAAGCCGGGCTCCATCTCTGCGTATAGCCGGCGATAGTAGAACCGGATGGCCTCCTCGGAGGACAGATCGTGCCAGAAAGCCTCCGGCGTTTTGGAAAAGGCGGTCAGCAGCGCGGTGGTGGCGTTCTGTCCGCGCACGATGTCGTCCAGACCACGCAGCCGCTCGTCGGTACACCGGATGAGGCGGACGGGGGCGGGCTTCTTTTGCTCGGCGTGCCGGTTGCACCGCCCTGCCGCCTGCACGACACTGTCCATTCCGGCGGAGAAGCGGATCACCCGCTGGAAGGAGATGTCCACACCGGCCTCGATCACCTGCGTGGAGACGCAGACAACCCTTTGCCTGTCGGCGGAGGGCTTGTCCAGCGCGGACTGTAAGGCTTGCAGAGTCTCCCTGCGGTGCTGCATGCACATGGCGGCGGACAGATGGAAGCACCGGCAATTCTCGGCTTGCAGCGACTCGAACAGGAACGCCGCCTCCTTTTTTGTGTTGCACACCACCAGCAGACTGTCGCACGACGACAGTACCTCCGTGACGATCTGCGAGAGCTCCTCCAGCTTGGCGCATCCGGCGTTTTGGATGTCGGTGCGCTTAAAGACGTCCCACAGTGCCTTTTGCTGCGGAACCAGATCGACGGGCTGGCGGCGCAGCGGGTGGTCGGCTGCCTCCAGACAGGGCTGGGTGGCGGAGCACAGAACAATGGTGGCGCCGCAGACCTCGGACAGGAAGTTGACCGCCAAATTGAACAGCGTCAGCATTTTGCCGGGAACGGTCTGCACCTCGTCGATCACGATGACGCTGCCGCACAGCGCGTGAAATCTGCGGATGGCGCTGGTCCTTCCGCTGAAGCAGGTATTCAGCAGCTGCACCAGCGTGGTGATAATGATCGGCGCCGACCAGGAGGCGGTGAGCAGCTCCAGCTCCTGTAAGCGCTCCGGCGTCTCCTTCGGCTCGGCAAGGTTGGAGTGATGCTCTAGTATCAAAGCGTCGTCCCCTATGTAATCGCGGATGACCTGGGCATTTTGATCCAGGATCGACAGCAGCGGTGCGGTGAAGATGATCCGGGAGCAGTTCCACTTTGCCGCGTGGGTCAATGCGAAGCGGAGGCTGGCCAGCGTTTTTCCGCCGCCGGTGGGAACATTCAGGCGGTAGACACCTCCGGGCCGGGCGGCACCGGCGGCACAGGTGTCGGAGATGGTGTGGCGCGCCAGATCAATGGGCGTTTTTCGCGGGAATGCCGCCAGCTTCTTCTCCATAAACGCCAGCCGTTCTGTCCAGATTGGCCGCATATCCTCTGGGAACACGGGCGGTTCTATCCCATCCATAAAAGCGGCGGTGTCCGTGCGATCCCCCTCGATCACGGCGGACAGGAGCATCCGAGCCAGAAGACCGATATAAAATGCGGTCTCCCGATCCGCCTCATTGTCGTCCGCTTGGGTGGACAGAGCCGCCAGCCGATCCAGCATCGGGGTCATCTCCCGGACGGCGTCGCGGAACAGATGCTCCAGCTCCTCCTCGTCGGCAACCTCCGCCAAAAAGCCCTGTCGGGATTCATCGTAAAAGATCTCCTCCTTGGTCTGGCGATGAAAAAAACCGCTGTGCTGCTGGGGGTCGACGCAGTCAAACAGGCCGTGGTGTGAGCCGACGGCAAAGGCCAGCAGCTCTGCGGTCACATCGGAATGGGAGAACGTACCGCAGCCGCCGTGCCAACGATCCAGCAGAAGGCGCACGCCGGCGAAGGTATGGTTGACACTGCCACGGACGGCGTTCCCGCCGCTGACAGCCTCCGAAAGGTATTGCGCATACTCCTGTTTGTTTTTTCCGGCGTCGTGGAGCAGACCGACCAGATAGGCGCTTTTTCCCAGGCCCAGCGGCCGCAGTGCGGTTGCGGCCAGCGCCGCCGTGTTCCGGCAATGCTCCTGGACGGTTTGCTGCTCTCCGGTTTCGCGGATATGGGCAGGATACATGGCGATCACATCCCGTCGTATATTTTTTAACGCGCACATGTTGATACTTTAACCATACCACACTCGCTGAGGCTTGTAAAGACTTCGGTAATAAGGATAATTGCCAAAAACATTGACTTTTTTTGTATGCTATGCCATACTGTGCAGGTCGGGTATTCCCGTGGATTGAAAGGGTAAAAAGGAGAAGCTGCGCAAGGCCTGGCAGGGGGGCATCCCCTGCTGCGCCCTGCGCAGCTTTTCGTCCAACGCGGCTATGTAGCTGCTATACACCAGATACGCCGCCTCCACGGTGTATCGTCTTTGCTTGTGGGTTCTTAGACTTTTATTATGACTCGCCATATTAAGAAAACGAGTTTTGCCATTTCCTAAATGTGTGCTCATTGCTTGCTTTTTGCAACACAAGAAGAGGTGTGACTATCGGTCACACCTCTTCTTCCTTTAACCACTCGATAAACTCGACTCGCGGCAGTTTGCCTGTCTCGCAAGCTTCTTTCTTCGGTCTGCCCTCTGCTTGTCTACGACTCCTTCAGCCACCGCTGGAAATCCTCCGCGGTGATAGCTCCCTCGTCGCATTTCTTTTTCTGCTCTCTGGCCTGCTCGCTCCACGCATAAAACTCACTGTCGCTGATGCGCCCGGCCTTGATCCACGCAAAGCGCCGTTTATACTCCCGACGGTAGATCTTGAACACCGGGTCGTCCGCCTGCTTCAGCGTCCACTGCTGGAATGCACCCATCGCACGGCAGCTGGACTGACCGTCGAGTGGTGTGCGGTCGCAGTACTCCGCGCTGACGCGGCCTGTCTGGGCGAAGTACCGCCCGCAGTTTTTGCAGCGACGCACGGTGATATTGCGCTCCACGCAAGTCTGCAAAGAATAGCTGATCATATCCGCCACGGTGTTCGCGTACAGCACCGGCGCGCAAGTATCGCCACCCACCGGCTCGAAGCGTGTGGTAAGCAGGCGAAACGGAAACAGCGTTGCGTCACTGGGCTGGTCGGGCTGGTCAAAATGATAGTAACGCATGACTTGCCGGCTGGGCTCGCGCCCAGCCTTGTCTATATCCAGTATCAACTCGAAGAAACGCTGGATCTGCTTCTGATACAGCGGCAGCTCCTCCGGCAGCGTCCGCAGCTCATTTAATGCCTCTGATACCGCAGTCGTGGCGTTCTCAAAACCTACGGAATGGAGATAGAACCACTTGGTATACAGCACACGGAAGAAGCTGTGTGTATCCGCCAGCGCTCCCAGCTTGGCCATGGCGTTGGTCACACGTTCGCGGTCAAGGCTCTCCAAGTCATCGGAGATACACCGGCGAGCTGGCCACCTACGCTGTACTGATGCGGCTGGAAGACCCGCGCACCTACGAGTGCTGGCCCAGCTACGAAACCATCGGTAAAGCCATCGGCAAAAGCAAGAGCTCCGTCAAGCGTTATGTGGCTGGGCTGGTAGAAAAAGGGCTCATCACCGTAGAGCCGACGTCGGTCATCATGCGGAACGGCCTGAAGAAAAACGGCAACCTGCGTTATCACATTCGCCCCATCCGAGAGGCGGTGGAGTGGTACACCCGGCACCAGCTGTACCTCGCCGAAGCCGCCGCCGAGCGACAGCGGGTACGGCGGAAACTGTCGGCGCAAGCCGCAGAACCGCCGTGTTCGCCCCTATGAGCCGCTGTGTGGTCTCGCAGGAAGGCGAGCGTCGTGGGACGCCGGAGGTTTGGGGAAGCGGAGCATCGCGCCTTTGGCGCGATGGCAAGTTTCGCGTTTGTGGTACGGTTTTCGGCCCCTGGCCGAAACCGCTCCCCAAACGCTGCATGCGGGCTAAGCCCACACCCCTTTTCATGGAGGAGCAACGTATGAAGAAAGAAGAATTTATCCGCATCCGCGTAGCGGGGTGGCAGAAGAAATACATCTCGCTCCAGGCGGAGAAGGCACATAAGTCTCTCAGCCAGTATGTGCGGGACGCCGCCATGGACAAGGACGTGACGGTCATCGACGGCGTGGATGACCTCATCCGCGAACTGCGGCGGCAGGGCAATAACCTGAATCAACTGGCCATTATGGCGCGGCAGGGTCATGTCGAGCTGGTCAACATGGAGCCGTTCATGGAGGTGTATGAAAACACATGGCAAACGTTAAATTCATTGCTGTCTCGCGTGGGCTGAGGGGCATCGTCGACTATGTCACCAACCGGGAAAAGACGGTGGAGCAGCTTATCAGCGGCGTCAACTGTGTAGCGCGGACGGCGGTGCCGGAATTCGAGGCGGTAAAAAAGCAGTTCCGCAAAACGGAGGGCCGCGGCTACTACCACATCGTGCAGGCGTTCGCGCCGGACGACCCGCTGGACTTCACAACGGCGCACGAGCTTGGCGTGAAGCTGGCGGAGCATTTTGTGGGCTACCAGTGCATTGTGGTCACCCACATGAACACCGCTCACATCCATAACCACATCATCATGAACTCCGTCAATTTCGAGACGGGCATGAAATTCCATCAGTCCGCAAGGGAGATGCAGCAGGTCAAGGATTACTGCAGCCAACTCTGTCGGGAGTACGGTTTGTCCGTCACGGAGTCCAAGGCTGACCCGTTCCGCATCCCGACGTGGAAGAGACGGCTGACAGATCATATCAAAGAGGCTATGGAACAGAGCCGCACGCAGCAGGAGTTCATTGCCTACATGAACGCCTATGGCTACGATGTAAAGTGGGAGCCGGATCAGAAATACATCACCTACACCACGCCGGAGAACATCCGCTGTCGGGACAGCAAGCTGTTCGACCAGACGCTGAAGCGCGAGAATATGGAGCTGTACTTCCAACTGGGCGGTGCGGATTACCTGCAAGCCTGCCGGCAGATCGCCTGTGACCACCGCGAGCCGACACCCACGCTGGAGGATGCCGTCTGCGGCATGGCGGGTACGGTGGCCGCCATCTGCGCCCTGTGTGGGGACGAGGACAGCGAGGTCAGCGATCTTGCCCGTGAGCTGTACTACAGCAGCCTCTTGCTGCAGGAGCTGGTGGAGTGGTATCAGTCCCGCCGTCAGGAGCAGGAAAACTACGAGGAAGAATATGAGCAGTATCACGGTTTCGATATGACCATGATGTAAGGAGGAGCGAATGAACGAATGTACCTATAAGAATTACGATGAGCTGCCCCTGATGCTGAACGTCGTACAGGTGGCGTCGGTACTGGGCATCTCCCGCGCCGGAGCGTATGAGTTAGTTCACAGCGAGGGCTTCCCTGCACTGAAGATCGGCAGCCGCATCGTAGTGCCGAAGGACAAGCTGCGGGAGTGGATCGACGCCAACACAGCGCAAAAATGACCACGCTGTAACAAAAGAATGCCCCGGCTGCGGAATTGATAACTTTCTCTTAACTCTGCCCATCTCCGATAGCTATTAAGGTCGGCTTGTGGTATGTATGTTGGTTACCAGGAAAAGGAGTTGATACCATGCCGAAGAAACGAGCTAACGGCGAAGGCAGCATCCGCAAGCGGAAGGATGGCCGCTGGGAGGGCCGCTACACCGCAGGCTGCGATCCCACCACCGGCAAGCCTATCCACAAGAGCGTCCTCGCCAAAACCCAATCCGAAGCCAAGGAAAAGCTCAAGCAGGCCATCGCGGAGGCTGAAAAGCTGGACATGAGCCGCGCCAAGTCCTACACGCTGGGCGCGTGGATCAAGCTGTGGTACGAGGTCTACGCCGAGCCGCGCCTGCGGGAGAAAACCAAGGACTACTATCTCAACTACATTGACAACCACATCATTCCGGAGCTGGGCAACACACCGCTGGAAAAGCTAACCACCATCCAGATCCAGAAGTTTTACAATGACCTGCAGAAATCCGGACGCATCCAACGCTATACCCACATCAAGCTGAAGGACAAGGGCCTCAGCACCCGCGTGGTGCGGGGCATCCACACGCTGCTGAACAACTGTCTGGAGCAGGCGGTGGCGGAGCGGCTGATCCTCACCAACCCCGCTAAGGGCTGCCGCCTGCCGAAGCTGGAAAAGCGAGAGATGAAGATACTGCCAGAGGACAAGATCGGCCCGTATCTGGCCGAAGCAGAACGGCGCGGGCTGCTGGCGGCTTTCTATCTGGAGCTGACCACCGGCCTGCGGCGAGGCGAGCTCCTCGCCCTGCTGTGGACGGACTTGGATGTGGAGAACATGACCATCTCTGTCAGCAAGCAGGTGAACCGTATCAACGGTGAACTGGTGGTCAGCCAGCCCAAGACGCCCAACTCCATCCGCAAACTGGCCATCCCGCAGCGGGCGGTGGAGCTGCTGGTGGAGGAACACGCAAAGCACCCACACAGTCCCTACCTGTTCGTATCGCCCAAGACCGGCACCATGTTCGACCCGGACTCCTTCCGCCACACCCATGAGAAGATCCTGAAGGCCATCGGCGCGGAGCACATCAGATTTCACGACCTCAGACACACCTTCGCCACGCTGTCCCTCAAGTACGGCGTGGACGTCAAGACGCTGTCCGGTGCGCTGGGCCACTACGACGCGGGCTTTACCCTCAGCACCTACACCCACGCCACGGAGGGGATGAAGCGTTCCGCCGCCGACACCATCGGCAGCGTCATCAGCCAGACCATGTAGCCCGCAAAATGGTCGGAGAGGGACGGATGATGCCATCCGCCCCTCTCCGGCGCTTTCCTGACCTCTCGGCTTTTGGGTCACGGTTTGGGTCAAGCGAAAAACGCCAAAATGCCGCGTCACTATTTGAGGCCATAAACAGAAAAAGTTCCTGATTTCGCAAGAAATCAGGAACTTTTTGGTGGAGACTGCTGGACTCGAACCAGTGACCTCCTGCGTGTGAAGCAGGCGCTCTAACCAGCTGAGCTAAGCCTCCATATTCGGCAGCCCGAAACGGATTGCCGAAGTGGTGACCCGTACGGGACTCGAACCCATGTTACAGCCGTGAAAGGGCCGTGTCTTAACCACTTGACCAACGGGCCGTGTTTGTAAGTCGAGGGATACCGGAGAGATGCCTGCGCATCTCTCCGGTCTGGTAGCGGCGACTGGATTTGAACCGGTGACACTGCGGGTATGAACCGCATGCTCTAGCCAACTGAGCTACGCCGCCATGTCGTCCTCGACAGGCACGAGTTACTATACCACATGCCGACGCCCTTTGTCAACAGTTTTTTGCGAAACCGGGAGAAAAGCCAGAAAATGCAAGCTCCGCCAGTATTCCACGGGTCTACAAACGCCGCCGCAGGCGGATACTAACTGCGGCGCAACGCGCACAATGAGCAAAAGGAGGTCACTTCGACATGAAGCAGATTTTTACGATGCTGGCGGTGCTGGTGCTGGCTGCGGCACTGACGGCCTGCGGCGAGGAAAACCCGAACAACACGGGTACCGCCGATCAGGACAGGCCCGGCACTAACCAGAGCCAGAACGCCCAACGGGACGACGGCGCCGGCGGCAGCTGGCAGAACGGCACCGACACGCCCGCCCAGCCCGGCGCCAGCGTAGGCGGCGCCGCCGGCTCACAGGAGAACACGCGGGACAACGCCCGTATGGGCCGCAGCGCCCTGCGGCGGGGCGCGGAGAGCACCGCCACCTTCCGTCAGATGCTGGAGAACGGCTATGTCCACGACAGCGACGGCTTCCTCAACGACGGGGAGAACACCAGCTGGTAACGGCGCGGGGGCGCAGGGAAAAAGCACCTCCCTGCGCCCTCCTGCTGTCAAAACACCTGCGGCGGGACAGGTTTTTCCTCGTGCCCACTTGCATTTTCAGAAAAATAGGCTATGATATGAGAGGAAAAATATGTGCCGCCGCAGGCGGCAGAGAAAAGAAGGTTTTACTATGACAAAGATCGACATCGTATCGGGTTTCCTGGGCGCGGGCAAGACCACGCTCATCAAGAAGCTGCTGGCCGAGGCGTTTCAGGGCGAGAAGCTGGTGCTCATCGAAAACGAGTTCGGTGAGATCAGCATTGACGGCGGCTTCCTGAAGGAGTCCGGCGTCCAGATCAGTGAGATGTCCTCCGGCTGCATCTGCTGCTCGCTGGTGGGCGACTTCAACAAGGCCCTGAAGGACGTACATCAGCAGTTCGCCCCCGACCGCATCCTCATCGAGCCCTCCGGCGTGGGCAAGCTCAGCGATGTGATCGTGGCGGTGGAGAACACCGTCAAGGACGTGCCGGACATGCGGCTCAACAGCTTCGTCACCGTGGCCGACGCTACCAAGGTGAAGGTCTACATGAAGAACTTCGGCGAGTTCTACAACAACCAGATCGAGTCTGCCGGCACCATCATCCTCTCCCGCACCCAGAAGCTGAACCAGGAGAAGCTGGAGGCTGCCGTGGCCCTGCTGCGGGAGAAGAATCCCAACGCCGCCATCCTCACCACGCCGTGGGACGAGCTGGACGGCAGGATCATCCTCAGCGCCATTGAAAAGGTGTCGCTGGCTGACGAGCTGCTGGCCCGGATGCGGGCGGAGCACGAGGCAGACGAGGCGGAGCACCACCATCATCACCATGACCACGACGATGACGACCACGACCACGACCACGAGCATTGCCATCATCATGACCACGATGACGATGACCACGACCACGAGCACTGCTGCCATCATCATCACGATGATGACGATGACCACGACCACTGCTGCCGCCACCACGACCACGACGAGGAGCACGAGCATCATCACCACGACGGTGAGGCGTGCGACGATCCCCATTGCGGCTGCCACCATCACCATCATCACGCCGACGAGGTGTTCACCAGCTGGGGCGTGGAGACGGTGAAGGCCTTCACCGAAGCCGGGCTGGATCGCATCCTCACCGCGCTGGACAGCGGCGACTACGGCGCCATTCTCCGGGCCAAGGGCATCGTCCACAGCGAGGACGGCAAGTGGCTGCACTTCGACTTCGTGCCGGAGGAGCATCAGGTGCGCTTCGGCGCCGCCGACTACACCGGCCGCCTGTGCGTTATCGGCTCCCAGCTGAAGGAGGACAAGCTGGCCGCGCTGTTCGGCCTGTAAGACACGAGGTACACCGTATGGATATTCCTGTTTATCTCATCGCCGGTTTTCTGGATTCCGGCAAGACCAGCTTCATCAACGGCATCCTGCAGGACGGCTTCGCCGCCGAGGATCGGACGCTGCTGCTGTGCTGTGAGGAGGGCGAGACGGCCTACGACCCCAAGGTGCTGGGCAACGTGTTCACCTACACCATCGACGAGCCGGAGCAGCTGACGCCGGAGCTTTTCAAGAAGCTGGAAAAGCAGTACCGCCCCAAGCAGGTCATCATCGAGTACAACGGCATGTGGGCCATCGAGCCGCTGTACCGGGAGGGCCTGCCCGCCAACTGGATCCTCTATCAGATCATGTGCCTTGTGGACGCCAACACCTTTGAGCCCTACGTCCGCAACATGGGCCAGCTGATGATGGAAAAGATCTCCAACGCCGACCTGCTGATCTTCAACCGCTGCGACGAGCAGCTCCGCACCCAGCTGCGCAGCCGCAATCTGCGAATGGTGAACCGCCGCGCCGACATCTATCTGGAGAACACCGACGGCACCAGCGAGGAGTATGTGACGCCGGAGATGTCCCCCTTCGACCTGTCCGGCGGCAAGCTGGAGGTGCCCGACGACGACTACGGCATCTGGTATGTGGACATGATGGACAACCCCGGCCGCTACGAGGGGGTGGAGGTGTCCTTCAAGGCCATCATGTGCCACTCCAAGAAGTTCAAGGGCGTCCACTGCCCGGGCCGCTTCGCCATGGTCTGCTGTGACAAGGATATGCAGTTTCTGGCGCTGGTCTGCCGGGGCGAGGGACTGGAGAACTTCCGGGACAAGGAGTGGGTGAAGATCCACGCCACCGTGAAGAAGGAGACGTGCGATGCCTATCAGGGCGAAGGCCCCGTGCTGTATGTCAGCAGCGTGGCCGCCACCACCAAGCCCGCCAATGAGATGGTGTCCTTCTGATATCGCCCGGCAGCAACAGTAAAAAGATGACGCTCCGCCTGTGCGGAGCGTCATCTTTTTACTGTAATGTGATGCGGCGGGCGTCGGTGTCCCGCAGAGCGATCACGGTGTCCAGCACCTGATAGGCGGTGATCCCGCCGAAGGGTGCGGTGTGCAGCGCGGTGACCCGCTGGCCGGGGAGAAATCCCAGATCCTCCATGCGGCGGGCTTTCTTGGACGGAAAGTCCAGCGCGGCCACGCGGCCGCTCTCTCCGGGCGACAGCTGCGCCAGTGTTTGCGTCATGCGGCACGGCCTCCTCATAAGGTGTCCATACCAGTCTATGCCGCCGGTCACTTCAGGGTGATGCTGTTGTGCAGAACGGTGGTGCTGTATAAAAGCAGCACGTCTGCGTCATCGGGAAAGTCCACGACGCGCCCCAGCCGGTCGGAGGCCAGATATCGGATGTCCACGGCGTACACCGTGCGGTAGCTCTCCGACAGCAGCGGGATGATGCTGCTGCCGAAGGAGTCCCGGAACACCACCAGCGTCCTGCCGGACAGGGCGTTGGGGTTGTCGATGCGCAGCAGGGAGCGGCTGCCGGACAGAAACAGGTCGTAGGGCGCGTCCTGCGCGGCGGCGAAGTCGTACACGCCGCCGTCGGTGTCCGTCTCGTAGTTATGGACGGTGCAGCTCTCCAGCGCCGGGGAGGTCAGATAGGACAGCGTGTCCGGCTCCAGCGGCGCCACGGTCTTTCCCCAGTAGCTGCCGTGGAAATCCCCCTCCAGCGCGCACAGCGTCTCGTCTCGCGTGGCGGATACCGGCGCGCCCATGGCGGTCAGCAGGGTGTCCGCCGTGGGACGCAGCCGCTCCTGCCGCCAGTGAGGATCGGTGCGGTAGTAGTCCGCCAGCGTCAGACCGGCGGCAATATCCACCGGCGTCAAAAAGTCCAGCGCGCCGCACAGATAGTCCGTCGTCTCCGCCGCGCCGCCGGGGGCGTAGCCCTCCGGCGGCACGGTGAACTGCGCCTTATCCGGTACCACCGCCAGATAGACGGTGCGTCCGGCAAAGTACAGATCGTACAGGTGCCGGAAGCGATAGGCGGCGCGATCCAGCGACGCGGCGTCAAAGGCCGCATCCGTCTTGGCGGCGTAGCCGTTGTAGACGTACACCACATCCTCCGGCGCGGGCGTCTCCGGCTCCGGCGCAGGCGCGGGGATACGGGATATCCCCAGCACCAGCGCCGCCGCCATCAGCAGGAACGCGCCCCGCTGCACCAGCCTCCGTGTCACAGAATGGCCTCGTCGTAAGCGGTGTGGACGGCGCTGACGCCGTAGATGCCGTTCAGGTGGGTCATGAAGGTGTCCACCAGCTCATCCGCACCGAAGACGGTGACCACATACTCGTCGCCCACCTCGGCCACGACCAGCTTGTCGGGGAAGCCGCACATCCACTGGCGCTGCATGATGTTGTCCCGCAGCTGCTGTGCCAGCTCGGCGGTGTCGCCGGTGGCGTGGTAGGCAGCGGCGGTGAAGGTGTTGGCGTTCATCATGTGGACAAGGGACGCGGCCTCGTCCACCCCAGCGGTTTCCGGCAGGCCCAGCTCGCTGTCCGCCAGCGCACGGTCCTTCAGGTCGAAGACGCCGGGAGCGTCCTCACGGGCGTTGGCCTCGGAGAAATCGCCGCCGGCAACGGCAAACTTCTCGTCCTCGCCGTAGGTGTTCCATACCGTCTCCAGTACGTTCAGGGCGCTGGTGGGCCATACGGGGTTGCCGTCACTGGCATTGTCCTTGCTGCCGCAGGCGGCCAGACTCAGCACCAGCAGGGCTGCCAGCACAAGGGATACGATCTTTTTCATGGAAATGTCCTCCAAAATTTTGAATGTCCCGCGCAGGGGAAAAAGCGCGGCTGTGGATAGGACGCAGCCGCGCTTCATTTTGTTCCTTGGAAACTCCTGCCAAACGCCGCTGGCGCGGGATTTTCCGTCAAATCGAGGCGCGGAAGCGCAGGAATAATGGGTTTATTGCAAGCGCCCGCAACGACGAGTTGGCGGAAAATAACCGCCGGCCCTTATAACCAGGACTGGTCGAAGCCGTAAGGCAGCAGCTCCTTCAGGGCAAACTTTTTGCTCTCGCCGTTTTTGTTCAGGCAGATGACGGTGAGCTCGGGTGCGAACTCCATCATCACCTGACGGCAGGTTCCGCAGGGGACGCAGTAGTCGTCGCTGCGCCCGGCGATGACCAGCGTCTCGAAGTCCCGGTGCCCCTCGCTGACGGCCTTGAAGATGGCGGTGCGCTCGGCGCAGATGGTGGCGCCGTAGGCGGCATTCTCCACATTGCAGCCGGTGAATACCGTACCGTCCTTGCACAGCAGGGCCGCGCCCACGGGAAAGTGGGAGTAGGGGACGTAGGCCATGTCCAGCATGGCAATGGCTTTTTGGCAAAGCGTCTGTTCGGTCATGGGTAGCTCCTCCTTAGTATGTTCGATTTTGGGAAAACGATTCAGCTCAGCTCCGCCTGACCGGTATAGAGCTGGTAGTACTTGCCGTGCTGGGCCAGCAGCTCGGCGTGGTCGCCGCGCTCAATGATGCGGCCCTGCTCCAGCACCAGAATGGCCTGGCTGTTACGGACGGTGGACAGGCGATGGGCGATGACGAACACCGTACGGCCCTCCATCAGGGAGTCCATGCCCCGTTCGATCAGCGTCTCGGTGCGGGTGTCGATGGAGCTGGTGGCCTCGTCCAGAATCAGCACCGGCGGGTCGGACACGGCGGCCCGTGCAATGGCCAGCAGCTGCCGCTCACCCTGACTGAGGCTGCCTCCGTCCCCGGTGATAACGGTATCGTAGCCCTGGGGCAGGTGGCGGATGAAGGCATCGGCGTTGGCCAGCTTGGCAGCGGCGCGCACCTCCTCGTCCGTGGCGTCCAGCTTACCGTAGCGGATATTGTCCGCCACGGTGCCGGTGAACAGGTGGGTGTCCTGCAATACGATGCCCAGCGAGCGGCGGAGGGAATCCTTGGCGATGTCCTTCACGTCGATGCCGTCATAGGTGATGGTGCCCTGCTGCACATCGTAAAAGCGGTTGATGAGGTTGGTGATGGTGGTCTTGCCCGCGCCGGTGGAGCCGACGAAGGCGATCTTCTGGCCGGGCTTGGCAAACAGGGACACGTCGCTCAGCACGGTCTTTTCCCCGTCGTAGGAGAAGGTCACATGGTCGAACCGCACGTCGCCCCGCAGCTCCACCAGTGTGCCATCCGGCTTTTTCCACGCCCAGTGGCCGGTGCGCTCCGCCGTCTCTGTCAGAGCATCCCCGTTTTTTTTCACCCGGACGATGACGGTCTTGCCATCGTCCGCCTCCGGCTGCTCCTCCATGACGGCAAAAATGCGCTCGGCGCCGGCAGCAGCCGCAAGCAGTGTATTGATCTGCTGGCTGATCTGCCCCACGGGCTGGCTGACCTGCTTGACGTACAGCAGGTACGCGCCCAGCGAGCCCACATCGAACACGCCGCCGATGGCCAGCAGGCCGCCGACGCAGCAGGTGACGGCGTAGTTGATCTTGCTGAGGTTGCCCATGGCGGGCATCATCATACCGGCGTAGGCTTGGGCCGCAGTGGCCGCGTCCCGGTAGCTGCCGTTGAGCCCGGTGAAGCGTGTGATGGCCTCGTCCTCGTGGTTAAAGACCTTGATGACCTTCTGTCCCTCGATCATCTCCTCGATATAGCCGTTCATGGCGCCCAGCGCCGCCTGCTGCCGCTGGAAATTGGTGCGGCTGCGGCCGCCGATGGTCTTGACGACCACGGCCATCAGGCCAAGAAACAGGAAGGTGATCAGTGTCAGCCACGGATTCAGCACGATCATCATCGCCACCGTGCCCACAAAGGTCAGCACATTGGAGATGATGCTGGCGAAGCTGCTGTTCAGCATTTCCGAAATAGTGTCGATATCGTTGGTGAACCGGCTCATCAGGTCGCCGGACTGGTGCCGGTCATAGTAGCTGACGGGCAGCTCCTGCAGCCGGTCGAACAGATCCTGCCGCAGCGCGGCCACCGTGTGCTGCGCCACATGGACCATGATACGGGCATAGGCATAGGAGCACAGGGAGCTGAGGGCGAACAGCCCGCCCATCAGCAGCAGCATCTTAAAAAGTCCCGGAAAATCGCCGGGGATGATATAGCTGTTCAGCAGCGGCTTGAGCATATAGCTGGTGGCCACGCTGGCGCCGGAGCTGACCACAAGGCATACCGCCACCAGCACCAGCGAGCCCTTGTACCGGCCTACATAGCCCATCAGCTTCCGGAACGTGCCCTTTATGTCCTTGGGCCGCTGGAAGCCATGGCTGCCGGGGCCATGACCGTGCCCGCCCCGAGGTCGGTTCGTTTGTCTCGTGTCAGCCATCGATGCTCACCCCTTCCTGCTGGGATTCATAGACCTCGCGGTAGATCTCGCAGCGCTCCATCAGCTGCGTGTGGGTGCCCTGCCCCACCACATGACCGTCGTCCAGCACCAGGATCATATCCGCATCCATCACGGAGGTGATGCGCTGGGCGATGATAAGCTTGGTGGTGCCGGGCAGCGCCGTCTTCAGCGCGCCGCGGATCCTGGCGTCCGTGGCGGTATCCACCGCGCTGGTGGAGTCGTCCAGGATCAGCACCTTGGGACGGCGCAGAATGGCCCGGGCGATGCACAGGCGCTGCTTCTGCCCGCCGGACACATTGGTGCCGCCCTGCTCGATATAGGTGTCGTAGCCGTCGGGCATCCGCTGGATGAACTCGTCGGCGCAGGCCATGCGGCAGGCCTCCTCGATCTCGGCGTCGGTGGCATCCGCTCTGCCCCAGCGCAGATTCTCCCGGATAGTGCCGGAGAACAGCGTGTTCTTTTGCAGCACCATAGCGCAGCCGCTCCGCAGCGCCTCCATGGTATAGTCCTTTACGTTGCGGCCGCCCACGCAGACGGCGCCTTTGTCCACCTCGTACAGCCGGGGGATCATGCTCACCAGCGTGGTCTTGGCGCTGCCGGTGCCGCCGAGGATACCCACGGTCATGCCGCTTTCGATGTGCAGGTCGATGTCCGTCAGATTCCAGTCCTCCGCTGTGGGATGATACTTGAAATACACATGCTCAAACCGGATGTCGCCATTTTCCACGGTCAGCGCCGGATCGGCCTGCGCGTCGGTGATCTGGGGCTGCTCGTCCAGCACCTCCACGATGCGCTTGCCGCAGGCGATGGCCCGGGTCAGGAACATCAGCACCATGGATACCATCATCAGCGACATCAGGATCTCGCTGGCGTAGGTGAAAAACGCCATCAGGTCGCCGGAGAGCAGGGTGCCCTCCGCCACGTCGTGGCCGCCCAGCCACATCAGGGAAACGATGGTGCCGCCCATGATCATGATCATGATGGGCATGAACATCACCACGAAGCCGAAGGCCCTCTCCGCCGTGTCCCGCAGCCGGTCGCTGCGGACGCGGAACTTCTTCTCCTCCTCATCCTCCCGGACGAAGGATTTTACCACGCGGACGGCATTCAGATTCTCCTGCACCACCAGATTCAGGTCGTCCGTGGCGTTCTGCAGCGCCGTGAAGAACGGCCCCACATAGCGGATGACGATGACCACCGCGATGATCAGCAGCGGCACCGCCACCAGAAACACCTGGCTCAGATCCAGACTGATCTCCATGGCCTTCACCAGCGCCGTCACCAGCATCACCGGCGCCCGGACGCACATGCGCATGCCCATGAACAGCGTCATCTGCACCGACGACACGTCGTTGGTCAGCCGCGTGATGAGGCTGGCGGTGGAAAAGTGCTCGATATTGGCAAAGGAGAACCGCTGCACCTGCTCATACTCCGCCTGCCGCAGATTGGCGCCGAAGCCCATGGCCGCCTTGGCGGCCAGCACCGCCGCGCCCACGCCGCAGCCCAGCGCCGCCATGGCCATCAGGAACATCTTCAGGCCCGTCAGCAGAATGTAGCTCCTGTCGCCGCCGGCGATGCCCACGTCCACGATCTCGCTCATGGCCTGCGGCAGCTCCAGCTCCAGCACGGCCTCGCCCGCCGAGAACAGCACGCCCAGCATGACGTACAGCCGGTAGCCCCGCGTATACGGGGCAAGCTTTTTCAGCATACGTCACCCTCCTCCGTGAGATTCTTCGCCACCCGCAGCAGCAGCGATGTCAGCGTCCGCACCTCCTCCGGGGAGAAGCCCTTCTCCAGACAGGCGTTGACCTCCTGCACAATGGCGGTGAACTTATCATAAAACTGCATGCCCTGGGGCGTCAGCGCCAGAATGCGGCAGCGCCCGTCGGTGGGACTGGCGGTGCGCCGCAGCATGCCCTTTTCCTCCAGCCGGTCAACGATACCGTTGACCGTGCTGGGCTTCACCATCAGGTGCCGCTCCAGCTGCTTCTGGTTGACCTCGCCCTCCGCCTCGTGGAGGTAGGTCAGCGTCCGGCACTGCATGGGCGATACGTCATACTGCCGTAGCTTGCGCACCATCAGCTTCTGCACCTGATGGTCGCAGTAGCCGAACAGCGGGCCGAAATGCTCCGGCCGCTCTGTGATACACGGTTTCACGATGTGTCTCCTTTCTTTTTATTTCGCATGCGAATTATTAGTGCGCTAAATATTAGCACGATGTCCGCGGAATGTCAAGGGTCCTTTGCAGGGGGCTTGTAAACAATTTGTGAATCCTCTCACAAATCCGTTGACTTTCGGAGCGGCCGTGCTGTGATAGCATCAGAAAGCATGTAAGTGACATTGTTATTCTCTCTCCTTTACCAAAAAGAAACCGCGCACCCATGGGTGCGCGGTTTCTTTTTGCGCATGATGCGTGTTTCCCTCGTGCGCCGCAGCTTCTCCGCTTTTCGGAAAGGAAGGATGTGTGCAGGAAACCCATCAGGGGTGTCCTGCACGTCCGATCCCCGCCGCAGCGCCCAAAAGCACGATCGCCGGAAGGCGGTTGTGCTTTTCTGCGTTTGCCGGAAACCGGCAAACGCAGCCGCGCACCTCTCGGTGCGCGGTTTCTTTTTTGCACCCGCCGCCCCGCCGCCGCATAGGATGGCCGGAAGCAGCCTGCAAAAAGGAGGAGACGGCCATGGAGCAGTACACAGCGGCACTGGCGGGCAACCCCAACGTGGGGAAGTCCACGGTATTCAACGCCCTGACGGGCATGCACCAGCACACCGGGAACTGGCCCGGCAAGACGGTGGCGGTGGCGGAGGGTACATACAGCTGGCAGGGCGCGTCCTTCCGGCTCATCGACCTGCCGGGGACGTATTCCCTGCGGGCGGACTCGCCGGAGGAGCAGCTGGCCCGGGACTTCATCTGCGGCGGCAGCGCCGACGTGACGGTGGTGGTGGCGGACGCCACCTGCCTGCGGCGCAACCTGCTGCTGGCGGTGCAGCTCCGCTGCCGCACGCCCCGGCTGGTGCTGTGCCTGAACCTGATGGACGAGGCCCGGAAAAAGGGCGTCGCCGTGGACACGGACGCTCTCTCCCGCGGCCTCGGCGTGCCGGTGGTAACGGCGGCGGCCCGCAGCGGGCAGGGACTGGACGCCCTGCGCACAGCGGTGCTGAACATGGCCCGCCGCCCCGTCACGGAGGACGCATGGACGCCGCCGGACAGCGACAGCAGCGCCGCCGTAGCCCGCCGTGCGGCAGAGATCGCCGACGCCTGCCTTTCCTCCCGTCCGGAGGATGTCCACGCCCGCGACCGGCGGCTGGATCGTCTGCTTACCGGCCCCGCCACCGGCATCCCGGTGATGCTCCTGCTGCTGGGCGCGGTGTTCTGGCTGACCATCTGGGGCGCCAACGCCCCCTCCGCCCTGCTGAGCCGGTGGCTCATGGCGCTGCAGGAGCCGCTGCGGACGCTGCTCTCCGGCGCGCCGTGGTGGGTACAGGGCGCGCTGGTGGACGGCGTGTACCGCACGGCGGCGTGGGTGGTGGCGGTGATGCTGCCGCCCATGGCCATCTTCTTCCCGCTGTTCACCCTGCTGGAGGATGCGGGCCTCCTGCCCCGCGCAGCCTTTCTGATGGATCGCTTCTTCCGGGCCTCCGGCGGCAGCGGACGGCAGAGCCTCACCATGTGCATGGGCTTCGGCTGCAACGCCTGCGGCGTCACCGGCTGCCGCATCATCGACAGTCCCCGGGAGCGGCTGGTGGCTATCCTCACCAACGCCTTCGTCCCCTGCAACGGCCGGTTTCCCACCCTTATCGCCCTCATCAGCCTGTTTTTTCTGGGCGGTACGCTGGGCCTTGGACGCTCCCTGCTGGCCACAGCTCTGTTTCTGGCGTGCATCCTGTTTGCCGTGGCCATGACGCTGCTGTCCTCCCGCCTGCTGACGGCCACGGTGCTGCGGGGCCAGCTGTCCGCCTTCTCGCTGGAGCTGCCGCCCTACCGGATGCCCCGTGTGGGACAGGTACTGGTGCGCTCCCTGCTGGATCGGACGCTGTTTGTACTGGGGCGTGCGGTGACGGTGGCCGCCCCCGCCGGCCTGCTCATCTGGATACTGGGCAGCGTATCCGTGGGCGGCGTCACCCTGCTGACGGCGCTGGCCGCCGCGCTGGACGGCCCCGGACGGCTCATGGGGCTGGACGGCATGGTGCTGCTGGCGTTCCTGCTGGGCTTTCCCGCCAACGAGATCGTACTGCCGGTGCTGCTGATGGGCTACCTGCAAACCGGTACGCTGACGGCCTACGGCAGTCTGGCGGAGCTGTCCGCCGTACTCACCGCCAACGGCTGGACGACCCAGACGGCGGTGTGCATGCTGGTGCTGTGCCTGCTGCACTTCCCCTGCGGCACCACCTGCCTTACCATCCTCCGGGAGACGGGCAGCGCCCGTTGGACGGCGCTGGCGGCGGCGCTGCCCACCGCCATGGGCGCGGCGCTGTGCATGGCCATTCACGGCGTCTGGACGCTGCTGGGATAGCCCCTCGACAAAAAACTGTTGCCAAGCGCCCGGTTTTGTAGTAAAATACTTGGGTGAACTCGTCCTCCGCCGATAGCTGCGGGGCCGGTCTCGCGCAATGGATACCCACGAATCATGTCAGGCGGGGAACCGAGCAGCATTAAGAGGGATCATCCATGTGCCGCGGGGAAGCCGGCTTCGCGGCTATGGGCGGAGGACATTCCATTTTGTTTTGTCAGGAGGTGTGCCCATGTATCAGGCCCTGTACCGCAAATACCGCCCCCGTACCTTTTCGGAGGTGGTGGGTCAGTCCCACATCACCGATACCCTCCAGCGTCAGGTGGCGGAGGGCCGCGTGGGCCACGCCTATCTTTTCACCGGCACCCGGGGTACCGGCAAGACCACCTGCGCCCGCATCCTCGCCAAGGCCGTCAACTGTGAGCGCCCCGTGGACGGCGCGCCCTGCTGCCAGTGCGACAGCTGCCGGGGCATCGACGCCGGCACGCTGCTGGATGTGACGGAGCTGGACGCCGCCTCCAACGGCAGCGTCAACGACGCCCGCACCCTGCGGGAGGAGGCGGTCTATCCCCCCTCCGTGCTGAAAAAGCGGGTGTACATCATCGACGAGGTGCACATGCTCTCCCGGGACGCCTTCAACGCTCTGCTGAAGATCATGGAGGAGCCGCCGGAGCATTTGCTGTTCATTCTGGCCACCACGGAGCTGCATAAGGTGCCCGCCACCATTCTCTCCCGCTGCCAGCGGTTCTCCTTCAAGCGCATCCTGCCCCGGGACATGGAGCAGCAGCTGCTGAAGATCGCGGCGGCGGAGGACATCGCCCTGACGGCGGACGGCGCGGAGATCCTGGCCCGCATGGCCAACGGCGCTCTCCGTGATGCCCTGAGCCTGCTGGATCAGTGCCGCGCCGTGGAGGGCAGCATCGACAGCCGCACCGTGCTGGACACGCTGGGTCTGGCCGGCAGCACCCAGACGCTGCAGCTGATGCGCTGCCTGCTGGCCCGGAACGCCGCCGACGCGCTGGCGCTGTTTGACCGTCTCTATCGCGGCGGCAAGGACGTGGCCGCCCTGCTGGGCGAGCTCAGCGACTTAGCACGGGACATGACGGTGATGAAGGCCGCGCCGGAGGGCGGCGCCGCCCTGCTGTCAGGCGTCTACGACCGCAGGACCCTGACCGATCTGGGCCGCGATTTGCCCATGAGCCGGTTTCTGTACATGGCCGATACGCTGCAGGGCTGCTGCGCCGCGCTGGCGGACAGCATCCGTCCCCGCACGGCGGCGGAGCTGTGCCTGCTGAAGCTGTGCGACGAGAGCCTGTCCGGCGACCTCACCGCCTTTGACCGGCGGCTGGCCCGGCTGGAGCAGGCCGTGCAGCAGGGCGGCGTACCATCGCGTCCGGGTCCCGCC
>ENA-OZLS01000143-OZLS01000143.1-human-gut-metagenome-genome-assembly--contig:-NODE-143-length-31371-cov-23.886831_pt1 | contig 31371 bp, 29 predicted proteins | sample MGYA00243864_ERZ653793 | MGnify/ENA primary metagenome ERZ653793 (study PRJEB26926, sample SAMN06164605) | human gut metagenome | biome: ENVO:00009003; feature: ENVO:2100002; material: ENVO:00002003...
AGATTTCTGCCTGTCTCGTGGGCTCGGAGATGTGTATAAGAGACAGAAAATAAACATAGTAATAACCTTAGTACTAATGACTTTACTTACAGTTCTAACACCTTGAATATAAGGATTCTCTTCTCCATTACCAAAAAATAAATTTTGATTACCACGATCCATAGTATTTAGAGAAGGAATATTTATAAAAGAATCAATTAACTCACCAAATTGAGCTTGTGTAGGTATTTTACCTGTTTCAAAATATTGTTTAAGCTGACTTTTAGTTGCCATATTGAATAAATATTAAAGTTGATTATTAGTTATAATAGTAGACTCCAGTATTTATTCAGTTAGAATCTACCATGCTTTTTTATTGAATTTGCTTGTATTTCTTAAATCTGCAATTATGGTGCTATCATCATTATTCCAAATAGTTGGAGAATTATTATTAGGATGATAACGATATACAGCATTGCCTTGACCTATATTAACAACCTGTTCTATTGCATATCCAACATACCAGTTATTTTCTTGTTCAACAGGATGTAAAATAAATGTACTATTACCATCTACTACAACACGAACATTCGGATTGCTATTGATAGGATTCCAAACCAAATCAGATGGCATATTATTAATAAGAGTTGCATCATCAACTTCATGCAATTGAGCACCCATTGCAAGATACCAATCCATCATTTGATTTCCAGTAAGTATTGCATAAGTAACTGGAATAGATTCACTATATTCGATAGGATTTGATACATGGCATGTAATTACTATATAAGGAAGTATAATTCTTTCAATATCATCATATAAACCAAATATCAGATATGTTAAAGAATCATCAAGAACAATAAAACGATATCCCCTTACATAAGGATTTTCAGTATCAAAAGTAGCTAAAGTAGTGTCTTTATTTGACTCCCCCCCCCTACGGGAATTTTATCAATAAGATCAGCAAAATTAGATTCAATAGGAATCTTACCAGATTTAAAAAACTCTTTAAGAACGCTTTTGCTTTTAGCCATAACTATATGAATTTAAATAATAATTGTTTAAGACTTGCGAATATACTACTATCTTTATCAGATGTAATGTCAGAGTTTTGATTAACAGACGTAGGTTCAATACTTCTTGTAGTATTACCTACTCTGAAAATCGGATGACTTTTTCCATCACCTTCTATTTGCATATAACCAATACCATCAGACTCAGCTAATTGAGTAATAGTAACAGATTTAGAAGTAGCTCCAGAATATGAAGCAGTTACAGTAGCAGTTCGAGCTGCAACATTATTCTTTGAAGCTGTAACAGTAGTTCCACTTAATGTAAATCCAGTACCACTAATTGCTAACGTTGGAGTTGCACTTTCACTTGTTGCTGTTCCAGTACTACCTGATGTATAAACAGGAGTTTTAGAACGAGTACAACTCGAAGTGATTGTAGAAGTACCACCTGATGCAGCAATAGTTGTAGGATTTGCCGAAACAGCAATAGTCCAACTACCGTAATTATAAGATTCAATCTTGTTAGCTTCTTGGTAAATATACATAAATCCGTCTGCTGATTTACCATTAGCTGCCCAAATAAAACCATAAGTTCTTACAGTAGTCTGAGGAGAAATTGTGGTTCCTTTAGAAGGTGCTGAAGCTTCAATAGAAGTATTACTCGGTGGAACACTATTTGTTCCACTTGAAGCATTTTCAGTTGTAACATCTTTTGTAGAACCAGAATCATATTGGTAAGTAGTAATAGTAGCAGACTTGTTCCAACTTTGAGTACCATTTCCAGCTGTAGCAGTAGCAGAACCACCACTTGCAGGAATAATACCATTTGTTACTGTACCAGCTATTACATCACCATATGTATAAATACCACCAGAAGTGGATTTAACAGTTTTACTGTTTGTTATACTCTTAGAAGCCGTAGCTGATTTAGAACTATCTCCGTCATTTACAGCTTTTATAGTAATAGTATCAGTAGTTTCATTAGTTCCCATACTATTATGAGTAATCGTATTTCCAGATAAACTGAATCTACTATTACCATTAGCAGTCATAGAAATCGATACACTACCACCAACGCTTCGTGTTTGATTCGGGCCAGTAGCACCCGAACTATACAAAGCATTATAAGTTTCAGTATTAGTAACGGAAGCACTTACCTTCGCAGAACCACCAGCTGCTGTTAAACCACTACCGATACTTATAGTAGGAGTTCCGTAAGCAGTAATTCGAGGATTGTAATTACTATTAGTTACTTTATTTTCAGCTTGATAAATATCAACGGTTTTATTGGCAGTTACACTACCTTCACCAGTGTAAGTTACAGTAACTTGTCCAACCTTAGTTTTTACCTTAACTGTAGTTCCAAGAGAAGAAACTGTAATTTCACTTGTTTTTGAATAGGTAACTGTACCAGCACGAGTCGAACCAGATGTATAACTAATTGTTTGCGACATATTAGAAATACTGGTCGAAGAAGTTCCACCACTTGCAGGAATATCAGATGCTAAAACAGAACCACCTGTTAAAGTACCATAAGAAGCCTCATTGGCTTCTTGATAAATAGTAATAGTTGATGATACTGTTTGACCATCAAATGTATTTGAATATTTACCAGTTACAACTATACTTCTCTTACTACCAACTGTTATAGTTCGATTGCTTGCAGTAACCTTAGTACCAGATATAGAAAATCCAGTAGCACTTCCTAATAGAACTGGTGTAACATTATCTGTACTAACTAAATTACCATTACGATACGTTTTAAGTACAGCTGTAATATTTGCAGTTCCACCTTTTGCGGCAATTTCAGTATTATCACTATTTAACGTTAAATCATATGTATAAGTAGATGCTTCTTGTTCAACAGTAAAAATAACTTGTTTACTGGAATCTTTTTTACACTTTCCAATAAACTTCATACTTCTTTTAGAAGTACCCTTTTGAACAGGTGATGAAATTTTAACAGTCTGATTTCCTTGAAAAGAGGGAGATTCAATATTAATTGAATCTCCACTCCCGTCATTCCATTTATTAGTGATAACACTCATAAATGATTAATTAATTTATTCAGCAAATTCGAACGTCCATTCGTCATTCGACAGAACCTTCAGAGTCTGCTCACCACCACCCTTCGGAATAGTAACAGTTGCGGTAGTTGTACCCTGCAAATTGAGATACAGATAGCTGTCACCAAGAGCCTGAGTAATAGTAATAGTTTTAACAACATTCGCACCTACACCCTTGATTTCAAGATTTGCAGAACGAACTCTAACAGTTTCATTCTTCGGTACAACAACAGTAACATCATAAATATATTGTCCAGTAGCACCGGGGTCACCAACAATAGCAGTACCAGACGTAGCAATTGTACTATTATTAACCTTAAATGATGTTACATTTGTAATACCGAAGTTAGTTTTCCATGTAAATGTAAGAAGTTTCGAGTTAGACTTACCAGTTACATGAATTGTTCCACCATCTTTAGCAACATGAATAGTTAAATCAGTGGGAGTAATAAATTCGTCAGCAGCCTTTTCAAGAACCGTGACTGTAACTGCGTTAGACTTTCCAACAATCTTACCGGGAACTTGAGTGCTTCTATCGGCACGACCAGTATAAGGACTCACAGAATTAATCTTAATCTGTGCATTTCCAGTACCAGTTTTAGGAACCCATGATAAATAACTCGGAATAAGTGCCATTTGTTTTTTTTTTGGTCGATTAACTATAATAACAAACTAATTACCAAATTCCCATTCAGCTGTATCACTTGCGAAAACACTTATGGTATCATGATAATTATTATCTTTATTTAGAATAACAAGAGTTTTATCAACAGCTAATTCTACAACAGGTTCATCTATTGGCCAAACTTTTTTACCATTAAGCCACATATCAAGAACCTGCCGACGATTACCATTAAGCATTACGACAGCTTCCGTAGCTCGTTCAAGAAGATTAAGTTGTGCCATAGTTATAGAATTTTATTAACTTTGTGGTGTTTCAAGAGCAGTCACACGACTTTCCAAAGAAGTATAATTACTCTCTAATGTACTTACTTTACCACTTAAAGTAGTAACAGTTTCTTGTAATGTATTAACAGTACTTTCAAGAGTTTCTACTTTTGTTTGTAATTGTTGAACAGTTGAAGATTCAGCCTTAGTGGCTAAACCTTCAACTACAAAAGTAATTAACTTCTGAAAAGCACCAGTTTTCGGAGGCCAGTTTAAGGCACAAAATACTTTACGAATTACTGATTCTTTCATATCATTAAACCGTTAATTAGATTCGACATTACCAACCCTAAATATAGGATGTTTAGTACCGTCACCTTCGATTTGCATATAATCAATACCGTCCTCAAGACGAAGAGTAACAGGTACGATTAAAGATTCATCACTTTCAGTTTGAAGAGTAACATCAATTTCTTCAGTAATAAATCCAGTAGCAACGAATTTGACTTTAATAACAGTTCCCGGTATAGCAGTATAGTTAAATCCGATACTTGCTACAACAGTTCGTAAATCTTGAGGAATTCATTCACCATCAACTAATACAGAAGCAGCAGTAACTGTTTCAACTGGTGCGTTCTTTTCAGTAACAGCGAATACAAAATATTCCTTAGTTGTAGGTTGAGGAGGAGTTTCCTCTGTCATTACGACTTTAACATCAATCGGTTCTGTACTACCATCTTCTAAAACAATATCTTTTTCAGTATCGTTGTATCCGGTAGCAGTAAACTTAACACGAATAGAAGTTCCGGGTTCACCAGTATAAGCAAATCCCATTGCTCCACCTTGTAAAGTTTGTTCAACCCAACTATTATTATTCCATAAATAACCATAAACATCTGTTGCGATATTAACAGATTCCTCAGTTACAGCATGGATATAATATTGTTTAGTAGTAGGTTCAGGTACTAATTCAATAGTTGTAACACTATGATTTGTAAGATTATCATAACTTTGATTATATTCAGTGTAACCATCACGTCTAACCAAAATTACAACCTTTGAATCATAAGTACCACTAATATGAGCTATACCTTGATAATCAGTAACGATAGTTTTAACAGAAGAACTAAACCAACAACTAATACCTGTGGTAATAGGGGCTTTAGTAACAGAATCTATAAATTTAAGAGCTATATAGTCTTGACCTTCTTTCGGATGTAAATCAATATAATTGACAACAGCTTCAGAAGGTTTAGCTGCAATAAACATTATAGGTTCAGTAGCTTCATAACGATTATCATCTAACGTCTTATAATTACGTTTAAAACCAATAGGATTGGCTTCACTAACATAACCATCTTCTGATGAATCACAGTTACCTATCGGTTTACCAGTTTCATCATAAATAGTATCAGTAAGCATACAACCAGTTAAAGCATCCCGTGTACAAACTTTAATAAGGCCGTTATTATTACGAAGACATAATATCTCAACTGTTTTATCAGTATCAAATACTACTTCTTCATAACCTATCTTATACCAATCAGAAGATAACGGTAAAGCATAATAGGTTATAACACTACCTTTATTCCTTGTGATTACCAAAGGTTCATCAGGTCTGGTTGTACCAACAGTAGTTCCAGTACTTGATATCTCTTTAATATCAGCAGCTAAATAAAGTTTATTATCATCATAAATTTCATAAGCCTTGATAGTTACAGAAACCTCTTCGGGTTCAGGCGGAACCTCTTCAAGTACAATAGTAACACTATGTTCACCAGTAGAATTAATCGTACCAGTTCCAGTGTTAGTTATATAACCAGTTTTAGAAGCTCGGAAATCAACACTTGTTCCAATTGGAGCTATAACAGGCTCAGATTTACCAGCAGTCGATTCATCATTATTGAGAGGTTTCCAATCACTTTCAGTACTGAGTTTATACTCAAACGTAACACCGTCTAAAGCAGTAGATTCAGTATTTACAGCAGTTGCATAGATAATACCAGATTGAACTGGAACTTTATCCATTTCAACAGTAACTTCTGCGGTAGGAATTGCATAAGTTACCAGTTGTTCAACCTCTATATAACCTGACGAAACAAACCTCAAAATTCGGCTCGTATTGACATCTCCGATGAGTTGTAGCGGCGTATCTTTTGTGACTTGACCTAATATACCACCCGTGTCCTTATCATAGACGTATGCGGCTATTTTGGCCTTTGTTTCGCTATCGACTACCGTAAGACTTACGGCACCTTGTTCAACTGGTAGAGCTGTAAGAGTAATATCACGAATTATATTCTCATCTAATGTAATACGCTCTTCATAAGTTTCATATCCACTTGCACTAACCTGAATTAAAATATCACGCGGGTCATAAGTTTCATATGTAAGAGTACCAGTACCTTGAGCAATAATTACATTAGAAGGTTTATCAGTAAATACAATTAAAGCATTATCAGGAGTTGCATTTACAGTTAATGTCTTTTTAGTCTTAGGTGTAAGAACAACATTAATTGTCGTATCTTCAACACCTACATCGACATAAACATCTTTTGTAATGTAATTCTCTTTTTCTACAATATAATGTAAACGACTTTGAATTAAACATTCAAGACTTGCGCTTCCAACACCTGCCGATTCTTTACCTTCCGAATTAATCATTCGTATAGTAGAATCAACCGGAACAGCTTCAATCTTAATTGTTATATAATCTTCTTCATTTCGAGGAATACGAATCCAAAGTGTACCATCTTCAAACGTAGTAGGAACCTCGCTTGTAACTTCAATTTGATTAATACTGTTGCTACGAACATGATTATTGTGTTCTACAACAATACCATAAATCTCATTAATAGCATCTACAATACGTTTGTTATCAGTAACAAGTTCTTCAGAAGTTTTATCTTGCTTATTAATAAGTAAACCTTGAAGTTCTTGAGCTTTTTGTTTTAATTTCTCAATATCACTTGCAGCTGTTGGTAAACCAACTTGTGCGGCAGTAACTCTATGAGGATTATCATAATTACGAATATGAGCATTGAAATTATCTTTGTCATTCTCGTAATCTTCTTTATCAAGTTTCTTGTTTATAGCAGCCCAAACATCTTGAAACTTCTTATTAACTTCTGCAACATGATTGTTAATCCAAACATTCAACTGTTTGAACCAACCTTTAACCCTATTTTCAAGAGCATCAATGTACTCTTTTTGAGGTCGAGATACAGGTTTATCCATATCGGCAGTGTTATCAACATTGCCAAGACCAACTTGTTCTTTTGTTACCTCATGAGGATTAAACTTATTATTAATATGTTCAAATAAAAGTTTTGTAAGTTGTTCAATAGGATTTAAGTCCTCAGCTGTAAGCTCACGAACATATACTTGAACATCAAGAATCTCATTAACAGCATCATTAAAATCAAAATTGGTCTTTACATTCGTCCGATAAATCCACCAAGATTTACCCTCGTGAACATAAATACCAGTAAGAGTGAATATCTGATTACTTATGATACCTTGTACTGTAATTGTATGTATAGAACGAACAATCGGTACAAGTATATAAAGATATTGTTGAGTTGATTTAACCCACGGAACTTTATATTCATAATGTCCTACATCAATATTTCGAGATTCAAACTCGGTAATCTTTGCAGAACTAATATCAGATTTTTCAGTTAGCTTAAATAGAGCACTATTATCGTAAGCAGTTACATTAGTTAAGTCTATTTCAATCCTCTCCTTTGTCCTATATAAATATAGGTGGCCGTTCTTTCGATAGTACATATATAATGTAGGAACTGTTTTAACACCAGCACCTTCACCATCTACTGTACCAATATATTCTCCGGTTTGGCCATTATAAACACTCGGATATACACCATCTTCAAGTACACCGAGCGCTACAACATTTCGAAGATTAATTACTGCCATACCAAGAACAATAACGAAATAAATACTCCAACTACAAAGTTAATAATAATAGGATGGATTTTAAGACCAGTTATTGCTTTCTTTCTTGCAGCTTGAATACCACAAGTAATGATTTGATAAGCTAATGTAATCCATAAGCTCATAAACCAAGTAGCAACAGTAGCCTTAAATAAAATACCTACGACAGTAGCAATGACGAAACCAATAATAATATCGTCTTTATGTTCTGAATAATAACCACTTAAAAAAGTAGTTATTTTATTCCATATTTTCTTTATCATAATACTAATCGTATTTATTGTTATATGACGATTAATAATAATAATGGTGCAACTTGTATGGCTCGGCCTGCGGCCTCGCTCCCCGGTGGGGCAGGAGGTTGCACGCCCACTTGTCACATAACATTAGCATCATTAAGAGAATAACTCCTAACACCACAATTAATAGCATTAGGAGTTATCCTTGTGGTTACATTTTTAACAAATCAATTTCTTACTTAATGAGTGCTAATACCTCTTCAAGTGCAGTAATTGCAGAAGTTTTCGTATTGTCAATAGCAATAAATTGAGTAACCTGTAAACCCTCTGTATGTAAATTAAAGGGATGTGTGAAATCAGCACGAGAAGTAATTACATAAGTGTAATACATAACACCCTCGGTAGCTGTAAAAATATCACCATAAACACGGTCATATTCCTTGAAATTAGGATTATAACCTACACCGGCAACATCTGCTTCTTTCTCAAGTTTAGCAACTTGGTCATAAGTACCAACCGGAGTTTGATTCTTAGTACCCTCTTCAAGCGTAGCACGAAGAATACCATCAAACGTTACATAATACTCAAAACCTGCGGCGCCAGTGAACGTAACACTTGCTTCAGTGAAATCATCAATCGTAATGCTATCAGCACCAAAGCGAGCATTAATCTTAGTCAAAGTCTTTTTAACCTCAACTTTCAGACGAGCAATAATATCAGCACTTGCTTCGTCAATTCCGTTGATAGTTACGCTGGCATTGTAAACTTCCAGAGGATAACCACCAAAAGAATTAATAGGTTTGCACGAGATAATAACCTCAGCATCGAAACCTTGATAACCAATACCACGATTAGCTACGAGATTCGTAAACTTATACGTTTTACCAGCAGGAGCAAAATACTTTTCTTTGTGCTGCTTCGACCACTTAGGATTAATCCAAACGCCGCGTTTAACCTTGCCATCACCAAGACCAAGAACAAACTGCAACATCTCATCATCCTTTACATCCGAAGCAGCTGCAACGACTTTACCAGCCGAATTAAGAAGAACAGCTTGTCCGCGAGTCAGCTTGCTAACATCGTTATTAGCAAGTGTTGTCAGAAAATCATTTGCGACAATTACACTTTTCATTTTCTATTCTAAATTTGATTGTTGTTTAACAGCACTAAAACTGTCATCTTTAAGAACAAGAAGAATATCGCTAACTACACTATCTATGAAATCAGGTGTAACTTCCATATCTGACATTTGGTTAATATCAATATTAAAAAGACGTGGTTTCTTAATATATGAAATCTTAACCGCATCAACACAAAAATCATCACCGTAATAAACAAACAACCTATCATCAACAAGTTCACTTATTGGATTAAGATGTCTATTTTTATTACCATAGAAGTTATTTAGAGTAGCTCGAATATTTTCGGTAGCAATTAAATCATTTTCAGAAAACTTATTTCCTACATTTACGAACTCGTCATAAGTAGTATTATAAGTAATAACAGGAATGTCTGTATTATTAACTTTCAATGCAATTTCATCTTTTGCATTAGAAGTAATAATAATACAGTCTTTATAATAACGACCAATCAGATTCTCCCAATAAACATTATATTCATTAGAAAGAGCTTGATGTAATCTATCACAAGTTAAACCTGCAATTTCATACAAATCAATCTTATCTGAATCACTATCATAAAGAGAAAGAATATCTGAAATATCAATCTCATTCCCATTAACAATAATTTGTCCATTAAATTCATCACCAGTTAAGGTAATTTTAGACAAATCAATCAGATGATAATACAAATTCTTAACTTCATCATCAGGATAAACCTCATGTAAATTCTCAACAAGTCGAGCTTTACCATAAGTCAATCGAGAAGTAGAAGAAATAAGTTTTAGATAATCACCCGGAAGAATAACGAAAGCTCTATTTGGATAATCCGCATCTTGCTTATCACGTTTAAGTTTAAGCCACGGTGTTTCACGTTTTAATGATTGAATATCATCTACACGTTTTTTACTATCTTCAAGACCTTCGCCTTTATAATTAGTTTTCCTATTTGATTTAGTTTGTATATATTTAACGGCAGCTCGATTCAGCATCATATCAATAAACTGAGGAGCAATACTCCGATGTCTATTAGATGTTATCTGCTGTATTCGTTGCTCTATTTCGATGTGTAACTCTTTTACCGTTTCATACATGACTAACCTTTCAAACTACGATACTTCGCGTTCCACTCGGCAACAATACCTTTGTTGTTATCATTCGAGAAATACGAGATAGCATCATTAATATTATTACCAATAACATTTTCCGGATTAGAAGCATCGACAATGATAGAACTATTCGGAAGTTGTCGAATAATATTCATCCAAAGATAAATAGTAATCTTAGCTTTCATCTCCAGATGTTTATCATCAACAATACTAATAAACTTCTGCGGGTCACTGTCAATAAGTTCAAGAAGAACAGATTGCTTATCATCGGCAGTCATTGCCATAAATTCCGAATAATCACCTACGCTACCTGTCGATACAACAACATTGTTGATAAGTGCGCTATTCGGATTATTAATAAGTTCTGTATATTTCTTGAGAGCATCAGTGCGAAGTTTCGTCCGAGCAGCTTTGAGTGCTTTACGCTCACTATCCGAAGTAAGATAAAATTGAATATTGACGCTCTTATTAATGTCTTCAACCTTATTAGCAACTTTGCTACTTAAAAGGCAATATCTCCAACTAATATAATCGGGAATATTAACAAAAGTAACATACTTATAAAGTTCCGTTTCATCAAGTTCCTTAATCCGTTTCAGAACAATAGCTTCAAGTTCCGAACCAGTTTCATTCTTAATCTTATCGGCTTTTTTAAGTTTACCAATAAGTTCGTCAATATTACTTTTCAGAGCAGGATTACCTAAATCTAAAACATAAGAAGTATCGAACTCTAAGCCATGAACAGGAATCTCAAGAAGAAAATCATTTAAGTATGTAGTGATTCGTTCTTGCCAAGAACTATCAATAGGAGATACACCAACAACAGTAGGAAGAAGAACTCGCATTTCCTCACTACGGCTCAGCAATTCATTAACAGGACGAATAGCAGAACCAAGACGAAGAAAATCAGTTTTGAAAGCATCTTTATTCCGAAGTTCAAAAGAAGAAGGATTGTTCCTCCATTCAATACGAACTGAACGATTAACTTTAATCATATTTTTAACATTTTAAGTTATTCAATCTTTTATATGTTAATGAGTAGTAATAACCTTTCGATTATTACTACTCAAATTGGGTGTTTAGTTCAGAGCTAAATCAAGCCAGAACGAAGTAGTAGGATTATCAATATTGATACCCTGCGAACCAAGAACTTCATAAGAAGCAATATCCTTCGTATCCGACAGTTGAGTACCACTTGCAAGTCCCCACGAAGCAGGCAGTTCAGCCATACCTTTATAGACACCTACTTTATACTCACGACCCTCTTCACAAACAAACTTAATATTACGCTCACCATTCGAACCCATAGTATGGTCAAGGAATACAGCACTATAAGAAGTAATAGGCAGACCTTGATACATATTACCGGCTTCACGGTCACGACGAGCACGAATACCGTGGTCGAACATATCAACAATCTTGACAGTAAGAATCTTACCATTAAACATCTTATAACGGTTAAAATACTTACCATAAGACATCATCTCACCATCGCTCTTAATTTCGTTATCACCAAGAGTTACAAAGTAATTCTTAAGACGAGCATCATAATAGATAGCATCATTGAACATTCGTGCGAAACCTTTACCGCAATAAAGAACAAGTTCCTCAACGGTAGAATCAATACGATTGTCAAAGATACGAGTAATGATACGGTCGAAACGATTAAGTGTCAAAACAGAATACGTTTCATAATTACCAACGGCCTTGAGAATATCAAGAACACCAGCACCACGAGGAATTGCCTCACCAGTCTTTTCATCCTTTAAGTGGATAATACCATTCGAATCGCGGTTGTACTCCGAGAACCACAAATCCTCTTCGAGCATCTCGCGTCGCATGATTTCCCACATCTTCATTTCGTAAGGCATCCACAGACTACGCTCACCACCAGATGCAGTATCAAAGGCAATATTAACAACCTTATTACCCATGTTACCGGCAATCTCTTTCGAGAAACGGTAGTAACCATACTGGTTGGTTGCCTTGCTGAACGACTGGTTATTCGAGCGGTTTCCGTCAGACTTGCTACCTGGAATAGTCGAAGCACCTAATGCCCAAATAGCACCACTGATGAAGTCTTTTGCAACAGCATCAGCCGAGATAGGAGCACCCGACATATTGGTAAAACGATAAACGTATCCACCAGTCGAAGTAGCAATACCCTCATTCTGAATACGCCATTGCATACCCGAAGGAGCAATAGCCGTGTGCTGATAAATAAACCAATTATCCTCCATTTCAACCTCAACAGTTCCATAAGGCTGAATAGCAACTTTATCAGATACCAGCTTTTTCAGACGAGAAGTAACACGCTGACGAGGAGCAATTTCCCAAGTATATTGAGTATCACCACCATTCAGCTTAACTTTTGTTGTAACAGCACCCTGACCCTCAGTAAGAGTAAGAAGAGGATACTTGTCACTATCCTTACCCCAAAGATAAGTAAGATTACGATTAAGTTTAACAGGGTCAATCAAATCAAAATTCAGAAGCATATTAGCATCTGTATATTGATTCGAGTCAAATTTTACAGTTCCAATTTCACGCATTGTAAATTAGATTTTTGGTTAAGTTATTATTATAAGGCAAGAACATTTGCTTTATTTAATAGGTAAAACAATTTTATCATCCTTTGCAATCTTATGAACCTTAGGATTACCATTGTTTTTACCAGTCTTACTTGCTAATGAACGAAGACGTTTAACTTCTTTTTTAGCAAGTTCAGCTTTAATCAGTTGGTCAACTCCACCATCAAGATTCATAATAAATCGCATAGCCAATTCAGCAGGATTAGAAAGACGATTAATCTCATCAATCTGTGCTTGACTATAAACCATTCCATTAATCTCTTGAACAGGACGAGAGAAATAATCAAATAACTCTTGACGAGAAATAAGTTTTTCACCATCAGTTGTCTTAATTCTCAAACCTTCTTTCGGAAGAGCATATTCTCCAATCTGACCTTTAACAACAATTAAATCATAAAGACTACCCGGTGCATTATGAACTTTGACAGTACCGTCATCTTCATACGAAACACCAAAGTATTTAATTTCCTTTTCAAGTTCAGCCTGTATTTCTTTGGCCTCACGTTCACGAATTGCTTTAATCTCACTCTCTTGAGTTTTACGCAACCAATTAAGACTTTCAGTTGCATCGTCTTTAAGAGTATTATTTGCTTTTGCAAACTCAACAATTCGTTTGGCACGTTCCGGAGAAGTACCTTTTTGAATTTCGGCTTTATAGATTAAATCAGCAAGTAAGTTATCATCATCTTTGATTTCAACTTTACTATAATCTATATTTGCCGAATAACCTTCGATTGTACCGAACTTACTCTTATATTCAACAAGAGCTGCAATATCAGGATTATTAGCTAAAAACTCGTTAAAACCTTTTGCAAAACCCTCTCGTTCACCAAGAGCTTTTACAGCAGCTTCACGTTTAGCAAAACCCTCAATCGTAGGTTCAAACTTAATAGGTTCACCTTTCTCATCTTTAATAACAATGCCACTGGCTTTTGAAATAGCTTCGATATAATCACCGTCTAATTCATTAGCACCTTCATCAGACATTGCATCAATCTGTTCTTTTGTGAACTTAATTTCACCGTTATCATCTACAGCGTTTCCGTTATCATCAAGTGTGTAAAGAGTACCATCAATTTCTACTTGTTCCGGTTCAGTTTCTTCTTCACCATTACCAGTAGAACCACCCTTATCACCTTCTTCTTCAGCTTTCTTACGAGCAGCTTCCTCTTCAGCTTTACGTCGTTCTTCAGCTTCTTGAGCTTCTTTAGCTTCCTTAGCTTTACGTTCTTCTAATTCTTTACGAAGACGTTCTTGTTTTTGCTCCTGAGTTTCATCATCAGGTATAACAACTTTTTCAACAGCCATATTAGTATTTATTTATAGTTGAATATTATTACATGAACAAAGATATACCATATATAATATATTATCAATAATTATAGTAGCATTATCTTGCAGGTTCTCTTGCTCTCCGTCGATAATTCTCGGTCATCATTGCTTTAATTCTTTTTGTAACTTTATTCTATTAACATCAGAAGCAGTGTAACCAGATTGAGCAGCCATAGCTTCATCTTTATCTATATTACCATTCCCATTGGTATCGACTTTAAGTCGCATATTCCAAATCTCTTTTTCACCTTCTTGTTTAAGAATCTCAAGATTAACATCATGTTCTCTATCAAGAGCATTTTGTTGAGCTTCAAACTCTTGTTTAGCTGCTTCACGCTGACTAACAATTTGTTCAACTTCAGCTTGAGCTTGTTGTTGAACTTGTTGCATTTGAAGTTCATAATCTCGACGAGCTTGAATAGCTTTCTTAATATTCTTAGCAATAGAAGTAATATTATTATTTTCAATAGCTTCAATAGCAACTTCCAGTTGGTCATTCTGACCTGCACTAAATGCAAGTTCTTTCATCATGTTCAGTTTATTCTGAACATCGGCATTATTACGAATGTAAATTCCAATATTACCAGAGAAATCAGAAGAACCATCAATATCAACTACAACAACTTTATTAGTTGTCGGATCTACATAAGAACCTCGTTTACCATCAATCCAAGCAAACTTACTGTAATCAATATTTGCAACATAATCACGTTCACGGAAGAGATTAAAACATTCAAGACTCCAAACACTTCCGGTCATTGCTTGAGAATAATTCGATTCATTAACAGCCTTACCTGCATAATCTTTAGCATCACCAAAGCGAGCATTATTCATATTAGCTGCTTCCCAAGCTTCTGCTTTCAAACCTTGTTTAAGATTATCAAGCATTTGGATATAATTCGTAATAGCACTTGTAGCTACTTCTCGAATAGATTGTAAAGCATTAGGTTGTGCATCAGAATCATCAAACGGTAAGAAGCTATCTTTATTCGCAACAGCAAGACGTTCCTCGGTAGTCATATCGCTACTATCAGCGAGAATACTTTCAGGGAATAATAACCAAGACTTAAACTTAGCTACTGCACGTTCTTGTTGTAAAGTATAAATACGATAAAGAGCAAGATAAGGTAAAACACGGAAAGGAATAGGATTACGAAGATTATCTTTATGTAAACCTACAATACCATTATAAGGTAATTTACAATCACTATAATTGTTAAATCTTTCACGTTGAACTTCGATAGGTCGCGGCTTAATATAAATACCACTATGACAACCACCGATACGCCAACCTTCCCAAACTTGATTTATCCATTCCCATTCAATTTCAATATCACCAGCAAAAGCATCAAATTCATAATTCTCGTCTACAACACTTTCAACGATATTTCCTAATAAATCTCGATGTTTAAGAATACCTTGTTTAATTTCAGTTTTCCAAACATAATGATAAATATCAATTTCTTTACCATATAATCGAGCTTCACTACGAAGTGCTTCTGCGTTAGTATGTAAGATAGCTTTACGTTCAGCAAAATCTGTTTTATTGAAGATTTGAACTATGCCATCAGGAGCATCATATTTAGGAGATACAGTATAAATATCTTTAAGATAATTCATTTCTGCATCTGTAAGTTCATCACGAAATCTATCAATGATTTGTGGAATAGTCATTCGATAAACACGAAGTCCTGCATCATCATCTTCGATATATCGTTGACCACTTTCAATACGATAATATTCAAGAGGAGATATTACTTGAAGATAAACATCACCTTTATAAACTTCTCGATAAGTATAAACCTCTTCACAAGCCCACCAATAGAAATAGCATTGTTGATACTTGTCTTTTGCTTCAACGATAGTATTAATAAGTTCAAGACGCTTTTGAGTTGTAATAGTTACATCGTCAATCCAATCGTTAAGAACTTCTTCAATAATATCATTAAGTTCACCTTGCTTAATTGTCTTTTGACCAGTATTAAATCCTGCTTCATTAAGACGATTAATAATTTCTTGATTACAATAAGCCATTACTTTATCAGCAAGAACTTTATTGCGAGCAAGAGTTACAGAAGGGTCATTATTAAATACTTGATAATTAGAAAACATATTAATAAATTCTCCCATATATCGTTCTTTAATAGGAGTAAGAAAATCTACATCACGTATCTCACCATACATGACAGCTTTCTCACCAACCTTATCAATATAATTCCGAAGAACATATTCATAAGTCTTAGGGTCTACTAAACCATTAGCAGCATCAAGAAATTTCTGCGTAACAGTTTTATCATTCTGACCAATAGCAAGATTAATCCAATAATTACAATTAGGAATGTACCAAGCTTTCGTTTGTTTTGTAGCAGTACTTGCACGCTGGTCAGGCATAACAAGTGGAGTTGCTCTTAAATCACGTTCACTCATTTTAGGAATCTATTAACTTTACGATCAGTGTTATTAGTTTTACTTTTCGAGTTAGCTTCTCGTTCAAGTAAAAGGGAATCTTTACGAAATTCAAACATTGCAACAATAGCCGAACTTAATCGGTCTGCATTACGCCCAAATATAAATCTATCCAACTCTAATAAGAAACTTATATCATAAATTTGATTAAATCTATATATTGGTGTATCGTCGGACGTTTTTCCGACAATTTCGTATAAGAAATCCCGCACCATGCGCATACCCTCTAACTTAATATCGCCATCACCAATGACAATACCATAACCAGTAATACGAGGGCCATCAACACTACGATTGATATAACTACTTGGGTCTTTTAATAACTTATCTCTATAACCCCATTTCTTGAAATTAGTAACAAGTTCACCAGTACCAGCCTCATAAAGAACTTTACAATTCCAACGTAAACAAGCATAAAGAACAAGTTTATCGACAGCTTCCATAGTATCAAGACGACCACAATAAGAAGCAACAAGTCGTTTACCCATGTAAGGAGTTTTACTGTTAGTACGCATCCACACTTGAAAACTTGCAAGTGAATTTTTTGTACTAACTTCTTCTTTATTTTTATCTACACGATATGGATCATAAGAAATAAAATAAAGACTACCATCATTTGGAATAGGAGAATAAAACTCTCTTATACAACCATGAACATCAGTCTTTGAATTATGAGGTACATCAGTTATATACTCATGGAATCTATCGGAACCAAATATAGCTCGTTCAATACATTCCTGTTTAGTAACAAATCTAACACGTCCATCATCAAGTATATACCAACCATCTTCATAAAAATGATTAGACTTATCATATTTAATAGCGTTAATATGATTAGTAAGTTCCGGACTGTGAAAAATGTTCTCTTGTGTGTTCGTAAATGCCTCATTAGGACTGTTAGCACGTTGACCTACATAAATATTATATTCACCAGCATCTTTCTCTTTTTCTGCACCACGTTTCTTATCATAATCATCCTTCCAAGAAGCAAACAGTAAAGAATTACCATCTTCTATAAAAGGTTCATAATCCCATATCTGCGGAAAAAAGAAACCACAAACAGCATGTCTACTATTAGCATCCCAGATATTTTCCATAGGAAGCATATCATTCTTTCCGGGATTATAAAAACAATTACTAAAAGCTTCCCAGTTAGCACCTTTTGTACCACCCGTACCATACACACGAATAGTACCAATTCGCATTGCACCTGATTCACTATTAGACATCATAACGTCTAATGCCTTTTGAAGATTAGGACAGTTATGAGTAATAGTAAAATCTTCTAATAATACAAGATTATCACCATCTACTTCAAATCCATAATATCTACCTCGACCAATAGGTTTAATATCAAATCGAGTTTCCAATACATTCTTTTGTAATGAAATATAATTTTCTGCTTTTTTACGATTTATTTTAGTAGGAATTAAATGACAACCAGATAAAATAAAAATTCTATAATAAGTAACACCTCTTATAATCTTTTCTGAAACAGTGGTTTTCAATCCAAGACTTCTACAAATATAAACAATATCATAAACAATTGCAAGGTCTTTTTGAGCTATTTCAAAATTATGTTTTTTAGAATCATAAGAACCATCAGTGTCAATAATACCAGCTAAAAATTCTAATCTACTTTGTTTATCAGTATAAATGTACTCTTTTGGAATATATTTATTATGAAGAACTCCCATATTAAAAAGTTCTTGTCTAAACCAATTATCCGAAGCATCTTCACATTTTACTAATGTAATTCTTTTAGCATTAGAATTAGTATCTGCAATCGAATAATCAAGATTATTATTTTTTGAATATTCTTTTAAATAATCAATTACTTCACTATCTTCATTGGTAAATCTACATGTATCTTTATCTCCATCACCAATCCATAATCCAAAAACATAAGGTTCAATTTTAACATTCTTTTTATCAAAATCAATACATGTTTTTATAAGAGCATGATTATCTTTCCAGCGAGGATGTTCTTTAATCATATTTATATAATCTGGAGCAGTCATAGTAATCGGTTTACATATATTACCATAACTGTTCCTATAAATCATATAAATGTCATGCTTACTATTTACAACATGAGATTTACCATTTAAAGGAGTAACTTCGTATAAATCATCTTCACCATTTATAGTAGCTAATACTGTACGAGGATTTCCGTCAGGTCCCATAAGTTTATCACCTACTTTAATATCTTGAACAAATTTAATTTGTCCATCAGACATTATAAAACCAGTATTTTCCCCAAAACATTTACCTGCTTCCTCAAAATCAGTTTCAATAGCTTTCTTACCTACTGCGGCACTTTCATTTTTACCAATAGCAACACTTAAAAGTTTACTACGAAATCCGAAAGCCTTCTGACCTTCTTTTGATTTCTTATATCCAAGCTCAATACCTTTATCAAAGTTCTCACTTAAATAACCTCTTCGCCAATAAGTTTTATCTTCATACCAATCAAGATTAACTTTAACCATATAAGATGTAGCACCTTTTTCAGTTAAGTAATCCATTTGGTCAGCAGCAAGTGTAACGGTTACATTCTTATTTGCGTTGATAGTATTAGCTGCTTGACTACCACGTTTATATGAAAAACCTTTACGACGAGCTTTTGCTTTACATAAGTTGCAACTATTGTTAGCAATCAGCTCATCAATCTTAAAGTTCCAATAATCTCCATCCCAAAATCGAGGAAAACCTTCAACAGTATTAACTTTAAATCTTCCCTCTTTATCTAACTGTTTACGTTCCTTTTCATTAGGAGCACGTTCGATACGACCATAATTAAGATAATTATAATGGTCGCCAGTTATACGAACTTTATGAAGTAAAGCCTTACGTTCAGCATCAGATTTGGCTGCTAAATAAGCAGGAATATCTTTAATGTATAATTTACAATATGCTTGAACACCTTTAACTCGTCTATCCATTTCACGTTGCCAAAACTTTATGGCATTAGGACTATCATTTGGTTCAAGACAATAACATCCATGTTTTTCATAAAAGTCTGCAACACGACTAAATATTTCAGTACCTACGAAAACAAAGTCTATTTTCATAAGTACACCACCACTTTCACCTATAAGAAAATCGTTATCTCTGTCAATCCAAGGTTTACCAGTAAAACGACAAATACTTGAAGATAAAGGCTTGTAACTTTCTTTATCTTCAAGTATATAATCTATAAACGGACTTCGACCAGTTTCATAACCATAACGATTGTCTTTACAATAATGTTTCTGTTTCGTTAGGAGCATTAGATGCTCTATCATTTGTTCCGTCATAGCTATCTCTATATTCAGCTCCACCACGAATTGACGTTACACCTTTCTCAATCTTATCCCACTTATCATTAAGTTCAGTAAGACTTTCAACTCGCGCAGGAATTTCATTAGCAATTTTAATAATCTGTTTAAGAGTATCTTCACAAAGAGCTAAATCTTTCATTTCAAGTTCTTTCGACATTAAATCTTCTATACCATCAGTTAATGTACGAACTAACTTACTTGAAAGATTCAAAGATTTAATAGTAGAATTAATTAAATCTTCAACAGCTGTAATATTAAGATTTGATTTTACAAATTCAATAGCAGATAAAACAACTTTATCCGGTAGATAAGATTCATCCAAACCGGCATTAGACTTAGCATAAGCATAAGCTTCTTTTTTAGTAAGTCCTGCTTTCGTTACATAACCTTTTCTATCGGATAAATATAATATAAATCTAAATTCTTTTTCTGCAAAAGATTTATCTTTACTATCATCACGAGCATATATCTGTTGAAGTAAAGGATATTGAAGTATCTCTTCTACATCAAGAATTAATTTATCATTTTCTATCTTAAATCCATGTACCATACATTATCTTATTTCAGCAATACCTTCTTTAATAAAAGGTGCATTACTATCTGCATCAGAAAACTTATTATGTTTGAACTCTTCTAATCTAATCCAATCAGCAGTACGAAGAAATTCAAATATCATATTTCCCATATTCTGAACAAACTTTTCATTTTCACTTAATTCTAATTCACCAATACTACTAAGCATTTGATGAACAAGTTCATGAAAATATGTATTCTGCATTTGTGTATTAGAAATCTCAATTCCATAATCTAATGATTGTAATTGAATTACACCATTAGCAATAGAAGATTTACCGAGATTTCCAGCGTTTTGTTTATTCTCTGTAATAACAGTTAGAATATCAACACCAGCTAATACACAACTCTTAGGAATATAATTTTTAATTTTACTCATCGACTTGATACAAATATTAATACAGCGTTCAAAGCAATAGAACAAGCTGCAATCCAACCATTTCTACGTTTCTTTTTTCGTTCAGCTAAATATTTTTCTTGATAATCAATTAGCTTACTATTGAGTGAATCAAGACCACCAAAAGAAACAACCAAAAGACTATCACGAATAGCAATATGATAAGACTGGAAGGATATAACGCTATCTTGTACCCTTTGAATTTCACTGGCAGTAAGATAAAGTTTTTCATATTTTTCACCTTCAAGAAGTTTTATAGCTAACTTACGAGTTTCTTTCGGAGTAAAAACAATAACCGTATCGCCATTAATTTTGTATCTTTTTTGCGATATAGCGGAGAACGGAATCATCACTAATGATATTACTATCATTAAAATCACTTTCAGCTTTCTCATAAATAGTAATAGTTTTTTGTTCAATTCTTCTAAGACTATCAATAACAAATTGTTGTTCATTAATAATCTTATCATATTTCTCAATGAAACTATTAAGACTATCTCTTAAAGATTTAATAGTTTCATCATTTCTTTTAATACCTAAAAACTTACGATTAACATATCTACCAAAATAAGTAGCTCCAATACCAATCGCAAGAATCAAAACAATATAAAATATATATCGAACAGTATCTTTCATAACTTACAAATCTAAATCTATTTCATTAATAAGAACATAAGATTGAGTTCCTTTACCAATTGCCTTATCAAACAAAGGAATAATAATATCATTCCATTGATTCACATCTTTGATAACTTGACAACCAGCAGAATAAAAACCAATCTCATCACTTACTTTCCAGCTTGACGCCCTATGTAAATTAATACCAAACATACCAAAGTCAGTATTATCGGTAATATCAATTTTGTCATCTCGATTATTGTCACGAATTACTTGACAAGGATTAGCTTGAACAAGTGCTTTATATTGTCCTTTATGTTTACCTATTTTCCAAAGAGCTTTATGTACACCTTCTCGAAGAACTGCACAACCTTTATCATTAACAGGAGTTTCAAGATTTAGATTACTTGGGTCAGTAGTAGCTTCAAAAACCATGCATTCCCATATATTAAAATCTCGTTCATAAAACATTACAATAACATCATTATAATGTTTAGTACAACTACTTTTAGAACGAATACCCCAAATATTAAGATTAATAGGATAACTATCATTTTTCCTAAATATAGGATATTCTAAATCTTTCGCAATTTCAATAAGTCTATTTGGTAAATCATTTATACCAATAAGTTTATTAAATAATGCGTTATATTTTGATTCCTTAGTTGCTTTCATATTTGTAATACTTTTTGTAACTTGTGTGGGCCTCGCTCCGCTCGGCCTTTCGGGTGCTCCGCACCCTCACCCGGTGGGGGAGTGGGTTGGACGCCCACTGGCGACACCATTTGTATCATCACTTATAACACTTCTATCGTCCAAACTAAATTTTATAGTTGCCCACGATAATTACTATTAAAAATCCTAATAATATTTACTGCAAGTTTACCACGAGTATCTATATAATAAATCTTAATAGTTTTCATAGTTTAAAAAAGTGTTTTAGCAGTTTTATGAATATGTTTACTTGAATAATCAGCAATCATCATTCCGACTTCATTTTTAAGATAAGGAATATCATACATTTCTACGACTTCTTCATCTTCTTCATTTTCGTCTTGAAATTGATTCTGAATAGTTCTAATATGACAGAGAATAATTCCTACATTTTTATAACCCCAGCTCTCAACAAGATTAGCATAAGTAGAAAGTTGCATTGCATAATGATTACCTATACTATCAGCGAGGTGGTCAAGCGGTGCACCGAAATATTCTTCTTTATAAATAAAATTATTGAGGTCAAGTGTACCATCAAGTTTCTTATCATAATAACCACTTTCAAATCTAATTGGAGCCTTATTAGTTTTCCAGTCTAAAATAATAAATTCCTTATCACGAATCAAGAGAATATCAATAAGACCGGAAACAAGATTTTGACTATCATAAACACCAATCTCAGCGTAAATATGATAACCTTTCGTAACAAGAGCAGCAATCAGACTAAATATATCAGGATATTTTTCTCGAATACCAGTCTTAACAAAATATTCAAGATTCAGCTTACCGTATTTATGACTACCAACAATATCATCTATCGTATAGATTCTATCATTGATAAAACCATTAGCGTTCAGCTTATATCCATTACAAGTCTTAATAGCAGTTTCAAGGTAATTATGTTTCTTTGTTCCTTTATCACAAGCCTTAATAGTTTCTTGTTCCCATTCCCAAAGAATTTGTTTCTTAGTTTTACCTTTATATTTTTGATATTTTGGATGTCGAGGATTCTTACCTATACGTTCACACGCGGCGGCAATTTCTTCTTTCTTAAATTCTTGTGTATATTTACCAATAAGAGTAGTAACAGATATGTAACCATTACCTAAATCATCTGTGTACTTATGTTCCTCTTCATTAAAGTACAGTATTCTACCCTTTGGCAAAATCTTTTCTGAAACGCATTTTCTTCCCATCTTCTTCGGCAGTTCTACGTCTACGACGATTAGCAATATGATAAGCAATAATCTTTGCTTTACGTTCCTCTCGACTTAAACCTTCAAGTTCCTCAGCATGAGTTTTCTTAAAGAACTTAGCTGGACTGTATTCAAATCTACCAACACGAGGAACACTGACAACTTCATCTCCTCGCATCATAGCTTTGGCAACACTATCCTTTTGTGTTCTTTCCAGTAACTCTAATACTTTTGCCTTTTGGTCAGGTCTTAACTTTTCCCAAGCTGCAACACTTCGTTTATAAGAAGCAGGTCGTCGAAGAACATAAGGTTTAAGATGTTTTTCAATACGTTCATCTACGAAAGGAACTAACTTATCATAAACAAAAGGATTAAGCATAATTTAATTATTAACGGCAGGAGATTCAATCCAAACACCTACGATAGAATATTCATCTACAAGAACAAACTCACTAAACTTAACAGTTCCAACACCAATAATAGATTTACCTTCACGGTGAACTTTCTGTTTAGCTGCAAGCGTTTGAGTATCGCCCGGCATTTGAATAAGAGTAGGAATACAACCGTTTTCCAGTTTTACTTTATCTCCAACTTTAAGACCTTTGACATTTTCGGCAACAGCCATAACAGTATAAGCCTTAGCTGGAATCTTATTAATTTCCTCGTTATTAAGAATATTAAGAGTAGATACTTCAAAATCTGCACGAAGAAGAACTTTGTTACCACGAGGACTAAATGCAATTTTTGTTTCCATAGTTTTACTTTGTTTAGGATTTACATTATTATAACTACGAGTACAAATATATAATATAATCTTATCCCATGCAAGCAAATCTAAATAAATTTCAAACTGAATTAATAAAATTATCACTATCAGAAGCAGAATTATCAATAAGTCTAATAGTAATTACAATATTAGCGATTGCAAGACCTCACAAGTGGGCGTCCAACCTACTCTCCCACCGGGAGTACACAAGTTAAAACTAATAAAATCCTTATTAAAAGCTCTTCAAAGTTTACCACTTTTTGCACCACCAGTTTTTCTACCAAAAGAATCAATTTTGGCGACATTAGTATCTTGACCAGTTGCACTACTAAAATTACTAATTTTTGAACTAATTTTTTCGTTATTAAATTCGTTATTAATTACGTGATTATTTGATATAGTTTCTGAATTACGAGTTGGAATTTGTATATATATTATATATTCCTCCAAAAAGTGTCATTAAAAAGAAATCTATATACATAACAAGAAGTTTTTTATTTCTGTTCTTTCCATATATCTCCCCGACTTTCATTATCTTTGCAATCACTTAATAACAAAGATATTAAATAACAAAAAATAGATCATGGAATACAATTTCAGAGAGATTGAAAAGAAATGGCAGCAAAGATGGGCAGAGAACCATACCTATCAAGTGACTGAAGACGAAAGCAAAAAGAAATTCTACGTATTGAATATGTTCCCTTATCCGTCGGGAGCCGGATTGCACGTAGGACATCCGTTGGGATACATAGCCAGTGATATTTACGCCCGTTACAAACGCTTGCAAGGTTTCAACGTGCTGAACCCGATGGGATATGACGCATATGGACTTCCTGCAGAACAATACGCTATACAAACCGGACAACACCCTGCCATCACCACTGTGAACAATATCAACCGCTATCGTGAACAGTTGGACAAAATCGGCTTCTCTTTTGATTGGAACCGTGAAGTACGTACTTGTGAACCAGGATATTACCATTGGACTCAGTGGGCTTTCCAACAAATGTTCAACAGCTATTATTGTAACGATACACAGCAGGCACGCCCCATCAGCGAACTAACGGAAGCATTTGCCCGATACGGCAACGAAAGACTGAATGCGGCTTGCAGCGAAGAACTCAGCTTTACAGCCGAAGAATGGAATGCCAAAAGCGAAAAAGAACAACAGGAAATCCTGATGAACTACCGCATTGCCTATTTGGGAGAAACCATGGTGAACTGGTGCCCGCAACTAGGAACTGTTCTTGCCAATGACGAAGTGGTGGATGGCGTTTCGGAACGCGGCGGTTTCCCCGTCGTTCAGAAAAAAATGCGCCAATGGTGTTTACGCGTATCGGCTTACGCACAACGGCTGCTGGACGGACTGGACACTGTGGACTGGACTGATTCACTGAAAGAAACACAGCGTAACTGGATTGGACGCTCGGAAGGTACGGAAGTACAATTCAAAGTGAAAGACAGTGATATTGAATTCACTATCTTTACTACCCGTGCAGATACCATGTTCGGTGTAACCTTCATGGTACTGGCGCCCGAAAGCGAACTGGTTCCCCAACTTACTACTGAAGCACAGAAAGCCGAAGTGGAAGCCTATCTGGACCGCACCAAGAAACGTACGGAACGTGAACGTATCGCCGACCGCCGCGTAACCGGTGTATTCAGTGGCTCATACGCCATCAATCCGTTTACCGGCGAGGCTGTTCCCGTATGGATCAGTGATTACGTATTGGCAGGTTATGGAACAGGCGCCATCATGGCGGTTCCTGCTCACGACAGCCGTGACTACGCTTTTGCAAAACATTTCAATCTGCCTATCGTTCCGTTGGTAGAAGGTTGTGATGTAAGTGAAGAAAGTTTCGATGCCAAAGAAGGTATTGTTTGCAACTCACCCCGCAAGGATGTCACTCCTTATTGTGACCTTTCTTTAAACGGACTGACCATCAAAGAAGCTATCGCAGCTACCAAAGAATATGTGAAAACCCACAATTTGGGACGCGTGAAAGTGAATTATCGTCTTCGTGACGCCATCTTCTCACGCCAGCGCTATTGGGGTGAACCGTTCCCTGTATATTACAAAAACGGTATGCCTTATATGATTGACTCATCTAAATTGCCGCTTGAACTTCCCGAAGTAGCTAAGTTCCTGCCAACCGAAACAGGCGAACCTCCATTGGGACATGCCACCAAGTGGGCTTGGGATGTAGAAAAAGGTGAAGTCGTGGAAAACAACTTGATTGACAACGTCACTATATTCCCGCTTGAACTGAATACCATGCCGGGCTTCGCAGGTTCATCCGCATACTATCTGCGCTATATGGACCCACACAACGCACAAGCACTAGTATCAGAAAAGGCAGATCATTACTGGCAAAATGTAGATCTCTATGTAGGCGGTACCGAACATGCTACGGGTCACTTGATTTATTCTCGTTTCTGGAACAAGTTCCTGCATGATCTGGGCGTAAGTATCAAGGAAGAACCATTCCAAAAATTAGTAAACCAAGGAATGATTCAGGGACGAAGCAATTTTGTATATCGCATCAAAGACACCAACACCTTTGTGTCATTGAACCTGAAAGACCAGTACGAAACCACTCCGCTGCATGTGGATGTGAATATTGTATCCAACGATATTCTGGATGTAGAAGCTTTCAAAGCATGGCGTCCTGAGTATAACGATGCTGAGTTTATCCTGGAAGATGGAAAATATATCTGCGGATGGGCGGTAGAGAAGATGAGTAAATCCATGTACAACGTAGTCAATCCGGATATGATTGTCGAGAAATACGGTGCCGACACGCTGCGTATGTACGAAATGTTCCTCGGTCCGGTAGAACAGTCCAAACCTTGGGATACCAATGGTATTGACGGTGTTCACCGTTTCTTGAAGAAACTGTGGAATCTGTTCTATAGCCGCACAGACGAATTCTTGCCTGTAGAGGGTGAACCGACTAAAGAAGAGTTGAAAGCAATTCATAAGCTGATTAAAAAGGTAACCGGAGATATTGAAACTTTCTCTTACAACACTTCTATCAGTGCATTCATGATTTGTGTAAACGAACTTACTTCATTGAAATGTCGCAATAAAGAGGTATTGAGCAATCTCATCATCCTGTTAGCTCCGTTCGCTCCACATTATGCAGAAGAACTTTGGGAAGCTCTGGGAAATACCACCAGCGTATGCGATGCACAATGGCCTGCATTCAATGAAGATTACCTGAAAGAAGACACTGTAAAATACACTATCTCTTTCAATGGCAAAGCACGTTTCACCATGGATTTCGCCGCTGATGCTGATAACAATACCATTCAGACAACAGTTATGGCAGATGAACAAGCCCAGAAATGGATTGAAGGAAAAACCCCGAAAAAGGTAATCATCGTTCCCAAAAAAATTGTAAACATCGTATTATAATCGATACTATCCTTGAGGTGTGTCAAAAGCAGTAACTTTTGACACACCTTTCTACTTACATTAAAAACAATCCTCATTACCATGGACCAAATATTAAAAATCAAACTAGGCAGAGAGGTAAAAGACTATTTATCCATTACCTTCGGACTGATTTGCTATGCACTGGGATGGGCGGCTTTCTTACTGCCTTATCAAATAACTACAGGCGGAGTAACCGGTATTTCAGCCATTATATATTATGTTACAGGCATTGAAATCCAGGTTTCTTATTTTATTATCAACGCTGTTTTCTTAGGTTTCGCATTAAAGATACTAGGACCTAAATTCAGCCTTAAAACCATTTATGCCATCTTTATGCTAACATTCCTATTATGGCTCTTTCAAGCATTATTGAAGAACCCGAATGGTACACTGCCGCAATTGTTAGGACCGGGACAAGAATTCATGGCTTGTGTAGTAGGTGCCGGCTTGCTGGGATTTGGTATCGGCATTGTTTTCTGCAATAATGGAAGTACCGGCGGAACGGATATCATTGCCTGGATTATCAATAAATATAAAGATGTAACCCTTGGCCGCATGATGATGTATTGTGATATTGTCATCATATCCTCCTGTTATTTCATATTCCATGACTGGAAACGGGTGTTGTTTGGTTTCTGTGTATTGTTTATTATGAGCATTGTGATTGATTATGTTATAAACAGTTCACGCCAATCCGTACAGTTCCTTATTTTCTCGCGTAAACATGATGAAATAGCCGAAGGAATCACCAAACAAATAGATCGTGGAGTTACCTTATTGGATGGTACAGGATGGTATAGCAAACAAGGAATCAAGGTCGTAGTGGTACTGGCAAAGAAAAGCCAGTCACTGGATATATTCCGATTGGTGAAAGATATTGATCCCAATGCATTTATATCACAAAGTAATGTGGTAGGAGTGTATGGCGAAGGATTCGACAAACTAAAAATAAAGTAACTAAAAAATAATCTCTTCCATTGCTTCACTGTTTCTGCATTGAAAAACAGAACGATGAAGCAATGATAAGATTACTACATATCGGTTAATCTATTTTCTCAAATTTCTATTTTATACAATATATGTCTGCATAACCAATGCCCTTGTTCCACCAAAGGATGATCGAACTCTTTTTCAAAATGCATTCCTATTTTCTGCATGACCCGTTCAGAGCGTTTATTGGGTATGGCAGTGAACGAATATACCGTTTTAAAAGGTAAATTATCACTCGCATAATCCAGACAGGCAGAAGCGGCTTCTGTGGCATATCCCTTTCCCCATGCATCCCGGCACAATCGCCAGCCTATTTCCACTCCGGGAGTAAAATCCGACTCGAAAGCAATATTATGAAAACCCACATAGCCTAGAAAATTCTGAGTTTCTTTACATTCTACAGCATACAAACCATAACCATATTCTTCAAATTCTTTCCGGATACGACAATAAAAAGCCATCGTCTCTTCCTCTGTCAAAGTAGTGAGAAAGAATTCCATTACTTCTTTATCACTGTTCATACGGACAAACGGAAGAATATCTTCTTCCTCCCAGTCCCGTAACAACAAATGAGGAGTTTCTATATATACCATACTATCAAGTATCAAATGATACCAACAAAAATAATCAAAAATTGAAAATACACATAGCAAACAAATTACTATTTACCTTTTCACCTATATTATTCTGTCAGGAATTATCTTACTTTGGTTCATTCTCAGTATCTTTGCATTCAATTAATATGATATAAAATGAAAAAGAAATTAGTATTTGCTACAAACAATGCTCATAAACTGGATGAAATATCCTCCATTCTAGGAGAAAAAGTTGAATTATTGAGTTTGAAAGATATCCATTGCCATGTTGATATCCCCGAAACTGCTGATACGTTGGAAGGCAATGCGATGCTGAAAGCGGAGTATATTTATAAAAACTACGGTTTAGACTGTTTTGCCGACGATACAGGCCTGGAAGTGGAAGCTTTGAATGGTGCTCCGGGTGTTTATTCCGCCCGTTATGCCGGAGGCGAAGGACACAATGCGGAAGCCAATATGCAAAAATTATTGCAGAATATGCAGGGAGTGCAAAATAGAAAAGCACAATTCCGCACAGCTATCTGCCTGATTCTGGATGGAAAGAAGCATTTGTTCGAAGGAATTGTAAAAGGTGAGATTATCAAAGAAAAACGAGGTTCGTCAGGTTTCGGATACGACCCTATCTTTGTGCCCGAAGGATATACTAAAACTTTTGCCGAACTAGGCAATGAGACGAAAAACAAAATCAGTCACCGTGCGCTGGCCGTAGAGAAACTTTGCCGGTTTCTGAAGGCGTAACTATATAAATTAGTTATATCATTTGTTTACCTCTATTGAGCCTCATAAAAACAAGTATTCTGTTTTCCTTTGAAAACAATTTTGACGGAATAATAATTTCCATGAGAACCATTATTCCGTCAAAACAAATCTTTAATGAAACAGAAATGTCACTCCTATTCCGATGATAAATCCTTTCCAGAAGAATTCCCCTTTACTTTTAAGAATAACAGAAACGTCTTTTATTAACCACATCTTGTTATCTTTTACAAAAGTCATAATCCCAGCTTCTCCGAAATTTCCAGCATCTTCTTGATAGGTTTCACTGCCTCCTCAGCTACCGCTTCATCCACTGTCACTTCCGGCCATTCATACTTTAACGTATTGTACAGCTTCTCCAGCGTATTCAGACGCATGAAATTACATTCATTGCAAGCGCAGGTACTGTCTTCGGGAGGAGCGGGAATAAAGTTCTTCTCAGGACATTTCTTACGCATCTCGTGCAAAATACCGCTTTCCGTAGCCACAATAAAGTCTTTTTTGTCACTGGCAATGGCATATTTCAACAATCCTGCCGTAGAAGCAACCTTGTCGGCCAGTTTGGAAACGGCTCCTTTACATTCGGGATGAACCAGAACAGCAGCGTCAGGATACTGTTTTTTCAACTCCAGTATTTTCTCCACAGAGAACTGTTCGTGCACATGGCAGGCACCATCCCAAAGCAACATATTGCGTCCTGTAATCGAATTGATATAATTACCCAAATTTCTATCCGGACCGAAAATAATCTTTTCATCTGCCGGAAAACTTTCTACGATCTGCTTGGCATTGGTAGAAGTGACCACCACATCGGTCACCGCTTTAACAGCCGCTGTAGTGTTAACATACGAAATCACTGTATAATCCGGATGCTCTTGAACAAATTTAGCAAACTCATCAGCAGGACAACTGTCGGCCAATGAACAGCCTGCATTCAAATCCGGTACCAGCACTTTTTTATCAGGACAAAGAATCTTAGCTGTTTCACCCATAAAGTGAACACCACACATCACAATGATATCCGCATCCGTTTTTGCCGCCCATTGTGCCAGTGCCAAGCTGTCACCTACAAAGTCGGCAATATCTTGTATTTCGCCCGACTGGTAATAGTGACCTAGGATAAGCGCATTCTTTTCCTTACGCAACTTATCAATTTCAGTTTTCAAATCCAGAGTTTTGTCTACCAGTTCGGTAACATACCCTTTTTTCAACCATTCCTCTTTATTCATTATATCTATATTTTTTCTC
>ENA-OZLS01000146-OZLS01000146.1-human-gut-metagenome-genome-assembly--contig:-NODE-146-length-31334-cov-9.685476_pt1 | contig 31334 bp, 49 predicted proteins | sample MGYA00243864_ERZ653793 | MGnify/ENA primary metagenome ERZ653793 (study PRJEB26926, sample SAMN06164605) | human gut metagenome | biome: ENVO:00009003; feature: ENVO:2100002; material: ENVO:00002003...
TTTCTGCCTGTCTCGTGGGCTCGGAGATGTGTATAAGAGACAGCCGGCATGGTGGACAGAGACGTGCCCGCCGTGTTCATCACCGGCGTGGATGCCAACAGCATGGCCGTCACCGACATCCTCATCTACCGGCAGGAGGCGGGACTGGTCAACGTGGCGCTGGACAAGACCAGCGGCGTCTCCGCCGCCGCCTATCCCTACCGCCAGCTGGCCCCGCAGGACATCGACAACGACGGCATTATCGAGGTGCCCTGCCCCTTGGGCGATACTGCCGCCGAGCAGACGGACGGCCTTGTGGCATGGATGACGTGGCAGACGGACGGGCGCTTCGCCCAGACCGGCAAGACCTATCACAGCCCCTCCGCCGGGTGGTATTTCACCATCCCCATGAGCTGGTGGGGCTGGGAGGTGGACACCGTTACCGGCGGCATCCAGAACGAGAGCCAGATGACCCTGCGCATCAACGGCGACTCCGTGCTCACCATCTACACCATCACCGGCGAGAACCGGGACAGCCGCAGCCGCATGGGACACCGCATCGTCCTGCGCCGTCAGGCTACCACCGTCTACGCCGGCGAGGTCTATGAGATCGCCCCCTACTACGGTATGGATGAGGATCTGCTGCGCCGCTGCTTCAACCTCATCCTCGGCACATGGAACAATTCCTGAGAAAGGAGCATCCCTATGAAAAAGGTCTTGGTTCTGGAGGACGAATCCAGTATCCGCAGCTTTATCGTTATCAATCTCCGCCGCGCCGGCTACGAGGTGGTGGAGGCGGAGACAGGCGAGGAGGCGCTGGAGAAGCTGAAGCAGCACACCGACGTGCGCGTGGCCCTGCTGGACATCATGCTTCCCGGTATCGACGGCTTTGAGGTCTGCCGCCGCATCCGCGCCACCAACGCCGCCATTGGCATTATCATGCTCACCGCCCGCTCTCAGGAGATGGACAAGGTCACCGGCCTTATGACAGGCGCCGACGACTACGTCACCAAGCCCTTCTCGCCCGCCGAGCTCACCGCCCGCGTCGACGCCCTCATGCGCCGCTCCGGCGGCGCCTCCGTGGATGTCGGCGAGATCGAGCAGCCCCCCTTCCTTCTCAATACCCGCAACCGCACCCTCGAGAAGAACGGCCAGCGCATCAAGCTCACCCAGGTTGAATACTCCATCATGAAAATGTTCATGGAGAACCCCGGTAAAGCCCTCTCCCGCGAGGAGATCCTCGACCTCGTCTGGGGCCACGACTACTTTGGCGAGCTCAAGATCGTCGACGTCAACATCCGCCGGCTCCGCCTCAAGATCGAGGACAACGCCACGAACCCCATATACATCACGACCATCTGGGGTTACGGATATAAATGGGGATTCTGACGCCGGCGCGCAAAATACCTGCCGCGCTGCGGCTGATGCCGCACCTATCTCGTTGAAAAGGAGTTGAGGAATATGCCTGCCAAGCTGCCCAAGGTACAGGGCCTGCGCCGCCGCTGGCTGGCCGGGAGCATCGGCCCCGTGGCCGCCATCCTGCTGCTGGTGGGTGTTCTGATCTCCGTGGGCTTTGCCAGCAACTACTACAACAGCGCCCGCTCCACCCTGCGGGCCAAGGCGTCCTCCGGCGCGGACTACTTCAATACCTACGTCATGACCGGCTACAAGGAGTACTACCGCAGCGCCACGCTGTACGCCGCCACCTTTGACGACGCCGACCGCATCGAGCTGCAGTTCCTCAACAGCGCCGGACGGGTGGAGGTCACGACGCGGGGCCTGACGGCAGGTACCTACCCCGGCACACCGGAGGTGGCCCGGGCCGTGGAGAGCGGCACGGTGCAGGACTTCGTGGGCCTGGACGAAACCACCGGCGAGCGGATCATCGCCGCCTCCAGCCTGCTGAAGTTCAACGGGCAGGTGGTGGGCGTCATGCGTTACGTCACCGGCATCGGCGAGCTGGATCGGCAGGTGTTCCTGACGGTGCTGGTGGTCTGCGGCGTCATGGCCGCCGTCATCTGCCTGATCTTCCTGTCCAGCTCCATCTTCATTAACAACGTGGTGGCGCCGGTGTCGGCGGTGTCGGAGGCGGCCAAGCGTATCTCCGGCGGCAGCTACGGCATCCAGATCCCCAACAAATACGCCGATGAGATGGGCGTGCTGGTGGGCAACATCAATGATATGTCCCTGAAGATCAGCCAGAGCGAGAAAATGGAGTCGGAGTTCATCTCCTCCGTATCCCACGAGCTGCGCACGCCGCTGACGGCCATCAACGGCTGGGGCGAGACGCTGCTGGAGGACGAATCCTGCGATGTCCAGCAGCTGCGCCGCGGCGTGCAGATCATTGTGAAGGAGTCCCGCCGCCTGACCAATATGGTGGAGGAGCTGCTGGACTTCTCCAAGATGACCGACGGCCGCTTCACCTTACAGGTGGAGGATACCGACCTGCAGGCGGAGCTGGAGGACGCGGTCTACACCTACCGGGAGCTGTTCCGGCAGGACGGCATCTCGCTGGAGTACACCAGCGACAAGGCGCTGTACGACGAGCCCATCACCGGCGACCCGGAGCGGCTGAAGCAGGTGTTCTGCAACGTGCTGGACAACGCCGCCAAGCACGGCGGCTCCGGCAAACGCATCGTCGTCCGCCTGACACAGGAGAATGAGGCCTATGTCATCACCATCCGGGACTTCGGCCCCGGCATCCCCGAGGCGGAGCTGCCCTATGTGAAGCAGAAGTTCTACAAGGGCTCCTCCCGGGCGCGGGGCAGCGGCATTGGTCTGGCGGTCTGTGATGAGATCGTGCATCTCCACGGCGGACAGTTCGACATCGGCAACGCCGTCGGCGGCGGTACGGTGGTCACCATCCGCCTGCCGCTGAAGCGGGAGACGGAAAAAGAACTGTAAAAAAATCGAACAACTGTTGCATTTTTCGGCGAGCTGTGCTATGCTTGCCATAGAAAGGATCATTCAGGCATATGGAAAAGAAACAGGGCGCCTTCCGCACCACCATCGGCGGACAGGCGCTGATCGAAGGAATTCTCATGCGCGGCCCGGAGAAGGACGCCATCGTGGTTCGCTCGCCGGAGGGACTGGTCACCAAGGTGACGGAGCGGAAATTCATCAAGGACCGGTATCCCATTCTGGGTATTCCCATCCTCCGGGGCGCTGTGACGTTCATCAGCTCCATGATCACAGGCGTCAAGGCGCTGATGTTCTCGGCGGACTATTTCCCCGACGACGAGGATGCCAAGCCCGGCAAGTTCGACCAGTGGCTGGAAAAGCACGTCCCGGCGGAGAAGCTGCAGTCGCTGGTGGTGGCATTTTCCGTCATCCTCAGTCTGGGGCTGACGCTGGTGCTGTTCATGCTGCTGCCCACGTTCATCGCCGGGCTGTTCCACGCGCAGAGCGCCGCCGTCCACAACATCATCGAGGGCGTGGTGAAGGTACTGGTCTTTCTGACATACCTGATCCTCTGCTCCAAGCAGAAGGATGTGCGCCGGGTGTTCTGCTACCACGGCGCGGAGCATAAGACCATCTTCTGCTACGAGGCGGGCCTGCCCCTGACGGTGGAGAATGTCCGTCCCCAGCCCAAGCACCATCCCCGCTGCGGCACCAGCTTCCTGTTCGTGGTCATCATTGTGTCCATTCTGGTGTCCAGCATCGTGTTTCCCTACATCAACTGGCAGAACATCTGGGTGCGCATCGGGGTTAAGCTGCTGCTGCTGGTGCCGGTGGTGGGCGTGACCTACGAGTTCAACCGCTTTGTGGGCGCCCACGACAACGCCGTGACCCGCATCCTGTCCGCCCCCGGTATGTGGATGCAGAACTTCACCACCAACGAGCCGGACGACTCCATGATCGAGGTGGCCATCGAAGCCATGAAGCTGGTGATCCCCGCCGAACAGGGGAAAGATCAGTGGTAAAAGGGGATAACACGACGTATTATGGCGATCACATATAACAATCTGTATTTGGATATACGCCAGCAGCTCCATGCGGCGGGGCTGCCCGCCGCCACACTGGAGGCCCGGGAGCTGGTGTGCTGCGCCGCCGGCAAGAGCCGGGAGGAGCTGACCCGCGACAGCCGACTCTATGTCCCCGACACGGTGGAGCGGCAGGCGCGGCAGCTGGTGGAGCGCCATCTGGCCGGTGAGCCGGTGGCCTACCTCATCGGCGAGTGGGAGTTTTACGGCCTGCCGCTGGACATCTCGGAGCGGGTGCTCATCCCCCGCCCGGACACGGAGGTGCTGGCCGCCGCTGTCATCGAGGGCCTGCGGGGCGCGGAGAGCCCCCGGGTGCTGGATCTGTGCGCCGGCTCCGGCTGCATCGGTCTGGCGGTGGCGAAAAACGTCCCCGGCAGCCATGTGGTGCTGGGGGAGATTGACGAGGGCGCGCTGCGCGTCTGCCGCCAGAACATCCGCCGCACCGGCCTTTCCGGTCAGGCGGTGTCCATGCAGCTCAACGCGCTGGAAAAAGCGCCCAAGCGTCTGGGGGAGTTCGACTGCATCGTGTCCAACCCCCCCTACATCCCCGACGGGGACATCGCCGGGCTGGATCCCTCGGTGCGGGATTACGAGCCGCATCTGGCCCTGAAGGGCGGCGTTGACGGACTGGACTTCTACCGCGCCATCTGCGATGGCTGGCGGGAGGCGCTGCGCCCCGGCGGACGGCTGTACTTCGAGGTGGGCATCGGACAGGCCGACGACGTGCTGCGCATCATGCGAGCCGTGGGCTTCGGCGATATCGAGGTGCTGCCCGACCTCAACGGCATCCCCCGGGTGGTCTGGGGCATCCTGCACACGGAGCTGTGAGCTGTCCTGTTTTCGGGACAGCGCGTCTGATAACATACAAGACACAACAAACAGAGGAGGACGGAACAATGGCAGCGAAGAAAGAACCTGCGGCCCAGAGCACGGCGGTGTCCGACAAGAAAAAAGCGCTGGAAACAGCTATGCAGCAGATCGAGAAGATGTATGGCAAGGGCTCCATCATGCGCTACGGCGCGGAGAGTGCCCTGAATGTGGAGGCCATCCCCACCGGCTCTCTGTCGCTGGATCTGGCACTGGGTATCGGCGGTCTGCCCCGTGGCCGTATCGTGGAGATCTACGGGCCGGAGTCCTCCGGTAAGACCACGCTGGCTCTGCATGTACTGGCCGAGGCCCAGAAGATGGGCGGCGAGGTGGCCTTCGTGGATGCCGAGCACGCGCTGGATCCCACCTACGCCAAGGCGCTGGGCGTCAACGTGGAGGATATGCTCATCTCCCAGCCCGACACCGGCGAGCAGGCGCTGGAGATCACGGAGGCGCTGGTGCGCTCCGGCGCCATCGACGTGGTGGTGGTGGACTCCGTGGCCGCGCTGGTGCCCCGCGCCGAGATCGAGGGTGAGATGGGCGACAGCTTCGTGGGCCTTCACGCCCGCCTGATGAGTCAGGCGCTGCGCAAGCTCACCGGCGTCATCAACAAGACCAACTCCATCGTCATCTTCATCAACCAGCTCCGCGAGAAGGTGGGCGTCATGTACGGAAACCCCGAGGTCACTACCGGTGGCCGGGCGCTGAAGTTCTACGCCTCCGTTCGCATCGATGTGCGCCGCATCGAGACACTGAAGTCCGGCGGCGAGGTCATCGGCAACCGCACCCGCGCCAAGGTGGTGAAGAACAAGGTGGCCCCCCCGTTCCGGGAGGCCGAGTTCGACATCATGTACGGCGAGGGCATCAGCAAGCTGGGCGACCTGCTGGATCTGGCGGTGAAGCTGGATCTGGTGCAGAAGAGCGGCTCGTGGTTCAACATGGGCGAGGTGCGTCTGGGACAGGGCCGCGACGCGGCCAAGCAGTATTTCCGCGACCATCCGGAGGAGGCGGAGAAGCTGGAGAGCGCCGTCCGGGAGAACTTCCACAAGCTGATGGGCGCACAGTCCCGCACCGCCGCCAAGGCGGCGGGCCGCGCGGTGGACGTGTCCGCCGACGACTTCGACGACGCTGACTGATGCGCATTGAACGGCTGGAAAATTCCAAACGTAAGCAGGAGCGCGTGCTGGTGTATCTGGAGGATGGGAGCATCCTCCGGATCACCGGCGCGGAGCTTCTGCAATTTGGCTTATATCAGGGCCTTGACCTGCCGCAGGAAACGTTGGCGGCACTGGAGGCGGCAGCCCGCCGTTCCGACACCAAACGCCGGGGCGCCAACATGGCCGCTGGGCGGATGCTCTCCAAAAAGGAGCTGACGAGCCGCCTGACAAGGAAGGGCGCCTCGCCGGAGGATGCCGCGGACACGGCGGACTGGCTGGAGGAGCTGGGGGCGGTGGACGACGCCGCCTATGCCGGCGCTATCGCCCGGCACTACGGCGCCATGGGCTGCGGCGCCGGCCGCGTCCGGCAGGAACTGCACCGCCGGGGCGTGCCCAAGGAGCTGTGGGACGAGGCGCTGGCACAGCTGCCGCCGCCGGAGGAGGCCATCCGCAAATTCCTTCGTACCAAGCTGCGGGGTCGTCCGCTGACTCCGGAGGACAGCCGCCGCATGGCCGCCGCCCTCCAGCGCCGGGGCTTTTCGTGGCAGGACATCCGCCCCGCCCTCAACGAGCTGGGGCAAGAGATCGACGAAGCATGAGAGGTACATTATGGAAAAGTGGAGAGAATTAATTCCAGCAGAAATCAGCGATAAATATGAAATCCACAACTTCAACAGCGCAGTAGAGATCCTCTCACAAACGTATCCCAGAGAATTTACGGAGATTATTAGCGCTCTTGGGAAGTTTCACATTAAAACAGAGGATATCACCGAAAGAGGTGGAAACGAATCAAAAATACCGAAGAAACTTAACGAACTGCTGCGGCCATCCGGGTGGAAAGAAATGGAGATATCTGGAGATTTGGTTATACGTTTGCTGGAGGGAAAGACGCGAAATACGCCTGTAAGAGAGTTTGCGATCAAGGAGTTCATCAGCGGCCACAAGATTGATTATGTCAAAGGGGAAGTGGCGGTTGATCTGGAATGGAACAGCAAAGATCAGACGTTTGACCGAGACCTCTACGCTTTCCGTACGTTTTACGAATGCGGGGTCATTACCTGCGGTGTTATCATCACAAGAAGCGAACAGCTCAATCAAGTTTTTGCGGCGTTGGGGGAAGGAATTAAGAAAAAGTATGGTGCAAGCACGACATGGATGGGAAAGCTGCTGCCGCGTATCCACGCGCGGCGGCATGGGGGATGCCCGCTGATGGTAGTCGGAATTACGCCGAAGACGATAGTGGACTGGGAGGCTGTGTAAGATGATCGAAAAAAGTGCCGTTTACCACAGGGAGCACGAGTTGGTTGAATTTTGCGATGGAGAAAAATTTAAAACGATTTTAGCTGACCCACCTTGGCAGTTTCAAAACAGGACGGGAAAAGTTGCGCCGGAGCACAGGAGATTAAACCGATATCCAACAATGAAGCTTGATGAGATTAAGGTGCTTCCCGTGCAGAAAGTTGCAGATGACAGCTGCCACCTGTACCTTTGGGTACCAAATGCACTGCTTATAGAAGGCTTGGAAGTCATGAAAGCGTGGGGCTTTCAATATAAGACGAACATTATCTGGGAAAAAGTTCGGAATGACGGAGAGCCGGACGGACGAGGTGTAGGTTTCTATTTCCGAAATGTCACGGAAATTTTGCTGTTTGGCGTGCGCGGGAGCCACGCAAGAACGCTGGATCCGGGTCGTTCACAGGTGAATTTGATACGAGCGAAGAAGCGAGAGCATTCAAGAAAACCCGATGAGATGATTGATCTGATCGAAAGATGTAGCCCTGGCCCTTATCTGGAACTGTTTGCAAGAGGGTCTCGTGAGGGCTGGACTATGTGGGGTAACCAGGCGAATGAGACATACCAGCCGGACTGGCCTACCTACAAAAATGCGGTCGAAGCATGAGAGGTACAAAACGTGAAAATTTCCTTTATTTCACTTGGCTGTGCCAAGAATCTGGTGAATACCGAGCAGATGATGGCTCTGTGCCGCGACGCGGGGCACACCCTGCAGGAGGAGCCTGCCGGCGCCGATGTGGTGGTCATCAACACCTGCGGCTTTATTGACAGCGCCAAGGAGGAGGCCATCGACACCATCCTCTCCGCGGCGGAGCTGAAGGCGGCGGGGCAGGTGCGGAAAATTCTGGTCACGGGCTGTCTCACCCAGCGCTACCAGCAGGAGATCCTGACGGAGCTGCCGGAGGTGGACGGCATCATGGGCACCGGCAGCTACGGCGAGATCGTGCCGGCGCTGGCGGAGCTGATGGCCGGGGGACGGCCCTGCCGCTTCGCGGACATCCACGGCATGATCGACGAGTTTGACCGGGTGCTGACCACCCCCAAGCACTACGCCTACCTGCGCATCGCCGAGGGCTGCGACAACCGCTGCGCCTACTGCGTCATCCCGTCCCTGCGGGGCCGCTACCGCAGCCGCCGCATGGAGGACGTGCTGGCCGAAGCGAAGCGGCTGGCGGACGCCGGGGTGAAGGAGTGCATCGTCATCGCCCAGGACATCACCCGCTACGGCATTGACCTGTACGGTGAGCGGAGGCTGGCGGCGCTGCTGCGGGAGCTGTGCAGACTGGATTTCCGCTGGATACGTCTGCACTATCTGTATCCCGACGAGTTCACCGATGAGCTGATCGACACCATCGCCGCCGAGGACAAGGTGCTGCCCTATCTGGATATCCCCATCCAGCACTGCAACGACAAGGTGCTCAAGGCCATGAACCGCCGTGGCGACAAGGCGGAGCTGCTGGCCCTGTTCCGGAAGCTGCGGGCCCGCATCCCCGGCCTGGTGCTGCGCACCAGCCTCATCACCGGCCTGCCCTACGAGGACGAAGCCGCCTTTGAGGAGCTGTGCGAATTATTGCAGGAGGTGCGCATCGAACGGGCCGGCGTGTTCCCCTACTCACCGGAGGAAGGGACTCCCGCCGCCAAGATGCTGAACCGGGTGGATACCGATGAAGCCGAGCGCCGCGCCGACCTTGTGGTGGACGTGCAGTCCCGCATCATGGACGACTTCAACGACAGCCGCATGGGCGGCGTCACGGAGGTGCTGTGCGACGGGTTCGACAGCCAGGCTATGATGTTCGTGGGCCGCAGCTATGCGGAAAGCCCCGACATCGACGGGCGCATCTACTTCACCGCCGACCACGAGGTGGAGGCTGGCGAGTTCGTGCCGGTGCGCATCACCGGCGCCATGGACGGCGAGCTCACCGGCGAGGCGGCGGAGTAAAAAATCCTTTTCTTTTGCCGCCGCCCGTGCTACAATACCGTCAGTGTCCGGCGGGGAGACCTCCGGAGGCGCGGAAAGACCAAAAAGAAAGGCTGATACATACATGACGACCGCGAACAAACTGACGATCCTGCGGGTGCTGATGATCCCCGTTTTTCTGGTGGTGCTGTACTGGGGCTTCCCCGGCTGCCGCTATGTGGCGCTGGGCATCTATATCGTCGCCTGCCTCACCGATCTGCTGGACGGCTACATCGCCCGCCACTATAACCAGATCTCCGATTTCGGGAAATTCATGGATCCGCTGGCGGATAAGTGCCTTGTGATGGCGGCGCTGTGCTGGTTCGTGGAGGAGGGCACGTTCGCCGCGTGGGTGCTGGCCATCGTGCTGCTGCGGGAGTTTGCCGTGTCCGGCATGCGCCTTGTGGCGGTGGAGAAGGGCCGCGTCATCGCCGCCGGCTGGTCGGGCAAGATCAAGACCGCCAGCACTATGGTGTGCATCTGCCTGATCCTGCTGGGTATCCCCCAGGTGCTCAACTATGTGTGTCAGGGCGTGATCCTGGTGACCACCGTCTACTCCGGCGTTGAGTATTTCGCCAAAAACGCCGACGTGTTCAAGAGCATCAAATAGCTTGACACCGAACCAAAATCCTGCTACCATAAGACCCAACCGAATAGCGCGTTGATCGGAAAGAGTATGTCCATCCCACGGGGCAAGAGAGAGGGGGCCGCCGGCTGCAAGCCCGCTCACCCGTGCAGACAGAAGGTGCGTCCGGGAGCGCGGGGGCTGTGGATGCCCTCCGCATGGCCTGCGTCATGGGCCGTACCTGAGTGATAAACGAGAGTGGAACCGCGAAGTATTTTTTCGCCTCTCATGCCTGCGGGCATGGGAGGCGTTTTATTTACCATATTATTTATAATGTAGATCATAGGAGGCTTATCATGTATCTGTATAATTCCGCCACCCATAAGAAAGAGGAGTTCAAGACCCATACCCCCGGCCATGTGGAGATGTACACCTGCGGCCCCACGGTGTACCACTTCGCCCACATCGGCAACCTGCGCTCCTACATCATGGAGGACGTGCTGGAGAAGTACCTGCGCTACGCGGGCTACGACGTGAACCGCGTCATGAACATCACCGATGTGGGCCACCTGACCTCCGATGCCGACGAGGGCGAGGACAAAATGCTCAAGGGCGCCAAGCGCGAGCACAAGTCCGTCATGGAGATCGCCCAGTACTACACCGATGCGTTCTTCAACGACTGCCGGAAGCTGAACATCAAGCGCCCCGACGTGGTGCAGCCCGCCACCGGCCTGATCGACGACTATATCCGGATCATCACCAAGCTCATCGACACCGGCTACGCCTATGTGGCCGGCGGCAACGTGTACTTCGACACCAGCAAGCTGCAGCGCTACTATATCTTCAACGACCACAACGAGGAGGATCTGGCTGTGGGCGTCCGCGAGGGCGTGGAGGAGGACACCAACAAGCGCAACAAGAACGACTTCGTGCTGTGGTTCACCAAGTCCAAGTTCGAGGATCAGGCCCTGAAATGGGACTCTCCGTGGGGCGTGGGCTATCCCGGCTGGCACATTGAGTGCTCCGGCATCTCCATGAAGTACAACGGCGAGTACCTCGACCTGCACTGCGGCGGCGTGGACAACGCCTTCCCCCACCACACCAACGAGATCGCCCAGTCCGAGAGCTATCTGGGCCACCCGTGGTGCCCCCACTGGTGCCATGTGGCCCACCTGAACACCGACCACGGCAAGATGTCCAAGTCCAAGGGCGAGTTCCTCACCGTCTCCCTGCTGGAGGAGAAGGGCTACGACCCGCTGGCCTACCGTTTCTTCTGCCTGCAGAGCCACTACCGCAAGAGCCTGGTGTTCACATGGGAGAATCTGGACAACGCCACTGTGGCCTACAACAAGCTGCTGGCCCGCATTGCCGCCCTGAAGGACGAGGGCGAGGTGGAGCAGGCGGTCTTTGACGAGTACAAGGCCAGGTTCACCGCCGCCATGGACAACGACCTGAACACCTCCATGGGCGTCACCGTGCTGTACGACGTGCTGAAGGCCAAGACCAACGACAAGACCAAGCTGGCCCTGCTGGACAGCTTCGACACGGTGCTGGGGCTGAAGCTGCTGGAGAAGGCGGCGCAGCTGCGGGCCAAACAGGCAGCGGCGGCTCCCGCCGCCGGCGCGTTCGCCGTCATCAGCGAGGACGGCGCGTCCGACGCCGACGTGGAGGCGCTGATCCGCGCCCGTGCCGATGCCAAGAAGGCCAAGAACTTCGCGGAGGCCGACCGCATCCGCGACGAGCTGAAGACCAGGGGCGTTGAGGTCACGGACATCCCCAACGGCGCCAAGTGGAAGCGCGTGTAAAGCCAAACAAAAAGAGCCGGGAGCTGCGAAGCAGCTCCCGGCTCTTTTGTGTGTTCAGATCTCGAAGTATTCGGTGCAGGTCATGTCCCCGTACTTTTCCTCCACAAATTCGATGAAATTCCGCGCCACGGCCCACAGGCCGCAGCCGGTGACTTCGTCCACCAGCGCCCAGCGGATACCCTGCATGTACAGCTGGACGCCGTTCTCGTCGAACAGCCTGACCTCAATAACGGAGTCATTGTCCCCGTAGAGGAATTCCATCATTGTGTAGGTGCGGGGGATACCCTTCATGCCCTGTATCCATGTGGAAAATTCGGCGCACTGTTCCTCCCACGAGGAGTCGGCGGCAATGCTCATAACTGATCCTTTCTCCGTTCTGTTTGTGTAGGTGGCGTGAGGTCTGCGCAGGGGTCGTGCAGGAATCGCCCCGCATGCCCTGCGCTCTGCCTGTATCATACCACAATAGGCGACTGCTTGGCAAGACCATATGCAATAGGGCAAATATCGGATACCATCCACGCGGATCAAAACGGGCCGGACACACACGAAAACAGCCCAGCCAATATAGACACTTTCCCCACCAGATAGGGGAACGCGCCCGCCGCCGGCTCTTTTATGAGCGGTCGTATTTTTCAATGGTATCATTTGTGCGGCTGCGGTCGGGCTCGTAGCGGTCGCAGGGCTTTTCCGTGGCGGTGACGCTGTATCCGTTGCGGGAACATTTGAAGTGCGTCACATAGCAGGAGGTATAGCTGTCGCCCAGCTCGCAGTAGCGGCACGACCCGCACAGACCGTAGTAATTCTTGTAAGACATGGGGAGTTCTCCTTAGTTCCGAGGAAGAAGAGGTTTTTTGGCAGCTTCTTCTGACAGAGAATTGTACGCGAGATTGAGAACAGCATCAGCAAGCTGGGGATTAGCGGTCGTTCCAGCACCTCTCCGCAGCATGGCGGCATACATATTGGCGCCGCAGGAGAAAATCATCTGCTCCAGGATGCTGGCATCAGAGATGAGAGCGATATATTCCTTGTCGCAGAAGACGGAGTTGAAGACGGAAAAAATTTCACCCAAGGGAGCATCATCCGATACCTCAATCACACAAACGGCTTTCAACAGCTTTACGGCATATGTAAATTGTGGGGTGGTCGGTGTGTCGATGCTTTTCAGAGTACCAATTGCCTGCGAGGATTGGTTGTTCAAGTACTGCAGGTAAGCCATGCCAAGCAATCCTTTTTCCAGCAGCTTCATGGCTGGATCAAAGCTATCCGGAGAGGGATCTTTCATGGCATCCAAAGCGTGCAGAGTTGTCTTCTGCCAAAACTCGAAGGTTTCCCGGCCGCAAATTGAGTGGCTCATGCATGTTTCGGCAACATCGGCGCTTGTTGCCGAGGCTTTCAGTGCAGCGAATGCATTACCCTCCTTGGCGGCCATGGCAAACCAATTTATTGCCGCTATGAAAGAATTGACAGTTTTCGTTTCAAGGCAGTTCTCTCCCAGAGATATCATTGCGTTGATGTCGCCATTGTTTGCCGCAGTTTGCAGTTCTTCCAGTGTCATATGCTAACCTCCTATAAATTTTTCACCCCTCCCGCCGGAGGGGCGGTGCCCCTCCGGTGGCCTGGGCGAAAAACAAAAACGCTGCGCAGGCATATGCCTACACAGCGTAAGAAGAGAACGGTCTTCCTGATGCAACACAACATGCGGGAAAAACGACAAACCACCCCTTGCACAGAGGGGCAAAATATCGTATAATATCCCGTGCGGTGCGACCTTTCGGTCATTGTGTAGGTGCTGTCTCACCTGCATAGGCTTGCGGGTGTTCCAGCACCCGCAAGCCGCCGCATCTTTGTTTTTCAATCAGATTATAGCAAAGCTGACGTTGATTTGCAAGCCGTTTCCGGGAAATTGTCAAAATACCTCGCTCCCCGCCGCAAGCCCAAGCAAAAGCCGCCCTGTGGCGGCTCTTTTTCCGTCTTCCCGCCACCAGATAGGGGAGTGTGCCCGCCCCGGCGGCACAATATCTGCGTCTGTCAAAACCGCTGAAAATTTCAAAGAAATTTTGTGAACAAAATAGAAAAAACCGCTTGACACCGTGCCGGTTTTCCTATATTATATGTGGGTACGCGCGTAACGGGCACAACACACCCGGAGGCGTTTGCAATGCGATGAACCGGGAGATTGCTCCGAAAAGGAGGTAACTTCCGGGGAGTATGTCCGATAATCGGGCGGCTGAGAGATTTCTGTTCGCCGGCGTAGATCGCCGCGCCAGAAGGACACCGGCCAAAGAGCCGGTGTTTCTTGTGAGCCGGAATGATACGCACGGAACGGTGAATAAGAAATTTCCCGCCGTACGGCAGTAGGTCACGCAGAAAAAACCGTACGAAAACATGGAGGAAAAGACCAAATGGCAAAAGAAATGATTCGCATTCGTCTGAAGGCCTATGACCATCAGGTCATCGACCAGTCCGCAGAGAAGATCGTTGAGACCGCCAAGCGCACCGGCGCCAGCGTGTCCGGCCCCATTCCTCTGCCCACCAAGAAAGAGATCGTCACCATCCTGCGCGCTACCCACAAGTATAAGGACAGCCGTGAGCAGTTCGAGCGCCGCACCCACAAGAGACTGATCGACATCACCAACTCCACCCCCAAGACCGTGGAGGCGCTGATGACGCTGGATCTGCCCGCCGGTGTGGAGATCGAGATCAAGCTGTAAACCCACCTTATATCATATCCCCGCAAACGAATTTGCTTGCTACCCGACCGCTCGCCGACTTGCGTGAGGCGGGCGGGGGTTACGTCGGCAGAGCAAGCGATCTGACCCCAATGCAGATTGAACTATGCCGACCAATAACCTTTAAGGAGGATCATACATGAAGGCAATCATTGGCAAGAAAGTCGGTATGTCTCAGATCTTCGACGAAAACGGCAAGGTGATCCCCGTCACCGTCATCGAGGCGGGTCCCTGCACCGTCGTCCAGAAGAAGACTGCCGAGAAGGAAGGCTACGCCGCCGTGCAGCTGGGCTTCGAGGATGTCCCAGAGCGCAAGCTGACCAAGCCCGAGATGGGCCACCTGAACAAGGCCGGCGTTGCCCCCAAGAAGTATCTGCGTGAGTTTGACATGGAGAACGCCGCCGAGCTGAACGTGGGCGACATCGTGAAGGCCGACACCTTTAAAGAGGGCGACTTCGTGGACGTCACCGGCACCAGCAAGGGCCACGGCTATCAGGGCGTCGTGAAGCGCTGGAACGCCGGCCGTACTCCCATGAGCCACGGCGGCGGCCCCGTGCACCGCCACGCCGGTTCCATGGGCTCCACCACCGATCCCAGCCGTATTTTCAAGGGCAAGATCGGCGCTGGCCAGATGGGCTGCGATCAGGTCACCATCCAGAACCTGGACATCGTCAAGGTCGATCCCGAGCTGAATCTCATCGCCGTGCGCGGTGCTATTCCCGGCCCCAAGGGCGGCCTCGTCCTCATCAAGAGCACCGTCAAGACCCACCGCGTCAAGCATACCGATACCGGTATCAGCAACAACCCGCAGAAGGCTTCCGGTCGTAACCCGCAGAAGGCTTCCGCCCGTACTAAGTAAGGAAAGGAGTGCTTAAGGATATGTCTACCATCAAAGTTTTGAACATGGCCGGCGCCGAGGTCGGTACTGTTGAACTGAACGACGGCATCTTCGGCATCGAGCCGAATACCGCTGTTGTCCATGAAGTGGTGAAGAACCATCTGGCCAACTGCCGTCAGGGCACCCAGAGCGCTCTGACCCGCGCCGAGGTCTCCGGCGGCGGCAAGAAGCCCTGGCGCCAGAAGGGCACCGGTCACGCCCGTCAGGGCAGCACCCGCGCTCCCCAGTGGACGCACGGCGGCATCGTGTTCGCCCCCAAGCCCCGCAGCTACTCTTACGTTCTGAACAAGAAGGTCAAGAGACTGGCTATGAAATCCGCTCTGTCCGCCAAGGCCGCTGCCGGCGAGATCATCGTCATCGACAGCATCAAGATGGACAGCATCAAGACCAAGGACTTCCGCGCTTTCCTGACCGCCGTCAAGGCTGATGGCAAGTCTCTGGTGGTCACCCCCGCCAAGGACGAGGTCGTCGTCAAGAGCGCCCGCAACATCCCCGGCGTCGTTACTTCCATGGCAAACCTCATCAATGTCTACGACATTCTGAACGCCAAGTATCTGGTGCTGGATAAGGAAGCCCTCGCAGTAATCGAGGAGGTGTTCGCATAATGGCTAACGTATACGACATCATCATCCGTCCGGTCATTACCGAGCGCTCCATGGCCGCTACTTCCGAAAAGAAGTACGTCTTTGAAGTGGCTCCCACCGCCGGCAAGATCGAGATCAAGAACGCCGTGGAGAAGATCTTCGGCGTGAAGGTCGCTAAGGTCAATACCATCAACTACGATGGCAAGACCAAGCGCATGGGCGCGGGCCGTCCCGGCCAGCGCAAGAGCTGGAAAAAGGCTTACGTCCAGCTGACTGAAGATTCCAAGACCATCGAGTTCTTCGAGGGTATGGTGTAAGAGAAGGGAGTGTAGAGAATGTCTATCAAAACTTTTAAGCCGACCACCCCTTCCCGCCGGCACATGACTGTCTCCGGCTTCGACGGCATCGATAAGCACGCCAAGCCCGAGGCCAGCCTGACCGAGGTGCTGAAGAAGAACGCTGGTCGCAACAGCTACGGCCGCATCACCGTCCGCCATCGCGGCGGCGGCGAGAAGCGCAAGTACCGCATCATCGACTTCAAGCGCGACAAGGTGGATATGGAAGCCACCGTCCTGCGTCTGGAGTACGATCCCAACCGCAGCGCCAACATCGCGCTGGTGCAGTACGAGGACGGCGAGAAGCGCTACATCATCGCGCCCGTCGGCCTGACTGCCGGCGATAAGGTGCTCTCCAGCGCCGCTGCCGACATCAAGCCCGGCAACTGCCTGCCCATCGCCAACATCCCCGTGGGTACCGTGATCCACAATGTGGAGCTGCACCCCGGCAAGGGCGCCCAGCTGGTTCGCTCCGCCGGCGCCTACGCCCAGCTGATGGCCAAGGAGGGCGCCAACGCCCAGATCCGTATGCCCTCCGGCGAGGTGCGCATCATCCGTACCAACTGCACCGCCTGCATCGGTCAGGTGGGCAATCTGGAGCACGAGAACATCCAGATCGGTAAGGCCGGCCGCAAGCGCCACATGGGCTGGCGTCCCACTGTCCGCGGTTCCGTCATGAACCCCTGCGACCACCCCCACGGCGGTGGTGAAGGCAAGTCCCCCGTGGGCCGTCCCGGCCCTGTCACTCCTTGGGGCAAGCCGGCTCTGGGTTACAAGACCCGCAAGAAGAAGAATCCCACCGACAAGTTCATTGTCAAGCGTCGCAACGTGAAGTAAAGGAGGCAAAAGAAATATGAGCAGATCTATCAAAAAAGGCCCGTATGTTGCCCCTGAGCTGCTGAAGCGGGTCGAAGAAATGAACGCCAAGGGCGAGAAGAACGTGCTGAAGACCTGGAGCCGCAGCTCCACCATCTTCCCCGCCTTCGTCGGCCATACCATCGCTGTCCACGACGGCCGCCGTCATGTGCCTGTCTATGTGCAGGAGGACATGGTGGGTCACAAGCTGGGCGAGTTCGCGCCCACTCGTACCTTCCGCGGCCATACCAAGAAAGCGTAAAAGGAGGATGCAGAGTAATATGGAAGCGAAAGCATATCTGAGATACGTCCGCATCTCTCCCCGCAAGGTGCAGATCGTCTGCGACCTGATCCGCGGCAAGGATGCCAAGACTGCCATGGCCATCCTGATGAACACCCCCAAGTCCGCCTCCGAGCCGCTGGTGAAGCTGCTCAAGAGCGCCTGCGCCAATGCTGAGAACAACTTCAGCATGGATCCGGACAAGCTGGTGGTCACCCAGGTGTTCGCCACCCCCGGCCCCATTCTCAAGCGCATGATGCCTCGCGCACAGGGCCGCGCCTACCGCATCAACAAGAGAACCTCTCATGTGACGCTGGCCGTCGCCGAGAGAGACTAAGAAAGGGAGGAACAGTTAAATGGGTCAGAAAGTCAATCCCCATGGCATGCGCGTGGGCGTCATCAAAGACTGGGATTCCCGTTGGTATGCCAGCAATGAGAAGGTCGGCGACCTGCTGGTCGAGGACCACAAGATCCGCGTGTACCTGAAGAAGCTGCTGTTTGCCGCCGGTGTCTCCAAGATCGAGATCGAACGCAGCAACGAGGTCGTCACCATCTACCTGCATGTGGCCCGCCCCGGCGTGGTCATCGGCAAGGGCGGCGAGCAGATCGAGCAGTACCGCAAGGACGTGGAGAAGCTGATCGGCAAGACCGTGAAGCTGAACATCGTCGAAGTCCGCAACCCCGATATGGACGCGCAGCTGGTGGCCGAGAACATCGCCGCCCAGCTGGAGAAGCGTATCTCCCACCGCCGCGCCATGAAGAACGCCATGGGCCGCGCCATGCGCGCCGGCGCCAAGGGTATCAAGTGCAACTGCGGCGGCCGTTTGGGCGGCCGTGAGATCGCCGGCTCCGAGCACTATCACGAGGGCACCATTCCCCTGCAGACCCTGCGAGCCGACATCGACTACGGCTTCGCTGAGGCTGCCACCACCTTCGGCCGCATCGGCGTGAAGGTGTGGATCTACAAGGGCGAGATCCTGTCCCAGGCCCTGCGCACCACCCCGCGCACCCTGGACACCAGCAAGCCCTATCAGGAGCGTCGTGAGCGTCGCGGCAACCGCCGTGACGGCGACCGCCGCGGTGGCTTCCGCCGCGATGGCCAGAACGGCGGCTTCAACCGTGACCGTCAGAACGGCGGCTTCAACCGCGGGCCCCGCCCCGAGGGCGGCTTCCGCAAGCCTGCAGAAAAGAAAGAAGGAGGCGCTCAGTAATGCTTCTGCCCAAGAGAGTTAAGTACCGCAGAGTACACCGTGGCCGCCTCACCGGCAAGGCCATGCGCGGCAATAAGGTGACCTACGGCGAGTACGGTCTGGTCGCCCTGGAGCCCAGCTGGATCACCAGCAATCAGATCGAGGCCGCCCGTATCGCCATGACCCGTTACACCAAGCGTGGCGGTCAGGTCTGGATCAAGATCTTCCCCGACAAGCCCATCACCGAGAAGCCTGCTGAGACCCGCATGGGTTCCGGTAAGGGTTCCCCCGAGTATTGGGTCGCAGTAGTCAAGCCCGGCCGTGTCATGTTCGAGATCGCCGGTGTTTCCGATGAGGTCGCCCGCGAGGCCCTGCGTCTGGCCAGCCACAAGCTGCCCATCAAGACAAAGATCGTCAAGCGCGAGGATCTCGAAGCCCAGGAAGTAGGTGAATGAGATGAAGGCAACTGAAGTACGTGCAATGACCGTGGAGCAGCTCAACGAGAAGCTGGACTCCCTGAAGAAGGATCTGTTCTTCCTGCGTATGCAGCACGCAACCAATCAGCTGGACAATCCTCTCAAGATCGCCGAGACCAAGCGCGACATCGCCCGCGTGAAGACCGTTATCCGTGAAAAGGAGGAGAAGTAAAATGGAAGAGAAGAGAATTTCCTCCCGCAAGACCAGAGTCGGCAAGGTCGTTTCCGATAAGATGGACAAGACCGTGGTCGTCGCCATCGAGGACCGCGTCGCCCATCCTCTGTATAAGAAGATCGTCGGCCGCACCTACAAGCTGAAGGCTCATGACGAGCAGAACGCTTGCGGCGTTGGCGACATCGTCAAGGTGATGGAGACCCGCCCCCTGTCCAAGGACAAGCGTTGGCGCGTGGTCGAGATCGTCGAGAAGGCTAAGTAAGGAGGTGCCGCAAGTATGATTCAGCAAGAGTCCTATCTGAAGGTTGCCGATAATACCGGCGCCAAGGAGATCAAGTGCATCCGCGTTCTGGGCGGCTCCAAGCGCAAGTACGGCAACATCGGCGATGTGATCGTCGCTTCCGTGCGCAAGAGCACACCCGGCGGCCAGGTGAAGAAGGGCGAGGTCGTCAAGGCCGTCATCGTCCGCTCCGCCAAGGGCGTCCGCCGCGCCGACGGCACTTACGTCCGTTTCGACGACAACGCCGCCGTCCTCATCAAGGACGATAAGAACCCCAGAGGTACCCGTATCTTTGGGCCGGTTGCTCGTGAGCTGCGCGACAAGGATTACATGAAGATCCTGTCCCTCGCTCCCGAAGTTATTTAAGGAGGGCCGGTCACATGAATAGTCTGAAGATCAAGAAGAACGACAAGGTTGTCGTTCTGTCCGGCAAGGACAGGGGCAAGTCCGGCAAGGTGCTGGGCACTGTCCCCAGCGAGCGCAAGGTCGTGGTGGAGGGCATCAACATGGTGACCTGCCACATCAAGCCCCGCAAGCAGGGCGAAGAGGGCGGCATCGTCAAGCGCGAGGCGGCTATCTATGCCAGCAAGGTTCAGGTGGTCTGCCCCAAGTGCGACAAGCCCACCCGCGTGGCCTACGAGATCAAGGACGGCAAGAAGGTCCGCGTGTGCAAGCACTGCGGCGCCGCCCTGTAAGAAAGGAGAGAGGTTTAAATGGCACGTCTGAAAGTTAAGTATACCGAAGAAGTGGCTCCCGCTCTCTTCAAGAAGTTCGGCTACAAGTCCACCATGCAGATCCCCAAGATTGACAAGGTCGTCGTGAACGTGGGCTGCGGCGAGGCTCGTGAGAACGCCAAGGTTCTGGACGCCGTGTGTGGCGATCTGGCCACCATCACAGGCCAGAAGGCCATCATCACCATCGCCAAGAAGTCCGTTGCAAACTTCAAGCTGCGTGAGGGCATGCCCGTGGGCGCCAAGGTCACGCTGCGCGGCGACAAGATGTGGGAGTTCCTGGATCGTCTGTTCAACGTGGCTCTGCCCCGTGTCCGTGACTTCCGCGGCATCAGCGCCAACGCCTTCGACGGCCGCGGCAACTATGCCCTGGGTATCAAGGAGCAGCTGATTTTCCCCGAGATCGAGTACGATAAGATCGACAAGATCCGCGGTATGGATATCGTCATCTGCACCACCGCCCAGACCGATGAAGAAGCACGCGAGCTGCTGACCCTGGTCGGCGCTCCCTTTGAACGCTGATTAGGAGGAGAACAAAATGGCTAAAAAGTCTATGATCCTGAAGCAGCAGGCGCCTGCGAAATTCTCCACCCGTAAGTACAACCGCTGCAAGCTGTGCGGCCGCCCCCACGCCTACCTGCGTGACTACGGCGTGTGCCGTATCTGCTTCCGCACGCTGGCTTACAAGGGCGAGATCCCCGGTGTCCGCAAGGCCTCTTGGTGATCTTTTGTCCTCATACTTCGTTGGCAAGGCTTGCCGTACACAAAGTACGGCTGCGCCATGCCGCCTCGTCTGAGAACAAAATCTCTACCAAGAGAGTTTTGGCAGGGAGCGCTGCTCTCCGCCGACCCCCGCATGTGTACCTAAGAGCCGCATGGCTCCCGGTAATACAGGATGGCGAAAGGTCACTGGTAATTAAACATCGGCATCGTGAGTGCCGGTGGACTAAATTATCAGTGATACCTCGCTGCCTCAACAGGCGTCAGCCTGTAACTCTAAAATAGGAGGAACTACAAGTATGCACATCACTGATCCTGTTGCCGATATGCTCACCCGTATCCGCAACGCCAACAATGCCAAGCACGAGACGGTGGATGTTCCCGCTTCCAACATGAAGAAGAGCATCGCCCAGATCCTGCTGGACGAGGGCTACATCAAGTCCTTCCAGATCGTCGACGACGGTACCCAGGGCACCATCCGCATCACCCTGAAGTACAACGCCGGCAAGGAGAAGGTCATCTCCGGTCTGCGCCGCGTGTCCAAGCCCGGCCTGCGCGTCTATGTGGGCGCCGACGAGCTGCCCCGCGTGCTGCGTGGTCTTGGTATTGCGATCGTATCCACTTCCAAGGGCGTCATGACCGACAAGGCTGCTCGCGCAGCGCACGTCGGCGGCGAAGTCCTTGCATTCGTATGGTAAGGAGGTATTTGAACAATGTCGAGAATTGGTAGAATGCCCATTACCGTCCCCGCCGGTGTGGAAGTCACCATCGCGGAGAACAACGTCGTGACCGTCAAGGGCCCCAAGGGTACTCTGGTGCAGGCGCTGCGCCCCGAGATGATCCTGGAGCAGGACGGCAGCACCATCCACGTCAAGCGCCCCTCCGATGACAAGCTGCACTGCGCGCTGCACGGTATGACCCGCGCCCTGCTGCACAACATGGTCGTCGGCGTCAGCGAAGGCTTCAAGAAGGAGCTGGAGATCAACGGTGTCGGCTATCGTGCCGCCAAGGAAGGCAACGAGCTGGTCATGAACCTGGGCTACTCTCACCCCGTGAAGGTGGCCGAGATCGACGGCATCACCATTGATGTTCCCGGCCCCAACAAGATCGTGATTTCCGGTCCCGACAAGCAGAAGGTGGGCCAGTTCGCGGCGGAAGTCCGCGAGAAGCGTCCTCCCGAGCCTTATAAGGGCAAGGGCATCAAGTATGTTGACGAAGTCATCCGCCGCAAGGTCGGTAAGACCGGCGCCAAGAAGTAAGGAGGTGTGCCGATATGATTAAAAGACCCGATACCAACGCGCAGCGTCTGAAGCGCCATAAGAGAGTCCGTGCCAAGCTGTCCGGCACTCCCGAGCGTCCCCGTCTGAACGTGTTCCGCAGCGAGAAGAACATCTATGCCCAGGTCATCGACGATGTGGCCGGCAGCACGCTGGTTTCCGCCTCCTCTCTGGATAAGGAGATCGAGGGCAACGGCGGCAACAAGGCTGCCGCCCGCGCTGTGGGCAAGCTGGTGGCCGAGCGCTGCAAGGCCAAGGGCATCGACCAGGTCGTGTTCGACCGCGGCGGTTACCTGTACCACGGCCGCGTGGCCGAGCTGGCTGAAGGCGCCCGCGAGGGCGGCCTGGAATTCTAAGGAAGGAGGACTAATCAATGGCAAGATTTGAAAGAGAGCAGAGCGAGTACATTGAGAAAGTAGTCGCTACCAACCGCGTATCCAAGACCGTTAAGGGTGGTCGTGTCATGAAGTTCTCCGCCCTGATGGTCGTCGGCGACGGCAAGGGCAAGGTCGGCTTCGGTCTGGGCAAGGCCGCTGAGGTTCCCGAAGCGATCCGCAAGGGCATCGAGGATGCCAAGAAGAACATGATCACCATTTCCCTGTCCGGCAGCACCATCCCCCACGAGATCATCGGCGAGGCCGGTGCAGGCCGTGTGCTGATGAAGCCCGCCGCCCCCGGTACCGGCGTGATCGCCGGCGGCCCCGTGCGTATCATTATGGAAGCTGCCGGTATCAAGGATATCCGTACCAAGTGCCTGCGTTCCAACACCGCCGTGAACGTGGTAGCCGCCACCTTTGAGGGCCTGAAGGCCCTGCGTACCCCGGAAGAGGTCGCCCGCACCCGCGGCAAGAGCGTGGACGAGATCGTGGGTTAAGGAGGAGAGAACATGGCTAATCTGAAGATCCAGCTCGTTAAGAGCCTCAACGGCAGACTGGAAAAGCACATCGCCACTGCCAACTCTCTGGGCCTGCGTAAGATCGGCGACACCACCGTGCAGCCTGACAACGCTCAGACCCGCGGCAAGGTCGCAAAGATCGGTTACCTGCTTCAGGTGACCGAAGTAGAATAAGGAGGTGCGAGAGCATGAAACTGAATGAACTGTCTCCCGCCGCCGGCTCCACCAAGGAAGCCTACCGCAAGGGCCGTGGTCACGGCTCCGGCAACGGCAAGACCGCAGGCCGCGGCCACAAGGGCCAGAAAGCCCGCTCCGGCGGCGGCACCCGCATCGGCTTTGAAGGCGGCCAGATGCCTTTGGCACGCCGCATCCCCAAGCGCGGTTTCAACAACATTTTTGCCAAGCCCCTGGAAATCATCAACCTGAGTGCCCTCAATAAGTTTGAGGACGGCGAGATCGTCACCGCTGAAGCCCTGCTTGCAAAGGGTATCCTGAGCAAGTGCGAGTACGGCTACAAGGTCCTCGGTAACGGCAAAGTTACCAAGAAGGTGACCGTGCAGGCCGCTGCTTTCTCCCAGGCTGCTAAGGAAGCGATCGAAGCAGCCGGTGGAAAGGCAGAGGTGATCTAACGTGATCCAGACGATCAAAAAGGCGTGGGCGATCCCCGAGCTCCGCAAGAAGCTGGTGTTCACCGCCCTGATCCTGCTGATCTTCCGTATCGGCAACGCCATCCCCGTTCCCTATGTGAACACGGATCTGCTGGGCGAGTATCTGGACCAGCTGAGCACCACCGTTCTGGGCCTGTACAATGTCATGTCCGGCGGCGCCTTTGCAGAAGCCACAGTGTTCGCGCTGGGCGTGCAGCCCTATATCAACAGCTCCATCATCATCCAGCTGCTGACCATCGCCATCCCTGCGCTGGAGCGCATGGCACGCGACGGCGGCGAGGAGGGCAAGAAGAAGATCCAGTCCATCACCCGTTACGCAACGGTGGCCATCGCCATCCTGCAGGGCTGGGGCTACTACGCCCTGATGAAGAACTACGGTATCCTGACCAACACCAGCGTCTGGGCCGCTCTGGTCATCATCGTCTCCTTCATCGCCGGCTCCTCCTTCGTCATGTGGATGGGTGAGCAGATCACCGAGTTCGGTATCGGCAACGGTATCTCCATCATCCTGTTCGCAGGCATCCTGTCCCGCATGCCCAGCATGGTGGGCAATATGGCCACCTCGCTGCGCGCCGGCACCATGACATGGTGGATGGCCGTTCTGGTAGTGGTGGGCATCCTGGCTCTGATCGTGCTGATCACCTGGGTCAACGGCGCCGAGCGCCGCATCCCGGTGCAATACGCCAAGCGTCAGGTGGGCCGCAAGATGTACGGCGGCCAGAGCTCCACGCTGCCCATGAAGGTGAATATGTCCGGCGTTCTGCCCATCATCTTCGCCCAGTCCATCGCCATGATTATCCCCACGGTGGCCGCATTCCTGCCCGCTCCCGAGGAAGGCACCTTTGGCTACACCCTGGTCAACGCAGTGGACAGCAAGAGCGTGCTGTACATGATCGTCTACTTCCTGATGATCATCGCCTTCAGCTACTTCTACGCCACCATCCAGTTCAACCCTGTTGAGATCTCCAACAACCTGAAGAAGAACGGCGGCTTTATCCCCGGCTTCCGCCCCGGTAAGCCCACCGCGGACTTCATCAAGAAGGTGCTCAACAAGGTCACGCTGTTCGGCGCCATCTATCTGGGCATCGTGGCCATCCTGCCCCTGCTCATCGGCAAGATCGTCAACGTAGCGGCTTTGTCCATCGGCGGCACCTCCGTCATCATCGTGGTGGGTGTTGCGCTGGAGACCGTACAGGCTCTGGAATCCCAGATGCTGATGCGTCAGTATAAGGGCTTCCTCGAATAATTGAGGTGTATCATGAAACTGATCCTTTTAGGCGCTCCTGGTGCCGGCAAAGGCACTCAGGCGGACATTATCAAGAAGACGCTGGGTATCCCCACCATCTCTACCGGTAACATCCTGCGTGCAGCTGTCAAGAACGGCACACCCACCGGCCTGAAGGCCAAGGAATACATGGACGCCGGCAAGCTGGTGCCTGATGAGGTCATCATCGGCATCATCAGCGAGCGTCTGCAGGAGCCTGACTGTGCCAACGGCTACATTCTGGACGGTGTGCCCCGCACTATCGCCCAGGCCGAGGCGCTGGAGCAGGCAGGTATCAGATTCGACGCCGTGGTGGCCATCGAGATCCCCGATGAGAAGATCATCGCCCGGATGGGCGGCCGCCGTGTCTGCGAGAACTGCGGCGCCAGCTATCACATCGTCAACATCCCCCCGAAAAAAGAGGGCGTGTGCGATGTGTGCGGCGGCGCGCTCAAGCAGCGTAAGGATGATGACCCCGAGACAGTCCGTGACCGTCTTGCGGTCTATCATAAAGAGACGGAACCCCTCAAGGGCTTCTATGAGGCCCGCGGGCTCCTGAAGACTGTGGAAGACCAGCCCACCGTGGCCGGTACGACCCAGTTGATCCTCCGTGCGTTAGGAGCGGCCCAATGATCACATTGAAATCCGCGCACGAGATCGAGTTGATGCGCCGGGCTGGCAAAATTACCGCGGCAGCCCGTGCTCTGGCACGGGATATGGTAAGACCCGGCGTCACAACGCAGCAGATCGACAAGGCTGTGTTCCAGTTCATCACGGAGCAGGGCGCCACGCCCTCGTTCCTGCACTACAACGGCTATCCGGCCAGTGTGTGCGTCTCCGTCAACGACGAGATCATCCACGGCATCCCCGGCAAGCGGGTGCTGAAGGAGGGCGACATCGTCAGCGTGGACGTGGGTGCGTTTATCGGAGGGTTTCATGGCGACTGCGCCGGTACCTACCCCTGCGGGCAGGTGTCCGACGAGGCCATGCGGCTGATCCGTGTTACGCAGGAGAGCTTTTTCCAGGGCATCAAGTATGCCCGGGAGGGCTATCGCCTGTCGGATATCTCCGCCGCTGTGCAGGCCTATGTGGAAGCCAACGGCTTCAGCGTCGTCCGGGAGTATGTCGGTCACGGCATCGGCCGGCGGATGCACGAGTCGCCGGAGGTGCCCAACTTCGGCAACCCCGGCCATGGCCCCCGTCTTCTGCGGGGCATGACCATCGCCGTGGAGCCCATGGTCAACGCAGGCAGCGCCGCCATCAAGCAGATGCCGGACGGCTGGACTGTGAAGACGGCGGACGGTAAAAACGCCGCCCACTATGAAAACACCATTCTGATCACCGCCGGGGAGCCGGAGCTTCTGACGGATCCGGAGAAATCGTTGGTGTAAGATGGACATAGCCAAATCAAACATTGTCAGATCAGTCGCCGGCAGGGACGCAGGAAGCCTCTTCTTCGTGCTTGCAGCCGAGGGGGACTTCCTCCTGCTGGCCGACGGAAAACAGCGCCGGCTGGAAAATCCCAAGCGCAAGCGCCGCAAGCATGTGGCGCTGGTGGGCGAGAGTCACAGTCTGGTGGCTGAAAAGATCAGAAGCAGCGAAAAAATCACAAATAGTGAGCTTCGTAAAGCCATAGCCGCGTTAAGCGGCGGTGATCAAGACCAGGAGGGATAGCACTTGGCAAAATCCGACATGATCGAAGTCGAGGGCGTGGTCGTTGAGTCCTTGCCCAACACCACATTCCAAGTTGACATTGGAAATGGACACACGATATTAGCGCATATTTCCGGAAAGCTCAGAATGAATTTCATCAGGATTCTGCCCGGCGACAAGGTGACGGTGGAAATGTCGCCTTACGATCTGACCCGTGGCCGAATCACCTGGCGCAGTAAGTAGGAGGTTTATCAAAATGAAAGTAAGACCGTCCGTGAAGCCCATGTGCGAGAAGTGCAAAGTGATCCGCCGCAAAGGCCGTGTCATGGTCATTTGCGAGAATCCCAAGCATAAGCAGAGACAGGGCTAAGTAGAAAGTGGAGGTGCTCTAAGTTATGGCACGTATTGCCGGTATTGACCTGCCCAAGGATAAGCGAATCGAGATCGGTTTGACTTATATCTATGGTATTGGAAGAAAAAGTGCGCAGGATATCCTCGCGCAGACAGGCATCAACCCCGACACTCGCGTAAAGGATCTGACCGAGGCCGACGAAGCGAAGCTGCGTGAGGCCATTGACCAGTCCTATGTGGTCGAGGGTGATCTGCGTCGTCAAGTGGCGCTTGACATCAAGCGTCTGACTGAAATCGGCTGCTATCGCGGCATGCGCCACCGTCGTGGCCTGCCCGTTCGCGGTCAGCGCAGCAAGACCAACGCACGCACTCGCAAAGGCCCCAAGAAGACTATCGCTAACAAGAAGAAGTAAAGGAGGGAAGAATAGATCATGGCAGCTAACGTAAAAGGCAAGAAAGTCATTCGCCGTCGTCGCGAGAAGAAGAACGTCGAAAAGGGTCAGGTGCATATCCGTTCTTCCTTCAACAACACCATGGTGACCGTCACCGATGCACAGGGCAACGCGCTGTCCTGGGCTTCCTCCGGTGGTCTTGGTTTCCGCGGCAGCAAGAAGTCCACGCCCTTCGCCGCCCAGAGCGCCGCTGAGACGGCTGCCAAGGCCGCGATGGAGCATGGTCTGAAGACCGTTGAGGTCTTCGTGAAGGGCCCCGGTCAGGGCCGTGAGGCCGCCATCCGCGCCCTGCAGGCGGTGGGTCTGGAAGTGACGATGATCAAGGACGTCACCCCCATTCCCCACAACGGATGCCGCCCCCCCAAGCGTCGTCGCGTGTAATCGGAAGAAGGAGGATTATTAAATCATGGCTAAGAATATGCAGCCTGTCGCCAAGCGTTGCAAGGCGCTGGGTATTTCTCCTACCGTCATGGGTTACTCCAAGAAGGAGACGAAGCGCAACCCCGGCGGCCAGATGAGAAAGAAGAAGAGCGAGTACGCCATCCAGCTCAACGAGAAGCAGAAGGTCAAGTTCGTCTATGGCATTCTGGAGAAGCAGTTCCATGCTTACTATGAGAAGGCTTCCGCCATGCCCGGCAAGACCGGCGAGAACCTGCTGAGCCTGGTAGAGCGTCGTCTGGACAATGTGGTGTATCGTCTGGGCTTCGCCATGACCCGCCGCGAGGCCCGTCAGCTGGTGAACCACGCCCATTTCACCGTCAATGGCCATAAGGTCAACATCCCCTCCTATCTGGTTCGCGTGGGCGATGTGATCGAGGTCAAGGAGAGCAGCCGTTCCTCCGTGACCTTCAAGCGCCTGACCGCCGAGGATGCCCCCATGGTCACCGTCCCCAAGTGGCTGGAGCGTGACAAGACCGCCCTGAAGGGCACTGTCGTCACCATGCCCGCCCGCGAGGACATCGACATGCCCATCGAGGAGCATCTGATCGTCGAGTTGTACTCCAAGTAATAGGGTTCAAACCCTCACGAAGCACTGGAACCAAATTGGACGCGGCCTTTTTGGCCGCTCCGCCAAAAGAATGAAGGAGGGTACTGCATGATCGAAATTGAGAAGCCCCAGATCGAGTGTATCGAAACACCCGGCGACGCTTCCTATGGAAAATATGTGATCGAACCCCTGGAACGCGGTTACGGACTGACATTGGGCAATGCGCTGCGGCGCGTCCTGCACTCGTCCCTTCCCGGCACGGCAGCCACCAGCATCAAGATCGCCGGTGTGCAGCACGAGTTTTCCACCATCCCCGGTGTGAAGGAAGATGTGACGGAGATCGTTCTGAATGTGAAGAATCTGCTGGTCAAGCTGCACTGCGAGGGAGCCAAGACGGTCTTTATCGAGGCCGCCGGCCCCTGCGAGGTGACAGCCGGCGACATCAAGAGCGACGGTGAGGTGGAGGTGCTGAACCCCGAGCTTCATCTGGCGACTCTGGACGTGGGCGCCACGCTGAGCATGGAGATCACGCTGAGCCATGGCCGCGGCTATGTGTCCGCCAAGCAGAACAAGGCTATGCGCCCCAATGTGATCGGCGTCATCCCCATCGACAGCATCTATTCCCCCGTCTACAAGGTCAACTACAGCGTGGAGAACACCCGTGTCGGCGCTTCCAGCGACTACGACAAGCTGACGCTGGAGGTCTGGACGGATACCACCATCACGGCCCGTGATGCGGTGTCCTTGGCAGCCAAGATCCTGTGCGACCATTTTGCCCTGTTCACCGACCTGTCCGACACGCTGGGCGACAAGTCCACCGTGGTGGAGAAGGCCACCGATTCCAAGGACAAGATGCTGGAGCTGACCATCGAGGAGCTGGATCTGTCCGTCCGCAGCTTCAACTGCCTCAAGCGCGCCAACATCAACACCGTTGAGGACTTGATCTCCAAGACCGAGGACGAGATGATGAAGGTCCGCAATCTGGGACGCAAGTCCCTGGAGGAAGTTATCAACAAGCTGGCCATGATGGGGCTGTCCCTGGCCAGCGAGGACAACAACTAATTGATCTGCGCTTCCCGCGCATATCCTACAAGGAGGAAACAGAAATGCCCGGAACTCGTAAGCTCGGTAAGACTACCGATCAGCGTATGGCGATGCTCCGTCAGCAGGTCACCGATTTCCTGGACAAGGGCCGCATGGAGACTACCATCACCCGCGCCAAGGAGATCAAGCCCATGGCCGAGAAGATGATCACCCTCGGCAAGAAGGGCGATCTGGCTGCCTACCGTCAGGCGCTGAGCTTCATCACCCGCGAAGACGTGGCCAACAAGCTGTTCAAGGAGCTGGCTCCCAGCTACGCTGAGCGCAACGGCGGCTACACCCGCATCATCCGCACCGGTGTTCGCCGCGGCGATGCTGCGGAGACTGCCGTCATCGAACTGGTGAAATAAGCGAAGTCTCAACTGCATAAAAACGCCCTTTCCCATGGCATACGGCTATGGGAAAGGGCGTTTTTCCCGCCCTGCAAACCTCAGGTTGCGAGGGATCTCCAAAAATTTCCCGCCGCAACCTGAAGTTGATAGACAAACGCATCCCGCATACAGTATAATAGCTGCGAAGAACCACGAAAGGGAGGAACTGCCATGGCTTCGATCCGCTGCAAGGCCTGCGGCTGTACATACGATTACAATAAGGAGGGCATGTGCCCCAAATGCGGCGCCTATAACCGCCCGCCCCATCGGGAACGGGTGGACCCGGACGGCAGCGTCCACTATCTGGAGCCCCACGATGCCGCCGTGCCGCCCCATCGCGGCAAGAAGGTCTGCTACGAGAAAAAGACCTGCTACGAGGGCCAGACCCGCCGCAGCGCCCGCAGGGCCGCCGGGGAGCCGGACAGCCTTCGCGCCGGGGAATGGGAAAACCTGAAGGGCAGCGCCCGTAACCTGAAAGACAAATTCCAAAATATGGAAAAGAAGCACCGCGACACACTGATCGGACTTGCCATTGCGCTGCTGGTTCTCATCGTCCCGTTCCTCAACTCCTGCCTCTCCTTCCGCACTGTCCGCATCGATTCTCCCGAGCGGGAACCGGCCTACCCCGTGGAGGAGGCGGCGGCGCCGGTGGGCGGCACTACCATCTACCAGATGAACAGCCCCTTCGACCTGATGGGCAAGACCGTGCAGGTCACGGAGGTGCAGACGGACGGCCAGCGCGTCATCGTCACCGTGGAGGGACTGCAGTCCGATACCACCCCGCCGGCCTTCCTCACCTCCTACGACGGTGAGGACTTCATTCTGGATATCGTCATGCCCGACACGATCACCTATCTTGACTACGGGACGGAGTTTATCTACGACCGCAGTACTATGGACAACTCAGAGTACGCGGTGCAGTGGCTTCTGGAGTTCGACCTGCAGGAGGAGCAGAACGGCACGATGGTGTATACCGGCGTAGTCGTGGCCGTGGATCTCACCGACGTGCTGTACTGAGAAAGGAGCGCACCATGGAGAAGCAGCTTTGCCCCTATTGCGGCGGTGAGATGCGCAAGGGCTGGCTCCGCAGCCGCCGCAGCGACATCTGGTGGGAGCCTGATCCCGCGATGTCCGTGCCCGACGCGGAGAAGGGGATGCGCTGTATCGCCGCAGCCGGCGGTTTTACCGGCGCGGAGGCGGAGGCATGGGACTGCCCCGCCTGCAAGAAGCTGGTGCTTGACCGCAGCCGCCGCAATCTGCCTTTAGACTGAATATCTGCGCAGCCGCCCCGTACCAGACGGGGCGGCTGCGTATGCGCTGTCATATAGACCGGGTCCGGTGCATATGCTCCCAGCGGTGATGATATGTGAAACGACTGCTCTGCGCCGTGCTGGCGGCACTGCTCCTGCTGCCCGGCTGCGGCGCCCCGGCCTACGACCCTGCCAAGCCCCACGC